>Ga0105090_10000429_pt1 | contig 20514 bp, 15 predicted proteins | sample PPLLak3March2015_FD_79110 | JGI IMG/M metagenome (GOLD analysis project Ga0105090, IMG submission 79110) | Freshwater sediment microbial communities from Prairie Pothole Lake near Jamestown, North Dakota, USA - PPLs Lake P7 Core (1) Depth... | ecosystem: Environmental > Aquatic > Freshwater >... | reverse complement strand
TCGCGCTGCGCGGCGAGCTGCAGGCCGACCGCCTGCGCGCCGCGCTGGGGGCCTGTGCCGTCTGATCAGGCGCGCTGCAGCGCGTTGTTCAGCGCGGCCACCAGCACCCGCTGGTCGATCGGCTTGGTCAGGTAGTCGTGAAAGCCCGCCGCCAGGCCGCGCTCGCGGTCGGCCGGCATGGCATTGGCGCTGATGGCGATGACCGGTATGTCAAGCGTGCCTTCGTTGGCGCGCAGCCTGCGCAGCACCTCGTAGCCGTCGATGCCGGGCAGCTGGATGTCCAGCAGGATCAGATCCGGGCGCTGCGCCTGGGCCAGCTGCAGGCCGGCTTCGGGGAGTTCGGCGCTGATCAGCTTCAGCCGCGTCTGCTGGGCCAGCATGGCTTCCATCAGCAGCACGTTGACCGGGTTGTCCTCGATGTAGAGCACGCTGCCCGAGTGGCCTTCGGCCGGGTCGCTGCGCGCTGCGGACCGCTGGTCGGTGCAAGCCAGCCGCACCCAGAAGCGGCTGCCGCCGCCGACCTCGCTGTCCAGACCGATCTGGCCGTCCATCAGTTCCACCAGTCGCTTGCTCAGCGCCAGGCCGATGCCGGCGCCGTCGACCGCGCCACGATCGACACCGAGCCGCTCGAAGGCATGGAACAGTCGTTCCTGCTGCGCCAGGTCCAGGCCCGGGCCGGTGTCGCTGACCGTGATGCGCAGCCCGTCACCATCGCGATCGGTTCGCACCCCGACCTGGCCACCGCGGCGGCTGTGCTTGATGGCGTTGGCCAGCAGGTTCAGCAGCACCTGCTTGAGCCGCTCGCGATCGGCCGCCACCCGACCCGGCACGGACAGCTGCGTTGCGTTCGGCAGTTGCACACGGTGCTGCTGCGCCATTGGCGCGATCGACTGCAGGCACTCCTGCAGCAGAGGCGCCAGTTCCACCGCTTCCAGCTGCAGCGGCAGCTTCCCGGCCTCGATGCGCGCCAGGTCGAGCAATTCGTTGATCAGCCCGAGCAGCCGCTCACCAGCGTACAGGATCTCGCGCAGGTGAGCGCGCGAGGTCGGCGCCAGCGCGAGTGCCGGGTCGCTTTCGAGCAGCTGACCGAAGCCCAGGATGGCGTGCATCGGCGTGCGCAACTCATGGCTCATTCGCGACAGGAACTCGGACTTCGCACGGTTGGCAGCTTCGGCCTCGTCGCGCGCATGCACCAACTCCAGCGTGCGCTGCTGCACGCGCTGCTCGAGCTCGGCATTCAGCGCACGCAGCGCCTCCTCGGCACGCGCGCGACCGCTCACGTCGCGCAGGTTCAGCACCACGCCGCCGATCGCCGGATCGGCCAGGCAGTTGTTGGCCAGCATTGCCAGATGGCGCCAGCTGCCGTCGGCATGACGCACGCGGTTGACCGATTCGTCGCCGCTGTTGCTGAACTCCAGCACCTGGCCCAGGCTGCCCAGCGCGGCGGCCACGTCGTCCGGATGCAGCCAGTCGAAGACACAGGCATGCAGCAGCTTCTCGGGCGGGTAGCCCAGCAGCCGCTGCGCCGCCGGGCTGGCATAGGAAATCAGGCCCTGGGCGTCGCACACGACCGTGAGCACCTGCGAGCGTTCGGTGAAGGCACGGAAGCGCCGTTCGCTGGCCTGCAGCGCCAGCTCGGTGTGGCGCTGGCGGGTGATGTCCTCGACCGTGCCTTCGTAGTACAGCGGCGTGCCGTCGGCGCTGCGCACCAGGTGGGCGTTCTCGCGGATCCAGATGCGTTCGCGCGTCTTGTGGCGATACACCTCGGACACGAAGTCCGTGACCTGCCCGTCGCGCTGCATCAGACGCTGGAACTCGATGCGACGCTGCGCGTCCACGTACCACTCGCGGCCGATGTCGTTCACCTCGGTCAGCAACTCGCTTTCGGAGTCATAGCCGTTCAGGTGCACCAGCGCTGCGTTGGCACGCAGTTGCCGGCCGTCGATGCTGGACCGGTAGGCGCCGATCGGCAGCAGGTCGAACAGCGTCGAGCGGTTGTCCATCAGGGGCTGTGTCGGCGGCGCGGACGCGGTGGCGGCCGATCATGCCGCGCCGGCGGCCCGGCCTGCGCGCGTTCTGCAGCTTCGCGCCGCGCCAGCTCCAGCAGGCCCGGCAGCTCGTCCTGCGCGACGCCCTTCAGCGCGCAGAAGTTGGCCACGCTCAGCGAGCTGCCTTCGAAGGCGCGCAGCAGTTCGGCGCGCGCGCGGCGCTGCTCCTGCAGCACGGCCTCGCGCGTGGCCTGCAGTGCACGACGGCGCGCCAGCTCGTCGATGGCCGCCTGGCGGTGCTCGGCCGAGATCTCGCCTGCCGGCGCACCGTCCAGGTCGAAGCGGTGCGCCGCTCGCGTCAGCGCAATCAGGTAACCGGTGCGGCCGGTGTGGCGGCGCAGGAAGGCGGACAGCGCGGCCTTGGTGAACACGCCGGGCATGCGCTCCTGGATGTCGGCCTGGATGCGCAGCTTCAAAGGCTTGGGTGCGCCTGAGAAGAGCGCGGGAAAGTGCTGGCGCAACTGCTCGGTGCAGGCGTCGGCGCCAAGCTCTGCCGGGGCAGCAGCGGGCGCGGTGTCGGCGGTCATGGAGTGGGCCAAGAGCGAAAGAAGGGCCGCATTTTGCCCCGGCCGGCCGCCGCCCACGGCGCCGTGCTAAGGTTTCAGCGCCCACCTGGAGAAGGCCCATGCCCATGAAACCCCTGCGCGAGGAGATCGCGGCCGTGCTGCCGGAGATGATCGGCCTGCGGCACCACATCCACCAGCACCCCGAACTGGCCTTCGAGGAACATGCCACCAGCGACCTGGTGGCTGAGCGCCTTGCCGAGTGGGGCTATGAGGTGCACCGCGGCTTGGGCGGCACCGGCGTGGTCGGGCAGCTGCGCCACGGCAGCAGCAGCAGGAGCATCGGCATCCGCGCCGACATGGACGCGTTGCCGATCACCGAGGCCACTGGCCTGCCCTACGCCAGCCGGCACCACGGCAAGATGCACGCCTGCGGCCACGACGGCCACACCGCGACGCTGCTGGCCGCGGCGCGCCATATCGCGCAGACGCGACGCTTCAGCGGCACGCTGAACCTGATCTTCCAGCCGGCCGAGGAAGGCGACGGCGGCGCCCGGCGCATGATCGAGGACGGTCTGTTCGAACGTTTTCCCTGCGACGCGGTGTTCGCACTGCACAACGCGCCCGGCCAGCCGGTGGGCACGTTGGCCTTTCGCAGCGGGCCGACGCTGGCCTCGGCCGACCGCGTGATCATCGTGCTCAAGGGTCGCGGCGGCCATGCGGCCATGCCGCATTTCAGCGCCGACCCGATCGTCGCCGGCTCCAGCATCGTGATGGCACTGCAGTCGATCGTCGCACGCAACGTCGATCCGTTGCAGTCGGCGGTGGTCACCGTCGGCATGTTCCAGGCGGGCACGGTGAACAACGTCATCCCCGGGACGGCACGGCTGGAGCTGAGCGTGCGCGCGCTCGACCGCGAGGTGCGCAAGCTGCTGCGCCAGCGCATCCAGGACATCGCCAGCGCGCATGCGGCGGGCCTGGGCTGCGTGGCCGAGGTCGACTACCAGGAAGGCTATCCGGTGCTGGTCAACACCGCCGCTGAGACCGCCTTCGCCGCGCAGGTGGCTACCGAGCTGCTGGGCCAGGAGAAGGTGTTGCTCGACCGGCCGGCGGTGATGGGCAGCGAGGACTTCGCCTTCATGCTGGAGCACCGCCCTGGCTGCTACCTGTTCCTGGGCAACGGCGACGCAGCAGGCTCGTGCATGGTGCACAACCCGGGCTACGACTTCAACGACGCCGCGATGGAAACCGGCGCGGCCTACTGGTCGCTGCTGACCGAACGCTTCCTGACCTGACCCTGGGCTGCGGCGGTTAAGCTTGGCTGCCGCGGCGCCGCGCCCCGGCCAAGGAGACACGGATGGACAAGATGCAACACCTGAGCGCGATGGACAGCGCCTTCCTGCACCTGGAAACCGCCGAGATGCCGATGCACGTCGGCTCGCTGCACCGCTACCAGCTGCCCGAGGGCTACCAGGGCAACTGGCACGATGACGTCAAGCAGCACCTGGCCAGGCGCCTGCATCTGGCGCCGGTGTTCACGCGCAAGCTGGCGCTGATGCCTTTCGACCTGGCCAACCCGGTGTGGATCGAGGACGACGACCTCGACCTGGACTACCACGTCCGCCACACCGTGCTGCCCAAGCCGGGCACGCAGGAGCAACTTGAAGCGCTGGCGGCGCGGTTGCATTCCAGCCTGCTCGACCGCAGCCGCCCGCTGTGGGAGTTCTATGTGATCGAAGGCCTGGCCGACGGCACGATGGGCTTCTACAGCAAGGTGCACCATGCGGCCATTGACGGCCAGGCCGGCGTGGCGCTGGGCAATGCCATGCTCGACCTGACACCGGTGCCGCGCGCGGTGAAGCCGCCGCGCGCACACCGCACGCACCGCTATCAACTGGGCGTGGCCGAATTGCTGGGCGCGGCGCTGTCGAACACATTCCGCCAGGCCCGCATGATCGGCAAGCTGATCGTGCCGCTGGGCAAGGCACTGCTGGACAGCGCGCGCAAGTCGGTGGCCGAGCGCCGGCTCGGCCTGGGGGCATTGCGCTCGTTGCTGACGATGCCACCGCCCACGCCCTTCAACGCGTCCATCACCAACCAGCGCGTCTTCGCCGCGCTGAGTCTGCCGCTGGACGAAGCCAAGCGCCTGGGCAAGGCGCATGGCGCGTCGATCAACGACCTGGTGCTGTGGCTGTGCTCGAGCGCGCTGCGTGAGTACCTGAAGGAATCACGCGAACTGCCCGGGGCCTCGCTGGTGGCCGGCGTGCCGGTGTCGCTGCGTGCCGAGGGCGACACCCGTATGAACAACCAGGTGACGATGAGCCTGGTGGACCTGGCCACGCAGGAGGGTGACCCGCTGGAACGGCTGCGCAAGATCCGCGCCGCCACCGCGTCGATGAAGAACACCATGGGCGCCTTCGGCGAACTGATCCCGACCGACTTCCCGTCGCTGGGCGCCCCGTGGCTGCTCAGCGGGCTGGTCTCGCTGTACGGCCGATCCGGCTTGGCCGACCGCATCCGCGTGTCCAACGTCGCCATCTCCAACGTGCCCGGCTCGCCGGTGCCGCTGTACCTGGCCGGCGCGAAGATGCTCGATTACTACCCGGTGTCGATCGTCATCCACGGCGTCGCCTTGAACATCACGGTGCAGAGCTACATGGGCCAGCTTTGCTTCGGGCTGATCGCCTGCCGCCGCGCGGTGCCGGACGTGCGCGACGTCGCGCTGCAGATGCAACGCGCCTTTCACGCCTTCGGGCAACTGCCGCGGCCCGAGGCCGCCGCACCGGTGGTGGCCGCGATCGAGGCGCCGCGCGCGAAGACCACCAGGCCGCGTGTGGCCGCTCCGCCCAAGGCGCCGGTGAAGGCTCGGCCCGAGCTGCGGGTGGTCGCGAAGGCGCCGGTGCGCGAGCGCACCGCACGGCAAAGCAAGGTGGCCGTATGAGGGCGCCGCTGAAGCGCCGCACCGCACTGCTGCTGGCCGCCGCCCTGGGGTTCGGCAGCGGCGCCTGGGCCCAGGCCGACTGGCCGAGCAAGCCGGTGCGGATCGTCGTGCCCTTCGCGCCCGGCGGCACCACCGACCTGACGGCCCGCATCGTCGCCGAGCAGCTGGGCCAGAGTTTCAAGCAGAGCTTCGTGGTCGAGAACAAGGCCGGCGCCGGCGGCAACCTGGGCGCAGCCGAGGTGGCCAAGGCCGCGCCGGACGGCTACACCTTCCTGATGGGCACGCCGGGCACGCAGGCCATCAACCAGTTCCTGTATCCGAAGATGCCCTACGACACGGCCAAGGACCTGGTGCCGGTGTCCTTCGTCGTGCGCGTGCCCAACGTGATGATGCTCAACCCCGGCGTGCCGGCGAGGAGCATCAAGGAGTTCATCGCCCTGGCCAAGGCCAAGCCGGGCGGGATGTCCTACGGCACGCCGGGCAACGGCTCGACGGGGCACCTGTCGACCGAACTGTTCAAGACCCAGGCGGGCGTGTTCGTCACGCACATTCCCTATCGCGGCAGCGGCCCGATGCTGCAGGACCTGATGGCCGGGCAGGTCCAGGTGGCCATCGACAACCTGCCCTCGGCGCTGCCGCTGATCCAGGCGGGCAAGCTGGTGGCCATCGGCGTCACCTCCGAGCAGCCGGTGCCCACGCTGCCCGGCGTGCCGCCGATCGGCAGCGTGTTGCCCGGGTACGTGGCCGAATCGTGGTTCGTGCTGGTGGCCCCGGCCGGCACGCCGCAGCCGATCATCGACAAGCTCTCGGCCGAGGTCGACCGCATCCTGAAGAAGCCCGACGTCGCCGAGCGTTTTGCCAAGCTCGGCGCCACGCCGGTGGGCGGCACGCCCAAGCAGCTCGGCGACTTCATCGCCGCCGAGACGCGCAAGTGGCAGCAGGTGGTCAAGGCGTCCGGCGCCAAGGTGGACTGAGGACATTCGACATGACCTGCGTCATGTCGAGTGCGGCAGTTCGGGCGTGAGCTCTGCGAGCGCGCAGCCTGCAGGGCGACTGACCGACCGGCCATGAGGCCGCGCCGGTTGCTGGTGGCGCGGCTGTGGTTCGAGGGCAACCGCTTTGCACCCGCCCGCACCACCTTGGCCGATTTCCAGCGTGTCGAGTGGGCACGCGGCGAGGCCGCGCTGGCGGCGGTGCGCGGCAGCGAACACGAGCTGGCCACGGTGGCCGACTTCGCCGCGGCGCGCACCGATTGGGACGTGCAGGTATCGCGCTGCGCTGCAGCCTGGCCCGGCGGACCGATCGACGACGCGCTGTTCGCCGCCTTCAGCGACGAACTGCTGGCCGACCTGCAGCGCTGCCGGCCCGACGCGCTGTACCTGTCGCTGCACGGCGCGGCCATCACGCCGCGTCACGAGGCGCCGGAGACTGCGCTGCTGCAGCGCGTGCGCGCGCTGCTGGGCGACAGGCCATTGCTCGCCAGCTTCGACCTGCATGCCAATGCCGACCCGGCCTGGGCCGGCCTGCTGGACTTCGGCAGCGCCTACCGGACCTATCCGCACGTGGACCTGCGCGCGACTGCCGCGCGCGCGCTGGCGCGGCTGGATGCGCTGTGCAGCGGAGAGCGGCTGCACGGCCGCATCGCCAAGCTCGGCGCCTTGCTGCCGAGCTTTCGCATGCGCAGCGACCAGGCGCCGATGGCGCCGCTGCTGTCGATGGCGCGCCGCCTGGAAGCCGCCCATCCGGGTAGCGACATCGCGCTGCTCGGCGGCTTCCCCTATGCCGACACGCCGTATTGCGATGCCGGCGTGATGACCTGGGCCGCCGACGCCGCCACCGCGCAGGCACTGGCCACGACGATGCTGGCGGCGCTGCGCGAACGCCATGCCGCTTTCCAGCCGCGGCTGCGCACGCCGGCCGCCGGGCTGGACGAGGCGCTGCGGCAACTGCAGGCGCACCCAGCGCTGCCGGTGGCCCTGACCGACCCGGCCGACAACCCGCTGTCAGGTGGCGGCGCCGATACCCCGACGTTGCTGCGTGAGCTGCTGGCACGGCGCGACCAGCTGCCAAGCGAGGGCGTGATCCTCGCCTACTTCTGCGACCCGGCGCTGGTGCAGCGGGCCCATGCAGGCGGCGTCGGCGCGCAGCTCGACGCCACGCTTGGCGGCAGGCTGAGCCCAGACTTCGGCGCGCCGCTGGCGGTACGAGCGCAGGTGCGTGGACTCAGCAACGGCAGCTTCGTCAACCAGGGGCCGATGCAGCAGGGCCTGCGCGTGCACTGCGGCCCGGGCGCGCTGCTCGACGTGCAGGGCATCGGCGTCGTCGTCACCAGCGCCGTGCTGCCGGCCAACGACCCGGCCTTCTTTGTGCACCACGGCATCGACCTGGCCACTTCGCGGCTGCTGTGCGTGAAGGCGAAGAACCATTTCCACGCCGCCTTCGAGCCGCGCTGCGCGGCGATCATCGAGTTGGATGCACCGGGCCCGGCGATGGCGGACTTGTCGCAGCTGCCTTTTGCGCATTGGCCTGCGCCATCGCCTGCAGCGCCTCGGGCGTGAGGCCCAGCGCCTCCTGCACCGGCCGCGGGGCGTCCGGGTCCCACGAGGCGCGCGTGCCCACCGTCATGCCGCCGTCGACGACCACGTGCGTGCCGGTGACGAAGCCAGCCGCGTCGCTGGCCAGGTAGAGCACGGCCGCGGCGATGTCCTCGGGCCGGCCGACGCGGCCCGCAGGCTGCAGGCTGCCGCCGCGCTCGGTCAGCGTGGCGGCCATCTGCTGCGAGGCCGTGCGGTCCAGGCCGAAGCCGCTGCCGAAGATCGAGGTGGCGATGAAGCCCGGCACCACCGCGTTGACGCGGATGCGGTGCCGCGCCAGGTCGGCCGCGCACAGCTTGCTGAAGTGCAGCACCGCCGCCTTGGCGGTGGAATAGGCCACCGGCGCGTAGCCGGTGGCCAGCGCCGAGATCGACGAGGTGTTGACGATGGCGCCGCCGCCACGGGCCTTGAGGTGCGGCAGCGCGTACATCGTGCCGCACATCACCGAGCGCAGCAGCAGGTTCATCGTCGCGTCCCAGCCTTCGAGCGTCATCTCCTCCATGCCGCCGCGCTGGCCGCCGGCGCCGGCGTTGTTGAAGACGATGTCCAGGCCGCCGAATCCGGCTGCGGCGCGGTCCACCGCGGCCTGGATCTGCGCCGGCTGGGTGACGTCGCAATGCGCGAATTTGAGCCGGCCCTCGAAGCGCTGCTGCAGCGCGGCGCCAGCGTCGTCCTGGATGTCGGCGGCAAGTACCCGCGCGCCTTCGGCGATGAACAGTTCCGTGGTGGCCAGGCCGATGCCCGAGCACGCGCCGGTGATGAATGCGATCTTGTCGTTGAGGCGTGCGCCCATGCAGTCTCCAGATGGATGCGAACGCAAGTCGCGACTCGCTGAATCAGTATAGGCATCGAGAAGCGGAATCCCTCAACCTTCGGGAACCGTGCCAACTTGCGATGAGTGGCGGGTGCAGTTCAGCACTCGAGACCACGGTCTGTGGCAGTTGGCGCAGGTGGCCGCGGCAAGCCGACTTGCCGAGCCAAGAAGACCGGCCCGAGCGACGCTATTGCCCCATTGGATGGCTGAATGCCAAGAGCTGCGGCTGCCAGCGACTCGGGCCAAATGCGCGGGTAGGTACTCAGGCTCATGCTGCCAAAGCGCCGTCCAACATCGCCCACGGACTCACGGTCGGGTTAACCCCAGACCCCCTGAGACAAGGGGTATCCGGCGCCCGAAGCCGGGACGAGACTGCTGTTTCAGACAGTCACATCTAGGCGCATCATGAAACAAATGCCTGCCGCCAAGGCCACGTCGCAGACCTGGTCCAGGCGTGACGACATGTTGAGCCGTGCTGCAACATCGCGGCGGCACAGGTGCCTCGCGGCGCTCACCTCACTGCTGGTGCTCGTCGCCTGTGGCGGGGGGGATTCGGACCCCCAACCCGCAACCGCGCGCGAGAAGGCCCAAGCCATCGCTACACCCGCCCAGAGCCAGTGGTCTGCTCTGGTGCCTTTGTCGCTGGTTCCAGCCGCGGCAGCCACTCTTCCAAACGGCAAGATAGTTCTCTGGTCAGCGGAGACGCGCTTTTCATTTAGCGCAGGTGGCAGAACCTACACCACGATCTTCGATCCCGCCACCGGCATCGCGACGGAAACACTGGTCAGCAACACCGGTCACAACATGTTCTGTCCGGGCACCAGCAACCTGCCCGATGGGCGCTTGCTGGTGAATGGTGGTATCGACTCCGGCAAGACCAGCATCTACAACCCCACGACGAACTCCTGGTCGGTGGCCGCCACGATGAACATTGCTCGTGGCTACCAGGCAAACTGCGTGCTCGAAGACGGCTCGGTCTTCACGCTGGGGGGCTCCTGGTCGGGCGGCGTGGGCAACAAGCACGGCGAGGTCTGGACCGAGGCCTCTGGCTGGAAGCGCCTGACCGGCGTGCCCATTACACCCATGTTGTCCAACGACCCGTCGCGCAACTTCGGCGGCGACAGCCACTTTTGGTTGTTCCCGGCCCCGAACGGGCGTGTGTTCCACGCCGGCCCGGGTGTGAACATGCATTGGATAGACACACAGGGTGTGGGCAGCGTGAGCGTCATCGGGCCGCGTGGCGACGATGAATTCAGCGTCAGCGGCAACGCTGTCATGTACGACATCGGCAAGGTCCTCAAGATCGGTGGCGGGCCGGCCTACGAAGGCGTGAACGCCAATGCGAACTCCTACATCATCGACATCAACGACGGTGTCCAGGTGCGCAAGATTGCCCCAATGGCCTATGCGCGCGTATTCCACAACAGCGTGGTGCTGCCCAACGGTCAGGTCGTGATCATCGGCGGCCAGACCTATGCGAACGCGTTCACCGACAACAACGCCGTTCTCAGGCCGGAGTTGTTCGACCCGGTGACCGAGACTTTCACGCTGCTGCCGCCCATTGCCGTGGGTCGCAACTACCACAGCGTGGCCTTGTTGCTGCCTGATGCACGCGTCATGTCGGCTGGCGGCGGGCTGTGCGGTCAGGGCTGTGCTGCCAACCATCCCGATTTGCAGATTCTGACGCCGCACTACCTGTTGAACGCGGATGGCTCACCCGCCACGCGACCGGTCATCGTCTCGGCACCGGGTTCGGCCACCCACGGGACCCGAATCAACGTCAGCACCGATTCAGCCGTGACCGCGTTTTCGCTGGTGCGCCTGTCATCGACCACCCACACCGTCAACAACGACCAGCGCCGCATCCCACTCAGCATCGCGTCCAACAGCGGGAACGACTATCAGCTGGCAATTCCATCGAATCCGGGCGTTGTGCTGCCCGGGTTCTACATGCTCTTCGCCATGAATGCCGATGGCGTGCCTTCAGTTGCGGCGATGGTGCAAGTCTCCGGCACCGGTGCGCCGAAGATCGTCAATCCTGGCGACCAGTCGAACCTGCAGAACGTGGCACTGAACTTGCCGATCAGCGTGACCGGGGCGACGAGCTTTGCCGCCACTGGACTGCCTCCAGGCGTCAGCATCGACAACACAACCGGCACCTTCAACGGTATCCCCACCCAGGCAGGGCGCTTTGCGGTCACGCTGTCGGCCATCAATGCGGTGGCCACGACGAGCACCACGTTCGTCTGGAGCGTCAACGAGCAGGGCGCTGGCGTGCAGTATGTGCGGCTCGAAGCGCTGACGGAAGTGGCCGGCAACCCTTGGACCTCAATGGCCGAGTTCAACCTGCTCGACAGGAACGGCGAGCTCATTGATCGAACAGGCTGGACCGCGACCGCAGACAGCGTCGAAACCGTGGGCGAGAACGGCGCAGCCGCCAACGCGATTGACGGCAATGCGGCGAGCATCTGGCACACCCAATGGCAAGCTGCCAGCCCACCGCCTCCACATACGTTCACGGTGGACCTCGGCGCCGCTCGTACGGTGGGTGGTTTCAGGTATCTGCCACGCGCCGGGGGTGGCAACGGCACCATCGCCCTGTGGCGCTTCTACACCAGCGTGGACGGTGTGAACTGGAGCCAGGTGGCCGAAGGCAATTTCGCCGATGCCGGCAATAACGCGTCGGAAAAGACGGTGCAGTTCAGCACGGCGCCACCACCCAACCGAACGCCTTCGCTGGCCACGATCTTCAATCAGAACAGTGTGACAGGTCAATCCATCTCGCTGAGCCTCAGCGCCTCGGACCCGGACGGGGATGCCATCAGCTACTCAGCTGACGGGCTGCCTGCGGGCTTGGCCTTGGATGGCGCGGCGGGGCTCATCAGCGGAAAGCCCTCGGCAAGCGGAAGCTTCAACGTCAGCGTACAGGCCAGTGACGGGCGAGGTGGCACCGCAAGCCAGGCATTCGTCTGGTCGGTCACTGCTCCAGTACTGACGCTCGACCCTGTGATGTCGCCGCCGGCATCGGCGGGCGCCACAGTCAACTTCACCGTCAACAGCAGCGGTGGCACCGGGCTGAGCTACCTCTGGAACTTCGGTGACGGCTCGCCGGATACCGAATCGGCCACGCCCGAAGTGAGCCATACCTATGCGGCCCCCGGCTTATACGCCGTCAGCGTCACCGTGACCGATGCCAGCGGCGCGGTCAAGGTACAGAGCTTCATGCAAGCCATTTACGCTCCTGTAGCTGGCTCGGCCTCACCGTCACACTCGTCCAACGTGGTGTTCGACATGCGCGGCGGCGCCAGTGACCGTGTCTGGCTCGTGAATCAGGACAACGACAGCGTCAGCGTCTTTGATGCGGGGATGGCCACGAGGCTGGCTGAGATCGCGGTGGGCACCGCGCCGCGCAGCGTGGCCATCGCGCCGGACGGCCGAGTCTGGGTCACCAACAAAGGCAGTGCCAGTATCAGCGTCATCGATGCATCGACCCGGGCTGTGGTGCAGACAGTCTCCCTGCCACGCGCGTCGATGCCGTTCGGCGTGGTCTTTGCACCCAACGGCAGCGCGGCGTTCGTCGCCCTGGAGGCCAGCGGCAAAGTCCTGAAGCTGGACCCTGCCAGCGGCACGGTGCTCGGCAGCCAGGACGTTGGGACCCACCCGCGCCACCTGTCCATTAGCGCCAGCAGTGACCGATTGCTCGTATCGAGATTCATATCTCCGCCTCTGCCAGGCGAAGGCACGGAACGCGTGCTATCCGAAATCGCGGGCAGCAAGCTGGGCGGCGAAGTGCTGGTATTGAACGCCGCCTCGTTGACCGTCGAACGCACGATCGTGCTGGAACACAGTGAACGCCCGGACTCCACCGTGCAGGGCCGCGGCATACCCAACTATTTGGCTGCGGCGGTGATATCACCAAGTGGCTCGAGCGCGTGGGTGCCTTCAAAACAGGACAACGTCAAGCGTGGCAGCCTGCGCGACGGCGGCAACAACCTCGACTTTCAGAACACCGTGCGGGCCATCACCTCGCGCATCGACATGAGCACCCTGGCAGAAGACGCGAGCAGTCGCGTCGATCATGACAATGCCAGCCTTGCCAGCGCGGCCGTGTTCCATCCCACGGGTGCCTACCTGTTCGTTGCGCTGCAGACCAGCCGCAGCATCGCCGTGGTCGACCCGGTCAGCCGCATGCAGATCATGCGCTTCGACGCCGGGCGCGCTCCGGACGGCCTGGCCATTTCCGCGGACGGTCTGCGCCTGTATGTCAACAACTTCATGGACCGCACGCTGGGCGTGTTCGATCTGTCCCGGCTCGTCAACTATGGCGAGGCAGTGGCGACCCCGGTGGCCGCGGTCGCTGCCGTGTCGACGGAAAAGCTGACGGCCACCGTGCTGCGCGGCAAGCAATTCTTCTACGACGCTCGCGATCCCCGCTTGTCGCGCGACGGCTACATGAGTTGTGCCTCCTGCCACAATGACGGCGGTCACGACGGCCGTGTCTGGGATCTGACCGGACTTGGGGAAGGACTGCGCAACACCATCAGCCTGCGCGGCCGCGGCGGTGCCCAGGGCTTCTTGCACTGGAGCAACAACTTCAACGAAGTGCAGGACTTCGAAGGCCAGATCCGCGGCCTGGCCGGTGGCACCGGTTTGATGACGGATGCGCAGTTCAACAGCGGCACGACCAGTGAGCCGCTGGGCATCGCCAAGGCCGGCGTGTCGAGTGACCTGGACGCATTGGCGGCTTATGTGGCGTCGCTGAACGCCTTCGACGCCAGCCCGCACCGTCCCGGCGCCAGCACCTTGTCGGCCGCAGCCAGCACCGGCAAGGCGGTGTTCACGAGCATGAACTGCGCTTCATGCCATGGCGGCGCTGCCTTCACGAACAGCGGCGCGAACACGCTGTCCAACATCGGTACCGTGAAACCCAGCAGCGGCCTGCGGCTGGGCGCCACACTGTCGGGCATCGACGTGCCGACGCTGCGCGATGTGTGGGCCACCGCGCCCTACCTGCACGACGGTTCGGCCGCCACGCTGGAAGCCGCGGTGCGCGCACACAACAACGTGACGATTGCCGCTGCGGATCTGGCCAGTTTGGTGGCTTACCTGCGCGAGATCGGCGGTGAGGAGAGTGCCGCGCCGTCACCAGTCGGCACTGGTCTGGTGGGCAGATACTTCAATAACATCACGCTCAGCGGCACGGCCGTGCTCATCCGCACCGAGGCCGTCAACTTCAACTGGGGCTCCGGTTCTCCAGGTGCCGGCGTGAACACCGACAACTTCTCGGTTCGTTGGACCGGTACGGTTGCACCGGCTGCCAGTGGCAACTACCGCTTCCAGACCAACTCTGATGACGGCGTACGCGTTTGGGTCAACGGTCTACAAGTGATCAACAACTGGACCGACCATTCGCCTACCAACAACAGCAGTGGCAACGTCAGTCTGAACGCTGGGCAGCGTTACACCATTGTCGTGGAGTACTACGAAAAGGGCGGTGGCGCGGTCATGCGATTGCGATGGCGGTTGCCGGGTTCAACGTCGTATGTGCCGATTCCCGTCGGCAACCTTTACGTCAACTGAACCAGCCGTTGATGTGGCGCGTGTTTGGCTTGGCCTGTTTGGCGATGGGCCGGTTGGCAACGGCGTCCGCCTCACCGGCCGACGTGGAGCGCGGGCGTCAGCTCTTTTTCGGTGAGCTGCCGCTGGTCGGCCGAGTCACAGGGCATACCACGGACTTGCCGCCGAATGCACTGCGTTGCATCAACTGCCATGCGGCCGGCACGGCGCCTCCAGTTTCCGCGGGTGCAGCGTCCGCGGCGTCCTTCGGTCCCGCACTGAACGCCGACGCGCTCACCCGCCCCAAGCCGCGCCGTGGCGGCCCCCCGTCGCGCTACGATGAACAGGCGCTGTGCAAGCTGCTGACCACCGGTATCGATCCCGCCTACATCATCATTCCGCGCAACATGCCTCGCTACACGCTGAACACAGCCGATTGCCGTGCCCTTTGGTTGTATCTGAGCCAAGTGCGCAAATGACAATGTTCGAACAGCGCATCGGCCACCGGTCGCGTAGAGAGGTCCTGGCCGCCGCCCTGGCAGCGCCATGCCTGGCATGGCACCAGCCAGGCGCGCAGGCTCATGCGGCATATGGACCTGTGTCGCCTCGCGCACCGGTGCCGGCCGTTTCGCTGACCATGGCGGACGGTCGGCCCGTGACGTTGCAGGGCCTTCTCAAGGGCCACGTCACCGCCTTGCAACTGATGTTCACCGGCTGCACCGCGACCTGCCCGATCCAGGGCGCGATCTTTGCCGACGCAGCCCGGATGCTCGATGGGGCCAGCAGCGAACTGCGCCTGTTGTCGCTGTCCGTCGATCCGCTTGGCGATACCCCCCAGGCCCTCGCGGCCTGGCTGGGCCGCTTTGGCGCGCCTGTGCAGCGCTGGTCCGGGGCAATACCTCGTGTGCAGGATGTCGATCGACTGCTCGACTTCTTGCGCGGTCGCGCCAGCGGCGTCGACCGTCACACGGCCCAGGCCTTCCTGTTCGACCGGCAGGCACGCCTCGCGTTTCGCACCGTCGACATGCCGGCTGGCGCCGATCTGGCTGCGCTGATGCGCCAACTGGCCGAATTGCGCTGAGCCCAGCCGAAACCACGGTCTCCAGTCCGCGCACGCCAGCATGGCGTTATCGCCCGGCTCCAACGAGGGTCGACAGCCGCGGCTGTGGCACAGTGCCGCCTCACTCCAAGGCGCCCCATGGCCCTCAAATCGACCATCTACAAGGCGGCGCTGCAGATCGCCGACATGGACCGGCAGCTCTATGCCGACCATGCGCTGACGCTGGCGCTGCACCCGTCCGAAACCGAAGAGCGGCTGCTGGTGCGGCTGCTGGCGTTTGCGCTGAACGTGCCGCACGATGATCACCAAGGCGCGCTGCAGTTCGCACGCGGCCTGTCCGACGGCGACGAGCCCGACCTGTGGCAGCACGACCTGACCGGCCAGCTGCTGCACTGGGTGGAGGTCGGCCAGCCCGACGAGCGCCGCCTGGCCAAGGCCTGCTCGCGCGCCGAGCGCGTCACGCTGTACCTGTACGGCAGCGCGGCCGACATCTGGTGGGCCGGCATCCGCAGCAAGCTGACGCGGTTGAACAAGCTGGCGGTGTGGCAGATCCCCGCCGACCAGGCACAGGCGCTGGCCCGGCTGGCCGCACGCTCGATGCAATGGCAGCTGACGGTGCAGGACGGCCATGTCTGGGTGAACAGCGGCGAGGCCTCGCTGGAGCTGCGGCCGCAGTTGCTGATGGGCCCGTCGTAGGCCGCCTATCATCGCCGGCCGATGACCCCGAAGCTCCTGCGCTGGCTTGCTGCCGGAGCGATTGCCATGACGCTGACCGCCGCCTCCCCCGCCCGCGACATCGAAGACGACCCCTGGCTGTGGCTGGAAGAGGTGCAGGGCGAGAAGGCCCTGGACTGGGTGCGCGAGCTCAACGCGCGCACGCGCCAGCGGCTCGAAGCCTGGCCCGGCTTTGCCGCCACGCGCGAGCGCATCCTGCAGGTGCTGGACTCGCGCGACCGCATCCCGGCCATCGCGCGGCGCGGCGACTTCGTCTACAACTTCTGGCAGGACGCCGACAACCCGCGCGGCCTGTGGCGGCGCACTACGCTGGCTGAGTACCGCAAGAGTGCGCCGGCCTGGGAGCTGCTGCTCGACGTGGATGCGCTGGGCCGCAGCGAAGGCGAGAACTGGGTCTGGGCCGGTTCCGTATGTCTGGGCCCGGACTACACACGCTGCCTGGTCAAGCTGTCGCGCGGCGGAGCCGACGCACAGGTGGTGCGCGAGTTCGACATCACGGCCCGGCAGTTCGTGACCGGTGGCTTCAGCCTGCCCGAGGCCAAGTCCGACGTGGTCTGGCTGGACCGCGACACGATCTTCGTCGGCACCGATTTCGGCCCCGGCTCGCTCACCGATTCGGGCTACCCGCGGATCATCAAGCGCTGGCAGCGCGGCCAGCCGCTGGCTGAAGCCACCACGGTGTTCGAGGCCCGGCGCAGCGACGTGGCCGCCAGCGTGCATGTGGACCTCACGCCCGGCTACCAGCGCACGCTGCTGCAACGCGCGCCCGATTTCTTCAGCAGCGAGGAATTCGTGCTCGTCGAAGGCCAGTTGCACAAGCTGGACAAGCCGGCCGATGCACAACTCGCCTTCTGGTACGGCCAGGTGCTGATGGCCCTGCGCAGCGACTGGCTGCAAGGTGGCACCACCTGGCCCCGCGGGGCGCTGCTGGCGGCCGATGCGCAGGCCTTCCTGGACGGCAAGGCGCAATGGACTGCGCTGTTCACGCCCACCGCCACGCGCTCGCTGGCCGGCTACGCCCTGTTGCGCCACAGCGTGCTGCTGGAGCTGATGGACAACGTCGCCGGGCGCTTGCAGGAGCAGCGCTTCGACGGCGCCCGCTGGAATGCGCGCGAGGTGGAAGCGCCCTTCCCCGGCACGCTGCATGCGCAGAGCCTGCACGACACGCAGGTGCCGGACGATCCGCTGGGCGAACAGTACCTGCTCAGCTACACCGACTTCCTCACGCCGGAATCGCTGCTGCTGGGCCACAGCAGCAGCGACGCACGCGAGCTGGTCAAGGCCCGCCCAGCCTTCTTCGACAGCAGCGGCATGCGCGTCGAGCAGCGCTTCGCCACGTCGAAGGACGGCACGCGCGTGCCCTACTTCGTGGTCTGGCCCAAAGGCGCGACAGCCGACGGCAACAACCCGACGCTGCTCTACGGCTATGGCGGCTTCGAGGTGCCGCTGCAGCCCAGCTACTCGGGCGGCTTCGGCACGGCCTGGTACGGCCGCGGCGGCGTGCAGGTGGTGGCCAACATCCGCGGCGGCGGCGAGTTCGGCCCGGGCTGGCACCAGGCGGCGTTGAAGGGCCAACGGCAGAAGGCTTTCGACGACTTCATCGCCGTGGCCGAGGCCCTGGTGGCCCAGAACGTCACCGAGCCGCGTCGCCTGGCGATCCAGGGCGGCAGCAACGGCGGGCTGCTGGTCGGCGCGGTGATGCTGCAGCGCCCAGACCTGTTCCGCGCCGTGGTCTGCCAGGTGCCGCTGCTGGACATGCGCCGCTACCACCGGCTGCTGGCCGGCGCCAGCTGGATGGGCGAGTACGGCGACCCCGACGACCCGGCGCAATGGGAGTGGATCGCCAAGTACAGCCCCTACCAGAACATTCCGGACGCCGGCATGCGGCTGCCGGCGGTGCTGTTCACCACCAGCACGCGCGACGACCGCGTGCACCCCGGCCACGCGCGCAAGATGGCGGCGCGCCTGCGCGAGAGGGGCCACGACGCCTGGCTCTACGAGAACATCGAAGGCGGCCACGGCGGTGCCGCCGACAACCAGCAACGCGCCGACATGCTGGCGCTGGAGTTCGCCTTTCTGTGGCAGGAGCTGGCGCCATGACGACCCTCGACATCCAGCACGACGCCGCGGCGATGCGCTTCCATGGCGCCGTAGACGGCGGCGACGCCGAGTGCGTGTACCGCTTGGCCGGCGCCCTGATGAACATCGTGCACACCGAAGTGCCGCCGCAAGCCGAAGGCCAGGGCATTGCCGGCGCGCTGGTGCGCGCCGCGCTGGCCCATGCGCGTGCGCAAGGCTGGCGCGTGCGGCCGTCGTGCAGCTACGTGCGCAGCTACATGCGCCGCCATGCCGACACGCAGGACCTGCTGGAATGAGCCCACCGATCATCGACCCGCGCGCTGCCGAGGTGCTGGACTTCTGGTTCGGCCAGGCGGGTGACGTCCACCACCTGCAGACGCGGCCCGAGTGGTTCCGCAAGGACGAGGCCTTCGATGCGCTGATCGCGCAGCGCTTCGGCGCGCTGATCGATGCCGGCCTGCGTGGCGAGCTGGCGGCCTGGGCCCGGCAGCCGCTGTCGGCGCTGGCGCTGATCGTGCTGCTGGACCAGTTCACGCGCAACACGAGGCGCGGCACGGCCGGCATGTTTGCTGGCGACGTACAGGCGCTGGCCACCGCGCGCGCACTGGTAGCCGCGGGCGACGACCGACCATTTGCCGGCGTCCAGCGGCAGTTCGTCTACCTTCCGTTCGAGCATTCGGAAGCGCTGGCCGACCAGCTCGAATGCCTGCGCCTGTTCGAGCAGCTGGGCCGCGACGAGCCGGCGCTGGCCGGCCTGCTGGAATGGGCGCAGAAGCACCACGACGTGGTGGCGCGCTTCGGCCGCTTTCCGCACCGCAATGCTGCGCTCGGCCGGCTGTCCACGGCCGAGGAAACCGAGTTCCTAAAGCAGCCGGGCTCGGGCTTTTAGAGCATGGACGACGCAGCCGCGCTGCGCGCCACGCGCGCCTGGGTCGAGCAGGCGGTGATCGGCCTGAACCTGTGCCCCTTTGCCAAGGCGGTGCAGACCAAGAACCTGATCCGCTACGCGTGCAGCGACGCGCGGGACACGCACGAACTGCTCGACGCACTGCGCAGTGAGTTGCAGCGCCTGGCCGACACGCCGATGGAGGAGCTGGAGACCACGCTGCTGGTGCACCCGCAGGTGCTGGGCGACTTCCTCGACTACAACGACTTCCTCGACGAGGCCGACGCGCTGCTGTGCGAGATGGGTCTGGACGGCATGCTGCAGATCGCCAGCTTCCACCCCGACTACCAGTTTGCAGGCACCACCGCCGACGACATCGAGAACGCCACCAACCGCTCGCCGCACCCCACGCTGCACCTGCTGCGCGAGGCCAGCATCGAGCGTGCAGTGGCCGCCTTCCCCGAACCCGAGGCCATCTACGAGGCCAACCAACGCACGCTGCGCGCGCTGGGACCGAAGGGCTGGGCGGAGCTTCAAGCACGATGCCTGCGTGCGGCACAAGGCGGCTGATCGCGGGTATCCGACAGGCCGGCCACCCGGCCCGCCCCGATATGCTGCAGCGCTGACTGCAACCCCCAAGACGCCACGGAGACCCCATGACCTTGAAGAAGCTGTTCCTCGCCACCGCGCTGTGCGCCCTGTCGGCTGCCGCCTTCGCGCAGGGCTACCCCAGCAAGCCGATCCGCATGGTGGTGACCTTCCCGCCCGGCGGCGCGCCGGACATCCTGGCGCGGCTGTTCGCCGACAAGGCCCAGCTCGGCCAGCCGGTGGTGGTGGACAACAAGCCCGGCGCCGGCGGCAACATCGGCGCCGAGATCGTGGCCAAGTCGCCGCCGGACGGCTACACGCTGGTGATGGGCACGGTGGGCACGCATTCGATCAATGGCGCGCTGTACAGCAAGATGCCCTACGACATGGTGCGCGACTTCGTGCCCGTGGCGCACGTGGCCTCGGCGCCCAACCTGCTGGTGGTCAACAACGACCTGCCGGTCAAGACGGTGGCCGAGCTCATCACCTACATGAAGGCCAATCCCGACAAGCTGAGCTTCGGCTCGCCGGGCATCGGCACCTCGGTGCATGTGTCGGGCGAACTCTTCAAGTCGATGACCGGCACCAAGATGGTCCACGTGCCCTACAAGGGCCGGCAGTTCGCCATCCCCGACCTGGTGGGCGGGCAGATCCAGGTGATGTTCGACAACATGCCCTCGGCGCTGCCGATGGCCAAGGAAGGCAAGATC
>Ga0105090_10000428_pt1 | contig 20520 bp, 19 predicted proteins | sample PPLLak3March2015_FD_79110 | JGI IMG/M metagenome (GOLD analysis project Ga0105090, IMG submission 79110) | Freshwater sediment microbial communities from Prairie Pothole Lake near Jamestown, North Dakota, USA - PPLs Lake P7 Core (1) Depth... | ecosystem: Environmental > Aquatic > Freshwater >... | reverse complement strand
GCGGTCCTTGGCTGCGGTGGCGCGGTCCTGAGTGCTGCCGCCTGCGCGGCTGGCGCCTTCCTGCTGCAGCTTCTCGCGCGTCTTCGGGTCGTTGGTGCGCTGCGCCATGGTCTCGCGCGCCGCGTCGCGCTTGGCGTCGTTGGCATCACGGCCGCGGTAGTCGTTGCGCGCGTCCTTGCCGGCGACGTTCTTGCCGTACTTCTGGTCCACCTTGGCGTCGCGGTAGGGCACACCCTTGCGCCCGGCGCTGTTGTGGGTGAAGCTGGTCTGGTTGTTGGTGATCCTGCGGTTGACGTTGACGTCGTTGTAGCGATTGACGTTGATGTCGATGTCGTTGCGCCCCCAGTTGTAGCCGCCCCACAGCGAATTGGTGATGGCCAGGCCGGCGCCGAAGGCCATGCCGGTGAGCAACGCATTGCCGACGTAATAGCCCGGCGGCGGCGGGATGTAGTACGGCGGGTACGACGGGTAGGGCCAGGTGCCGTAGACCACGGTCGGGTTGTACATCGGCACGTAGACCACCTGAGGCTGTGCCGGCTCGATGACAATCACGCTCTGTTGCGGCGTGGGGTTCTGCACCACCACCTTCTGCTGCTCGTTCGACTTCAGCTGTCCCGCGGCCTGTGCCGCCTGGCGCAGGCGCTGCACCGCGTCCATGGTGTCCGTCGGCTGCGCCAGGAAGGCGTCACCCAGGTCCTGCACCCATTCGGGCTTCTGCCCCATCGTGGCCAGCACCTGCGGGAAGGCGACCAGCGAGGTCACGCTCGGTTCCCAGCCCAGGCTCGCGGCCTTGGTCACCGCCGCATCACCCTTGTCGTTGGGATGCGCGGCCGACCAGCTCACGGCTTCGGCCACCTGGGCAGGATAGGTGGCGGCCATCAGCACCTGGGTGAGCAGCGAATCCGGATACAGCGCAATCGGTGCCAGCAACTGGTCGAGCTGCTCCTTGCTGTAGGTCGGTGCCTCGCTCTGGGCCCAACCCGGTGCGGCCACGGCCACGGCCAGCACGGCGACGAGGAATCTGCGTAACAAGCGCCCCATGAGTACCCCTTGGTTTGGCGCCGGATTGTGCCCCACTTCGTCCACCGCAACGCCGGGCCGACCACCGCGGGCCGCCCTCTCAAGGTGACCGGCCCTGGGGCCCTCAGTTGGTGAAGCCGATGGGCGCGCGGCGCCCGCCGCTGTCCGGCAGGTCGTCCAGCGACAGCGTGGCGCGGCCTTCGAGGCGCGCATTGCCGAAGGCCGTCATCCAGGCGCGGCGCATCTCGCGCGGTGCCGTGCCGCTCAGCCGTTCGAGCACGGCCTCCGATGGCTCGTCGTCGAAGCGCCGGCCCCAGTCGTGTTCGGCGCGGATGCTACGGTACAGGCGCAGCGCAATGGCGCGGGCCGCGTCGCGGTCGGGCGAGCGCACCTCGAAGACGTTCATGCGGTTGAGGATCGGCTCCGGAATGGCGCGGTCGTCGTTGGCGGTGGCCACCCAGATCACCTGGCTGGCGTCGATCGAGACCTCGGCGAATTCGTCGGTGAAGGTGCCGGCGGTGTCGTGTTCGAGCAGGCTGTACAGCGCGCCCAGCGGGTCGTAGGCATGTTCGCCGCGCGCCTTGTCGATCTCGTCGACCACCATCACCGGGTTGGCATAGGCGCCGTCGACCAGCGTCTCGAAGATCTTGCCGGGGCGCGCACCCTTCCACTGGCTGGAGGCGCCGCTCAGCACCCAGCCGGCGGTGAGCGAACTCATTGAGATGAAGCCCAGCCCGGTGCCCAGCAGCTGCGACACGCGCCGCGCGAAATGCGTCTTGCCGATGCCCGGCGGGCCGAGCAGCAGCATCGGCGTGATCTCCAGCGCATCGCGGCTGTCGGTGCACAGCGCCAGCTGGCGCTTCAGGTCGTCGAGCACCTCATGGAAGTTCGGCAGCTCGTCGTACAGGTGCTCCATGGCCGGCAGGCCGGAGGGCTTGACCTGGAAGCGCTCGGGGCCTTTTTCCAGCATGCGTTCGTAGGTGGCGCGCAGCGTCTCATGTTCGCGCGCCGGCAGCTTGTCCAGGCGCTTTTCGACATCGCCCAGGCGGTACAGGTTGCGCATCTGAGCGATCGGGATCTGCGCCGTCGCCGCGGCCATCGGGACCAGTTCGTTGCCGCTGCTCATGTCGGGACCTCCGTGCAGGTTGAAAACGCCTTGGTGCATTCAAGCAAACAACGTGCCCCTTGCAGATCGGGAATTGACCTGTCAACGCCGCATTTCTGCGGCAGGCAGCAGCCGCCTGCCGAGAGTGCTACTTGACCCAGGTGTTCAACTGGATGATCGGCAGCAGGACGGCCAGCACGATCAGCATTACCACCACGCCCATGACGACGATCAATAGCGGTTCCAGGATCGTGGCCAGCGCCATGGCGCGGCGCTGCACCTCGGCGCCCAGCTGGGAGGCGGCACGGCCCAGCATCACCGGCAACTGGCCGGTCTGCTCGCCGAGCCGCGCGAACATCGCCAGCAGCCCCGGGAAGCGCTTCTTGGCGGCCATGGCCGAGGCCAGCGGCGCGCCTTCGCGCACCTGCACCAGTGCATCCATCGCGTCGGCTCGCATGGCGCGGTTGCCCAGCGTTTCGGCCGCGGCCTGCAGTGCCTTCAAGATCGGCACGCCGGCGCCCGCCAGCATGGCCAGCGTGCTGGAAAAGCGCGCTGCGTTGTAGCCGCGCGCCAGCCGGCCGACCAGCGGCAGGTTCAGCAGGGCCGCGTCGCTGCGTTCGCGAAAAGCCGGGTTGCGGCGCAGCATGACGAAGGCGCCGCTGCCGGCCGCGATCAGGCCCAGCATCAGCCAGCCATAGCTTCGCACGAAGGCACTGATGGCGAGCATGGCGACGGTCAGTCCCGGCAGCGCGCGCTTCGAACTGGTGAACACCGAGGCCACCTGCGGCACCACATAGGTGACCAGGAAGATGACGATGACGATGGCGATCAGCGAGACGATGGCCGGGTAGAGCATCGCGCCAAGCAGCTTGGCGCGCAGCGCCTGACGCTCTTCCAGATCGTCGGCCAGCTTCTCCAGCACCTGGCCGAGCGCGCCGCTCTGCTCGCCGGCGGCAACCACGGCGCAGTAGACCTCGTCGAACTCGCGCGGCGCACCGGACAGCGCCCGCGCAAAGGGCGAGCCGGCGTTGACCTCGCTGCGCAGGTGGGCGATCAGTTCGCGCTGGCGCGGGTTTTCGGACTCGTCGGCCAGCGCGGTGAGTGCCCGCTCCAGCGGCAGCCCGGCGCCGACCAGACCGGCCATCTGCCGCGTCCACACCGCCAGCGAGGCGTTGTCGAAGACGCGGCGCGAAAACCGGTTGGTGGCGCTCTGCCCGGCGCTGCCGGCCAGCACCGGCGTGACGGCCAGCGGCACCAGCGCCTGCGCACGCAACTGCGAGCGCGCCGCCTTGGCGTTCTCGGCTTCGAGCAGTCCGCTGCTGGCCTTGCCGGCGGCATCCAGCGCCTCGAACTTGAACGCGGGCATCAGTCTCGGGTGACGCTCATCACCTCTTCCGGCGAGGTGATGCCCTCGTCGATGAGGCGCTGGCCGTCCTCGCGCATCGAGCGCAGGCCGGCCGCTTCGGCGGCAACAACGAGCTGGCTTTCGGCAGCACGGTTGTGGATCATCGCGCGTACCGCATCGTCGGCCGCCATCAGCTCGTACACGCCGGTGCGGCCCTTGTAGCCGGTGTTCAGGCAATGCTCGCAGCCCACCGGGTGCCAGGCGCCGCGCTCATCCTGGCGGCGGCAATGCACGCACAGTTTGCGCACCAGTCGCTGTGCCAGCACGCCCAGCAGCGACGAACTCAGCAGGAAGGGCTCGACGCCCATGTCGGTCAGCCGCGTGACCGCGCTGGGCGCATCGTTGGTGTGCAGCGTGGCCAGCACCAGGTGTCCTGTGAGCGAGGCCTGGATGGCGATCGATGCGGTTTCGTAGTCGCGGATCTCGCCGATCATGATCACGTCCGGGTCCTGGCGCAGGATGGCTCGCAGGGCCTTGGCGAAGCTCAGTTCGATCTTCGGGTTGACCTGGGTCTGACCGATGCCCGGCAACTCGTATTCGATCGGGTCCTCCACGGTCAGCAGGTTGGTGGTGCTGGTGTCGATGCGGCCCAGCGAGGCGTACAGCGTAGTGGTCTTGCCCGAGCCGGTGGGCCCGGTGACGAGCACGATGCCGTGCGGCTGGTGGATCAGTCGGTCGAAGGCGCTGAGCACGTCGCCGCTCATGCCCAGGCCCTCGAGGGTGAAGCGCGACTCGCTCTTGTCCAGCAGACGCAGCACCGCGCGCTCGCCGTGCGCACTGGCCAGCGTGGACACGCGCACGTCGATGGCGCGCCCGCCGATGCGCAGGCTGATGCGCCCGTCCTGCGGCAGTCGCTTTTCCGAGATGTCCAGCTCGGCCATGATCTTCAGCCGGCTGATCAGCGCTGCGTGCAGCGCTCGGTTGGGCTGCACCACCTCGCGCAGTCTGCCGTCGACGCGGAAGCGCACCGCGCTCGAGCGCTCGTAGGGTTCGATGTGAATGTCGCTGGCGCCGTCCTTCACCGCCTGGGTCAGCAAGGCGTTGAGCATGCGGATGATCGGTGCATCGTTGCTGGCTTCGAGCAGGTCTTCCACCGCCGGCAGGTCCTGCATCAGCCGGCTCAGGTCGACTGCGCTTTCGACCTCACCGACCACGGTGGCGGCGCTGGATTCGGCGCCGGCATAGGCCACGGCGATGCGGTTGACCAGGGTCGAGGCTGGCTCGCGCTCGAAGCCGTCCACGTCGAACAGCCGGTTCACCTCGGATAGCGCGCCGCACGGCGTGGTCTCCGCCACCCACAGCACCAACTGGGTACCGTCGTCCTCGAGCAGCAGCGTGTTCGCCTTGGCAAAGGCGTAGGGCAGGGGGTGCCGTGTGCCCATGGGCGGCTACCCCGCCTCAGCCGGCCGCGAGGGCGCGCGCGAGGTGGGTGCGGAGGCCGGCGGTGGCGGGGGCTGCTGTGGGCCCTGGCCCGGCGCCGGTACGGCGGCGGGCGGGGCAGCCGGGGGCGCGGCGGGCTCGACTGGCGGCGGTGCACTGCCGGGCGGCGTCCACCCGGGCCGTATCGGCAATGGGTCGGGCCAGGACAGCGGCGGCGGTACGCCGCCGTTGCGGAACGGTGTGCCCGGCGTCGGTGTCGGCGTCGGCGGCGCCACCGGGGCGTCGTTGATCGGCATGATCACGCTCTGCCGCGGTTGCCCCACGCCCTGCTGCGCCGCACGGATCAGGTCGTAGCGGTCGACCGACAGCGCGTTCAGGTCTTCCTGATTGCGGATGATCATCGGCCGCAGGAAGACCATCAGGTTGCTCTTGGTGCGCGTGCGGCTGTCGCTGCGGAACAGCGGGCCGACCAGCGGCAGATCACCGAGGAAGGGCACCTGCTGCACGCTGCCGCCGTATTCGTCCTTCAGCAGCCCGCCCAGCACCATGATCTGGCCGTCGTCGACCACCACCGTGGTCTCGATCGCGCTCTTGTCGGTGGTCAGCCCCTGCGGCGACGAACGGCTCGAGGGCACGACCCGCGAATCCTCCTGGTAGATGACCAGCCGGATCGTGCCGCGTTCGCCGATCTGCGACTTGATGCGCAGCGTCAGGCCGACGTCCTTGCGCTCGATGGTCTGGAACGGGTTGTTCGAGCCCGAGGTGTTGGTGGTGAACGAGCCGGTGATGAAGGGCACGTTCTGGCCGACGACGATCTTCGCCTCCTCGTTGTCCAGCGCCACCATGTTTGGCGTCGCCAGGATGTTGGCGTTGGCCCGGGTTTCGAGGAAGCGCGCCAGCGCGCCGATGTTCCACAGGTCGCCCACCTTCTGCAGGATGCCGAAGTTCAGCCCCGCCGGCAATGCCAATGAGGCCAGACCGGTGCGGCCCTGGTTGATGGCGGCGGTGAGGTTGACGATGTTGTCCGTGCCGGTGTAGTTGGTGCCGCCGGCATAGTTGGTGGAACTGTTCTGGTCGCCCGAGATGGCCTGCCACTGGATGCCGATGTCGGCCGCCTTGTCGGCATCGACCTTGACGATCAGCGTCTCGATGTAGATCTGCGCCCGGCGCGAATCGAGCTGGTCGATGACATTGCGCAGTTGCCGGTACAGCGGCTCGGGCGCGGTGATGATCAGCGAGTTGGTGGCTGGATCGGCCTGGATGAAGCCGCCCGTCGACGGGCCGGCCGAAGCCGACACCGGTGCGGTCGCGGGCGTCGCGCCGGCGGCCCCTTCGGCCACGCGCACCGGCTGCGGCGATGCCGCTGCTGCCACGCCGCCCTGCGCGCCCGAGCCGGCGCCAGAGGCGAAGGCGGCGCGCAGCACCGCGGCCAGTTTCACCGCGTCGGCATTCTTCAGGTACACCACCCAGATGTTGCCGGCTGCGTTGCCGCCCTGGGTGGGTTGGTCGAGCTTGGCGATGATCGAACGGGCGATCGACAGGCGCGCCGGGTTGGCTGCCCTCAGGATCAGCGAATTGCTGCGCGCGTCCACCATCACGGTGAGCGCTCCACCCGCTGCGGGCAGCCCCGGCTGTGTCGGTGACGACCCGCCGCCATCGGCCAAGCGTTGCACCATCGGTGCCAGGTCGCTCGCGACCGCGTGTTTCAGCGTCACCACGTCGGTATCGCTGCCAGCGGGCTGGTCGAGCGCAGCGATGATCTTGGCGATGCGCTGCAGGTTGTCGGCGTAGTCGGTGATGACCAGCGAGTTGTTGCCGAGACTGGCATTGATGGTGTTGTTGGCGCTGATCAGCGGTCGCAGCACCGCCACCAGGTTGTTCGGGCTTTCGTGGTTGAGCTGGAAGATCTGCGTGATGATCTGGTCGCCGCGCACCGCGGGCTGACCCACCGATACCGTGCCGCTCTGCAGCTTGGCCTCGGCCTCGGGCACCACCTTCAGCAGGCCGCCGTTCTCGACCATCGTGAAGCCCAGGCCGCGCAGTGCCGACAGGTAGTTGAGGTACGCCTCGCGCACCGTCAGCGGCTGGTCGCTGTACAGCGTCACTGTGCCCTTGACGCGCGGGTCCAGCGCGATCTGGCGCTCGATCATCGTGGCCATGGCCCGCGTCACCGCTTCGACGTCGGCATTGACGAAATTCACCGTCACCGGTGCGCGTGACTTCAAAGCCGGGCTGTGGCCGGCCGGGGCGTTGGCAGCGCGCTTTCGGGTCGGCGTTTCGGTGCCGGTCTGCGCTTGCAGTGGCTGAGCGCAGGCCAGCAAAGCGGCCATTGCCAGGCAGCCCAGGTGCAGCGTGCGGGCCGCGGGGCCTTGCGTCGGCATCGAAGGTCGGCGCTGTGTCATGGTCATCCGATCGAAATGATGGACAGCGCGCCCTGGCGCCGTCCAAAGAAGTTCAGCAGATTGTCCAGTTCGCCTTCGGCACCCGGCGCGGCACGCGCTTCGCCGCGAAAGCGGAACTGCGATCCGGTCCACTGGCCGGTGCCGCTGAGCAGCAGTGCACCGTCCAGCGTACTCAGAGTCAAGGCCGGCGGCTGGTCTGTGCCGGTGGCTGCGAGATGCAGGCGGTAGCTGCCCAACCGGTCCAATTTGGACAGCCGGGAGGCGACGTTGCTCAGATGCAGGTCGGCCTGGCCCACCAGGTTCCAGCGCCCGGCCGCCGTGTCCACGGTCAACCCACTGCTGGACAGGCGCAACGTGCCTCCGAGTTGCAGCGTGTTCCACGGTGCGCCCAGGCCGGCCAGCCAGGCGGCGGGCCACTCGCCCAGCGCCCCGGTACCCGGCATCAGCTGCACCGACAGACGGCCCAGACCGGGGCGAAGCAGCAGCACCAGTTCGTCGTTGATGCAGCAGGGCTGGCGCACGCGCAGTTCGAGCGCCAGTCCGCGCAGCCCGATCTTCCAGCTGGTGCGGCCCGGCAGCATGGTTGCGCTGCGGCTGTCCTGTCCTCCGGTGAGCACCGGCACGGCGCTGCCGTTCCAGACCGTGCCACGCGCGTCCGATAGAAGCAGCTTTTGCTGGGTGCGGGTGGCCACGGCATCGGCCAGCCAGGTGGCCGGCGCGAAGGCGACCAGTGCCAAGACGCCGCCAAAGACCAGCCCCGCCCAGCCCCAGCGGGCGACGGCTTTGCGTGTGCGCTCCCAGGCGGCCTGCGCCAGCGTCGACTCGGCATAGCCGCTGCCCGGCCAGCGCGTGGCCGGGCGTCCCGGGCGACGCAGCCACCCGGTCAGTGCCATGGCTTGCCCCGGCCTGGACAAAGGCTGTGGATCATCATGATCCGGCCCCGATGCTGAGCACCACGCTACCATTGAAGCCCTGCGCGCCGCGACTGAGCTGGGCCTCGACCGGCCGGGCGCGTGCGCCGGCCCTGGCCTCGGCCAGCCATTCGCGCAACTGCGCGCTGCTCACGCCGTTGAGTGTCAGCACCGCGCGGTCGCCCTGCAACGACAGCCGTGCCTTGGGGCCCAACCGGTCGCTGGCGGCGCGCAGGGCCGCAGTGGACTGTTCCGCGCTGAGTGCCGGGGCGTTGCGCAGCTGCTGGGCTTCGGCCGCCAGACTGCGCATCTCCTGCAGCTGCAGGTCGAGCAGGTCACGCTGGACCGGCGCGTCGCGCAGCGTGCGCCAAGCCGGTTGGATGGCCACGGTCCACAACAGGAAGGCGCCGAGTACGGCCAGCGCCAGCAGGGCCAGTCGGCGGTCGCGGGCTCCCAGGCCGCGCCAGCGCTCGCGCAACGCTCCCCATTGCGACGCCAGCGGGGCTGGCAAGGCCAGGCGCGAGGCCGCGCTCACGAGCGCGCTCCCGGCGCCGCAGCGCGACTCAGCGAGACGCGCCCTTCGGCGCTTTCCACTGCCCAGCCGCCCGGTCGCAACCGATCGCGGAACTGGCTCAACTGCTGCTCGCTCCACCCAGGAGCAGACAGCGTGAGCCGGCCGGGTTCGAAGCGCAGGGTCTGCACCGGGCCCTGGCCTTCGGGCCAGGCAGACGCGGCGGCGCCAAGCAAGGCTTCCAGGTCGCTATCGCCGGCACGGCCGGCTGCTGTGCGCAGCACCTCCGTCTCGCGCCGCATTTGCAGCGGGGCGTCGAGTACCGCGCGCACGTTCGGGAAGGTGTCGCGAAGCAGCTTTTCCTGGGCCATGCGCTGCGCTGTCAGCCCTTGACGCTGGTGCCAGGCCCAGGCGTTCAGCCCGACCACTTGAAGCAGCAGCAGCGTGGCCAGGCCGATGCGCACCGGCCGCCAGGCAGGACTCAGCAGTTGCCGCATCGTGTTGCGCAGTGCACGCGTGCCACGATGCCGCGGCGCCAGGTCGAACTGGCGCAAGTTCCACAGCGAGCGCACGGCCTGCAGCGCACGTTCGGCTTCGGTCTGCACCTTGACGCTGGACCCGAGCCAGCGTTCGGCAGGGGCCGCCACGGCGGGTTCCGCAGTCCAAAGTGTCGGCTGCTCATTCATGCGCGAAAGCAGGGCCCGCGCCAGCGAGCCGTCCAGCCGCAACAGGCTCAAGCCGCTCTCGTCGGCATGGCACAGCATGATGCGGGCATCACCGGTGGAAGCGCCGGTCGCCTCGAAAAAATGGCCCTGCGGCGTGTCCCCGGGCCAGCTGCATGGCAGCACGCGCTCGACGCTCAGCCCGCCCTTTTCCAGTCTTTCCAGTTCACCGCGCAGCCAGACCTTGTGCATTGCCGCCACCCACACTGGGGCGCCTGCCTGTGCGCCGGGTGCCAGCGCCAGGTGCAACAACTCGTCGTCCTCGAGCAGATGCTCCTCGAGCAGCCCGCCCAATGCCGCCCGCAGCTTGCCCGAGGGCGCCTTGGGCAGGGTAATGCGCTGCCAGCTGAGGTCGCTGTCGGCCACCACGGCCACCACGGTGTCAGCCCGAGGCAACAGCGACAACTGCGCGCGGCCATGGCTGCTGACCTGCAGTCCGTCGGCGCTGAGCACATAGCCGTAGCCCTCGCCAGACGGCGACGCGCTTGCTTCGGCGCCGTCCGCGGCACGCGCGCCCAGGCGCGCGCGCGGCGGAATCAGGATCACTAGAACGGACATGGGTCGGCTAGGCTAGCGTGTCGAACCGTTTATATCAACCTGTGCGTCATGTAAATCAAAGACTTAGCCGGGCTTTCTGTCGTCTGTTCGCGATACTGAAACAATGCGTTGCAGCTTTCAGTCCTGCCCAGGCTGCAAGCTCTGGCGCCATCGGGCCTGAGTCAAGACTTGCCGATTGGCGCGCTTGACCAGCATCCGTTCTTCCAGCACGCGTCCATCCATGCGCAACCGGCCCGAGATCTCGAAATGGTTCGAGTTCACGCTCAGGCGTTTGGCGTCGAGTGCCCCTTCGCCCGGGATGTCGCTGCGCAAGTCCTGCAGCGCCTTGAACGGCCGCCGATTGACGATGCGCTTGGCGCTGCCCAGGTCCAGCCCGGCGATGACGCCAGCGATGACCTCTGCCGACGCAGTATTGACGTTCAACGGTGTCGGTTCAGACAAGAGGCCCACGTAGGGTTGAAGGCGTCTGACGGTGTCTGCGTCCAACCCGAGCCAGACCAACTGGTCGACCGTCTGTGGCAGGAGTACCGCCCCGGCGTTGGCTTCACCTTCGCCAGGCTTCTCGGCCTGCAGAGCCGCCTGCAGGCCGCTGGCCAGGGTTTGCGCGGTCTCTGGCGCTACTGCTGCGGTTTCGCAAAGCCGCGTCAGGGCTGCCAGCTCGGCTTCAACGATCTTGTGGGTCGCCGGGTCGACCAGGTTGCGCAGGTTGTAGCGGTCCTGTGCGTCGCGGATTCGGCCGCGCAGGAAGGCCTCGGGCGCACCTTCGACATTGTTGTTGCGGTCCTGGGCCAGCAGGCTCGACAGCGAGGCTTCTTCCAGTTCAGTCGCCCAGACCTCGTTGAGGTCGTCGACCCCTGGCTTGCGCGCGTCGATGCGCAGCAGCACCCGGCCCAGGTCGAGCGCGCCAGTCAGTATCCAAGCCGCCTGCACGCGGGTGCGTTCGGCACTTTCCACCTCGATGGCCCGCGCCTGCTGCCAGACCATACCGGCGGCCAGCGTGCTGACCAGCGTCAGCACGACCATCGCCACCAGCAAGGCGGCGCCTTTTTGGGCGATGCGGTTTCGGATCATGGCTGTCGCAGCGCCAGCGCCACATCCCGGGTCAGACGCTGCTCGCCAAATGCCAGCACCAGTCGCACGCCGTAGAGCGTGGCCTCGCTTTGCCGTGCGCCGCCGCCGGGCGTTTCAGGTGCCGCATCGCCGCTGGACTGCGGATTGGACCATCCGTTCTCGCGAAAGAATTGGATCTGCAGATCCGTCAGGCCGTCGAGCAGCACCAACTGGCCTTTTTCGTTGCCCACCAGCTGCTGGCTGCGCATCCAGCTGTCCTGCAGTTCGTCGACTCGGGTCACTACCGGACCCGCCCAACGCAGCCATTGCGTACCCTCGTGCGACCACGCCACCAGCTGCACGCCCTGCGGGGCTCGGCGCACCAGGCGCAAGGTGCTGCCGTCATAGGACAGGTGCGGGACGGCAGGCGTGTCGAACAGTGCAGCCAAGTCCTGGTCCCACTGAGCCATCACCGTGTTCAACCTGAGACTGCGCTCCACCTGCGCCTGGCTGATGTCGCGGGCGCGCACGATGCCGTCGATGCCGCGCCAGGCGAGGGTGCTGAGCACGGCCATGATCATCAGCGCCACCAACACTTCGACCAGCGTGAAGCCCTGGTCGCACCGTGAGCGAAGCGCAGACATCGGCCGGGCCATCGTGTCAGGGCCGGTACAGCAGCGTGGTCAGCCGCACCAGCTGCCGGCCAGCGTCGTCGCTGATGCTCGCATCCACCAACCGCAGGTCGACATACTGCGTGTTGGCCACCTGAGCACGGCCGTTGTAGCGCCGGCCCAATTGCTCGCAGGCGAATTCGGTGTCGCCAATGCCCGGAAACTGCCGGGTCAGCTTCAGGTTGACCAGGTGGTTCTCGGCGCACCACTGCGCCGCGATCACGTCCGACAGGCGCTGCGAGTTGTCGATCAGTACGCCCGCGGCACGCAAGCCGGCCGCCAGCGCAATGGCGATCACCGCCACCGCCACCAGCACCTCGACCAGCGTGAAGCCGCGCGCAGAATGAGTCACGGCTTGGCCTCGTCACCGACCACGGTGAAGGGCCCCAGTCCGTCGGTGGCCAGTTCCAGACGCTGGTCGCCGAGGCGCAGCACGATGCGCTGCGCGTCGATCAGCGGTTCCGGGCCCAGTTGCACGAACTGCGCGTCGACCACTTCGGCGCGCACTTGTGGATCAAGCCAGCGCGTGGGCCGGGCCATCGCCGTGCTCTTCGTGCCCGAAACCTGCACGAAGCGGAAATGCACCTCACCGTCGACTACCGCCGGAACCCAGTGCACTGCCAGTCCGGAGGCGCGCGATTCGGCTCGCGCCGATTCGAGAAGAGTGCTCAGCCGCTGCGCTTCGGTCTGGAGTCGTATGCTCGACGGGTCGCGCAGCGCCAGACTGACTACACCTGCCGCCACCGCGATCAGCGCGACCACGATCATCAACTCGATCAGCGTGAAACCGCGGGCTGGCTTCAAGCGCGCGACACCCGCCCCACAAGACAGACCGGCCCCAGGAGCCGCGTCGCGGCGGCTACTGCCAGGAGCCAATGTCGGCGTTATTGCCGTCGCCGCCGGCGGTGCCGTCGGCCCCGAAGCTGAATACATCGATCTCGCCCTTCACCCCCGGGTTCACGTACTGGTAGGGCCGGCCCCAAGGGTCGTTCGGCAGCTTGTCCAGGTAGGGCTTCCAGTTCGGCGGCATCGTGCCCACCGTCGGCTTGCGCACCAGCGCGTCCAGGCCCTGGTCCGCACTGGGGTAGCGCTGGTTGTCCAGCTTGTAGAGCTTGAGCGCCTGAACCAGGTTGCTGACGTCGGTGCGCGCCGCAGTCACCCGCGCATCATCGGCACGGTCAAGAACATTCGGCACGATCAACGCCGCCAGCACGCCGATGATGACCAGCACCACCATCAACTCGATCAGCGTGAAACCGCGCACGAATGCAGCGCGGCGGTAGGACTTGAGCATCATGTACGTACAGGATAGGGTGGCACCGTACATGATAATGGCCAGATGGTCTCGCGCATTGCCGCATTCGTGATCTGGGCCTCGGTTGCTGCCAGCATCGTCTTCTGGGCGATGCGACTGTGGGCCCAGCCCATTGCCGTGCCGGCGCATGCCACCGTGGTGTCCACCGCCAGCGGCTTCAACGGCGACCTGAGTCGGGTGTTCGGCGTGGATGCGCCGCCGCCGACTGTCGCCACGTCGGCCGCTCCGCAAGCACAGCCCGACGCACGTTTCCGGCTGATCGGAGTGGTGGCGCCACGCTCGGTGGCCGCCAAGGGCGAAGGGCTGGCGCTGATCGCCACCGAAGGCAAGCCGCCCAAGGCCTATCGGGTGGGATCACCCGTGGATGGCGAACTCGTGCTGCTGGGTGTTCATTCGCGCGGCGCTTCGCTCGGGCCGCGAGGCCAGCCAGCGCAGGTGGCCCTCGAGCTTCCGGCCCTGCCGCCGCCGAGTACCGGAACGCTCCCTGGGTCGGCACTCGCTAGCCCGGCGCCGCGAGCGCCCGCCGCCGTGCCGCCGCGGCTGCCACAACCGCCGCAGGCCACGCCCATGCCGCCTGTGCCTGCGACGCCGGATTCCGGCGAGGCCGAACCGCAACCGGATCCGGCGAACCGGCCGAACCTTGCGCCGCCCGCAGGCCCTGGCCGCCCCCCCCCCATAGACCGTCGCCAGCCCACCTGACGCGCCCGCAGTCTGCTGGGGGTCGGCGCATCCTGCCTGCCATGTCTGCCATCGAACCCACACCCGCCGCCAGTCTGGTGCAGAACCTGTGCGCTGAATTGCAGCGCTTCGCGCCCTTTGCGCAGATGGCTGCAGCCGATGTCGAGGCCTTCGTGCTGCTGGCCCGGCAGACATACTACGCGCCAGGCGAAGCATTGCTTCAGCCGGGCGACGGGCCGGTGTCGCGTCTGTTGTACCTGCGCCGCGGCAGCGTCGCTGGCGGACCACAGGGCGAGGATGTGGCGGGCAGCCGTTTTGTACTGGAGCCCGGCGAGTTGTTCCCGGCGGCGGCGTGGTTGGCGCGGCGTGCGGTGAGCGCGCCTTACACGGCCATCGACGACTGCTTCTGCTTGGAGGTGCCGGCCGAAGCGATGCATGAGCTGGCGCAGCGCAGTGCCGTGTTGGCCGACTTCCTGCACGGCCGTGTGCAGCATGTGCTGGCGCTGTCGCGCCAAGCGCAGAAGTCTGCGTTTGCGTCGCAGGCACTTGCCGAGCAATCCATGGAGTCGAGCCTGGGCGGTTTGCCCCGGCGCACGCTGGTTGCCTGTGCGGTAGACACCCCAGTGATCGATGTGCTGCAACTGATGCAGCGGCGCCACATCGGTTCGGTGCTGGTGCTCGACGAGGCCGGCATGGCGCAGGGGATCTTCACGCGGCACGATGTGCTGGAGCGCGTGGCGCTGGCGCAGTCACCGATGGACACGCCGATCGAGCGTCTTATGACGCACCCGGTGCACACGCTGGATGCGGCGCAGAGCGTGCAGGATGCGGTGCTGCTGATGTCGCGCCATGGCGTACGACATGTTCCGGTGACCGAGCACGGCCGCGTGGTCTCGATGGTCTCCGAGCGCGACCTGTTCGCGATGCAGCGGTTGTCAGCGCGTCGGCTCGGCAGCCAGCTGCGCGAGGCCATCGATCTTCAGGAGCTGATCGCCGTCGCGCCGGACATCCGGCGCCTGGCGCGGACGTTGATGGCGCAGGGGTTGTCCGCGCGCGCGCTGACCGAACTGGTCAGTCGTCTCAATGACCTGCTCACCGAACGCGTGGTGCATCTGGTGGCGCAGCAACTCGGGCTGGACCTCGAGCGCGCCTGCTGGCTGGCCTTCGGTTCCGAAGGCCGCTCGGAACAGACCATCGCCACCGACCAGGACAATGGCCTGGTGTTTGCCAGCGACCGGCCCGACGCCGATCGCGGCGCGTGGCTGGCCCTGGGGCAGCGGGTCAACGACACGCTGGACGCCTGCGGCTACCCGCTGTGTCAGGGCGGCATCATGGCGGGTCGGCCGGAGTGCTGCCTCAGCGTCGACGAATGGATCGCGCGCTTTGCCCGCTGGATCGACCAGGGCGCGCCGGAGGACTTGCTCAAGGCGAACATCTATTTCGATTTCCGCCCGCTGGCCGGCGCGGCGGCGCTCACGGAGCCGATGCGCCAATTCGTCCGGCGCCGCACCGCGCAGATGCCGCGCTTCACCCGGCAGCTGGCCCAGAATGCGCTGCGCAACACGCCCCGGCTGAACTGGCGCGGCGCGCTCGATCCGCAGCGCGAGGGCCAGCACGAATGGATCGACCTCAAGCTCAACGGCACGATGATCTTCGTCGATGCGGCGCGCCTCTATGCCTTGGCGCAGGGCATCGATGCCACCGGCACGCGTGCCCGCTTCGAGGCCGCCGCCGAAGGCATGCGCGTGGAGCCGCGCGAATGCCAGACCTGGATCGGTGCCTTTGAGTTCCTGCAGATGCTGCGCCTGCGCGTGCAATCCGCCGACGGGCCGCCACCGGGGGGCAGCAACCCGAACCGGCTGGATCTGCGCTCGCTGAACGACATCGATAGGCGCATCCTGAAGGAGTCGTTCCGGGCGGCGCAGCGGCTGCAGCAGCGCATCGCACTCGATTACATGCGCTGAGCGCGCGACCGCAGCATGTGGCCGAAGTTCCTGGGCCGCAAGGCGGCCGCCACCGACCCCGAGCGCTGGCTGGTGCTGGACGTCGAAAGCAGTGGCCTCGATGCGTCGACCGACCGGCTGCTGGCGTTGGCCGCGGTGGCTGTGCGGCATGATGGGCGGCGCGCGTGGATCGATCTGGCTGACAGTTTCGAAGCGGTGCTGCAACAGCCCGCCGACGCCGGGTCGCCGGACAAGTCGAACATCCTGGTGCATGGCATTGGGGTTGCGGCCCAGGGCCGTGGTATCGAGCCCGCCGCGGCGTTGGGCCGCTTCGAGGGCTTCATCGGCAAGTCGCCGCTGCTCGGCTTCCACGTCGAGTTCGATCGGCGACTTATCGACCGGGCCACGCTGGGCATACTCGGGCGCAGGTTGCGCGGCCCCTGGCTGGACATCGCCGACATCGCGGCGGTGTTGCGACCCGGTCGCCGGGAGCGCTCGCTGGATGACTGGCTGGGGGCGTGCGGCATCGACTGTGCACAACGCCACCAGGCGACAGCCGACACGCTGGCCACGGCCGAGCTGCTGCTCCATCTTTGGCCCGGGGCGCGCGCCGAAGGCGTGGCCGACTTCCGGGGCCTGTCGCGGCTGGCCGCACGGCGGCGCTGGCTGTCCTGAGCGCTAGCCGCGTACCGGCGCCGCGTCGTCCGACATGGGCGTCGGGTGCGATGGGCCTGGGTCCGCGCCGTCGGCGACCTCGGTGAGCAGCGCGGCAGCACTGCGCACGAGCGGCCACGCCAACGTGGCGCCTGTCCCGTCGGTGCTGTCCATGCCCAGTTCGAGCAGCGCCGACGCGCGAAAGAGGTGCAGTGCCTTGTCCAGTCCACGGTGACGATGACTGCGACAGAAGACGCAGTAGTCGGTGACTGGCATGGCGATGCGCGAGGCCAGCATCAGCGCCGCACAGGCGGCCATGCCGTCGATCATCAGCAGGTGGCGCTTGCTCGTCCCCACCAGCATGGCGCCGACCATCATCGCGATCTCGAAGCCGCCGAAAGCCGCCAGCACCTCGATCGGCTCGGTCAACTCGCGATGCCGGGCCTGTGCGCCCTGTGCGATGGCCATCAGGTGGGCCATCGCCTCTGGACTCATGTGGTGGCCAGACATCAGCAGATCCTGCACCGGTGCATCGGTCAGGCGCGACAGCAGCAACGCAGCGCTGAAGTGTGACCCCACGCCGATGCCGGCACAGATGAGCACGTTGCCGCGCAGGGTGTCGCCAATCTCCATGCCGGCGCGCATGGCGGCATGCGCCTGGTCGAGCGTCATGGCTGCGGTGATGCGCGCATTGCGCGTGCCATGGGCGATCTTGCGCATCAGCAGCCGCTCATGCGCGGCGATGTTCTCGGCCACGCCGCAGTCGACGACGGTCAGCGCGATCTGCTGGATGCGCGCGAACACCGCCAGCGGCAGCTGGCCGGTGAGCGCATGCTGCACCTGCTCGAAGGTCTGGTGCCTGCCGGTGTCATCGATGCCGTCTACCGCCATGCCGTGGTCGGCAGCAAAAATGACCAGCTGCGGATCGCGAAAGCGCGGCTTGAGCGTGTTCTGCATCAACCCCAGTCGCACCGCCAGCGGCTCCAGCTCGCCCAGGCTGCCCGCGGCTTCGGCACGGCGGGACAGCTTCTCCAGAAGCGAGCGCTCGAGCAGAGGATTCGAGGTGGGGGCGATGAGCGATCGACTGGCGGCCATGCACTCCAGTGTAGGGCCTGCGCCGACTCGACTTCAGCGCAGGAACAAGCGGTACACCGGGTTGGCCGACTCGTCCACGCAGGGGTAGGCCAGGGTTTCCAGGAAGGACTTGAAGGCGCGCTCGTCGGCCTGGGGCACCTGGATGCCGACAAGGATGCGGCCGTAGTCCGCGCCCTGGTTGCGGTAGTGAAACAGGCTGATGTTCCACCCCGGGTGCATCGACGACAGGAAGCGCATCAGCGCGCCCGGCCGCTCGGGGAAGACGAAGCGGAACAGCCGCTCGTCACGTGCCAGCTCGGAATGCCCGCCGACCATGTGGCGCACATGCTCCTTGGCCAGTTCGTCGTCGCTCAGGTTGACGGTGGGAAAGCCGTGCCGCATGAAATTGCGCGCGATGCGCTTGGCTTCGTCCTGCCGCGAGATGGCCAGCCCGACGAACACATGCGCAAGCTTCTTGTCGGCGATGCGGTAGTTGAACTCGGTCACCTGGCGCGGGTGGGATGGTGTACCGATGAGTTCGCAGAAACGCTTGAACGAGCCGCGCTCCTCGGGAATGGTCACCGCGAAAAGAGCCTCGCGTTGCTCGCCGAACTCGGCGCGTTCGGCCACGAAGCGCAACCGGTCGAAGTTCATGTTGGCGCCGCAGGTGATGGCGACGAAGGTCTTGCCCTTGAGCTTGTGCGTCTCGACGTACTGCTTCATGGCTGCCACGCCCATCGCGCCCGAAGGTTCGAGGATGCTGCGCGTGTCCTGGAACACGTCCTTGATGGCGGCGCAGACCGCGTCGGTGTCGACGACCACGTAGTCGTCGACCAGCGCACGCGCCAGCCGGAAGGTTTCCACGCCCACCTGCTTGACTGCCGTGCCGTCGGCGAACAGCCCGACGTCGGCCAGCGTCACGCGCCGGCCGGCGCGCACCGAGCGCAGCATCGCATCCGAATCGACGGTCTGCACGCCGATCACCTGGATCTGCGGCCGCACCGCCTTGATGTACGCGGCCACGCCGGAGATCAGCCCGCCACCGCCGATGGCCACGAACACCGCGTCGATCGGCGCCTGGTGCTGGCGCAGGATCTCCATCGCGATCGTGCCCTGGCCGGCAATCACGTCCGGGTCGTCGAAGGGGTGCACGAAGCTCAGCCCCTGGGCCTTCTCGAGTTCCAGCGCATGCAGGTAGGCGTCCGAGTAGCTGTCGCCATGCAGCACCACCTCGGCGCCCAGCGCATGCACCGCGTCCACCTTCAGGCGCGGCGTGGTCACCGGCATCACGATCACCGCCTTGCAACTCAAGCGGCGCGCACTCAGCGCCACGCCCTGTGCATGGTTGCCGGCCGAGGCGCAGATGACGCCGCGCGCCAGCTGTTCGGCTGGCAGGTGCGCCATCTTGTTGTAGGCGCCGCGCAGCTTGAAGCTGAACACCGACTGCTGGTCCTCGCGCTTGAGCAGCACATGGTTGCCCAGCCGGCGCGACAGGCTGCGCGCCGGGTCGAGCGCGGTCTCGGTGGCCACGTCATAGACCCGCGCGTTCAGGATCTTCTGCAGGTACCCCGACAGGTCGGGGCGGCGATGTTGGCGCTCGCGGGCCGGCTTGGCTGGCAAGGGAGCCGCGGTCGCGGGCATCGTGGGGGCTGTTTTCAAGGCGTGCTTCGTTGGCGAAGGCGGCCTCGGGGCATGCAGGGAACGGCGTCGTCGAGCCGCGCAGCCCGGGCGCCGGGTTCCAGGGGAGGCGAATGATACGGCCCCATCCTCTGCGGGCCTTGGGCAAAGAAAAGAGCCCAAGGCATTGCTGCCTTGGGCTGAATCCACCCTTTCGGAAGGTGGAGGAGACAAGCTGCAGGGAACCTCTTCCCAATGAAGTGCAGTCTAGCAGCCGTGATGCTGCGTCGCAACATGGCCTTGTCGCATCCGGGTTGAAGTAGAGAGGCGCCTCCAGACCTGCGTGCGCTCATGCACAATTTCAGCCCATCGAAGCGGGGCCGCGCGCCGATTTGGCGCATCCCGCCGGCTCAACCAGGAAGAGACATCACCATGGAATGCACCGTGCGCTGGCAAGGCGACGCCGGCATGGCCTTCGTGGCCGAAACCGGCAGCGGCCATCTGCTCTCCATGGACGGCGCGGTCGAAGGCGGCGGTCGCAATCTGGCACCGCGGCCGATGGAAACCGTGCTGGCCGGCACTGGCGGCTGCACTGCCTATGACGTGGTGCTGATCCTCAAGCGCGGCCGTCAGCAGGTCAATGGCTGCGTCGTGAAGATCGACGCCGACCGCGCGGAGACGGAACCGAAGGTCTTCACCCGCATTCACATGCACTTCACGGTCAGCGGCAAGGGTTTGAGCGAAGCGGCCGTGTCACGAGCCATCCAGTTGTCGCACGAGAAGTACTGCTCGGCCAGCGCAATGCTCGCGAAGACCGCGCAGATGACCACCGGCTTCGACATCGTCGAGGCCTGAATCGAGGAGGCCTGAGTGAAGCTCGTCAGCACAATCTGTCTTGTGGCCGCCATCGTGCTGGCCGGTTGCGCCTCAAGCCCGGAGGGCCTGAAGCCGGGCGCGTCGGCCGAGGACATCCGCGCGCAGATGGGCACGCCCGCGGCCACCTACGCGTTGCCCGGCGGCGGCAAGCGCCTTGAATTCCGCGGCAGCGGTCCGCGCACCTACATGCTCGATGTCGACGCGTCGGGCCGGTTGGTCCAGTGGGTACAGGTGCTGAACGAGACGAACTTCCGCAACATCGTGCCGGGCATGAGCGCCGAGCAGGTGCTGATGACGCTGGGCCGGCCCGACGACCAGTCGCGTATCGGTCGCCAGGGCACGGAGGTGTGGTCCTACCACTTCCAGAACACGCAGTGCCTGTGGTTCCAGGTCCCCTTCGGCCCAGACGGGCGAACCTCCGGGCCCGGTTCCACCGCGTTGACGCCGCCCTGCCTGGCGGGTGGTGGCGGCGGCGGCGGGCCCTGAACGCGGTGGACTCGCGCCGGCCGCGCCATCAGTTCCAGAACGGCCCGCCAGCCCAGTTGGTGGTGGCCATGCCCAGTTCCATGCTGCCGTAGTTGGTGGGCAGGCCGACGCTGAAGCCCACGCCGGAACTGCTGCCTTCGTC
>Ga0105090_10000427_pt1 | contig 20535 bp, 34 predicted proteins | sample PPLLak3March2015_FD_79110 | JGI IMG/M metagenome (GOLD analysis project Ga0105090, IMG submission 79110) | Freshwater sediment microbial communities from Prairie Pothole Lake near Jamestown, North Dakota, USA - PPLs Lake P7 Core (1) Depth... | ecosystem: Environmental > Aquatic > Freshwater >... | reverse complement strand
GGGCGACAACATCGCCATGACCATCAAGCTGATCAACCCGATCGCCATGGAAGAAGGCCTGCGCTTCGCCATCCGCGAAGGCGGTCGTACCGTCGGCGCCGGCGTCGTCGCAAAAATCATCGCTTAACTACTTTAAACCGGGTCGAGGTGATCTTCGCCCCATCGCTCTTTGGAAGAAAAAATGTCAAACCAGAAAATCCGGATCCGCCTCAAGGCTTTCGACTATCGTCTGATCGACCAATCCGCCCAGGAGATCGTCGAGACCGCCAAGCGCACTGGTGCCGTTGTTCGCGGCCCGGTTCCGCTGCCTACGCGTATCCAGCGCTTCGACATTCTGCGTTCGCCGCACGTCAACAAGGTGTCCCGCGATCAGCTCGAGATTCGCACCCATCTGCGTCTGATGGACATCGTCGACCCGACCGACAAGACCGTCGATGCGCTGATGAAACTCGACCTTCCGGCTGGCGTTGACGTCGAGATAAAGTTGCAGTAACAGGTATCCGGCGGTTATAATTGTCGGTTTTCGGGGGTGGCTGGTAACGGCTGCCCGTTTGTTGTTTTACATCGACCGGCCAATCGTAGCCGGCGATGAGGAGAATAACCATGAGTCTAGGCCTTGTCGGTCGCAAGGTCGGCATGACTCGCATCTTTGCCGACGATGGTGCATCCATCCCGGTTACGGTGCTTGACGTGTCGAACAACCGTGTGACCCAAGTGAAATCGCCGGAAGTCGATGGCTATGCAGCCATTCAGGTCACCTTCGGTCAGCGCCGTGCCTCGCGCGTTTCCAAGCCCCAGGCGGGTCATCTCGCCAAGGCGGGCGTGGAAGCCGGGCATGTCCTCAAGGAATTCCGCATCGATGCAGGGCAGCTGGCCTCATTCAAGGCTGGCGATCAGGTCGCGGTCACCATCTTCGCCGAAGGGCAGAAGGTTGACGTGACGGGTACCTCGATCGGCAAGGGCTTCCAGGGTGCCATCAAGCGTCACAACTTCAGGTCCAATCGGGCGTCACACGGCAACTCGCTGTCGCATAATGCGCCGGGCTCGATCGGCCAGGCGCAGGATCCGGGCCGCGTCTTCCCTGGCAAGCGCATGGCGGGTCACCTCGGCAGCGCCCAGTCGACTATGCAGGGTCTGACTGTGGTTCGCGTCGATGCCGAGCGCCAGCTTCTGCTCGTCCGCGGTGCCGTTCCGGGTGCCAAGGGTGCGGACGTTGTCGTGCGTCCGGCGGTCAAGGCTTAAGGGGGCGACATGGAACTCAAGGTAATCAACGAGCAAGGTCTGGAAGCCGCCAAGCTGCAGGCTTCCGATATTCTGTTCGGTCGCGATTTCAACGAAGCGCTCGTGCATCAGGTCGTCATCGCCTATCAGGCCAACGCCCGCCTGGCTGACCGCAAGCAGAAGGATCGCTCCGAAGTCCGTCACACGACTGCCAAGCCGTGGCGCCAGAAGGGCACGGGTCGTGCCCGTGCCGGCAGCAACGGCAGCCCGCTGTGGCGTGGGGGCGGTCGCATCTTCCCGAATTCGCCGACCGACAACTTCAGCCAGAAGGTCAACAAGAAGATGTTCCGCGCCGGCATGGCTGCGATCCTCTCCGAGCTGGCCCGCCAGGATCGTCTGGTCGTCGTCGACGACCTCTCGGTCGACGCACCGAAGACCAAGCTGTTCTCCGACAAGCTGAAAGGCATGGGGCTGGACGGCAATCTGCTGGTCATTACCGATGCGCTTAGCGAAAACCTTTATCTGTCGTCACGCAACCTGCCCAACGTTCTGGTGCTGGAAGCGCACGAGGCCGATCCGGTTTCGCTGGTGCGCTTCAACAAGGTGCTGGTCACCCGCAATGCGGTGGCCAAGTTCGAGGAGATGTGGGGATGAATGAAGAGCGTCTGATGCAGGTGCTGCTGGCGCCGCAGATCTCCGAAAAGGCAACTTTCGTTGCCGAAAAGAACGAGCAGGTGATCTTTCGCGTCGTTAACGACGCGACCAAGCCGGAAATCAAGGCCGCGGTCGAGCTGTTGTTCAAAGTCGAGGTCGAGTCGGTCCAGGTGTCCAATGTCAAGGGCAAGGTCAAGCGTTTCAAGGGTGCGGTCGGTCGTCGCAAGGGCTGGAAGAAGGCCTTTGTGAGCTTGAAGCCGGGCCAGGAAATCAATTTCGTTGAAGGGGGGAATGCCTGATGGCACTCGTCAAAGTCAAGCCGACTTCCCCCGGCCGCCGCGCCGTGGTGCAGGTCGTCAATGCGAACCTGCACAAGGGCAAGCCGTTTGCCGCCCTTGTCGAACCCAAGAGCGGCAACGCCGGTCGCAATCACCACGGTCGTATCACGGTTCGCCATCAGGGGGGCGGTCACAAGCAGTCTTACCGTCTGGTCGACTTCAAGCGCAACAAGGACGGCATACCGGCCACGGTCGAACGTCTTGAGTACGACCCGAACCGTACCGCGAATATTGCGCTCGTTTGCTATGCCGATGGCGAGCGCTGCTACATCATCGCCAACAAGGGCATGGTGGTCGGCCAGCAGGTGATGAGCGGTTCCGAAGCGCCCATCAAGTCGGGCAATGCCCTGCCGATCCGCAATATCCCGGTTGGCACCACGATCTGCTGCATCGAGTTGATGCCCGGCAAGGGCGCGCAACTGGCGCGTTCGGCTGGCGCTACGGTCCAATTGCTCGCTCGTGACGGGGCGTACGCCCAGATCCGTCTGCGCTCCGGCGAAGTGCGCCGCGTGCATGTCGATTGCCGGGCCACCGTTGGCGAAGTCGGCAACGGAGAGAACAGCCTGCGCAAGATCGGCAAGGCAGGCGCCCAGCGCTGGCGCGGTGTTCGTCCGACCGTTCGCGGCGTTGCCATGAACCCGATCGATCACCCGCATGGCGGTGGCGAGGGGCGGACCGGTGAAGGTCGCGCGCCAGTCAGCCCATGGGGGCAGCTGGCAAAGGGTTATCGCACCCGCAGCAACAAGCGCACGAACAGCATGATCGTGCAGCGTCGTCACAAGCGTTAAGGGGTAGGATATGGGACGTTCTCTGAAAAAGGGCCCGTTTGTTGATGCGTACCTGATCGACAAGGTCGAAGCGGTCCGCGCGACAAGCGACAAGCGCCCGATCAAGACTTGGTCGCGTCGTTCGACGATCCTTCCCGAGTTCATCGGCCTGACGATCGCGGTACACAACGGCAAACAGCACATTCCGGTGTTCGTCACCGAGAACATGGTTGGCCACAAGCTCGGCGAGTTTTCGCTGACCCGGACGTTCAAGGGTCACACCGCCGGCAAGAAAGCCAAGAAATAAGGAGCTGACATGGAAACTCGTGCAAGTTTGCGAGGCGTCCGCCTCTCCGCGCAAAAGGGCCGCTTGGTAGCGGACCTGGTGCGCGGCAAGCAGGTCGGTCAGGCCCTCAATATTCTGGCTTTCTCGCCCCAGAAGGCGGCGGGCATCGTCAAGAAGGTGCTGGAATCGGCGATCGCCAATGCCGAGCACAACGACGGAGCCGATATCGACGAACTGAAGGTAAAGACCATCTACGTCGAAAAAGGCATGGTGCTCAAGCGCTTTACCGCGCGCGCCAAAGGTCGTGGCAACCGGATCCTGAAGCCGACCTGCCACATCTACCTGACCGTTGGTAATTAAGGAAGAGCCATGGGACAGAAAATTCATCCGACAGGCTTCCGCCTGGTCGTCACAAAGGACTGGAGTTCACGCTGGTATGCCAACAGCAAGGACTTCGCGGGAATGCTCCACGAAGATGTCAAGGCTCGCGAGTATCTCAAGCGCAAGCTTGCTCACGCCTCGGTAGGGCGCGTTCTGATCGAGCGTCCCGCCAAGAACGCCCGCGTCACCGTTTTCTCCGCCCGTCCGGGCGTGGTCATCGGCAAGAAGGGCGAGGACATCGAGCAGTTGCGCACGGACCTTCAGCGCATCATGGGTGTTCCTGTCCATGTTTCGATCGAGGAGATCCGCAAGCCAGAACTCGATGCCCGCTTGATCGCCGACTCGATCGCCCAACAACTCGAGAAGCGGATCATGTTCCGCCGCGCGATGAAGCGTGCGATGCAGAACGCGATGCGCCTCGGCGCCCAGGGCATCAAGGTGATGAGCGCCGGCCGTCTGAACGGTGCCGAGATTGCCCGCAGCGAGTGGTATCGCGAAGGCCGCGTGCCGCTGCATACGTTGCGCGCCGACATCGACTACGCGACCTCCGAGGCGCTGACCACCTACGGCATCATCGGCATCAAGGTCTGGGTGTACAAGGGCGAGCGCCTGGCTGCGAGCGAGCAGCGGGAAATCGTCGAACCGGCCGCCGATGACCGCCGTCCCCCGCGCCGCGCGCCGGGCAGGCCTGAAGGCGACAAGCCGCGCACGCGCACGGTAAAGAAGGCCGAAGGCACTGTCGGTGACGCCAAGGCGCCTGCTGCGCACGCAAGAAAGGCAGGTGCCTGACATGCTGCAACCTAACCGTCGCAAGTTCCGCAAGGAGCACAAGGGCCGCAACGAAGGCCTCGCCACGCGCGGCACCAAGGTGTCTTTCGGTGAATGGGGCCTCAAGGCGACCGGCCGTGGCCGCCTGACCGCGCGCCAGATCGAAGCCGCGCGCCGTGCCATGACCCGTCACATCAAGCGGGGAGGACGCATCTGGATCCGCATTTTCCCGGACAAGCCGATTTCCAAGAAGCCGGCCGAAGTCCGCATGGGTGGTGGCAAGGGCAACCCGGAATACTGGGTTGCCGAGATTCAGCCAGGCAAGGTCCTGTACGAAATGGACGGCGTGAATGAGGCGCTGGCCCGCGAGGCGTTTGCGCTCGCGGCCGCCAAGTTGCCGATTTCCACGACCTTCGTGACTCGTCATCTGGGGTAATCATGAAAGCTAGTGAACTGAGAACAAAGAACCTGGACGACCTCAACAAGGAGTTGCTGGACCTGCTGAAGGCCCAGTTCGGTCTGCGCATGCAGCTTGCCACCCAGCAACTGTCCAATACCAGCCAGATGTCCAAGGTGCGTCGCGACATTGCTCGCGTCCGCACGCTTATCCGTGAGAAGGCGGTACAGCAATGAGCGAGTCCACCAGCAACAAGCGCACGCTGATCGGCCGCGTGGTCAGCGACAAGATGGAAAAAACGGTGACCGTGCTCGTCGAGCGCAAGGTCAAGCACCCGAAGTACGGCAAGGTCATGGTCCGCTCAAAGAAGTATCACGCGCACAACGACGGCAACGCCGCAAGGTCGGGAGACTTGGTGGAGATCTCGGAAACCCGCCCGATTTCCCGCACCAAGGCGTGGGCAGTGACGAGCGTGCTGGAAAAGGCGATCGTCGTGTGACGAAAGTTCGTCTTGGCGCTTGCGCGCTCGGCAAGAAGCCGGTAGAATCCGGCTTCTTTTTTCGCTGTCCCCAATCCTGGCGGACGGCGGGTGGCTAGACCCTTAGGGGTTCCAAGACTGACCGCGGTTTGGCGGGAAAAGTTGGAGTTAATTAAATGATTCAGATGCAGACGATTCTGAACGTCGCCGACAACACTGGCGCGCGTTCGGTAATGTGTATCAAGGTGCTCGGCGGCTCCAAGCGCCGCTATGCCGGCATCGGCGACATCATCAAGGTCAGCATCAAGGATGCTGCGCCCCGCGGTCGCGTCAAGAAGGGCGACGTGTACAACGCAGTGGTGGTGCGCACGGCCAAGGGTGTGCGTCGCTCGGACGGTTCGCTGATCCGTTTCGATGGCAATGCCGCCGTGCTCCTCAACAACAAGTTGGAGCCAATCGGCACCCGCATCTTCGGCCCGGTGACGCGTGAGTTGCGTACCGAGCGCTTCATGAAGATCGTGTCCCTGGCGCCGGAAGTGCTGTAAGGAGCAGATGATGGAAAAGATTCGCAAGGGCGACGAGGTCGTCGTCATCACTGGCAAGGACAAGGGCAGACGCGGCACCGTGCTGCGCCGCGTCGATGATGAGCACGTCTTGGTCGAGGGTGTCAATCGCGCCAAAAAACATGTCCGGCCCAACCCGGTCAAGGGTGTGGCTGGCGGTATTGTCGACAAGGACATGCCGATTCATCTCTCCAATGTTGCGCTGTTCAATCCCGCCTCCAAGAAGGCCGACCGTGTCGGCATCAAGGTGCTGGATGACGGTCGCAAGGTTCGCGTGTTCAAGTCGAACGGCGAACTGGTCGGCGCATAAGGAGCAGTCATGGCGCGTATGCAACAGTTTTACAAGGAAACGGTCGTTGGCCACATGACCGAGAAGTTCGGTTACAAGTCCGTGATGGAGGTGCCGCGCATTACCAAGATCACCCTCAACATGGGGGTGGGTGAGGCGGTTGCCGACAAGAAGGTTCTCGACAATGCCGCCGGCGACATGCAGAAGATTGCCGGCCAGAAGCCGGTGACCACCAAGGCCCGCAAGTCGATCGCCGGCTTCAAGATCCGTGACGGCTATCCGATCGGCTGCATGGTGACGCTGCGCGGCCCACGCATGTTCGAATTCCTGGATCGCTTGGTGACTATCGCGCTGCCGCGTGTGCGCGACTTCCGCGGCATTTCCGGCAAGGGCTTCGACGGCCAGGGCAACTACAACATGGGCGTGAAGGAGCAGATCATCTTCCCGGAAGTCGAGTACGACAAGATCGATGCCCTGCGGGGGATGAACATCAGTATCACCACGACCGCGAGGACCGATGCAGAAGCCAAGGCTCTGCTTGCCGCGTTCAAGTTCCCGTTCAAGAATTGAGGCAATCATGGCAAAACTTGCTCTGATCAATCGTGAAGAAAAGCGTCGCAAGCTGGTCGCTCAATACGCGAAAAAGCGCGCAGCACTGGGCGCGGTTATCAACAACGTCGGCCTTTCCGATGAAGAACGCTACGAAGCTCGTCTGAAGTTGCAGGCCCTGCCGCGCAATTCCAGCCCGTCACGCCTGCGCAATCGCTGCGAGATCACCGGTCGTCCACGCGGCGTCTTCCGCAAGTTCGGCCTGTGCCGTAACAAGATCCGCGAACTAGCCTTCCAGGGCGAGATCCCGGGTGTTGTCAAGGCCAGCTGGTAAGGAGATACAGAAATGGCTATGAGCGATCCCATCGCGGACATGCTGACCCGCATCCGCAACGCCCAGCTCGCCGAGAAGGCGTCTGTCTCCATGCCCTCGTCCCGCCTGAAGGTGGCTATTGCCGCCGTACTCAAGGAGGAAGGCTACGTCGACGACTTCGCAGTGCGCCAGGCCGACGGCAAGCGGACGCTCGAAATCGGCCTCCGGTACTATGCTGGCCGGCCCGTCATCGAGCGCATCGAACGCGTCTCGAAGCCCGGCCTGCGGATCTACCGCGGCTGCGAAGACATTCCCCGTGTCATGAACGGTCTCGGTGTCGCCATCGTGTCGACCCCGAAGGGCGTCATGACTGATCGCAAGGCTCGCGCCAGCAAGGTTGGCGGCGAAGTCCTGTGCATCGTGGCTTAAGGGAGCGGACATGTCGCGAATTGGCAAGAATCCCATCGAGGTGCCCGCTGGCGTCGAAGTCAGTCTGGGCGAGCAGATCATCGTCAAGGGCCCGCTGGGCACACTGAAGGCGGCGCTCCATCCGCACGTCAGTGTCTCTCTTGAAGGCGGGAGCGTCGTGGTCGCAAGGGTTGAAGGCGCCGAGCCCGCCATGTGGGGCACCATGCGCGCCAACATCAGCAACATGGTGACGGGCGTTTCCAAGGGCTTCGCGAAGAAGTTGCTGCTGGTCGGTGTTGGTTACCGTGCGCAGGTCCAGGGAGATGCGCTGAACTTGTCGCTCGGTTTTTCGCATCCGGTCATCCACAAGATGCCCGCAGGTGTGGCAGTCGAATGCCCGATCCCCACCGAAGTCCTGATCAAGGGTTCGGACAAGCAGCAGGTCGGTCAGGTCGCCGCCGAAGTGCGTGCGTATCGCAAGCCCGAACCCTACAAGGGCAAGGGTGTGCGTTACGCCGACGAAGTGGTGGTTATCAAGGAAACGAAGAAGAAGAAGTAAGGGTGGCATATGTTTAACAGGAAAGAAGCGCGTCTGCGCCGTGCGCGCAAGACCCGGGCAAAAATCGCCGAGCTGAAGGCTGTGCGCCTGTGCGTCAATCGCACGAACTGCCACATTTACGCTCAGGTCATTTCGCCCTGCGGCGGAAAGATTCTGGCTTCGGCTTCGACGCTCGAAACCGGCCTCCGCAAGGACATCGTGAACGGTGGCGACAAGGCTGCCGCGGCGGCGATCGGCAAGCTGATCGCCGAGCGCGCGAGGGCCGCCGGCATCGAGCAGGTTGCTTTCGATCGTTCTGGCTTCCAGTTCCACGGTCGGATCCAGGCGCTGGCTGACGCGGCGCGCGAAGCCGGTCTGAAGTTCTGATCGTCGCGAAAGGACAAGGTTAGAAAATGGCTAAACCCGAAAGAAACAAAAAGCCGCAGCAGGCTGAAGAGCGCGACGACGGCATGCGCGAGAAGATGGTCGCGGTCAACCGCGTCACCAAGGTGGTCAAGGGTGGCCGCATCCTCGGTTTCGCGGCGCTGACCGTGGTCGGCGATGGTGATGGTGGCATCGGCATGGGCAAGGGCAAGTCCCGCGAAGTGCCTGTCGCCATTCAGAAGGCAATGGAAGAGGCGCGTCGCAAGATGGCCAGGGTCAGCCTCAAGAATGGCACTGTTCATCACACCGTGATGGGTCGCCATGGAGCTACCACCGTGATGATTCAGCCTGCCCCTGAGGGCGCGGGCATCATTGCCGGCGGTGCCATGCGCGCTGTTTTTGATGTCGTCGGTGTGACGAACGTCGTTGCCAAAGCCCACGGCTCAACCAATCCCTACAACATCGTGCGCGCCACCATCGACGGTCTGTCGAAGGTCAATACGCCGGCCGAGATCGCCGCCAAGCGTGGCATGTCGGTTGATCAGATCCTGGGGTAAGCCATGGTTGACAAGAAGATCAAGGTTACGCTCGTCAAGAGCATCATCGGCACCAAGCAGGACCACCGCGCCACGGTGCGCGGTCTGGGTCTGCGCAAGATGAACAGTTCCTCCGAGCTGATGGATACGCCGGCTGTGCGCGGCATGATCCAGAAAGTTCAGTATCTCCTGAAGGTCGAGGGTTAAGTCATGCGTCTGAACACCATCAAGCCGGGCGAGGGCTCCAAGCAGGATCGCAAGCGTGCCGGCCGCGGCATGGGCTCGGGCCTTGGCAAGACTGCCGGCCGCGGCCACAAGGGCCAAAAGTCCCGTGCCGGCGGGTTCCACAAGGTCGGCTTCGAGGGCGGCCAGATGCCGCTGCAGCGCCGTTTGCCGAAGCGTGGCTTCAAATCCCTGACCCGCGACCGCAACCATGAAGTGCGCCTGGGAGAACTGGATCGCCTGCCGATCGACGAAGTCGACCTGCTGGCATTGCAGGCCGCCGGAATCGTGCCAGCCGATGCGCTCTCCGCCAAGGTCATCCTGTCCGGCGAGATATCCCGCAAGGTCGTGCTGAAGGGCGTCGGCGCCACCAAGGGCGCCAAGGCCGCGATCGAAGCCGCCGGCGGCTCGGTCACCGAGTAAGGCAGAAGGGACAGAACGTTGGCGGTCAATCCCAATACCGTAGCCAAGGGCGGCAAGTTCGGCGATCTCAAGCGCCGGCTGTGGTTCCTGCTCGGGGCGCTGGTCGTCTTTCGGGTTGGCGCGCACATTCCGGTTCCCGGCATCGACCCCAACGTTCTCTCCGACCTGTTCAATTCGCAGCAGGGCGGCATCCTCGGCATGTTCAACATGTTCTCCGGTGGCGCCCTGTCGCGCTTCACGCTCTTCGCGCTCGGTATCATGCCCTACATCTCGGCATCGATCATCATGCAACTGATGAGCGTTGCCAGCCCGCAACTCGAAGCCCTGAAGAAGGAAGGCGAGGCCGGGCGACGCAAGATCACCCAGTACACCCGTTATGGAACGCTGGCGCTTGCCCTCTTCCAGGGCTTGGGGATTGCCGTCGCACTCGAGGCGCAGCCTGGCCTCGTCAATGATCCGGGCTTCATGTTCCGCCTGACTACGGTATCGACGCTGGTTACAGGCACCATGTTCCTGATGTGGCTGGGCGAGCAAGTGACTGAACGTGGTCTTGGCAACGGCATCTCGATCATCATTTTTGCCGGCATCGCGGCGGGTCTGCCGAGTGCAATCGGCGGACTGTTCGAACTCGTGCGCACCGGTGCCATGCATTCGCTGACCGCTCTGGTCATCTGCGCCCTGGTCGTGGTCGTTACCGCTTTCGTCGTCTTCGTGGAGCGCGGTCAGCGGAAGATCCTGGTCAATTACGCAAAGCGCCAGGTCGGCAACAAGATTTACGGCGGACAGAGTTCGCACCTGCCGCTCAAACTGAACATGTCCGGGGTGATACCACCGATCTTCGCGTCGTCGATCATCCTTTTCCCGGCGACCGTGGCGGGATGGTTCGGTTCAGGCGAATCCATGCGTTGGCTCAAGGACATCGCCGGCGCGTTGTCCCCGGGCCAGCCGATCTACGTGATGCTCTACGCCGGCGCCATCATCTTCTTCTGCTTCTTCTATACGGCCCTCGTTTTCAACTCCAAGGAAACCGCCGACAACCTGAAGAAGAGCGGTGCGTTCGTTCCCGGCATTCGTCCCGGCGAACAGACTGCCCGCTACATCGACAAGATCCTGATGCGCCTGACGCTGGTCGGTGCGGCCTACATCACCGTGGTCTGCCTGTTGCCCGAGTTCCTGATCCTGAAATGGAACGTACCGTTCTATTTCGGTGGTACCTCGCTGCTGATCATCGTGGTCGTCACCATGGACTTCATGTCCCAGGTCCAGGCCTACGTGATGTCGCATCAATATGAAAGTCTGCTCAAGAAGGCAAATTTCAAGGGCTCCCCGTTGATCAAGTAGACAGGCATGGCGAAGGAAGACTATATCGAGATGCAGGGGGAGGTCGTTGAAAGTCTCCCGAACACGACCTTCAAGGTCAAGCTGGAAAGCGGGCACATGGTGCATGCGTTCATATCCGGAAAGATGCGTATGCACTACATCCGCATCCTGCCGGGGGACAAGGTGACTGTACAGCTGACCCCGTATGATTTAAGCAAGGCGCGGATCGTTTTCCGCGCCAAGTAACGAGTTCTCTACGCAATAAACCGCAGGGCAAGGAATCACGGCTGCTTCCGAGCCCTCGCAGACGAGGAGTGAAACATGAAAGTGCAACCTTCGGTGAAGGCAATTTGCCGTAAATGCAAAGTTATCCGTCGCAAGGGTGTCGTGCGCATCATCTGCACGGACCGGCGTCACAAGCAGCGCCAGGGTTGATTCCCCGGGCGGACAGGCATTCGTTAATTTTGGAAATAGTGGAGTGATTCAATGGCCCGTATCGCAGGGGTAAACATTCCGAACCACCAGCATGCCGAGATCGCGCTGACCGCGATCTTCGGCATCGGCCGCGCCCGCGCACAGAAGATCTGTGATGCGGCTGGCGTCGTTCGTAGCAAGAAAGTCAAGGACCTGTCCGACACGGACATGGATCGCCTGCGTGATGTAATCGGCAAGTTCACGGTCGAAGGTGACCTGCGCCGCGAAGTCACGATGAACATCAAGCGCCTGATGGACCTCGGTTGCTACCGTGGCCTGCGCCATCGCAAGGGCTTGCCCTGCCGTGGCCAGCGCACGAAAACCAACGCACGCACCCGCAAGGGTCCGCGCAAGCCCATCGCCGGCAAGAAGTAACAGGGACAGAACATGGCAAAGACTGCTAGCAAGACGACCAAGGCTGCCAAGGTCCGCAAGAAGGTCAAGAAGAACGTTGCCGAGGGCATTGCCCACATCCACGCTTCGTTCAACAACACCATCATCACCATCACCGACCGCCAGGGCAACGCCTTGTCGTGGGCCACGTCGGGTGGTGCCGGCTTCAAGGGTTCGCGCAAGTCCACCCCCTTTGCTGCCCAGGTGGCTGCCGAGGCTGCCGGCAAGGCGGCCCAGGAGTGCGGTGTCAAGAACCTGGAAGTCCGCATCAAGGGTCCCGGCCCCGGTCGCGAATCTTCGGTCCGTGCGCTGAACGCACTGGGCATGAAGATCACCGCGATTTCCGACGTTACCCCGGTGCCCCACAACGGTTGCCGCCCGCCCAAAAAGCGCCGTATCTAAGGAGAAAGACAAGTGGCTCGCAATCTCGATCCCAAATGCCGTCAGTGCCGCCGTGAAGGAGAAAAGCTCTTCCTCAAGGGCGAAAAGTGCTTCACCGACAGGTGCGCCATCGAGCGCCGCTCCTATGCGCCCGGCCAGCACGGACAGAAGTCCGGTGCACGCCTGTCCGACTACGGTGTCCACCTCCGTGCCAAGCAGAAGATCCGCCGCGTCTATGGCGTCCTCGAAGGCCAGTTCCGCCGCACTTTCGCCGAGGCGGAGCGCCGCAAGGGCCAGACCGGCGAAAATTTGCTGCAGTTGCTTGAGTCGCGCCTAGATACGGTTGCGTATCGCATGGGGTTTGGTGCTTCGCGCGCCGAATCGCGCCAAGTGGTCCGTCACAACGGCGTTCTGGTCAATGGCAAGCGCGTTAATATCCCGTCGTACGTCGTCAAGCCGGGCGACGTCGTCCAGTTGACCGATCGTTCCCGTGCATCGCTTCGTTGCAAGGCTGCTCTCGGCGCTGCCGAGGCGCGCGGGTTCCCGGAATGGATATCGGTGGACGTCAAGGAAGGCAAGGGAACGTACAAGGCGATGCCGCAGCGCTCGGAGCTGCCCTCGACCCTGAACGAAGGCCTGGTCATCGAACTTTACTCGAAGTAACAGTCAAGCTTAGGAACTAGGCCCATGCAAAGCAGTGGACTTCTGAAACCCCGCATCATCGACGTGCAGAGCGTTTCGCCCGTGCAGGCCAAGGTTGTGATGGAGCCGTTCGAACGCGGCTACGGTCACACCCTGGGCAATGCGCTGCGTCGCATCCTGCTGTCCTCGATGCCAGGTTATGCGCCGACGGAAGTCGGCATCGACGGGGTACTCCACGAGTACTCCACCCTTGATGGTGTTCAGGAAGATGTCGTCGACATCCTCCTCAACCTCAAGGGTATCGTTTTCAAGCTGCACAACCGTGACGTGGTCAACTTGAACCTGGCCAAGGAGGGCGAAGGCCCGATCCGTGCCGGCGACATCGATCTGCCGCATGACGTGGAGATCATCAATCCGGAACACGTGATTGCCAATCTTTCGGTTGGCGGCAAGCTGGCGATGGAGATCAAGGTCGAAAAGGGCCGCGGCTACGTGCCCGGCAACGTGCGCAACCTCGGCGATTCGAAGACGATCGGCAAGCTGGTGCTCGACGCCTCGTTCAGCCCGATCCGTCGGGTTGCCTACGCGGTCGAAAGCGCGCGCGTCGAGCAGCGCACCGACCTCGACAAGCTGATCGTCGATATCGAGACCAACGGTGTCGTCGAACCGGAGGAGGCCATTCGCTACGCCGCTCGCGTGCTGATGGAACAGCTTTCCGTGTTCGCTGATCTGGAAGGCACCGCGCCGGTGACCGAGGCTTCCAAGCCGGCCCAGGTCGATCCCGTCCTGCTCCGTCCGGTCGACGACCTCGAACTGACGGTTCGTTCGGCGAACTGTTTGAAGGCCGAGAACATCTATTACATCGGCGACCTTATCCAGCGCACCGAGAACGAATTGCTCAAGACCCCGAACCTCGGCCGCAAGTCGCTGAACGAGATCAAGGAAGTGCTGGCCGCGCGCGGCCTGACCCTCGGCATGAAACTGGAAAACTGGCCGCCCGCCGGTCTGGAAAAGGTCTGACCGGCTTTTTCCGATCGCGGCCGCCAAGGGACGCCTGCAGAACATAGAAAGGATTAACCATGCGTCACCGCAATGGACTTCGCAAACTGAACCGTACCAGCAGCCATCGCCTGGCGATGCTGCGCAACCTGACCGTTTCCCTGCTCAAGCACGAGGCCATCAAGACCACGCTGCCGAAGGCCAAGGAACTGCGCCGTGTCGTCGAGCCGATGATCACCCTCGGCAAGACCCCGACCCTCTCCAACAAGCGCATGGCCTTCGACCGGCTGCGCGACCGCGACATGGTGGTCAAGCTGTTCGGTGAGCTGGGCCCGCGTTATGCCCAGCGTCCGGGTGGCTATCTGCGCATCCTCAAGTGCGGCTTCCGCGTTGGCGACAATGCGCCGATGGCGTTCGTCGAACTGGTCGATCGTCCGGAGCCGACCGAACCGGTCGAGGTCGAAGAAGCCGCCTGAGCGTACTCCTCAGCCAAACAGCGAAGGCCGGTGATCCGGCCTTCGCTGTTTTCAGTGGTTCAGGATCTTGGCCAGGAATTGCTGCGCACGTTCCGAGCGCGGGGTGCCGAAGAACTCTTCCTTGTTCGCGTCCTCGACGATGCGCCCATGATCCATGAAGATCACGCGATTGGCCACCTTGCGCGCGAACCCCATTTCGTGGGTGACGCACATCATGGTCATGCCTTCCTTGGCCAGCTGGACCATGACATCGAGCACTTCGTTGATCATCTCGGGGTCGAGGGCTGAGGTTGGCTCGTCGAACAGCATGCAGATCGGGTCCATGGCGAGCGCGCGGGCGATCGCCACGCGCTGCTGCTGGCCGCCCGAAAGCTGTCCGGGAAACTTGTTCGCCTGGGCCGACAGGCCGACGCGGTCGAGCAGTTTGAGACCCTTTGCGGTCGCTTCGTCCTTTCTGCGGCCCAGCACCTTGATCTGGCCAATGGTCAGGTTCTCGACGATGCTCATATGCGGGAACAGTTCGAAGTGCTGGAATACCATGCCCACGCGCGCACGCAGCTTCGACAGGTTGGTGCGCGCCGCGCCTACGGAGGTGCCGTTGACGAGAATCTCGCCTGCCTGGAAAGGCTCGAGGCCATTGACGCACTTTATCAGGGTCGATTTTCCAGAACCTGAGGGGCCGCAGACGACGATGACCTCCCCTTTCTCGACCTGGGTGGTGCATTCGGCCAGCACGTGGAAGTCTCCGTACCACTTGCCGACATTCTTCATTTCGATCATGGCCATGATTGGGATCCTGGTCTAGCGGATGATTGCGATGCGCTGCTGAAGCTTCTTGACGAGCATCGACAGGCTGAAGCAGATGATGAAGTAGATGGCCGCCGCGGCAAGGTAGGTTTCGACCGGCCGGTTGAAGTTCTTGCCGGCAATCTCGAAGCCCTTGAGCAGGTCGTAGGCGCCGATGGCGTAAACGAGCGAGGTGTCCTGGAACAGGATGATGGTCTGCGTCAGGAGTACCGGGAGCATGTTGCGGAAGGCCTGCGGCAGGACGATCTCGCGCATCGTCTGCCCGTAGGTCATGCCGAGCGCGTAGCCGGCGGCGACCTGTCCCTTGGGAATGCTCTGGATGCCGGCACGCATGATCTCCGAAAAGTAGGCTGCCTCGAACAATGTGAAGGTGATCATTGCCGACATCTCGGCTCCGAGCGGCCGCCCGGTAAGCAGCGGAATGAGCAGAAAGAACCAGAGGATGACCATGACCAGCGGGATGCTGCGCATGGTGTTGACGTAGGCGGCTGCCGGCATGACCAGCCAGGATTTGCTGGAAAGGCGCATCAGTGCCAGGACGGTGCCGAGAACGATACCGCCGATCATTGCGACGACCGTCAGTTGCAGGGAGAAGATGAGGCCCTTGGCGATGTAGCCGGTGATGACCTCGGGGGTCAGGAAGGCGAAGTCGAGGTTGAGCATCACTTGTCTCCGGCCGCGATCAGCCCGGGCACGCGCACGCGCCCCTCGATAAAGTGCAGTACACGGTTGATCGCGAATGCAGTGATGAAATAGAGGCCAGTGACCGCGAGGTAGATTTCGATTCCGCGCGAGGTTTCCTCCTGCGCCTGCATGGCGAACAAGGTCAGTTCGGCGATGCTGACCGCGAAAGCGACCGAGGAATTCTTGACGATGTTCATCGACTCGCTGGTCAGCGGCGGAATGATGATGCGGAACGCCATCGGCAAAAGGACGTAGCGGTAGGTCTGCGGCAGCGTGAAGCCCAGCGCCAGCCCGGCCATTCGTTGGCCGTGCGCCAGTGACTGGATGCCTGCGCGGACCTGTTCCGATATACGCGCCGAGGTGAACAGCCCCAGCGCCAGCACGACGAGGAGGAAACTCGGCAGGCCCTGCAGAGGCGGAACAAGAGCCGGCAGGACGTGGTACCAGAGTACGATCTGGACCAGCAGCGGGATATTGCGGAACAACTCGGTCCACGCGTTGCCCAGCAACACGAGGCCGCGGTTCGGCGTGGTGCGCAGAATCCCCATCAGTGAGCCGAACACCAGCGCGACAACCAGGCTGAGCAGTGCCACCGAAATGGTCCACCCCCACGCCGAGAGCATCCAGTCGAGATAGGTGGTATTGCCGCCGCTGCCGAAGCAGCGCGGCATCACCTCACCCTCGATCGTGTCCTTGCAGAAGACCTGCCAGTCCCAAGTACCCAATTTGCCCTTGCTCCGGTTGCGCACCCCGCCCGCCGGTGGGCGCGGGCGTCAGGTTCGACAGGTGGCTTACTTCTTCGCGTAGTCTTCGGCCGGCTTGTCGTTCGGGTTGGCCCATGCCGTCTTGGTGGCGTCGGATGCCGGCAGGCCGATGCGGACGTTGGCCGGAGGAATCGGTTGCATGAACCACTTGTCGTAGGTCTTGGCGATTTCACCGGACTTCATCAGCTTGATGAGGCTGTCGTCGACCGCCTTCTTGAAGCCCGGGTCATCCTTGCGCATCATGATGTTGATCGGCTCGACGTTGAGCACTTCGCCGACGACCTTGAATTCGGCCGGGTTCTTGGACTTGGCGATCAATCCAGCGAGGATCTGCGAATCCATCACGAAGGCGTCGGCGCGGCCGGATTCGAGGAGCAGGAAGCTGTCCGCGTGATCCTTGCCGAAGACTTCCTTGAAATCGACGCTGTTGGCGCGTTCATGCTTGCGCAAGAGCTGCACGGACGTGGTGCCGGTCGTGGTGGCGACGTTCTTGCCGTTCAACTGGGAAATCGAGGTGATGCCCGAGTTGGCCTTGACGGCAATGCGTACTTCCTCGACGAAGGTGGTGACGGCGAAGGCGACATCCTTCTGGCGCGCCGCGTTGTTGGTCGTCGAGCCGCATTCGATGTCGATGGTGCCGTTCTGCATCAGCGGGATGCGGTTCTGCGAGGTGACCGGCTGGAATTTGACATCCACCCTGGCCAGGCCCAACTGCTTCTGAACGTCGGCCAGCACCCGCTCGCAGAGTTCGACGTGGAAGCCGGCGAACTTGCCATCGCCGAGCGTGAAGGACAGGCCGCCGGAGGATTCGCGCACGCCCATGGTGGCGCTGCCGGCATCCTTGATTTTCTTCAGTGTGGCGGATTCCTGCGCCAGCGTGGGGCTGCTGGCGAAGGCGGCAGCGATCAGGGTGGCGCAGGCAATTTTCGCAATTTTCATCTCTAGACTCCGAAATTCGGTTGGGGGTAATGTTGTGAAGCATTTGCTGGCAATTGGCTCAGGAGCTGCAACCCGATCAAGCCGCGCACCAGTTCGTGCGTCGAGTATAGAGTGCTTTCAGTCATTCTTGTTGGCGTGCTCCTGTTGCTGCAGATGCCACATCCGGGCGTAATTTCCGTTGGCCTCGAGCAGCGCCGCATGCCGGCCGCGCTCGATGATGCGTCCATCCTGCATGACGAGGATCTCGTCCGCATTCATCACGGTCGACAGGCGGTGGGCGATGATCAGCGTCGTCCGCCCGACGGCAGCCAGTTCGAGTTGCGCCTGGATCGCCCGCTCGGTCGCCGAATCGAGCGCCGAAGTGGCTTCGTCGAAGATCAGGATGGGCGGGTTCTTGAGCAGGGCGCGGGCAATCGCGACGCGCTGCTTCTCGCCGCCGGACAGCTTCAGTCCGCGCTCGCCGACCCGGCTCTCGTATTTCTGCGGCAGCGAGTCGACGAAATCGTTGAGTTGGGCGGCGCGCGCGGCCGCGAAGACTTCCTCCCGCGTCGCCTCGGGGCGGCCGTAGCGGATGTTGTAGAAGATGGTGTCGTTGAACAGTACCGTGTCCTGCGGCACGATGCCGATCGCCGCGCGCAGGCTGGCCTGCTTCAGGCTGCGCAGGTCGTGGCCATTGATCCGGATGGCACCGCCGGTGACGTCGTAGAAACGGTAAAGCAGGCGCGCCAGCGTCGACTTGCCGGCACCCGATTGGCCGACGACGGCAACCGTCCTTCCCGGCGGGATCGCGAAGTCCAGGTTGCGAAGGATCTGGCGGTCCGCCTCGTAGGCAAAGCTGACTGCATCGAAGTTGATCTGCAGCGGTCCCGAGGGCAGGTCGCGGGCGGCGGGGGCGTCGGCGATTTCCTTGTTCTCCTGCAGCAGCTTGAACATGCGCTCGATGTCGGTCAGCGCCTGGCGGATCTCGCGATAGACGACGCCGAGGAAATTGAGCGGGATGTAGAGCTGGATCAGGAAGGCATTGACCAGCACGAGGTCGCCGATGGTCATGCGGCCGTCGACGACGCCTCCCGCAGCGCGCCACATCATCGCCGTCACGCCGAGGGCGATGATCACCTGCTGGCCGAGGTTGAGGGCGGACAGCGTGGTCTGGCTGCGCGTTGCGGCATCCTCCCACTTCACCATCTGCTCGTCGTAGCGGCGTGCCTCGAAGTCCTCGTTGTTGAAGTACTTGACCGTCTCGTAGTTGAGCAGGCTGTCGATCGCGCGCGTGTTGGCGGCCGAGTCGCTCTCGTTGACCGCGCGGCGGATGTCGATCCGCCAGTTGCTGACCTTGACTGTGAACACGATGTAGGCCACCAGCGAGACGAGCGTGATCAGCACGAAGCCGATGTCGTACTTGACGAAGAGGATGCCGAGGACCAGACCGATCTCGACCAGCGTCGGCAGGATCGAGTAGAGCGTGTAGGAGATGAGGCTGGAGATCGAGCGGGTGCCGCGCTCGATGTCGCGCGAGACGCCGCCGGTCTGCCGTTCGAGATGGAAGCGCAGCGAGAGCGCATGCAGGTGGCGGAAGACCTCGAGCGCGACCTGGCGGACGGCGCGCTGCGTGACGCGGGCGAAGAGGAACTCGCGCAGCTCGGTGAACAGTGCCGTCGAGAAGCGCAGCAAGCCGTAGAGCAGGAGCAGCAGCACCGGCAGGGCGAGCGCCTGCTGCGGGCTGGAGAGTCCGTCGATCATCGTCTTGAAGACGAGTGGCACGCTGACGTTGGCGACCTTGGCGCCGACCAGGCAGGCGAGCGCGGCGATCACGCGCCAGCGGTAGGCCCAGAGGTAGGGCAGCAGTGTGCGCAGCGTCAGCCAGACGTGCGTGGCCGGCGCCGGCTGGCCGGCAGGGGGCTTGGGGAGTGCGGTGGCGCGGCGCATGTCGGGGAGGCCTGTTCGAGTGGGTTTCGCGAGTATATGAAAACTTCCCGGATTCCGCGAAAATCGGACTTTCCGCCGGAAAGGCATCGATCATGGCCGTCGACCGCATCAACCCGTCAGCAAAGCAGCCGTCGCTGCGCGTCATGCCGATGCCGGCCGACGTCAACCAGAATGGTGATGTCTTCGGCGGCTGGGTCATGGCCCAGGTCGACGTGGCCGGCGCGATTCCGGCCATGCGCCGGGCGCGCGGCCGCGTGGCCACGGTCTCGGTCAATTCCTTTCTCTTCAAGCAGCCGATTTCGGTGGGCGACGTCGTCAACCTTTACGCCGAGATCGTCCACACCGGGCGCACGTCGATCACCGTCAAGGTCGAGGTCTTTGCCGAGCGCAACTACGCCAGTCCGGAGACGGTCAAGGTGACCGAAGCGGAACTCACCTACGTCGCCATCGACGGCAACGGCAAGAAGCGCGAACTGCCGCCGGAAGCCGCTTGATCAGGCGGCGTCATTGGGAGGTGCCAGCGCCTTCCTGAGGCGCCTGGCGAAAACCGTCATTTCCTTGGCAGCCTGCACGTCGCCGCGCGCACTGGCGACTGCGATGCCGCTTTCGTAGGCGGCGAGCGCTTCCGCAGCCTTGCCGGCTTCGGCCAGCACCCTGCCCAGCGCTTTCCAGGCCGCCGAATAGCGGCTGTCGCGGTCGACCGCTTCGCGGAAGCATTTTTCGGCCTGGCCGAGGTCACCGGCGTGGTGGTGCTCGTTGCCGAGCGAAAAACGGAGCAAGGCGCCGTCGCGCGGGCCGCCAAGCAGTTTTTCGAGGGATTGGATGCGTGGGTTCATCTAGAATCTGCGTCTTGAATGTCGACAGAGGAAGTTTCCCATGACCAGGACCATCATTGCTACCCCCAACGCCCCGGCCGCCATCGGCACCTACTCGCAGGCTGTGCGCGTCGGCGCCACCGTCTATCTCTCCGGCCAGATCGGCCTCGATCCTGCCACCATGCAGATGGCAGACGGCATCGACGCGCAGATCGTTCGCGTCTTCGAAAACCTGAAGGCAGTCGCCGAGGCGGCCGGCGGTTCGCTGTCCGATGTGGTCAAGCTCAATGTCTTCCTGACCGACCTCGCCCATTTCGCCAGGGTCAACGAGACGATGGCTCGATACTTCAGCGAACCCTTCCCGGCCCGTGCCGCCGTCGGCGTCAAGGAACTGCCGCGC
>Ga0105090_10000426_pt1 | contig 20600 bp, 30 predicted proteins | sample PPLLak3March2015_FD_79110 | JGI IMG/M metagenome (GOLD analysis project Ga0105090, IMG submission 79110) | Freshwater sediment microbial communities from Prairie Pothole Lake near Jamestown, North Dakota, USA - PPLs Lake P7 Core (1) Depth... | ecosystem: Environmental > Aquatic > Freshwater >... | reverse complement strand
TTTTAATCTGGACCTGGCTATTTTATTCATTTCTTCTATCGCTGCAAATTCATAGGAATTTTGGACTATTGCAGTATCTTTGGTGATTTGGTATACTGCATTGACAAATGAATCAAAGAAATTTTCTTTTGTCATAAAATAGAGATAGGGTTTATCAAAATAATCCTGGGCAAAATGAAAGATATTATATGACCTGTTCGAGCTATAATTCATAAATGCGACCGTGAAATATACTTTCTCAAGTTTTGTTTGACCGGCGGCAAGCCAAAACATATCGAATATCGTTTCAAAACTGGCTCCGGGTATACAATAATTAAAAAATTTCTCTCCACTTACTTTTTCAATTAAATCTACTTTTATTAATGCTCCCTGTGAATCACCAATGATGATTTTCTTAACCGGATTTCTTTTTATTTTTAATGTCTTCCACAGCAAATTCCCACGGGGACTGGATTCATCGTTCCGGCTGATAATTGCCTTTTTATCAACATCGTTAATAACATGAAACACATTAAAAAAATTATGCGGATCAATGATGAGAATAAATAAGAAATACACAATAAAAGGAATTGCAAACAATAAACCTCTGAATAAATATTTCTTCATTGTATAATAATAGCTATTTGAATTTAAAATCCTTTAAAACTGGAGATAAACGAACGTTTCCTCACCTCCACTGAAATAAAAAATTAATACGATTAAAAAGTAATATCCGGCCCACCTGATGTAGCCAGGTTTTTTAAGAAAATAACCTAAAACATCTACACCCTTTTCCTGGTATATTTCAATAATAAAAAGCATAAAGAATGTCGCCATTCCAAATATGAACTTTGTTTTATTATAAATAAAATCATACCCTTTGAGGTGAAAGCTCAAATCTACGAAAAGGTGGGAAATATAATACCAGGCATCTTGTATAGAATGAGCGTTAAAAAAAATCAGAGTTAGGCAAAAAAATGAAAAGGTAATAAGCCGGCTTGCTATCACAACAAACTTCTGTGGAAGTTTTGCGGCAATTTGAAGGCGCTTTCTTTTCGTATAGAATTCATAACTGATAGCAATTCCCTGGAGTATTCCCAATACGACAAATGTCCAATTGGCACCATGCCATATCCCAATTACAAAAAAAGAAAGGAATATTCCAATAATAGCTGCTGTGTTGCCCATTTTTCGATACTTCACAATGAATGGTGAAAATATAAAATCGTTGCACCAGGAAGACAATGATATATGCCACCTTCGCCAGAATTCTCCAACATTCTTTGCAAAGAACGGACGGTTAAAGTTATCAACAAGGTTGATCCCGAATATTTTTGCTGAACCAAGAGCCATATCAGTATAACCTGAAAAGTCGCAATATAAATGGATGGTTTGAATTACCATGACAACCAGAAGAGGCACACCCGTGTATTGATGAACATCGCTATAAACCATTGTAACGGGGCCTGCCAGGTTATTGCCAATTACTACTTTTTTAAACATTCCCCATAAAAACAACCTTAAACCAGCAGAAACATTTTCAGCATTAAATTCAATTTTACTTTGCGATTGAGGGAAAAAATGGTTCGATCGTTCCACAGGTCCCGATAGAAATTTTGGAAAAAATGTGAGGTAAGTTGCAAAAACTATAAAATTTTTCTCTGCTTTTTCGGCCCCGCGGTTAATCCTGATGATATAGCCTAATGCCTGGAAGGTATAATATGAAATTCCCACGGGTATAATTATAGATAGATAAGGTATAACCGGCTGCGAGGGAAGGAGACTAAGCAAAATATTAATATTCTCGAACAAGAAATTAATGTATTTATAGAAAGACAGGATACCTATATCAGCAGAAATCCCCAGCCAAAAAATTGTTTTCCGAAGCGACTTTTTTTCAACATTCTGAATTGCAATTCCCAGAAAATAATTTAATATCGTAAACAGTAATGTGAAAAGTATTAAATTTGGTGCAATTGTTCCAATGAAAAATAAACTGGCAATGAATAGAACAAACCACTTTATTTTTGTGTTTACTAGGTAGTAGATTATAAATACTACCAAAAGAAATATATAATAATAAAAAGAGTTGAATAACATTTTATTAAATTTACATAAACGAAATTAGTATAAAATGGTTCATAACAATTGGATACTTAAAAATAATAATATGGTTGCAAATATTAAAACAAATTGCTGGATCGTCTTTCAAGTATTAATATTGATATCTTTGATGACGAATTGCAAAAATCCGGAAAGCGCGATGCCAAAAGAAGGCTCATACAAAATTATATTTTTACACCACAGCACTGGTAGTAACGTATGGAAAGGGAAGCCTCAGGGTTTCGATAAAGTAACAAATATCTTCAATAAAGTTTATGCTGTTCCCGAATGGTTTAATAACTACAATGCTCAAAACAAAACAAATTACTTTATCACAGAGCAAAATTTTCCAAAAGGCGAACCTTATGCCTGGGAAAATTATCCGTATGACTATTATAACATATGGGTAAAGAATGCAGGCAATGAACCTTACATGGAAGAACCAACACTTGAAATACTCACCGCCCAGTATGATTTGATCATTTTCAAACATTGTTTTCCAGTGGGTCTTATTGAAGAAGATACTGGAAATCCGGATATCGAATCAAAGGAGAAAAGGATTGAAAATTATAAGCTTCAGTATGCTGCTTTGAAAGAAAAACTTCTCCAGTTTCCCCATAAATTATTCCTGGTCTGGACAGGAGCAGCCAATGTTGAATCTAAAACTACACCGGAATATGCGCAAAGGACAAAAGTATTTTTTGATTGGGTAAAAACCGAATGGGATACAGAAGGCGACAATATTTTTTTATGGGATTTCTATGAATTGGAAACCGAAGGTGGAATATACCTGAAAGAAGAGTATGCAAGGAATTCGGAAAATCCACACCCCAATCCAGACTTTAGTTCAAAAGCAGCAACGTTGTTCTGTCAGAGGATTGTCGATATAATTGAAACCAATGGACAAAAAACTACGTTAACAGGTGCATATAAGTAATATATAAATAAACACTTTTAGCGAGTCATCAGCATTAAAAATCATAAAAATTAATTAGATGTTCGAAATTACTGAAGCAAAAGAAAAAATAAAAGATTTTATCGTTCAAACAGCATTTGTTCCAAAGGAAAAAGTTCAGGACGATACAAAAATATTTGTTGATGGAATCTTTGATTCAATGGGGTTTCTATCCCTTATCAATTATATTGAAGACAGTTTCAAGTTTAAAGCTGCTGATTCAGAGTTATTGGAAGAAAATTTTGAATCTGTCAATGCCATCGTCAATTTCATCAGCCGGAAATTAAACTAAGCTGAAATTATGTGCGGTATTGCCGGAATTTACCATTTCAATTCCCCCGACAAGTCAATAAATGAAGATCATCTGAAAAAGATGCTTTCTGTGATCTGGTATCGTGGTCCAGATGAGAGCGGAATGTATGTCGGAAAAAACATTGGTTTAGGCAGTGTCAGGTTGAGCATTATTGACCTTTCCTCTGGTCAGCAACCTATCTCCATTCGCAATAATCGCTATAGAATCGTTTACAACGGAGAACTATTTAATTACATCGAATTACGAAAGGACCTGGAAAAACTGGGTTGTGAATTTTATACAAATGCCGACACTGAGGTTGTTGTTCAAGCTTATGCCCAATATGGAACAGATTGTTTGAAGAAATTCAACGGACAATATGCTATTGCCATTTGGGATAACAAAGAGAAGTCATTATTTCTTGCCCGCGACAGGGTTGGGATCAGACCTCTTTTTTATTCAAAACTGAATGGCACCTTTGCTTTTTGCTCAGAAATAAAAGGGCTATTTCAAATTCCTGAAATCGCAAGAAAGATAAACCCGAAAGGGCTGGCTCAGATATTTACCTTCTGGACCACCATTACTCCCGACACTCCTTTTGAGAACGTGTATGAATTACCTCCGGGACATTTCATGATGGTAAAACCTGAAGGGATCGCAGTTCAAAAATACTGGAGTCTGAAATTTCCTGAAAAAGAAAACCTGGTGAAAAAAGACTTCAATGCGTCGATTGAAGAACTTAGGGAGTTATTTGAAGATGCCGTGCGAATCAGGCTAAGAGCCGACGTTGAAGTAGCGGCTTATCTTAGTGGTGGGATTGATTCAAGTGTTACCACAGCCTTTATTCATCAGATTGAACCAAAAATACTGAACACTTTTTCTATTGGGTTTACTGATAAAGTCTTCGACGAAACTAACTATCAGATCGAGGCTTCAAAATACTTCAACACCAATCATGTAGCATTCTCATGCAGTTCAGAAGAAATAGGTCATTCTTTCTTTGATACAGTTAAGCATACCGAATTCCCTGTTTTAAGGACTGCGCCTACTCCAATGTATTTACTATCGAAAAAAGTGAGGGAGAATAAGATTAAAGTGGTGATTACAGGTGAGGGTGCGGATGAAATGCTTGCAGGGTATAACATTTTTAAGGAAGCGAAAATAAGACGATTCTGGGCACGCCAGCCTCAGTCCGCAATTCGTCCATTACTGTTGACTAAACTTTACCCTTATCTTCCCATGATGAAGAACTCATCGACAAATGTTTTGAAGATGTTTTTCGGTTTCAAACTTTCAGAAACTGAAAATCCTTTGTATTCGCATTTGCTGCGCTGGCACAATACTTCCAGGATTCAGAATTATTTCTCTCAAAGCCTTCAATCTGAGCTTACAGATTATAATCCGATTAATGAGGTTTATAAAAATTTAGATGAGCACTTTGCTCAATGGGGAGACCTTGCAAAAACTCAGTATCTTGAATCATCCATATTCATGTCTGGTTATCTTTTATCTTCACAGGGCGATAGAATGGCGATGGCCAATTCGGTGGAAGGCCGATATCCATTCCTTGACTATCGGGTAATTGAGTATGCAGCCACATTACCCGAAGATTTTAAGCTTCATTTACTGAACGAAAAGTACATTCTCAAGAAAATGATGGCCGGTAAAATACCTGAATCAATCCTTACCAGACCTAAACAGGCTTACCGCGCCCCTATACATACAAGCTTCTTTGGTAAGAATGCCCCTTCCTATGTGGAGGAATTGTTGTCGAATGATTCGATCCGTTCATTTGACAGTTTTGATCCTGAAAAAGTAAATAAACTCCTGGAAAAATTCAGGGCGGGAACGAATATTTCTGAAATGGACAATATGGCCCTGGCAGGAATACTTTCAACCCAACTGGTTAATTTATTATTCATCAGGCAAAACGCATTTGATTCAAGTGAATCCAATCTTGCAAACCTGAAAATCGTCCGCGATTAATCTATTAAGACCCGGGTCAAATCTATTTATTTCCTGTTCGCCAAAAGGATACTTTCCTGCTTTACCTTTTGTTAAAAATCCTTAATTTTTCTTAAATTATCCGCCTAAGGGTTAATATTTTAACTAGCTTCGGCGTTCAATAGAAAATTAAAAAATTTCGAACCATGAAGGCTTATAAACAGATCAACTTAAGCTTTGAAAACAGGATCGTTTTCGGCTATGCTGGAATTATGAGTATGCTCAGCTTTCTTATTTTGTTATCGCCGATTTTTGCGCAGGACTTCGACACCATTCAAAAAAACCAACCTAAAGTCCATTACGATGTCAAGAAAGAATACGACAAAGATGGTAATCTTACCGGATATGATTCAACCTTTACCTGGTATTGGTCAGATAAAGGATTTGGAATACAGGATTATGATTCATTGATTGAACATTTCAATCAACAATTTAACTTTTCCGATGAAAATTGGAATTGGTTTGGAATGCAACCATTTCCTTCAATCCCGCCAATTGATCATTTCTGGTATTGGGATGATCAGGATTCTTCTGCATTCATTCAGGAGGACTCGACCATAAACAACTATTTATTCGATGATTCCTGGTCGCAAATACCTCCGGCACCCGATCATTGGAATATTCCTTTTGATGACACCCTTGGTTTGTCGTTTTATCACTTTGATGATCTTTCCAATTTTTTTAACCATGACCTCGATATGGATAAATATTTTCAGGACAAGGGATCAATGAAAAAATACCAGGAGCAACAGGACGAATTAATGGAAAAGTTGAAAAAGTATCAAAAGGAACATCAAAAGCTGATAGAGAAATATTTTGGAGAACCCTACCAAAATAAAGAATCAGAACCACAAAATGAACAACAGAAGCTAAAGATACCTGCCGAACCTAAAAACAGTAATAAATCTGGAAGAATTTAAAAGTCTTTGGCGTTCTTGTATTTTTCCTGATGGTCTGTGGTTTCAGAATAAACATTATTTAGATAATTCCAATCAAAACACCTTTGGTTTCCCGGATAATTTTAATTTAAAAAATAAAATGGTGGTATTGATCCTATTAGTATGGGAAATTGAACTTGCCAATTGATTTTTTACTTCTAACTTTGAACTTTTTACTTTGAACGTTAAACTTGGTTATGCCCACAACGCCGCTTGCTGAATTGCTCAGGCCCAGAACGCTCGATGAATATATCGGTCAGGAGCATATTGTTGGAAAAGGAGCGATCATGCGCGGGGCCATTGAATCAGGCAACATTCCGTCGATGATCTTTTGGGGACCACCGGGTGTTGGCAAGACAACCCTGGCATTTATCATTTCCCAATATTTAAACAGGCCTTTTTTCACACTAAGCGCCATTAGTTCGGGTGTAAAGGATGTGCGTGAAGTAATTACCAATGCAAAAACGAATCCAACCGGAGCCATATTATTTATTGACGAAATACACCGGTTTAATAAATCGCAGCAGGATTCACTGCTTGGTGCTGTCGAAAAAGGAATTATAACCCTGATAGGCGCCACAACTGAAAATCCATCGTTTGAGGTGATCTCACCTTTATTGTCCCGATGCCAGGTGTATATCCTAAAAGAACTTGAGAAACATCATCTTGTTGAACTTCTTGAAAGGGGTAAATCCTATCTTGAAAAATCAGGTGAGATAACCATTAATATTAAAGAAATTGAAGCTTTATTGAGAGTTTCCGGCGGGGATGCCCGTAAACTTTTCAATGCCCTGGAACTGGTCGTTCAATCCTTCTCAGGCAGGAAAAAGGAAATTGATATCACCAATGAAATCGTTCAGCATGTGATCCAGAAGAATTTGGCGATCTATGATAAATCCGGGGAACAGCATTATGATATTATATCTGCCTTCATTAAATCATTGCGAGGCAGCGATCCCAATGCTGCCGTCTATTGGCTGGCTCGCATGGTTGAAGCCGGTGAAGATCCAAAATTCATTGCCCGCAGGATGCTGATCTTAGCCTCGGAAGATATTGGAAACGCAAATCCAAATGCGCTATTGCTCGCTCAAACCTGTTTTGAAGCGGTTAATGTGATAGGTTATCCGGAGTGCAGGATCATTCTTTCTCAAACAGCGGTTTACCTTGCATCATCTCCAAAAAGCAATGCTTCTTATATGGCCATCAAGCAGGCGCAGGAAACAATAGAAACCACCGGAGATTTAGCCGTCCCGCTTCATTTGCGAAACTCTCCTACCCGGCTGATGAAGGAGATTGGTTATGGGAAAGGATACCAGTATGCCCATGATTTTGAAAACAATTTTGCTGATCTCGAATTTTTGCCGGATAAGATCAAAGGAAAGAAATTTTATGATCCCGGAGAAAACCCTAAGGAGAAAGAAATCAGGGCAAGGTTGAAATTTTTATGGAAGAATAAATACAATTATTAGACATTGAAGAAACCTTTCTATACCATCCTGTCATTGCTCCTTATGATGGCTTGCCGGCCAGGCGGACCAGAAATTTCCGGGGTACCATTAACACAATATTACAATAACTGCCAGATTAATGAATTTGATTTCGGAGAAACCATCACCATCGGCGACCCGAACGATAAATTCATGATCACCCTGCCTTACGAATGGGATATCCAGGAAACCTATTCTGATACCCTTTACGGAATGATTGCGACCAATGCTTCCTTAGCCGAAAATAATCCGGACGTGTTTTTGTTGTTTTCCATCACAGGCTATAAGACGACCGATTCATTATTAACCTATTTCAGCCGGGAAGTGGCATCCCTCAAAAAGGATAAAACAATGGATGTGTTGGAAGCCGGAAAGATGGATTTTAATGGAAAAGATTCTTACTGGGTTAAATTTGAAACTGTCGAAAATGATAATACCATCCTGAACGTTGTTAAATATATCAAGTCGGACCTAAAAAATGAAATCTACCTGATTCAATCATCAGTGAATAAAACCGGAAACTTTGACGAAAATATCTGTATTTTAAAACTGTTGGCCGATTCCTTTGAGCTTGTGGAATAGGTGAAAGGTTGAATCGGATTTTTTTATTTTGAGGGTGATCTATCATTGTTCAGTGCAAATTATGAATGAATAACACAAAATAATAAATGAATAACGAAAAAGGTTGTTTCAGTTACCATCTTAATCCTTTATTATTTTATGTTTAATGTTATTCATTAAGTATTTATAAGAGCGTATACTTAACCCTTTCATTTAAAAACCCCTTACGCAAACAAATGAAGTGAAACTAATCCGTAAATCCGAACAAATAACATCGTCCTGGCCTGGAGGAACCACCACCCAGCTATTCATTTACCCTGAAAATTCAAGCTATCAGGAGAGAAATTTCCTTTTCAGGGTCAGCACGGCAACTGTCGATACAGATGAATCAATTTTTACACCTTTACCCGGGGTTTCCCGTCAACTAATGATCCTCGAAGGTTCTCTGAAGATTGAACATATAGGCAGATACTCAAAAAACCTTCATCCCTTTGCAACGGATTCTTTTAAAGGTGACTGGGAAACAAGAGGATTTGGCAGAGCCACAGATTTCAATTTGATGACAACCGGAAAAGTACGTTGTTCGCTAAAGGGAAAATCATTGAAATCAGGAACATTTTTCGAATTGCGGTTGGTTAATCCGGAAAAGATTGTTGGTTTTTATTCTTTCAAAGGGGCGTTTACTTTTGAAACCGGCGATGAGACAATCACACTAAATGAAAAAGATTTCCTTATTGCCAATTTCGGAAAAAAAATCATTCAAGCTAAGATTACTGCACTTGAGGAAACCGAACTTATAGTTTCCAACGTTTATTTACCAGGCGGTTAAGTGGTATTTTTATTCTCTGATCCTCGCAGTATTCGGCTTTCTTAATTGTTTTACAAATCTTTAAATTGAGTTGAAAACTCAACCCTAAGAATGAATTAAAAATCCTCAAATTCAAGACGAAGAGGATTGTTGTTATCATCAATTGCGGCAAAAGTGAATACAGAATCTATCGCTTTTTGTCTGTTTTCAGCGTACATTTCTTCCACATAAACATCAACCTGAACTTTAATCCTAACATTCCTGATTTTGATTACTCTGCCTATAATTTCTATAATGTTTCCAGAATGTACAGGCAACAAAAAATTAACCTTTTCAACATTTACAGTTACCATTTTCTTCTTTGAAAAACGGGTGGCTGTAATATAAGCAACTTCATCCATCCACTGCATCACTGTTCCTCCGAACAAAGTTTCATGATCATTCAGCGTATTCGGACAAATAACTTTAAACATTTTTGATTCTGAATTTCGGATTCTTTCGTCCATTTTATTTTTTCTGCAAAAATATTAAAAATAATTTGCTTTATGAACTATTGTTCATTAATTTTGCGGCGAACTATTGTTCATTTAAATTATGTCAGCAAAAATCAGAATACTAAGAAGAGTATTAAGTCCCCCGTTAATAAAGGGTTTTAAGCCATTCGGAACCGAATCAGGAAAGCAAAATTCAATTCCTGTAATTCTTTTATATGAGGAATATGAAGCCTTACGCTTGTCTGATTATGATAAATGTAACCATCATCAGGCATCTGTGATGATGGGTGTATCACGTCCGACATTTACCAGAATATATGCCTCAGCGCTCCAAAAAATTGCTGTTGCTTTTGTTGAAGGAAGGTCAATTTCGATCGAAGGAGGTAAAGTTTATTTCGATAGTGACTGGCATCATTGTACTAAATGTGATTGTAACTTTAATAATCCTGAAAGGGAAAAGTTAATTGAAAAGTGTCCACTGTGTGGAAGTCATCAAATTAAAGGTTTTGATTTAAACGAAATTGAAGAGGGTGAAAACAAACAGTTTGGAGATTACTGTTATTGTCCTCACTGCGGTTTTGAAGAAGAACACCAACTTGGAAAGCCATGTGGAAATAAGGTTTGTCCAAAATGCAAAAGTTTTATGAAAAGAACAGGAAGCCCTCATCACAGAGGCAGAAAAAAACAGGCGAAATGAAAATTGCAATCACGTCAACGGGAAACACTCTTGAATCGTCAATAGACTTGAAATTTGGGCGATGCTCTTACTTCATCATCTATGATACTGAGAGCAAATCCATCGAGTTTATTCCTAACCCCAACAAAGATATAGAAGAAAATGCCGGACAGGCATCAGTGCAATTAGTGGTATCAAGAAATGCTAAAAAAATTATATCGGGTGAGTTCGGATTGAAAATAAAGCCATTGCTTGATAGTCAGAAAATTCAAATGATCGTTCTCAAAAACCCAGATAAAAAGATAAAGGATATTATCGAAATGTTAAATCATTAATAGTTAAAATTATGCCACAGCTAAATGGAACCGGACCTGATGGGAAAGGACCCAAAACAGGAAGAAAATTGGGAAAATGCAGCACCACCACAGATGATGAAAAGCTGCACAAACTCGGAAAAGGAATGGGAAAAAAACGAAGGTCAGGCGGCGGTAAAGGGAAAGGAAAACGTTTAAAAAGAGGTTTAATATAGTACTAACAATTTTATAAAGGAGGTTATTATGCCCGGATTTGATCAAACAGGCCCCATGGGACAAGGTCCAATGACAGGGCGCAGAATGGGACGTTGCACCGGTAAAGGTGCAAACTCAGGCAATCAATCGGATGCTGAAAACAATAACCAGAACAGTAACCAGCCTGAAAACATGGCAGGAAGAGGATGGAGATTTAGCTGGAAAAGAGGTTTTGGTATTGGAGGTGGCAGCGGTGGTGGTCGTGGTATGGGACGACAGAATCGTTTCAGGGGCGGCAATTAATTTAAACATGGAGGATTTTTTCCTCCATGCTTTATTTGTCATTTTAATAATAAATACATTAAAATCATGAGTGAAGTGCGGAATTTATTAAAAACATCGGGGTATTCGGAGAGGGCTATTGAATACTATGAAAATCATTTGAATGTTGGAAGTATTGACAATCCTGATGCCCAATATATGTTTACAGGACCCTGCGGCGATACGATGGAAATATTTCTGAAGATTTCATCGGATATCATAACAGACGCAAAATTTCAAGCTATCGGATGCGCAGGCTCTTTCACATCAGGTTCTGCTCTTACTAAGATAATAATTGGTAAAACGCTGAAGGAGTGTGAAAAGTTGGATGAGAACGATGTACTTAAGCATCTTGGTGAGATGCCGGAGCAGAAAGTACATTGTGCACGATTAGCCGTATTGACTTTAAAAAAAGCGATTGAACAATACAAGAACCAACACATAATTTAAAAAATAACAGAAGACAGTATTTTAAACTTAAAAATGAAATAATATGGGAAAACAAGCAATTAAGGTCTCATCTGTGGATGTTGACAAATTATTGAAAATGCTAAATGCTGCGCTTTCGGAAGAATGGCTCGCCTACTATCAATATTGGATAGGTGCAAGATTAATGGAGGGACCCATTCGAAGCGAAATAGAACCCGAGCTATTGCTTCATGCCGACCAGGAACTTGGTCACGCTGTTTTGATTGTTAACAGGATTATTCAACTGGGAGGAACACCAGTAAAGAATCCGGTTGAGTGGACAAAACTTGCTCGTTGTAGCTATGATGAACCATCCGATCCATATATTGAGATCATTTTGGAGCAGAACCTGAAAGGCGAAAGATGCGCTATACAACGGTATCAGGAAATTGCCGATTTTACAAGCGGAAAAGATCATAGCACCCATCAAATGGCTGTTACAATTCTCAACGAAGAATTAGAACACGAAAACGACATTGAAGACTGGATTAACGATATTCAGCGAATGAAAGATGAATTTAAGAAAATCAAATTTTAACATAATAAGATGAAAAAAAAAATCGCAATCCCCATGGCAGGGAATGTATTGTCTGAACATTTTGGACATTGTCAGGCATTTGCTTTTGTTGATGTCGAAAATAATGTGATAACCAAAATTATACTAATGGATCCGCCTGAGCATCAGCCAGGTACGTATCCCCGATGGGTTGCAGGCAATGGAGCAACCGATGTGATTGCTGGAGGTATGGGACCGATGGCTGTAAATCTGTTTAATGAAGCCGGTGTTAATGTTTTTGCCGGAGCGCCGGTGGATACACCCACCAATCTGGTTACTAATTTTCTGGCAGGAAAATTAACTTTAAGTGCCAACTACTGCGACCATCACGGTAATGGTGACCACCATGGACATGGACACCAGCACTGAAACATTCACAGCAATTGATTCGCGATGCAGCGATTGCGTATTAAGAACATACCGGAGACTATTTGGTAAGTTTTATATACCCCAACAGGGACAACAGGATTTTCTGAATTATTTCAGGGAGCTAATGGCGTCGAAAAGTTTTGCAACAACTCCTGAGCTACAAAGAGAATTGAGTATTAAATTCAGATCTGTTTCCGGTATTGATGACCCTTTTGCTGAGGAAAAAGCAAAGAGTCATCGGCTTGCATCGAAACTTTATCTTGAGTGGAAACCAAAAGTAAAAGCCTCAGATCATCCCTTTGAACTGGCACTTAGACTTTCCATTGCAGGCAACATTATGGATTATGGCGCTGGTAATTCCTTTGATATCCATAAAACAATTGACAAGGTAATTTCAGCAACCTTTGCCATTGATCATTCAAGTCTGCTAAAAAAAAGAATCAGCCGGGCAAAAAGCATCCTTTACCTTGCCGATAATGCAGGGGAAATTGTTTTCGATAAACTTTTTCTTGAAACCATCGGGCATCCGGATGTGACCTTCGCCGTTAGAGGCGGGAAAGCACTTAACGATGTCACCGTTCAGGATGCTGAGGAAGCAGGTATTGATACCGTTGCAACGGTAATTTCCAATGGATTTGATGCCCCATCAACTCTACTGGCTCAATGCAGTGAAGAATTTTTAGCCGTGTATAAATCTGTTGACCTGATTATTTCAAAAGGGCAGGGAAATCTGGAAGGACTTATCCATGAAAAGGATTCGCGTATTTTTTTCCTTCTTATGGTTAAGTGTGATGTAATGGCTGAACTGCTTAAGGTTGAGAAAGGAAGTTTGGTTGTTTCCAACCAAAATGAAGAATTGTTGAATTTGCGATAAAGCAAAAAAAGTTAGTTAACCTTAAATTCAAATTCGTATGAAAAAATTAGTATTAATTGCAATTTGTGGATTATTGATGGTGTCGTGCAATCAGACAACCAAACCACTGGAAACTACAGGAACGGAAGCAAGTACTGTAGCTGTTTCTGCCCCTGTGAGAGATGGTGTATTTATCCATATTACTGAAAGTTACAACGATCCTCACCGGGTATTGATGCCGTTGAAAATGGCTACCCTGATGGCAAATGATAAAGATGTGCTTGTGTATATGGATATACATGCCGTAGAGCTTTTAGTTAAAGATGCTAAAGACCTGAATTTTTCTGATTTTTCTTCAGCACAAACATACATTAAAGAGCTTGTTGCAAATAATGTGGGTGTTTATGCCTGCCCTACCTGTTTGAAAGTTGCCGGATTTGAACCCGGAGACCTGATGGAAGGAATACAGGTAGCTCAAAAAGATAAATTCTTCAATTTCACGAAAGGGCGCATCATCACGCTGGATTATTAATTTAACTAATGAAGGACAATGCACCAGGATTTTATGGTTTATTCTCATCATTTTACAACCTGTTGAACTTTTGGTGTCAGATTTATTTGCAGCCAATCCTATAAAATAATACCAGAGAAAAAGAATGAAGAAATCAGAATTATTAACATTTGGGTCCCTTAGTCAGGTTATGTTAATAAGCCTGGGAATTCTGATTATTTATGTGAGTTTACAATTAAAGTAATGAAAGTCATGGAAAAAATCAAAGTTGGAATAATCATTTGCGACAGATACCATACCTGCGCAGGTGGAAAATGCTTCCGGTCGCTTCAAAACCGTGAAGGGGCTTTTGAAATATATAAAAACCAGGAAGTTGAACTTGCAGCTTATACTACATGCGGCGGCTGTCCAGGTGGCAACATTGAATACGCACCCGAAGAAATGAAAAAAAACGGTGTAACACATGTTCACTTCGCGACCGGATTTTTGGTGGGATACCCTCCCTGCCCTTATATGGAGCACTTTGAAAAATTTATCACTGAGAAATATGGAATGAAAGTAATCTTTGGTACTCATCCAATTCCGCAGAAATATTTTTTAACGCACGGAAAACTGGATACATGGAACACTTCGTTCATGCAAAAGGTCACCGGTCCAACGTTGACCGATGAAAAGACAAGGTTAACCTATGACTAAAAAAACACCTTTTAAAATTGCAATTGCCAGCGGCAAAGGAGGTACTGGTAAAACATTACTCTCAACCAATCTTGCTGCTTACCTTAGTCAAACCCGCAGCACTCTGCTTGTTGATCTCGACGTTGAAGAACCCAACGACTTTATTTTTATTAAAGGAACTATCGAATCAGTATCCGACCAATATAAAATGATTCCTGAATGGGACGAAGACAAATGCACACTCTGCGGTATTTGCAGCAACGTATGTAAATATCATGCTGTGGTACAGCTTGGAACTTTTATCGCCGTATTCAAAGAGCTTTGCCATAGCTGCTATGCTTGTTCAGAGCTTTGTCCGATGCACGCTTTGCCGATGCAAAAACACAAAATTGGAGAACTATCAAAACGATCGGACGGGCATCTCACATTTATCGAAAGTCGTTTGGAAATAGGCGAAGAGCAGGCAGTTCCGTTAATTCACCAGACCCATAACCTTGTGGATAAAGATTATAATAATATTTCATTTCAACTGTTCGATTGTCCTCCGGGAACTTCCTGTCCGGTTATAGCAGCCGCAAAAAACACCGATTATGTTATACTTGTTACCGAACCTACTCCTTTTGGACTCAATGACCTTAAACTGGCTGTGGAAACGATATACAAACTCGGTAAACCTCTTGGCGTAATAATCAATCGCCACGGTATCGGGAACAATGACGTAGAAAGTTACTGCGCTTATAATCAAATTCCGGTTCTTGCAAAAATCCCTTTCGACCGGCAAATAGCTGAATGCTATTCAAAAGGAGAATTGGTTTATAACAAAGTTGAACACGTTGAAACCTCCCTTCGTCAAATTATAAAATACCTTGATGAAACCCACAGAAATCATGTATGAAATTGTAGTACTATCGGGTAAAGGGGGCACGGGAAAAACATCCATTGCGGCATCTTTGGCTGTTTTGGCAGGAAATAGCGCTGTGATCGCCGATTGTGATGTGGATGCTGCAAATATGCACCTGTTGTTAAAACCAGATTTTGGGAAAACCTTTGAATTTTATAGTGGTGAACTTGCCTCCATAGATCAGGAATTGTGCACAGTTTGCGGCATATGCGCCGAGGTTTGCCGTTTTAAAGCGATTCCTTTCAAAGAAGATCAATATCTGATCAGCGAACTTGATTGTGAAGGATGCGGCTACTGCGAAAGAGTTTGTCCTACCCATGCCATTACCATGCATGAACGTAAATCCGGTCATGTTTATATTTCTAAAACGAAGGTTGGAAGTACGATGGTTCATGCAAGATTAGATATAGGCGCTGAAAATTCAGGGAAGTTGGTAGCCGCCGTTAAAAATGAAGCTAAATCCACTGCCATGAAGGAAGACAAACAATTTATAATTGTTGACGGTTCACCTGGAATAGGATGTCCGGTAGTATCCTCTCTATCCGGGGCGAATTATGTTATCCTGGTTACTGAGCCTACCCTATCAGGACTGCACGATCTTAAGCGGGTACATGCAGTCATCAGCAGATTTCGTATTGAATCGGGTTGCATCATCAACAAGTTTGATTTAAACTTAGAAAAAACAGTTGAAATTAAACGTTTTTTACTGGAATCCCAGATTCATCATCTCGCAGATATTTCTTACGACATCGCCTTTACACAAGCGATGACAGAAGGCAAAACCATTGTTGAAACTTCTTCTCCACTAAAACAATTGATTGAAGAGGTTTGGCAAAACGTTAAAGAGCAAATAATTAAAAAAAAATAAAAATATGAAAATCGCATTTACAGCTACAGGAACAAATTGGGACTCGATGATTGACCCACGTTTTGGCAGAACTGAATTCATTGTATTGCACGATGAAGAAAGCCAGGAATTAAGATCTATTGATAACAGGGCAGTAAAAAATGAGGCGCATGGGGCAGGAACCGTTACGGCTCAGAAAATTTTTGAACTCAAACCGGATGTTCTGATTACCGGTAATGGTCCGGGTGACAACGCATCAGGTGCACTCAAACACTTAAAAATGAAAATATTTGTAAATGCTCATGATATGACGCTCAGGCAAGCTTATAATAATTACAAAGACGGCAATCTCAAAGAAATTTAAACAGATATGGAAAATCATCATCATAACGGAGAACACCATCTCCATGGAAAAGGACAGAAAGGTAAAGGATCAGGCGGTTATTGCACCTGTTCCAAATGTGGATATTCCGTAAGCCATCCGGCAGGAGTTCCATGCAAAACAATGGTTTGCCCTAATTGTAATGCACCTTTGTCCCGGACAGAAACAATGGAGAAACAAACCAGCAGCACTCAGCATGATGAGCAAATCCCACAATCAAACGCAGAAACGAAACATGTTCAATTCCCAAAGGTAGTATCTGAAAAATGCACCGCCTGCGGCATTTGTATTGAAATTTGTCCGATGGAGACCATTCATATGAAAGACAATAAAGCATGGGTTGAAACTGCTTATTGCACCAATTGCAGGGAGTGCATGCAGGTTTGTCCGGTTGACGCTTTTATATTGGAATAACAAAATGGAAAAACTTATTTTTGGTCCCATTCCGTCGCGCAGGCTGGGAAGAAGCATCGGCGTAAACAATATTCCTCACAAGGTTTGTTCATACTCCTGCGCTTATTGCCAGGTTGGAAAAGCAATTAAAATGCAGGTTGAGCGCCAGGAATTTTATCCTCCTGATTTAATTGTCAGTCAGGTAAAACAAAAACTTGAAAGCTTATCAGTTGCTGATTTGCCTGATTATATCACCCTTGTACCCGATGGGGAACCTACCCTGGACATCAACCTGGGTGAACTGATCAGGGGTTTAAAGACGTTTGGATTACCAGTTGCTGTGATAACCAACAGCTCGCTTCTTGAAAACAAGGATGTTCAGGCTGATCTTTCGCAAGCCAATTACATTTCGTTTAAAACAGATACCACCAACCCAACTGTTTGGAAAAAAATCAACAAGCCGCACAAAAGCCTCAATCTCGATTCAATTCTTAAAGCCATCCTTCACTTTTCGGCTCAATACCAGGGGTTACTCGTAACGGAAACCATGCTGATAAAAGGTATAAACGATTCCAGGGAATATGTGGAGCCTGTTGCAAATTTCCTCCGGGAAGTTAAACCCGACTTTGCCTATATCGCCATTCCAACACGTCCGACGGCATACGAGAGAACATATCCTCCAGATGAAGCGGCAGTAGCAGTGGCTTATGAAATATTTAACCGGTACAAACTGAATACTGAACTGCTTACCGGATATGAAGGAAATGCATTTGCTTCTTCAGGCAATTTCGAAGATGATATGTTAAGCATTACGGCGGTTCATCCCATGCGAAAAGATGCTGTGATGGAGTTAATGTCCCAATCAAATGCAACGAATGCGGATCTGAATAAACTGATTGAAGAAGGGCGGCTCAGAAAAGTTGATTACAATGATCAGGAATACTTCCTGCGAAAGTTTGGGAATAATCCTAAAAACTGAAAATTATGGAACAAACTAAATTATATAAAGATTCCGGAATAGAGCTAACGAAATTTACCGCTCATCATTATGACTTACTGATGAACTCCCTTTCTTTTGGGAAATATGGCAAATTCATTGACAAAGCTATTCGCGACCTGAAAATCAAACCGGATAGCTCCATTCTTGACTTGGGTTGCGGAACAGGCCGTAACGCTTCGTTAATCTTACAGTATCTTGATAACAGGGGTAAAATCATGGGATTGGATTTGTCTTCCATCATGCAGGGGCACTTCAAAAAACGCTTTGCCAACGAAAAACGTGTTCATTTTCAAAAACAAAGAATTGATATTCCCTTTGACCTGAACGAAAAATTCGATGTTGTTTTTATCAGTTTTGTGATTCATGGTTTCCCGCATGAAGTAAGAAATACCATCATTGATAACTCCATAAACCACCTGAAGCCGGATGGAATTTTTGCCATTCTCGATTTTGCAGAGTTCGATATAAAAAAAATCCCTGCACTTCATCGCTGGGTCTTCAAAACCATTGAATGCCCTTATGCTTATGATTTTGTAGAACGGGATTGGGAAACGCTCCTCAAATTGAAAGGTTTGGAGAAAGTCTCAGAAGATTTCTATTTCTTTACCTATGTTCGGCTTCTTAAAACCAGATTAGTATAAAAGATGAACGGTTACATTCACCTGTATACCGGTAACGGAAAAGGAAAGACTACAGCTGCAATCGGATTGGCCATAAGGGCTGCCGGTGCCGGAAAGAAGGTGTTTATCGGCCAGTTCGTCAAAGGAATGCATTACTCCGAAATGGATTCATTAAAGCACATTCCTGAGATTGAAATCAAACAATACGGGCTGGATTGCTTTATCGTAAATCAGCCCACCCAAAAAGATATTGATGCAGCCCGCAAAGGATTGGAAGAGGTAGCAGAAATTATCTCCCGCAACAAATACGATATGATTATTCTCGATGAGATTTGCATCGCGATTCACTACCATCTTTTTGAGATTGGTAAGGTTATAGCATTGCTCAAAGCCAAACCGCAGAAGATGGAAATCGTTTTAACCGGGCGGTATGCCCCACCGGAACTTATCCGGATTGCTGATTTAGTGACTGAAATGAAAGAAATCAAACATTATTTTAATAAGGGTATCAACGCAAGAAAAGGTATTGAATTTTAACTAAACATAAAACAATGGAAACAAAAGACAAAGGTTTTAACACAAAATTGATTCATGCAGGAGCATTTGAAGATGAATTCGGAAGAATCTGAAATTGCAATAGCAAGAATAATATTTCCCGACTTTCAAAAAAGTGAGTAACCTGATTGTCTATGTTCTCTGATGAACCGAAAGAATATGGAGAAAATCAAAGATGGAGTTTGTTGTTATCAATTGAGTTATTCCAAAAACTCAATAATTCAATCAGGGGATCGTCTTTAATCCGATAAAACAAGGAAATATGTTTAGTAATTGCACATCTCCTGATGTCTTTTTTACTTGTTTTTTGAAATTCAACATTTCCTTTTTCAAGTGCATGGAGAACATCAAAAACTTTGTCAATAAAAGCCTGGGCTTATTTCTCCGACCATTCTTTCAGCAAATAATCAATGTTTTGGTAAAAGTCCTGCCGGGCGAATTCATTCCAGATAATTTTTCTCATTAAAACCTGAGCTTTGGATATTTCTGTTTTGCTTCGCTCATCACTTCCTTTGTCGATTTGTAATTTTTATAATCAGAGGATTCCAGCGCCTCATCAATAGCCTGACTTTCAGCTTTGGACAAATGATATTTTGAGTGTTCTAATAATTCAATCAATTTACCGTAGAGGATTTTTAGTTCCTTTTCTTTCAAATTGTCAATCCTTCTGAAAAGGTCGAGTTTTATTTCAGCAGTGTTCATAATTTCAAATTTTACTGTTACAAAAGTAGTGATTTCAGTTCAGGAGAAGTCGGAAAAGTGAGAAATAATATTGCCACACCTGCCCGACGCAGACTAAGGTCTGCCTAACGGTAGGCAAGTTCGCAGATTCAAGGATTAAGAATAAGTGAATAATAAATGTCCAGTATTAACCAGCGATTTTTATTAGATAAACGGCTGGATGGTTACTTACTGGCACAAGCGGACGCATGCACCATATGGGGGGAATGAAATGGCGTATCCAGTGTCTCCTTTGGAGAAGTTATCTCTTCATTTACAGATTGCTTCGACCCGCTATGGCGGGTCTCGCAATGACGATTAATTTAATTAGTTTTTAAAGATGTCCTAAAGGTATCATTGGACGATTAACTTCTTCGTAAAATACTTCCCATTCACCTGCACCGAAACCAGGTAAGTATTTGCCGGTAGCCTGTTTCCCTTCCGGCCGCAAGCATTCCAATTCAGTTCATATTTGCCGGAACTGAAATAACCATCCTCAAGCATATCAATGGCCTGCCCGGTTATATCAAATACATAAATCCTGACGTACGATGGCTCTTTCACTTCAAAACTGATCCGTGTATAATCCCTGACTGGGTTTGGCATAATTGAGAAAGAATTAT
>Ga0105090_10000425_pt1 | contig 20600 bp, 14 predicted proteins | sample PPLLak3March2015_FD_79110 | JGI IMG/M metagenome (GOLD analysis project Ga0105090, IMG submission 79110) | Freshwater sediment microbial communities from Prairie Pothole Lake near Jamestown, North Dakota, USA - PPLs Lake P7 Core (1) Depth... | ecosystem: Environmental > Aquatic > Freshwater >... | reverse complement strand
GGTCATCTTGACGTAAAGTCTCACGCCCTTCCACTCGGTCAGCGTCTTTCCAGGCTCCATAATCATAAAGACAGCGTTAGGATTCTCCTGCAGATAGTATAAGGTTCGGTTCTTGGTCAGCCCCATGATGATCGTCTTTTCATCCACCATGTATGGCGACCCGAAATAAGCTGTATTGACCTTCCCGTCTTTGCTGGCGGTGCTGAGGGTGCCCAGCCGTGGCTGCTTGTTGAAATAGTCCATGAGTTTGGATGACATCGGAATCTCCTTTCGTCAAAATACGGCTTGAATTTTCGGAGGAGCCTTACGCTGCCCATCCGGGCTGAACCCTGGCAAACTGACTGGACCAGTGTGGCCGGTCAACTCAGCCACCTTGGCTCCGGTCCTTGTTTCGAAGACCTCGGCGGTGTACTCGTCTGACGTGGTGACCAGAAAGCTCCCGTCCGGACTCAATGTGAAGCTGGTCATTTCCTTTGGCCTGACATCGATCTCGGCGATTTTCTTTTGGCTGGCGGCGTCCCAGACGCGAATCACCTTGTCCTTCGCGGTGCGAGTGACGATCCATTGCCCGCCGGGACTGAATGCCGCCCAAATGACTTCTGCATCGTGCGGCAACACGGCCATGCTCTTACCTGTAGCCGCGCGCCAGATGCGGGCGGTGTGATCTTCGCTGGCGGTGACGAGCCACTGACCGTCTGGACTGTAGCCGATTTCGCGAACTTGCTTGGTATGCCCCTCCAACTCAAAAAGAGCTTTCCCGGTGGCGACATCGCATACAGCCGGCCACCAGTCCACCACGGCCACGCGGTTGCCATCCGGACTGAAGCTGGCACTAAAGAGCTGGCTGGCTCCCCGCATCTGTGCGTAGGGGCTGGCCAACTGATGCAGTCGCTGGCCGGATACCGCATCCCAAAGAACTGCGTCCCTCTGTTCGGCCACCGTCAGAATTTGCTTTCCATTTGGGCTGAACTGAGCGACAGTCAGCCCTTCCTGTTTTAGCTCGAACAAACTCTTCCCGCTATCCGCGTCCCACACCCGTGCGGTCTGGTCGTACCGGCTGCTCGTGCAGATGCGCTTTCCATCGGGAGAGTCGTCGGCGCCCGTTATGCCATCGGCATGGCCAAGCAGTTCGAGACTCATTCTGCCGCTGTCCGATTCCCAAACGCGGGCCACTTTGTCCGCACCACCTGTGATAACCCTCCGGCCATCCGGCGTGAACTTGGCGAAGTAAGTGCCCCCTGCATGACCCGGCAAGGTCAATTTGCGCGCCAACGCCTCGAACAACGACTGGCGCAAGGCGCTCTCCGCTTCGGCGGTGGGATATACACGGACCGCCTCCACCGCTAAAAGAATGGCCAATTCACGATTGGTCTCGAGCACCGCCAGCGACCGGTCCGCCACTTCGCGGGACATCGCTTCCCGTTGCTGCTGTCTTGCCGCGTCCTCGATATTTCCCGCCACGTGGCCGGCCATGAACCACGCCTGCCGGGCCACGAACGCGGCGAAACCCGCTGCGATTGTCAGCACCACCAACCCCGCCACCGCGAAACGCAGCCAGCGCATCGTTTTCTGGTACTGATGAATATCTTCGCCGATGATTTCATCAAGCGAGCGGTTCTGCATCGTCGCGGACAATCTGGCGACGGCTTTGAGAAATTTCGGCTGGCGCAGCGACAGGTGTGCGCTGGTTTTAGCGAAGCGCAGATCGAGATGGTTCGGCTCCTCCTGGAAAACTTTTTCCAGCCTTCGGGGCAAGGCGGTTGTTTTGGTCCAGTCAAATCCCAAGGGTGATCCCTGAATCGCCTCCGGGCCACTTGGAGGGCTGATTCAAACCTTCGAAATCGATAATCAACTTTTTGGTTTTATCCGTTAATACGATCATGTCGGCGAGCCTCCTTAGTTTTATTTCGCAATGCCAAAATACGTCTTATGGCTTGTTCAACCTGAGATCCCAATTAAAATGCGCGCCTGCTTCCAAAGCTCCATCCGGCCGCTGCGCTTTGTACTCGAAGTCGACCTTCGCGAAGTTCAAGGTTACCTGCTCCATCAAACCTTCCGGCCCTCTCGTGGCGGAACTTTGAACGCCGGTTACCATCCACATCCTGCAGCTTGATGAGGAGGAACTCCTGGGGCGTCGTGGGGTCTGATCTGCGGACAGTGATCCTGGCTTCGTGAATGTGCTTACCCGAAGCGCACGACAGCATCAGGTTCGGGGAAGCCTTGTCGACCAGGTGGGTGAAGCTGATGTCCTGGAACTTCACTTTACCAGCCCCCGCTCCGCCGCCGGCCGATGGCGCCATAACCTGATTGGACAGCCCCCAGGTCCACGTCAAGACATCGATCTCGTCCTTGTGACCCTTATCGCGCGACTCGCCCTGAATGCCATTTATCTTCATGAAGATATCGGTGGGCATATTTTCTCCTTTCCAGTTACTTCAAAAACGACTGAAAATGATCGATGTTAAGCTTCTTCGCAGCCACTGCCCGCCCGATTCGCTGGAGGTCTGTGATGTATTCCACCGAATCGAGTTGCTGAACATTTTTCGGTTTAATATCCGGAAGGCTCAGGGCGGCAAGTCCCTCAATGGTGAGCTCCGCGTTGTATCTCATGTACGTGAAAAGTTTATTTGGCTCAGGGCCTTTTTTGCCGATCATATTTCCAATCTCGCGGTCCAGGACGTCGCCAACCAGGCACTTGCCAAAGCTGCGGCAGAGGAAATCCTGTTCGTTCAGGGCGGCGAACATCAGGGCCGAGGGGATGGAAGAGGCGTTGTAAAGGAGGTTCATTTCATCAGGGTTGAGGTCTTTGTTCGCGTTGGGGCTTGTCCCCGTACCGACGGAGACAATCAGCATTTTATCCTCTCCCGCGGGCCAGCCCAGATTGTACGGTTCCACCGTCGCCATGAGAAAGGCCATGAAGGCCGGGTTATTGTAGGTTGTCACGCCGCCGTCCACGAAAATAAACTCATGATCCTTGAGACGGATCACTTCGGGTGGAAAATAAACCGGTGCGGCAGTGCTGGCCCGCACGAGCTGCCAGAGGGGCAGGTTTAGATTGCAGTCGCCGCGTTCAGGGGCATTGTACTTCGCTCCGGGGTTGTTCGACAGCGGCCAGGGTGAGTCGGTCGTGGCGTTTCGCATGATAATCAGGAGCAGGGTTTTCAGCTTGTCGTCGCCGAAGGTCGTCTTGTCGCCGACGACCCCCCGCAGCATGTCGGACAGTTTTTCATCTTCATACTTGTAACGGAACCTCCTCAATATGAAGGCTTTGTCGAACATCTCTTTCCCGCTGTCGATGTAGAAGTCGCGAATTTTGGCGACGGGCATCCCCAGCGATACGCACGTCGCGATGATGGCCCCCGTGCTCGTGCCAGCAACGTAATCAAAATAATCGGCAAGCACGAAATCGTCTCCGCGCCCGAGGGCCTTGCGCAGCATCTCCTCGATCCCTGCGAGAATCTCGACGGTCATCATCCCGCGAATCCCTCCGCCGTCGAGCGCCAGAATCTTCTTCGGTCCCGGTGCCTTAACCCTGTCCCTGTATGACATGGAACCCCTCCTTTCGCGACGTGCCGTTATAGTTTATTTGTGTCTATCACATAGACCATGCCGGAACGATTCAAAACCTCGTCATGCATATGCTTCGTACCCCCGGGGCCGTCCCCGCCTTTGCCGTCCCAGAGGCAGATGAACCGTACCTTCTCCGGCCCCATGGAAAGGGCCGTGTAGAGCATCCAAAGATTGTTTCTTTCGTAAGGGTTTGCATCGGCCGGCGTAGGGCCGAGTTCCTCCGGCATTATGAAAAGAGTCGTCAGGCGGTCGTTCTTGACGGCATGATACCGGTCGCGCCAGATCTCCCCGGCGAAGGAGACCGAATTTTTCAAAAAAGTGCGCTCGTCAAAGGGTATCCTGATCTCCGAACGAAGCCCAAGCTTATTGCAGGCCTCCGCAAACAGGATGTCGCCGCCGCATGCGCCGCTACAGAGTGCCAGGTCCTTCTGTCCAGCTCCTATCTCATCGAGCTTCCTTGCAATCGCCTCTGCCGCGATCCCCTCCTTGTCCGGTGGGAACCGCGCGTCCTTCCGGTCTTGAGCGTCAATCATATGCCCGCTGAAGAGGAAAACGTATCGCGGCTCAAAAGGCGGCTTGTATTTCTTCAGGGCCGAATCAAAAATACTTTCTGCCGACGAGGTCATTTGTTCCTCCATTACGCAGGCAATTCTATCGCCGATGTTCTATCTCCGCGCGCTGCTGCAAAAATCTATTTTTTTCCTGCTCAAAGATCAGGTCAAAAGCAGCTTCGCATCCACGATCTTGACCCGAACCGTCCCTGCATCTCGCGCCAGTTGCACCATCTGGGCGGTGCCGCCGGGAGCATTCCCTTTCATCTTACCGTCCCAAAGGGCAACCAGCGTGATCCGTTTAGCACCCGAGGTTAGGGCCATTTGCATGACCCAGCGGTTGCCTCTTTCCCAAGAGTCCACGTTGCTGCCGGACAGCCATCTCGGAAGCCCTTCCCTGTCGCTCAGCTCAATCACCTCATGGTCCTGCTGGAGGTCCAAAAAACGCGTTCTCCAGTTGTCGAGCTCTTCAAATGCCAGTCGCGCGTAGTCCTTGGCCGGCATTGGCAGGCAGATGGTGCTTTTTATTCCTATCTCTGCGCAGACCTCGTGCGCGAGGATGTCAGCCCCCGGCGCTGCCGATGCCAGTCCTATTAACTCATACTCGTCGTTGCGCAGACCCTCGACGGCTTCACGAATGAGCGCTTTCGCCTGGGCTTCCCGCGTCAGCGGAAAACGAGGTTCGGGCCGGCCTGGGGCATCGACGATATGTCCGGCAATGGCGATCAGGTGGACCGGCTTTTTCAATTCCTTTTGCGACTGTTTCTGCTTTTTGTCCTCCTCATCAAAGGCAGCTGATATTTTGTTGATCACCTTCCCTGCAAGCTCCGCTTTGACGCCGAGCGCGGCGAAAAGCTCAAGTTGTCCCCGGGCGGCATCCCAGGCGAAGGGCTTGTCGGAGGGGATCGCATCGCCGTAAGCGGCGAGGACGCGCTGCTCACGCCCTTCGGGGGTCAGGAACAGCACATCCGCAGCGCTGATTTCCGCCCAGAAACGGTTGGGGTCGTCATGGCTCATCCTCTGCAGCTCCGCGCCCACTGATGCCGGGGCCAGGCACTGCAGCGTCCCGACCTCCGTCTCAAGTCTTCGCTTGTAGGAATCTGCTTCGGAATCGCTGTCGAACGTATCGGACCAAGCCTTCTCCTTTGAGAGGTCGAGCAGAATGGTCCCCATCTGGAGCGCTGCCAAGCCTGAATAGAAGTGATTCAGGTCTTGGAAGAAGGCCTTCCTGTAGTCTTCGTAGGAGCGGATTAGTTCGCGGTTCATGGCCGCTGCGCGCCGTTCCTCAGTTGTCATGAGCTGGTAGAAACTAGACCTCCATCGCGTCTTTTGATTTCGACCTCCCAGAGACAAAGCCTCGACGCGCTGTTTTTGGCTCGCTTCTTTACAATCCAGCACCCGCTTTATCGCCTGGTCGGAAGCTTCCATAAGTTTCGGCATCGGTTCCACCCGATGCAGACGCTCATAAATATTAGCCAAGGCGAGGTTTGCGTCAATATCGTCCGGATGAGTCTCGAGAATCGTTTCCCAGCTCTCCCGCGCACCCGCCCAATCCTTCAGGTTCCACTGGGCGGTCGCGACAAGCTTGAGTCCCCCCCACTGAAAACGCTGGTGGCAGACCTCCTCTGACAGAAGTCTCAGCCACCCCCTCGACTTGGCGGCCCGTGCACGGTTGACCTCCTCCCTGAAGTCGACCGGCACCGTCCGCACCTTCGAGGGGTCCGCCTCGGGCAGGGATGGCAGCATCTGGAAGATGGGGCTGTCGGTCTCCCGTCCGCTCTTCAGGGACGCGTTGAGAGTCTCAATCAGCTTGTTCTTTGAGGCACCGGGATTTCCGATATCATAGGGTAGGTAGCGATCCGTCAGCAGATCGAAGGGCGTCCCATCCTTTGTCGGCTGCCCCTTGATCATGACGGTGCTTTTCTTCCGCAGCGCGTGCCGGATCCCCAACTCATAAAATACGTTGGCATTCAAGATGGTGATGTCGCAAACCACCAAATCTGCTTCAAAAAGCAGCCCGAACATGTCCTCGCGGATATTCCCGGCATCCACGATCTCGCCCGTAGTACCCCCGCCGAGCTTCACTGCCTCGAGCGCGGGTCCGATCAGTTCCCGGTCGACCCGTTCAAAGTCGATCTCCGCCCCCCCTGAGTCCTTCTTCGTCCCGAACGGCCTGATAATAAATGCGCGTGCCATTTCTTCACCTCCTTCTTGGATAATGATCTCCATCGAGCAGGGAAAGGGTCACATTGAGACAACTCGCGAACAGTTAAAACAGATCATGCCTGTGTTTCAGCAGCAAACGATGCCCTCCTGCGCAAGCAGTTCCTTGAGCACAAAAAACCGGTGACTGGCAGCGGCGTCGTGAAAGCACTTCCAGTGGCTTCGAGGGAAGTCATCCCTCCGCACGTAACCGTCATTGCCCGCATCATCCTTTTCCACTTCGACGGCGGCACGGAACCACTCCCGGTCATCGTAGGCGATGTTTTTATCGCCGACCTCAAACGTGAATCCGATCTGCGAGAGGTTGATCATGTCCATCCACCTCCGGCAACGTTCGTCCAGGCTGCCTGCGGTTTTATAAAGTGTCGTAAGCAGATCCATTAATTGTTCCCAGGGTACGGCCGGCGCAGTCCTGAAGCTCGGGTTGCATTCGAGAAAGGCGGAAATAACCTGATACCCTGCCTTTGCGGCATCCCGGCAGAGCTCCCAGTTTTTTCGGTGAATCTCCGCCTGACTGCACTTCTGAACGAAGCGCCATTCACGAAAAGGCTCGTCCGGATAGGGGTCGGCCTCCCAGTGGCCCGGGTGGCCGATGACATGGCTGAGAACCTGACGCGCCAGGTGTGCCGGCCTTTCCCACCCACGCTCCGTCATCACCTGTATATTTTTTAGGTCATTGAGCTCCGTCACGACACCCGAAAAGTCGCTGTGCAGCCACGTGTCAGCGTAAGTGTGCAAGGCTATGCCGAAACGATGCAGTTGATAAGGTTTCCCCTGGAGCCGGCTTGGTTCGGCAACCATCCGCTTTGCGATCGCGCTGTCGCGCCGGCATAGCAGTTTCTCCTGGAACCGCGAGCCGATGTTGCCCGGGATGAAATGATAGGTCAAATAGATTTTGTATTGGGTTTCCTTGGAGAGTGAACCCGGTGCGAGAAACTTGTGGGCGGTCAGGACCTGCTCGAACCGCCCCCCGTTCCGGAATTCCAGGACATGGCCTTTATTAGCGTCGTCTGTGTGCTGGGACGAGTACGCGACGACTTTCGCAACATCCGGCGACATGCCGTTGGCACGGCACAAGACATAGACAGTGTAAAAATGAAAGTCCTTTTCCATTGTCCACCCCTTCTGAAGGTGAATCTCGGCCATCAGGATCTTGACTGCCACGTATTTGGGAGTGTAGGGTTGGGGAGTGTATGAAATTCGGCCGCTGCGGGCAGAAGATTAAAGCTGCGTATCAGATGAGACCTTAAAGAAAAGCTGAGTGGAAATTGACCATAGATTCTGCCTGTCCAAACCGATTCTTGTAATCTTCTAATAAGTCTCAACAAAATAGTCAATCGTTATTGTCTTGTTCCCGTAGTGACTTATTGTTATCTCAGGTGAGCGATCTAAATAAAACCCACCCGGAGTGCAGCGGATTTTGGCAAGTCGATGTTGTCGAGACAATTACTACCCGATTACACTGTAAACGCAACCGGTGGGAATGAAGGCGCATTTAGGACAATACCGCCCTATCACAGAAACGATCCGGCCTGACGGATGCCGAAGGAGGTCGCATGAAAAACTCTGAAGAGAAAGCCAAAGCCGTCATCGAGTCCTGGCGGGAGGCCAGGGAAAACCTGCTGCGGTTGAAGAAATCGATTCGGGAACGCGACGACGCCGACGTGAAGCACTGGAAGAAATGCCTGAAGGAGGCGGTGTGCCAGCTGGGGGACGCTGTTATCGCGGGGGATGTGAAGCTCGATGCCCAGGATTTCGAGCCACTGGTGAAGGACCTGAAGAGCGTCTTCGCATTCGGCACGGCCCGCACTCTCATCGAGAAATTTGAAAACGACCTTCCGAATGACAGACGCGAGTGGCTCCGGCAGCAGCACGCCCTCTGCACGTACAAGGACGAGGAGCTGATTCCCGCGGAGCGTTTCAAACGCGCCCTCGAAATTCTCGACGCCCCGTTCAAGGGTGCAGCCCCGGCAGCCGGCCCCGCGGATCGGATCGTTTTCGAAAGCCCCGAAACCCTTGCCCTGCGGGGCGCCGTCTACAAGCGCATGTGGGAATTCGGCGGGCAGGCAGAAAACCTCTACCGGGCCGCGGATTGTTACCTCAAGGCCTGGGAGCGCGACCCTGTGCAAGACAAGGGATACGGCGGCGTAAACGCAGCCTATCTCATGGACGTGCTGGCCGGCCTTGAAAAGCCCTTCTCCGGCCGGCCTGCCGAAGCTATGCGGGTCACGGAGAGTTGGTCGGTCAGAGCGCGCCGACTGCGGCAGGACATGCAAAAGACCCTGGCGGGCCTCGACACCCCGGAAAACCGCGCCGACTTTTTTTTCTGCGTCACCATGGCCGAAATCCGCTGGGGGCTCGAAGAATGGGACCCGGCCGGAAAATGGCTCGATCTGGCCGGCCGGACTCAATTTTCGGAGTGGGAGCTCCAGACCACCGCCAGACAGCTGGTGGCGGTCGCACGCCAGCACGGCGTCCCGCTGCTCGCCGAAAGCCAGCCGGAGACGGAGTGGCACCCGGCCTGGCGGGCATTGAAGAAGCTCACCGCAGAGGACATCTCCGCCGTGGCCTCCAACCTGCGTGGCAAGGTCGGCCTGGCGCTCTCCGGCGGCGGATTTCGCGCCTCCCTGTTTCACCTGGGGGTCTTGGCGCGGCTGGCTGAAATGGATGTGCTGCGCAGCGTCGAGGTACTCTCCACGGTCTCCGGCGGCAGCATCGTCGGCGCCCACTACTATCTTTGGCTGCGCGAATGGTTGAAGAAGCACACCGACGCTCAGCTGCGTGCCCCTGACTACGTGGAGTTGGTAAAGAGAGTTCAGGACACCTTCCTGGCGGGCATCCGCGAAAACCTGCGCAACCGCGGCCTGTCCAATCTCATCTGCAACCTTAAATTCCTGCTGCCGGGGTCCTACACCCGCAGCAACCGCATGGGCGAACTCTACGAAGATCACATCTACGCACGGGTCGAGGACCAGCACCCCAAGGGAGAGCCGCGGCAGATGCGCGATCTGCTGATCCACCCGCTCGCAGCAGGGTCCGGCGGTACGACGTACAACGACCTGGATTTCAACCCGAAATATTCTAACTGGCGCCGCCGCGCGAAAGTGCCCATCCTGCTGCTCAACACCACTTCACTGAACACCGGTCACAACTGGCATTTCACCGCCCGCTGGATGGGCGAGCCGCCGGGGCTGCTCGGCCCCGAAGCGGAAACCATTCCGCGTTACCGCCGGCTCTGGTATGGCGAGGCTCCGACAAAGGAGCTTCAAGAGTACCGTCTGGGGTATGCCGTGGCCGCCTCGACCTGCGTCCCGGCGCTGTTCGAACCGTTGGAGCTGAGAAACCTTTACCCCGACCGGATCGTGCGCCTGGTGGACGGCGGTGTCCACGACAACCAGGGGGTAGCCGGGCTGCTCGACGAGTCCTGCACCCTGATCCTTTGCAGCGACGCCTCCGGCCAGATGAGCGACAAGATGTCGCCCTCCAACAGCATCCTGGGCGTCCCCCTGCGCTCGAACTCCATCCTGATGGACCGGGTGCGCGAATCGCAGTACCTGGACCTGCGCACACGGGTCGACAGCCACGCCCTTCAGGGGCTGTTTTTCGTCCACCTCAAGCAGGAACTGTCCCAGGACCCCATCACCTGGATCGGCGGAAAGCTTGAAAATGCTGCGGGGTCCCACCCCCCCACTTCCTACGGCGTCGAACGGGATGTGCAGGCGCAGCTTGCGGCCATTCGAACGGACCTGGATTCCTTTTCCGAAGTGGAAGCCTTTGGCCTGATGGCCAGTGGCTACCTCATGACCAAGCGCGAGTTCGAGCGGCTCGACCAGGAACACCTCAAAAAAGGCGGGACCGACACCTGGGGCGGTTTCGACGTCCATGCCCCGTCTCGCGGACCCGGCTTCTGGAAGTTCCTCGAGATCGCCCCGCTGATGGTCCTGCCCGCAAATAATCTTGACCCCAGGCGCGAGGACCTCAGCCGCCAGTTGATGGCGGGCTCATCCCGGCTTTTCAAGGCGTTCAAGCTGTGCCGCGGCCTGAGCGCTCTCGGGATCGCCGTGCTCGCGCTGATCGCCTGCGGCCTGGGCTATCTCGTTTACCGGAACTGGAACCTTCCGGTCAGCCTTGGAACGGTCGGCGGCCTCATGCTGGCGGCCTTGTTAATGGTGGTCGGGATGCTCTGGAGTGCGGTCCGCATCGCCAACCCCCAGGCGGTCATGCGCAGCGTCGTTTGGAAGTCGGCCGCGGCCTTCGTCGGCTTTATCCTGACCAACATCCACCTGCATATGGTCGACGGGAGGTTTCTCAGCCGCGGCAAACTGGAAAGATTGATGCGCCTGCGGCGTTGACCGCAGCGGCCCGGCCGGGGCAGGCCCAAACCCTAAGGAACCATAGTGGTATTTACAAACAGGAATTTGGGACTATAGGTTAATCATATTCGTCTTCTATTATCAGTTGTTTGGGAGCCTGGTTACTCATTACAATCCAAGCAAGCACATGAAAAGGGCTGCGACCATGGCCCAGATACCCGGCTACGAATACGACATCTTCATCAGCTATACCCACGACGACAATGAAGGCTTCGGGAGTCGTCCGGGATGGGTGGACAACTTCGAAGACTGGCTTAACAGCTGGCTCCAAAAGCGCCGCGGCATGGCCAACCTCAAAATCTGGCGCGACAAAAAACGGATGCACGGCAACACCCTCTTTGACGATGCCATCCAGAACGCCCTTAAATCTTCAGCCCTTTTCTTTGCATTGACCTCCCGCAACTATCTGCATTCGGCTTACTGTCAAAAGGAGATGAGCTGGTTTCACCAGTACCATGGCCAGCGCCCCGGCGGACTGCGGATGGGTGAAGCATTTCGAGTCTTCAACATCCTGCTCCACAATGTGCCCCACCAGGACTGGCCCGCAGAACTCAAGGGTGCGGCCGGGTTTTCCATGAACGACGCGGGAGGCGATAAGCATCTTGGGGAGTTCACCTCGCCGGACGACTACACTTTTGAAAAGCAAATGCGATCGATCGTGGATGCGGTCGAGTCCGTTATTCAGCAACCGACGGCGGCCTCGCTCCCGCACGCAGGCGCTGGGCATCCAACCGACCGTGTCGTGGTGTTTATGGCCGATGTGCCCGACACCCTCCAGGATTTCAAGGAACGGCTCATTTCCGAGGTACATACCCATAATGCGGAGATCGTGACCGACATCCCTCCCCCTTTGGATGCTGCCGGACATTCCGACGCTTCAAACCGGGCACTCGCCAAAGCCGACTTTTCCATTCACTTGCTGGACCAGTGGCCGGGCCGAAAAATACTGGATCGAAAAGAGACGACCTATCCCCGTGAACAGCACGAAATCGCCTTCGCTGAAAAGATGCCGCAGTTGGTGTGGGTGCCCCCCGGACTCGACATCGAAGCGATTGAAAACGATCAGCAGCGCCAATTCCTGCGAAATTGTCAGGACAGGCCCAGGGAGTTGGCTCATTATGAATTGGTCAAGTGCCTGCAAACCGATTTCATAAATTCGGTGATAGAGCGAATTGCCCACTGCCGAAAGCCCGCAACCGTTCAGTCCGGGAATCTGAGCTACCTCATCGACACGCACCAGAAGGATCAGAGATTCGCATTCAAGCTAGCGGATTTCCTTTCGGAGAAAGGTGCGGCGATTGATTTCAACCAGGAATCCCAGGACCCGGGCATCAGTCTCACAAAATTCGAGCAGTCCGTCACACAGGTAAAAAACCTGATATTGATTTCAGGCAAAGTCGGAACGGCCTGGGTGGTGGGGCGCATCAAAAAAACCTTCAAAGTGATCTCCGAGCAATTCGAATCCGAAGAGCGCTCTGCCCTTGAAAACATCTGGGTGTTTCTGGCGCCGGCGATCGGGGACAGGGCCGAACTTCCGCTTTTTCCACCTCTGATTCACGTCAACATTCTGGATAACAGCCACTCCGAAAGCATTGATCCCCAGATCACCGCCAGACTTCTGGACGCCGGTGTCGCGCGATGAATCAGAACCTCGCCGTGCAAAACCCCTTTGTCGGCCTGCGGCCCTTTGAAAGCGCGGACAGCCTCTACTATTTCGGGCGCAGGCAACAGACGCGCGCCCTCCTGAAACAACTCAACGCCAACCGATTTGTGGCTGTGGTGGGGAGCTCCGGATCCGGCAAGTCCTCCCTGGTGCGCGCCGGGCTCATTCCCAACCTCGAGGCCGGTTTCCTGGTCCAGGACCGGGACCTTTGGAAAATCGCCATTTTCAAGCCCGGCGGGTCGCCCCTCCGCAATCTCGCCGCTGCCATGCTTTCCGTGACCGGCGCCCCCGGGACCGCCGCAACCGTCAATGGCCTGCTGGAAACGATTCGGCGTCAGGGCTCTCAAGCACTTGTCCGTCAAGTCCAAACGCCCCTGGACAGCAAAGAGGCCAACCTGCTCGTCGTGGTGGACCAGTTCGAGGAGTTGTTTCGCTTTCAGCAGGTTCGAACGACCCATGTGCGCGAGGAGGCAACCGAGTTTGTCTCCATGCTCCTGAACCTGGCCGCTCAAAAGGAGATCCCCGTTTACGTCGTGCTGACCATGCGGTCGGATTTTCTGGGCGAATGCGACGCCTTCCAGGGGCTGCCGGAAGCCATGAACGCGAGCCAGTACCTGGTGCCGCGTCTCACCCGCCAACAGCGCCGGGAAGCCGTCCTGGGGCCCATCCGCCTCGCCGGGGCGGACATTACCCCTCGGCTCACGGACCGGCTGCTGAACGAAAGCCTCGACACCCGCGACGATCTTCCGGTGCTTCAGCACGTGCTGATGCAGACCTGGACCATGTGGGCCAAGGACGGCCAAGGCCCTATCGACCTCGTACACTACGAGAAATCGGGGACCATCCAGCACGCATTGAGTCTGCATGCCGACGAGGCACTGGCCGGTCTGAGCGACGAACATCTTGCGATCGCCAAGCGCATGTTTCAGGCCCTTACCGAGACCGACGCCTCCAACCGACGCATCAGGCGGCCGACCAACCTGCATGAAATCGTGGCGGTCTGCGGCAAGAAGAAAGCGCCGGAAGCGGTCATGGCCCTGATCGCGCGCTTCAACGCCGACCACCGCAACTTCCTGGTGGTTTCCCCCGGAGCCACCGAAGACAACCCCTTGTTGGACATCTCCCATGAAAGCCTGATCCGGCAGTGGAAGACCCTGGCCGCCTGGGTGGACGAGGAGGCCGAGTCCGCCCGGGTGTATAAACGGTTGGCGGAGAGCGCCAAACTGCACGCCGGCGGCAAGGCCGGTTATTACCGAGAAGCCGATCTTCAGGTGGCGCTGGACTGGCAGAGGCAACAGCAGCCCAATGCCGAATGGGCCGGCCGCTATCACCCGGAATTCGAACTGGCCGCGGGATTTCTGAAACAGAGCATAAACAAGCAGAAAACGAACAGGTCGTTTGTGACCTCGCTTCTCGTGTGTGTCTGTCTCTGTATCTATTCCTGGCTGACGATCACGGCGACCGATGATGTGTCGCTCGCAACCAATTCGACGCTCCTTCCCATTATCGGAACCGGGATGCCCGCCGATCAGGTTTACCTGTTGTTGCCGCTGCTGTTATGCAGCGCTTATGCCTACTTTCTTTTTTACCTGCAACGTCTCCTGCTGATGCTTGCCCACCAGCCGGCGAGACCCCAGGAGGGACGGACCTTGATGGACAGGCTGGAACAGGTGGGGATGTATGCGCTGGCCTGGTTCACGGTACCGATAACACTCGTTGGATTATGGATTTGCTACCTGCCGCGCCGGGATGGGACCGTCACAGGATTGCATGTTTTTTTAATCACGCTGGTGTTCGGCCTGCTGCTGCTTTTCCACCGCTCGATCAGGCAAGGCCATTACGATGGATTGCGGACATTGTGGCAGGTCCTGAAACCCGCCGGAGTCACCGGCGTCCTGTCGATCGCCCTGGTCGTCGGGTCACTTTCTTTTGGCGCCTTCCATGGAATCCCCGCGCGCCAGTTGACCCTGTCGAGGAATCCGCGGGCGGTGGTTCCTTGGATATTCGACAAGGTCGGATACGATTTGTTCTTCGACTTCAAAGGGGCGTCCGTTTCCCGGCTGCCTGACAATTACTGGTGCATTGCCTCGGAAAGCGACCGTTTGAAGTCCGTCAGAGGTGCACCCCTGAAGAAAGCGGACCTGAGGTATGCGGACGTGTCAGCCGCGTTTTTGGTCAACGCGAATCTGCGCAACGCCGACCTGCGCGGAGCCCGGATGCGAAAGTCCGATTTTAGAATGGCCGACTTGCGCGGCGCCAATCTGAAAGGCGCTGACTTGAGACAAAGCCATTTCCGAGGCGCTGACTTTCGCGAGGCCAATCTTGCGGGCGTCAACTTTGCCGGGACGGACCTCGAGGAAGCCAAACTGGGTTTCGCGGACCTCAAAAAATCCGATTTCACAGATGCCAATCTGAAAGGCGCGGATTTGAGATGTGCCGATCTGCGCGGCGTTTCAAATCTGCCGATCCAGGACCTGGCAAATGTAAAAACCTTGTACCGCGCCGAGATGGACGCGGCCCTCAAGAAGGAGCTTCAGGAGATGAAAGGCGCGCTCTTCACCAAACCGTCAGATCCCTGGCATGACATGACCACGCCCTACAACAAGGACAAAAAGGACACTTGTGAATGATCATGAAAAAGTTCAACTTACCGCTATTGCTTGTCTTCTTGTCAATCTTAACCCAATGGATGGCTTTCCCGGGGTCGATTTCGGCCCAACCCTATTCGCACCTCAGCCTCGACCCCAAACGGATCCAGTGGAACTACCTTTTATACGAGGTCAAGAGCACATCCGCGGATGTGACCACCGAGGTGCGCCTTGAATTCCCGACTCAGGCTGAAGCCAAAGCCGCGATGATAGAGGCCCGCGAAGGTGATCCGCTGCCGGTCCCGGCCGCCGGATGCTATAAAATCACCGTCAATACATCATTAGACTCGGCGCTGCGTGCGCCGGTCAAATCAGTAGACCATCTCTGGTTCGACCCGCAGAACGCAACAGCATTGGGGCGGGAGATGTTGCGGCAGGGCGATGAGGATTTCAAGAAACTCTTCCGATTCACCAAGCAGGGGGTTTTCCGGCACCAGAAAGAACCCAAGGACAAGAAGGAGGCTTCATTCGAACCCGACAAGTGGACAAAGGTCATCGACAGGTTCTACCCTTACGACACCGCCAAATTAGGATGTCCCAACATTGTCGATCGGCTGTTGCTGATATACATCGTGTCGGCCTCCGAAGCCTTGGACAACAACCAGCCGCTCTCCTTATGCGTATTCGGGAAAAGACAACTGTTCAGCGTCAAACTTCGGCCGGCAGGATCGCATTCCATAAAGGTCGACTATATCGAACAAAAGGACCAGGGCAAAGACCGCCGACAAGCTGAGATAAAAGCCGTCAGAATTGACCTCGAGGCCAAGCCCTTGGAGTCGAATCTGGAAAGCGTGGAAAATTTCTCTTTCATGGGATTTCTCAACAACATTTCGTTTTCGATCGACCCCGAGAGAAATCTCCCAGTCGAGATAAGAGGCGAAATTCCACCGGTTGGCAGTGTAACGTTAAAACTGAAAGAGGCCCGTTTACGAAAAAGCCATGGATAACGCCGATAAGGTTCCAGTCGGTGGTTCTCTCATCGGTATTGATTTGTGTGGGTTACATAGATCGTTTCAACTTCTTGACTGTAAATCCGGCTATTGATTTTGTTCCTGGATATCTTCTTTGCTGAGGTCGTTATTAAACCGGCAACTAAACAGATACAATGTTAACAGAGAAAACGCCGGTTTCGCATTGTCATGAGAGACTCTAATTAGACATATTTAGTTACCGGTTTAATATTTGCGTAGACGTCCTCACACAGCCTGCCCATTACGAGCCCTATGAAGCTCTCAGTTGAAGTGTTTCCCGACCGGGCGCGAGCGCCAATCCAATCCCGGCCTTCTGTCAGGTGGCTTCGTACATCACTGTTTTATCAATAATCCCGAAGCCAAATGTCACAGTCTGATTATCTTTAGAACGGCCTGAGCTTGGTAGTAGAATTTTTGTCTTCTTGGCGGCGGGACTATTGATAAAACAATTATTATGTACTTAAAATAGCTGTGTTAGGGTGGAGTTTCGCATAAAGCGTCTCAGCAGGCACCAATACCTGTTCATCTAAAATTTCCATTAAATGATCCTTGTTGCGGTACTTGACAATCGGCTTTACGACATGATCCATTCGAAGAATGTGGTCAACCGCGGGATATTCTCGTTGGGAGGCCTCAATGATTAGAACGACAGGAACTGATGGAAAATCCGGCACAACAGCTTGTAGTTCAGCCGGTACACTATTGGGGTCAGACAGGTCAGCGACGATGAAACGGGATACAGCAGCAAAGCGACGGTCGGTTTCAATCAGGTCGCGATCTCCGGGTTTTTCGAAATCGAAGAGGATCGGTACGTACTGACGTGGCGGCGTGGCAAAAGCTTTCTTGATTGCTTCCAAAACGACTTTACGCTTATCGGTAAAGCGACCGAGAATCAGGACGCTACGCTGAGAAATATCCGAAAGCATCTGGCTTAACTCTTCCCCCTCCATCTGTTGCGCAAGCGCTACGACGTCCTGCACCGCCGACTCCCGCTCAGCACGCACTTGATGCTGATGTTGCTGAATGGCCTTACGGGTTGTACGAGGGAAAAGCACCGCGGTGTCGGTCGGCATGTAGGCCATGAATCGGCCCCAGTCGCATTCGTAATATGAGCGACTGGAATTGACAACATAAAGCCGTGCATACGTCAGCGCCTCATCGAGGGAAAGCCCGACGGCGACCGATTTGTAGAGGCTCTCAGTAAAATTCAGAGCAGCGAGGTTGCTGACCGCCCCTTGCACGCCAATAGCTGTTGGGATGCCGGCCCGCATGAATGGCCGCATGAACCCCCAAAAACCACTATTGCAGGCATTGAACACAGCAAGGCGAGTCCCTGCACGCAACAGGAGACTGGCGAGAACATCGCTTGATGCCCAAGGACCACGATCGGGCAGGGCGTTGACATAAAAGGGTTCGCTCGATCTCGCCAGTTCCACCAGTTTCCCGATTCCAGAGTCTATTTCAGTATGCCCTGCGTAGTGAAAGATATCGCACCCCGTCGCGAGCATTTGTTCTATTTTTGAGGACGAATCCGCGCGCACGAAGTCAAATGAAATTAGCGTCTTAACTGGTCGCAATGCCTTTGTAAGACTCTTGTATTCAACCTCGACGGCCCAGGTATCCGAACCATCATCAAAGAAGGTGCCAACAAACAACCCGCGCTGCGTACGATCGTTAATCTGCCTCGTAGACACTATGGACGGAGGTTCACGGACGAGCGAAATCCGCCCATCCATGAGCAAAAAACCACTCCATGATGACTCTGCGTCAACGTCTCGCCGGTATAGGAACTCCCAGGGCAGGTCGATTAAATCTTCATCAAGGCAAAGCCTAAGGCGAAGACCTAAATCCGGATTAGGTGCAACGATTCGCAGGCTTTCGCCTAGCAGGTTCCATACGGCATCGGTGAGAAGTAGTCGCGAGAGATCGCGTCCAACTTTTGCGCCTTCCGCCAGAGAAGCGTCACCCCTGATCCGGTAATCATCAGCCTTGAACTCACCTATCTTAACCGAGACCGGCTGGCGCATCCCGCCCGCTGGCGTTGAATGAGCAATGACTTGCAAGTATTGACCCTCGCGCCAGGCACGAACAGCGAAATCAATGAAACGCATCGGCGAACTGTGTTGGTGGGTGCGGCCGGTCACAGGCGGTTGTGTTGTCATTTTATTTGGTTTTGCCCCCATAAACACCTGCCTTTTTGATATTCAAATTTGAAAGAGGCTATCTGTGTTTAATTTCTTCGACCAGTCGATGGACTATTGATAAACCACTTATTCGATATCTACCCAATAATAATAGAAAAATCAAATATAATAGAAGGAAGCTGCCAAGCTTGTAATAGGCAATAGAAATCACACATTAATGGCGTTACGTATAGCGTGCCTCAAGTCAACCTTTTGGCCATCAAAATTTATTGAGTTTACCAGATGCAATCCATCCCTCATCCGATCGACGAATGCAACGTTGAACGGATGTAGGTCCCTTTTTCGTACAAACCGTCCCAAGTCCACTACGATAGTTGTCTTCGCTACTACCGTGTTTGATCAAACAGACGGACATCCGAGCGTGAACACCTGCACCATTCAACGACTGGCAGGTGTCCAGAGCCGACGAAGCGTAATTTTGAAAAATCCTTCGGCCCGATGTGTCGGGGACTGCCTGAAACCAGGCAAAAACGGGTCTTACCGGATGGATCTTCGTTGTTGACAACCACTGAAGGTGGTGCTACGGGCCTGGCGGTGGCTGTGGGCAAAGTGGAGTTTCCGTATTTTGCGGCAGCCGGGTGGCCGGAGCGCAATCATACCCTCGGGCAACTGTTGCCCCCCAAAAGCAGGTTCTTATCCCTTTATCCTTTATCCCTCTCGAACCATGCTGTGATGGTGCCGCGTATTATGGCTGGCATGCTGACGATTGTAGCCGGGGCGGACATCACTTCTGGTGATCGACGGATGCGGGCTATAGATAGATACAGGTGGTTGAGCGCAAATGGAGTATCTTCCCGCTGCTATGAATGTGGATCCATGCCTGACACGCTAAATCACAACACACTAGTGCCGACCGATTGCGTTGAACACCTTTCGCACCAGCATCCGCGATACGGCGGTCTCTGGCGTACGTTGTGCCAGGTCGTGAGCCCACCGGCAGTGCCGCGCCCGACGGTCATCATGTGCCGATTGCTGATCGCGACCTGCATCCTGGTATGCGCAGCGGCGTGTTCGAGACAGCAGACAGAGACATCCGCTTCCGCAAGCGCGACGCGTCAGCCAGCAACGCCTGTGGTGCCAGACCCTGCGCCTCTTCCGCGCCGGGAGATTACGGTCGCCGATCGCGTCCGCTGGTTCGCGCGGCTCGGCTGGCCGCAGGAATGCGAGGACGCGTTCACGCAGACGCGTCTTACCGACGACGCCGGCCTGGAAATCCACGCACTGCCGTCGGGCGCCGCGATTGCCGTGCTTCGATGCGCACTGGGCGCATACCAGCCGACCAGCGTGGTGCTTATGTTCGACGAACGTCCGCCTGCGCGCGCGGCGACTGTGCTCGAATTCCCTACCTTCGAGTCGACAGACGGGAAGACACTCACCCCGGCGCGCACGCGTGAGATCGCGGGCGAGATCACGTGGCTGGAAAACGCCGGTGCGCTCGTAGTCTTGACCCTCGCGCGTCAGATCGGCGATTGCGGAACATGGGCGCGCTATGCGTTTGCTGATGGCGCACCGAAACTGACGGCTTTCGCGGCTCAGGTGGATTGCCCCGATGATCCGGGGCCGCGAGTTGATCCCCAACCGGGCGAGCCGCCCAGGGGTTGGAAAACGATCTCAATGCCTTGAAAGGAGACGATGATGCGCATCGATCATGCGAAGTTTTTCAACGGATACCGCAGCGCCTACGGCAAGCTTTCGCAGGCAACAGTCAACGGTCTGGAACTTCTCGGACGGAACATGGAGGAGGACGCCGACCTCAAGAACCTGCAGTGGGCGGCCTACATGCTCGCCACGGTAAAGCACGAATGCGCGAATCAGTGGATGGCCATCACCGAGCGCGGCAACAAGCAGTACTTCGACAAGTACGAAACCGGTACGTCGATCGGCAAGCGGCTCGGCAATGCGGAACCGGGGGATGGCTACCGATATCGCGGCCGGGGTTATGTGCAGATTACCGGGCGGGCCAACTATGCGCGCCTGACGAAGGTCCTGGGTCTCGGACCCGCCGAGGATCTCGTGACCGATCCGGATCAGGCCCTGCGCCCCCTCATCGCCTACCGCATCATGTCGATCGGGATGCGCGACGGGCTGTTCACTAGCAAGAAGCTCTCCGACTACATTAACGCGCAGGGCTGCGACTACCGGAATGCGCGCAGGATCATCAATGCTCTGGATCAGGCCGCCCTGATCGCAGGCTACGCGAAGACGCTGGAAGGCATCCTTCGCGACGCGGTCGTCTCTTAGAACCGTGGCGAGACGAGGGGTCTGGGGGGCCGACCCGCTCGGGGGCGGACGTCCAGGCAATGACGCTGCGCAATGAATCCTGGAGCTATGTCTTAGACTGGCTGATCGATTTTGCGATCGGCCGACCTTATCATTGGAATATGGTCGCGGTGCTTG
>Ga0105090_10000423_pt1 | contig 20629 bp, 20 predicted proteins | sample PPLLak3March2015_FD_79110 | JGI IMG/M metagenome (GOLD analysis project Ga0105090, IMG submission 79110) | Freshwater sediment microbial communities from Prairie Pothole Lake near Jamestown, North Dakota, USA - PPLs Lake P7 Core (1) Depth... | ecosystem: Environmental > Aquatic > Freshwater >... | reverse complement strand
TTGCTGGGGCGGATGATGGCGCTGGCCCCGAAGCTGGCGCTGGAGCAGGGTTGCCGGGCTTACCCCGAGGGTGGATTCCGCCTGGTGGTGAACACGGGGGCGCAGGGCGGGCAGGAAGTGCATCATCTGCACATGCACGTACTGGGTGGCCCGCGGCCCTGGCTGAAGGGTTGAATTTCCCGCGCTGGCGGGGAAGTTGTTCCAGCGGATTAAAATCGTCGATCTTCGTTAGGAGTTATTCATGGGTTCATTTTCAATCTGGCACTGGCTCGTCGTTCTGTTGATCGTGGTGTTGGTGTTTGGCACCAAGAAACTCAAGAACATGGGCACTGATCTGGGCGGCGCGGTCAAGGGCTTCAAGGATGGCATGAAGGACGGCGGCGCAGCCCCAGAGGAAAAGCCCGCCACACCGGTCGCCAATCAGGTCAGTGGTGCGGCAGCCGCCGAGAAAAACACCATCGATGTTGAAGCCAAGACCAAATCGTGATCTGCCGCGTGTTGATTGAGCGCACGTGATTGATCTCGCCATCTCCAAGATCGCGCTGATCGGCGCGGTGGCGCTGATCGTGATCGGCCCGGAGAAATTGCCCCGAGTGGCTCGAACCGTGGGCACGCTGCTGGGCAAGGCGCAGCGCTATGTGGCGGATGTGAAGGCCGAGGTCAACCGCTCCATGGAGCTCGACGAGCTCAAGAAGATGAAGGAGACGATGGAAGGGGCTGCACGTGACGTCGAGCAGACCATCCAGACCGGCGCGGCCGATTTCGAAAAGCAGTGGTCCGAAACGACCGATGGATTGAATTCGAACAGCCTCGGCTCGACCTGGGAGCCGCCGCTGCCCGCATACAAGCATCCCAAGAAGAAATGGCGCCTCAAGCAAGGCGCCACGCCCCAGTGGTACAAGGCGCGGGCCGGGGTTCGTACCAAGGCTCTTTCCGGAGCGGCACGCGTGGCGCGCTATCGCCCGCAGAAATTCAACTAGGACGCCCAGCCGGCCGGCGGGCCCCACAGCCCGGCAGGGTCAGGCTCCATCACCTCCAACATGTCAGACCCCCAGAAAAAACCTGAAGACGAACTCGCCGGTACCGAGCAACCTTTCGTGCAGCACCTTGTGGAGTTGCGCGACCGGTTGGTCAAGATCATCATCGCCATTGCTGTCGCTGCGGTTGCCCTCTCTGTTTTTCCGGGGCCCGGCCCGCTCTATGACCTGCTGGCCGCGCCGCTGATTTCGACACTGCCCTCCGGCGCCACCCTGATTGCCACGTCGGTGATTTCCCCTTTCATGGTGCCGCTAAAGATCCTGCTGATGACAGCATTTATGCTGGCGCTGCCCGTGGTGCTGTACCAGGCTTGGGCTTTCGTGGCACCGGGCCTGTATTCGCATGAGAAGAAGCTGGTGTTTCCGCTGGTGGTCTCCAGCACGCTGCTGTTCTTTGTGGGCGTGGCTTTCAGCTACTTCTTCGTGTTCGGCCAGGTGTTCAAGTTCATTCAGGGGTTTGCGCCCAAAAGCATCACGGCGGCCCCGGATATCGAGGCTTACCTGAGCTTTGTGCTGACCATGTTCTTCGCGTTCGGACTCGCGTTCGAAGTGCCGGTCGTCGTCGTCATCCTGGCGCGAATGGGCATCGTGACGATTCAGAAGCTGAAGGACTTTCGCGGCTATTTCGTGGTGCTGGCGTTCATCATCGCCGCGATCGTGACGCCGCCCGATGTGGTGTCACAACTGGCCTTGGCCATTCCGATGGTCCTGCTTTATGAACTGGGCATCTGGGCCGCGCAGATTGTCAACAAGCACACCCGGGCGCCTGACGCTGAAGCCGGGACGGAGACCTCCTGAGCTGATAGCGTATTAAAAACAGGCTATTCCAGCGTCAATGCGACGCTGCTTGCTACATTATTCGTAGCAATCAGTTACCTGGCGGGAGCGCGCGGGCGGGGGCGCAAGCCGGGTGCTACATCGAGCTCCATCTTTTCGTCGCGGCGTAGCAGGCTGAACCGGGCCGGAATGCCGGGTTTGAGCGACGCCACCTGCGACAACAACTCGCTGACGGTGGTGATGTTCTTGCCAGCCACCCTCGTAATGACGTCTCCGGGCTTGATGCCCGCCAGCGCCGCCGGCCCGTTTTGCAGCACGCCCGTGATGAGCACCCCGGAAGTCGCTTTCACGCCGAAGGTTTCGGCCAGCTCCGGCGACAGGTCATTCGGTTCCACGCCGATCCAGCCTCTGGAGACCTGACCCTCCTTGACAATGCTTTCCAGCACCATTTTTGCGGTGGACACCGGAATCGCGAACCCGATTCCCATGCTGCCGCCGGAGCGCGAATAGATCGCGGTGTTGATGCCCATGAGGTGGCCATTCACGTCGACCAGCGCACCGCCCGAGTTGCCAGGGTTGATGGCGGCGTCGGTCTGGATGAAGTTCTCGAAAGTGTTGATGCCGAGCTGGTTGCGCCCCAGCGCGCTCACGATGCCGCCGGTGACGGTCTGGCCCACGCCAAACGGATTGCCGATCGCCAGTACATGGTCGCCCACCGACAGCGCGTCCGAATTGCCCAGCACGATCACGGGCAGCTTGTCCAGTTCGATCTTGAGGATGGCCAGGTCCGAGTCCGGATCGGTGCCAATCACCTTGGCCTTGGTCCGACGGCTGTCATTGAGGATCACCTCGATCTCGTCGGCGCCTTCGATGACATGATTGTTGGTCATGATGTAGCCCGACGGACTGACGATGACGCCACTGCCCAGTCCGGCCTGGGGTTGGTCGCCCTGATCGCCAAAGAAGAACCGGAACCACGGGTCACCGCTGTGGGGATTCTTTTCCGCCGCCTTGCTGGTGTTGATGCTCACCACGGCCGGTGAGGCCCGTTTTGCCGCAGGACTGTAGCTGCCAGCCGGTACGACTCCCGCGCCGCCCGCTGGCGCTTCGATGACAGCGACCGCGCCGCCCAGGGTCGGGCGCTTGTCCATCCATTCGGGTTTGAGAGTACCGACGACGAAATACGCTGCAAGCAGCACCGTGACGGTTTGGGAAAAAAGCAGCCAGAGACGTTTCATTCGGGGTAGCCGTGTTGGGCCCGGGCGGGCGCAGGGCAAATTGTAGGCGGGGAGGTCGATGGACGCCGACGCCGCTGCGGTGGCAACGGGAAATTCAGGGACAATGATTGCATGAGTTCCGATCCGAGCCCCGAGTCGCCCCGTGCAGGCATTGCCCGCGAAGAGGTGCTGCAGGCATTCGACGTGCTGCTGCAACCCGAGCGCTTCAAGGATTACGGCCCCAACGGCCTTCAGGTGGAGGGCAAGCCTTTCATTCGCAAGATCGTGTCGGGTGTCACTGCCAGCAGGGCGTTGATTGAGGCGGCGATTGCGGCGCAGGCCGACGCGATCTTTGTCCACCATGGCCTGTTCTGGCGCGGGCAGGACGGGCGTGTCACCGGTTGGATGAAGCAGCGCCTGGCCCTGTTGCTGGCGCACGATATCAACCTTTTCGCCTACCACCTTCCGCTGGACGCACATCCAGTGCTGGGGAATAACGCCCAACTGGGTGACGTTCTGGGTTTGAGTGCGGAAGGACGTTTCGGCGATCAGGATCTTGGTTTTCTGGGCGGCTGGACGGATGGGCGGGAGCCCGTCGCGGCGCAGGCGCTGGCGAGCCATCTGGAAAAAAGGCTCCGCCGACCGGTTGTCAGCGTCATTGGCTCGCAGGATGCGATCAAAAGAGTGGCTTGGTGCAGTGGGGGAGCGCAGGGCTATTTCGAGGCCGCCATCGCTTCGGGCGCCCAAGCCTTCATCACGGGCGAAATTTCCGAACCCCAGGCGCATCTGGCAAGGGAATGTGGCGTGAGCTTCCTTGCTTGCGGGCACCATGCGACCGAACGCTATGGCGCGCCTGCCGTCGCGGGCCACGTGGCGGCGCAACTCGGACTCTCCCACGTATTCATTGACATCGAAAACCCCGCCTGAATGCTCAATACCCCAGTCTCCACCTCGACGGTACGGCCCATCGCCATCACCCAGGGTGATCCTGCCGGCATTGGACCGGAGATCATCGCCAAGGCTTTTCGCGATGCACCCACCGCCACCGCCGGCTGCTTCGTCGCTGGCGACGTGGCGACACTGCGTCGCGCGGTGGCATGCATCAGTGGGCCGGGACAGCCGGGTGTGCCGGTCGCATTGATTGAATCACCCGACGAGGCACTGACCGTGCCGCCCCGCTGTATTCCGGTGCTTCAGGTGCCGCCGCCTGCGCCACTGGTCGGCTTCGGGAAAGTCAGCGGTTTGGCTGGAAAAATCGCCGCGCAATGCGTGGTGTGGGCGGCCCGGGCGGCCCTGCGCGGCGAGATTGCCGCGCTGGTGACGGCGCCATTGCACAAGGAAGCCCTGAAGAGTGCCGGCGTGCCGTTTCCCGGGCATACGGAGCTGTTGCAGGCCGAGGCCGCCGCTTTCTTGGGCAAGTCCCTGGCGGAAGTTCCCGTTCGAATGATGCTGGCCAACGACGAGCTGCGCACGGTGCTGGTAAGCATTCATGTCTCGTTGCGCGACGCGATCGAGGCGGTCACTTTCGAAAATGTCTTGCAGACTGTGCACATCACGCACGAATCAGTGGGTGCCGTACTGCAGCGGGTGCCACGGATCGGTCTGGCCGGACTCAACCCGCATGCGGGTGAAGGCGGCCTGTTTGGCCGTGAAGAGATCGACATCCTTGCGCCCGCCGTTGCGGCAGCACGCGGCGCGGGAATGGATGTTCACGGCCCGTTTGCCCCTGACACTGTGTTCATGCGGGCGCGCGCCACCCCGGGGCATCCGGGGGAGTTTGATGTGGTGGTCGCGATGTACCACGACCAGGGGCTGATTCCAGTCAAGTACCACGGTGTCGAACAAGGCGTGAACGTCACATTGGGGTTGCCCCTGGTGCGCACCAGTCCGGACCACGGCACGGCGTTTGATATTGCAGGCACGGGACGCGCTGACCCTTCAAGCCTGATCCAGGCCATCCACATGGCGCGTCAGCTGAGGGCATGAAAATGCCCGCCCCCTGAGAGGGGCGGGCCAGACCGACGACAAAGACGGTAGCCGTCGGGAACTACTTCCTGAGGTTGTCGCGGATTTCCCTCAACAGCAACACGTCTTCCGGCGTCGGGGCCGGTGCGGCGGGCGGAGCCTCTTTTTTCAGTCGGTTGATTTGTTTGACCATCATGAAAATGATGAATGCAAGGATTGCAAAGTTGACCGCGACAGTGATGAAGTTGCCGTACGCAAAGACGGGTATCCCCGCTTTCTTGAGCGCATCCAGCGTGGTGCCCGTGCCGGCGGGGACGTTGCCCAGCACCACAAACAGGTTGGAGAAATCCAGCTTGCCAAAAATAGCACCCACCAGCGGCATGATCAGGTCCGTCACGACGGAATCGACAATCTTGCCGAAGGCGCCGCCGATGATCACGCCAACGGCAAGGTCCATCACATTGCCCTTGACCGCGAACTCCTTGAATTCAGACATCATTCCCATCGTGAGCACTCCGCTTTTTGTAGAAGCGGTCAAGTATTCATGAGGAGGCCCGAATGTCAAGTGCCCGCCGTGGCTGACACCGGAAAAGCCCTGAAATGGCCAATGCGGTCAGCTACAATCACGGGTTGACCCTGATACAGAACGCATTCTTGAGGATTCCCATGAGTGACACCCCAGTCAACAACAGCAAACGGACGTGGATCATCGCGTCCGGATGCGCCGGCGCCGTAGGCGGTATCGCTGCCGCCGTCCCCTTTGTCAGCAGCATGCTGCCGTCCGAAAAAGCCAAGGCGGCTGGCGCGGCCGTGGAAGCGGACATTTCTGGAATCAAACCGGGCGAAAAGCTCACCGTGGAATGGCGCGGCAAGCCGGTATGGATCGTGCGCCGCACGCCCGAACAACTGGCCGCGCTGCCCAAACTTGACCCACAGTTGGCGGACCCTCTGTCCCTGCGCAAGCCGAGTGAGACGCCGGAATATGCGCGCAATGGCTGGCGTTCGCGCAAGCCCGAAATCTTCGTCGCCGTGGGCATCTGCACGCATCTGGGTTGTTCACCTTCTGACAAGTTCAATCCCGGACCTCAACCGTCGTTGCCGGACGACTGGCAAGGCGGCTTCTTCTGTCCCTGTCACGGCTCCACTTTCGATATGGCCGGTCGGGTCTTCAAGAACGTGCCCGCACCCGATAATCTGGAAGTGCCCCCCTATATGTTCCTCTCTGACAGCAAGCTGCTGATCGGTGAAGACAAGAAGGCTTGAGGAGGACGACCATGGCTGAATTCAAGGAAATTTCCCCCAACGCCAACGGTGGCGAGAAACTCATGAACTGGGTCGACAACCGATTCCCGGCGACCAAGCTCTTCAAAGAGCACATGAGTGAGTACTACGCGCCAAAAAATTTCAATATCTGGTACATCTTCGGATCCCTCTCGCTTCTGGTGCTGGTGATCCAGATCGTCACCGGCATCTTTCTGGTGATGCACTACAAGCCCGATGCTGCGCTGGCCTTTGGATCGGTCGAGTACATCATGCGCGATGTCCCGTGGGGCTGGCTGATTCGCTACATGCACTCCACCGGTGCGTCGGCATTCTTCGTGGTGGTGTACCTGCACATGTTCCGCGGCTTGATGTATGGAAGCTACCGCAAGCCGCGCGAACTGGTCTGGCTGTTCGGCTGTGCCATTTTCCTGGCGCTGATGGCGGAAGCCTTCATGGGCTACCTGCTACCCTGGGGTCAAATGTCATTCTGGGGTGCCCAGGTGATTGTCAACCTGTTCTCGGCCATTCCTTTTATCGGCCCGGATCTGGCGCTTCTGATTCGCGGCGATTTCGTCGTTGGCGACGCCACGCTGAATCGCTTCTTCGCCTTCCACGTGATTGCCGTGCCATTGGTCCTGCTGGGCCTGGTGGTCGCGCACATCATTGCGCTGCATGAAGTGGGCTCGAACAACCCCGACGGTATTGAAATCAAGGCCAACAAAGGTCCGGATGGTGTCCCGCTGGATGGCATCCCTTTTCATCCCTATTACTCCGTGCACGACATCTTCGCAGTCAGCATGTTCCTGTTTGTATTTACCGCCATCGTCTTCTTTGCGCCGGAGATGGGGGGGTATTTTCTCGAGTACAACAACTTCATTCCGGCAGACCCTTTCCAGACGCCGCTTCACATCGCGCCGGTCTGGTATTTCACTCCTTTCTACACTTTGCTGCGCGCAGTGACGAGTGAAATGATGTACGTGCTGATCGCCTGTGTGGTGGTGGGGACCGCTCTGGCGGTGGCGAAAGCAAAGATACCTGCTTTGTTCAAAGGCCTGATCGTCGGTGCGGCGCTTGCTGTCGTCGCGATGATGATGGCCATTGACGCCAAGTTCTGGGGCGTGGTGGCCATGGGCGGCGGTGTCGTGATCCTGTTCTTCCTGCCCTGGCTGGACAACAGCCCGGTCAAGTCAATCCGCTACCGCCCAACATGGCACAAGTACCTTTATGCGGCCTTTGTCATCAATTTCTTCGTGATTGGCTACCTGGGAACGCAGCCTGTGTCTGAAATTGCCGGGCGTATCTCCCAGGCGGGCACCTTGTTCTACTTTGGCTTTTTCATTCTGATGCCTTGGTGGAGTCGTCTTGGTACCTTTAAGCCAGTACCTAGTCGCGTGACCTTTACCGCGCACTAAGCTGGAGACTGTCAACCATGAAAAATATCAAGCAACTGGCTACCGGTCTGGTGATGGTTTTGGTTCTGGCGACGGGAGCCCATGCGGCCTCTGGCGGTGCCGTCCTGGACAAAGCACCGGGCAAGACCACTGACCTCGCATCGCTTCAGAATGGCGCCAAGGTTTTCGTCAACTATTGCCTGAACTGCCATTCAGCAGCCTTCATGCGGTTTAACCGCCTGACAGACATCGGGCTCACCGAAAAGCAGATCAAGGACAACCTCATGTTCACCACTGAAAAGGTGGGCGAAACCATGAAGGCGGCGATCGATCCGAAACAGGCCAAGGAATGGTTTGGCGTCAATCCGCCCGACTTGACCCTGATTGCGCGGTCGCGCTCAGGGCCGGGCGGTAGCGGTGCAGACTATCTGTACACCTATATGCGGACTTTCTATCGCGATGACACCAAAGTCACCGGATGGAACAACCTGGTTTTTCCCAATGTTGCCATGCCCCACGTCTTGTGGGAACTGCAGGGGGAGCGCAAGCCGGTCTTCGAGGAGAGGCAAGAGCACGGACACGCAGTGAAGATTCTCAAGGGCTGGGAGCAGGTCAGTCCTGGCACGATGACACAGATCCAGTACGACCAGACCGTCGGTGACCTGGTGAATTTCCTTCAGTGGATGGGAGAACCTGCCCAGAATACGCGTGTGCGTGTGGGTGTCTGGGTGCTTCTTTTCCTGGGCCTGTTCACTTTCCTGACGTGGCGATTGAACGCGGCTTACTGGAAAGATATCAAGTAAGCACAACGAATTCCAGGCTATCGGCCTGGATTATTTGGAGTGGTTTGTGCCGGGCAGGGCCTTGGCGGCATTCCACTCTTTTTGATTTTTAGGAGTCTCCGCCATGATGGTGCTGTATTCAGGAACCACCTGTCCGTTTTCCCACCGCTGCCGGTTCGTGCTGTTCGAGAAGGGAATGGACTTCGAGATTCGCGACGTTGATCTGTACAACAAGCCCGAAGATATCAATGTGATGAACCCGTACGGACAGGTGCCCATCCTGGTCGAGCGGGACCTGATCCTCTACGAATCCAATATCATCAACGAGTACATCGACGAGCGCTTCCCACATCCTCAACTGATGCCCGGTGACCCTGTGGATCGGGCCCGTGTACGGTTGTTCCTGTTGAATTTCGAAAAGGAACTCTTCGTCCATGTCTCAACGCTTGAAAACCGGGCGACCAAAGGGAACGACAAGGCATTGGATAAAGCGCGGGCCCACATTCGTGACCGACTGACGCAATTGGCACCGGTTTTCCTGAAGAACAAATACATGCTGGGGGATGGCTTTTCTATGCTCGACGTCGCGATCGCCCCGTTGTTGTGGCGACTGGACTACTACGGCATCGATCTGAGCAAGAATGCAGCTCCCTTGCTCAAGTATGCTGAACGAATCTTTTCCCGCCCGGCTTATATCGAAGCACTGACACCGTCCGAGAAGGTCATGCGCAAGTAGTTCCACCACAGGCTTGCTGATGATGAACGCGCTAGACTCAACATCGACCCGCCCTTATCTGATACGGGCGCTCTATGAGTGGTGCACCGACAATGGCTTCACGCCCTACGTGGCCGTGCTGGTGGACGATTCGGTTCGCGTGCCGCGCGAGTATGTCAAGGATGGTGAGATCGTTCTGAACATCAGCTTTGACGCGACCAGTTCCCTCAAACTCGGCAATGAGTTTATTGAATTCAAGGCGCGTTTCGCGGGAACACCCCGGGAGATCATGGTTCCCGTCTCCAAGGTCATCGCCATTTACGCTCGCGAGAACGGACAGGGCATGGCATTCCCCGTCGCCGTTCAGCCGGAGATTTCGGCCGCAGCGTTGCAGCCCGGCACACTTGACGGGTCTTCAAACGGTGAGTCGAATGTGGTTCAGTTGGTCTCCGCGCAGGCGGAGGGTGCAGGCGAGGATGATGGAGTCACGCCTCCCAAGCCCAAGCCTCCTTCGGGTCCACGACCTGCACTCAAGCGCATCAAGTAGCTCGCGGCTTGTGCCGATGCGTTTTTCTGACCCGGTAAAATACGGGCAGCGCCGATTTAGCTCAGTTGGTAGAGCAACCGCCTTGTAAGCGGTAGGTCATCAGTTCGAATCCGATAATCGGCACCATTTCATCAAGGCGGCTTCCCGGTGGTCTTGATGTCGGTGTTTCAAGATGGCGATGGTGGTGCGGAACTTGCGCCGGAATTGGTCAGGCATGGGTATCTGCCATGATGGGCAGAACGGCATGGAGAGGAAAGGTCGCTAGGGTGTGCGAAGGCCCTTTGTTTGTGGCTGACTGTGAACCTTGATCCGGATGGATTTGATGGCCCAGCCCCGGTTTCTTAGCGCCGCTTCAAATGTGGGCACCAGTTGCCGCAGCTTGACGGCCGCGGCGGAACTGCTGACAAGAAGGCACCATGCTTCGCCGTCGATCGGCCCAGCCTGGATATGTGGCCGCAAGGCGGGCGGAATGAGCGGTTCGACTGCCTTCAGACGTTCACTGGAATCACGGGCGAGCCCGGCAAGCTGCGCCAGCATGGGGGCTGCTTCTGCGGCCTGCATGAGCGAGACGGCATGATGGCGGCGATTCATTGGCTGGGACCGGACAATATCAAAGAGGGGGAAACCCGATGCACTTGATTATCACGGATGCGTGGCTTGCCAGAAGCCGAGCCATCCATCTGACCGGAACCAGGCTGCTGGTGACTGGCCTCGCACTGTCATTGAGCCTCATGTTGACCGCTGCGGGGCTGTATCACTGGGTCTTTCTCAAGGGTGCCCGCGAGGGTTGGCCCATCGTGGGCCCGATTGTCAAGCTCATTGCGAAGGACGAAATTGAATTTCGTGACCGGTTCCTGCGCGAGAATCTTGACGCCATGGCGCGTCAGGTCGGGGACATGCAGGCCAAGATGATGCAGCTCGAGGCATTGGGCGAGCGCGTTTCCGGCCTTGCGGGCGTGAGTGCCAATGAAATCAAGAGTGCGCCAGGACGTGGCGGTGTGCTGATACCAGGTCCCGCGCTGTCAATGGAGGATTTACGGGCGACCCTGTCTGAATTGGAGAGTCTGGGAACTCAGCGCGCGGATCTGCTGACCGTCATGGAGTCCAGGTTGTTCGACCAGAAAATCCGCAAACTGATGGTGCCTACCCAGAAGCCGGTGTCTGACGCAGATCTCGGCTCATCGTTTGGATGGCGTATTGATCCCTTCACCGGGCGATCCGCACTGCACACGGGGCTGGATTTTTCAGCTGATCCGGGTACGCCGATTTTGTCGGCCGCCGGTGGCGTTGTGGTCACGCAGGAGTTCCATCCAGCGTATGGCAACCTGATTGATATTGATCATGGCAACGAATTGGTCAGTCGCTATGCACATGCATCACGAGTTTTCGTGAAGAAGGGCGACTTGGTCAAACGCGGCCAGAAGATCGCAGAGGTGGGGAATACGGGCCGTTCGACGGGTTCTCACCTCCACTTTGAAGTGCTTGTCCAGGGCGTCCAGCAGGACCCTCAGAAGTTCCTCAACGCTGGGCAGAATCTGGCGCTTGCAGAAGTTGCGCAGGCTAAAGCCAGTGTTGGCCCGCGTCGCACTCCGCAGAGGTAAAATGCAAGCTTGCGCTATCGAAATCAACGACGTAATGGTTGTTGCATTCAAAAAAAGCGCCTCCACCTGAATCCAACACTTCTTAGGGATTTCGGTCGTCCGGCGAGCCTTTCAAGGGCTTGCCGGGCGGACCTGCATGCATGGCTACCACTCTCCTCACCAAAATTTTCGGCAGTCGAAATGATCGCCTGCTCAAGCAGTTCCGCAAGACAGCGGATCGCATCAATGCGATGGAGCCGCAACTGGAAGGGCTTAGCGACGAGCAGTTGCGTGGCAAGACGCTGGAGCTCAAGGGGCGCGTTGCCGCCGGAGAGGCGCTTGATGCAGTGCTCCCCGAGGCTTTTGCCGTCGTGCGAGAAGGCTCCAAAAGGGTCATGAAGATGCGCCACTTTGACGTCCAGCTTATGGGCGGCATGTCGCTACACAACGGAAAAATATCGGAAATGGGCACCGGCGAAGGAAAGACGCTGACCGCCACACTCCCGGTTTACCTGAATGCCCTGACAGGCAAGGGCGTGCACGTCGTCACCGTCAACGACTATCTTGCCAATCGGGACGCTCAATGGATGGGACGTCTCTACAACTTTCTGGGCATGACGGTGGGCGTCAATCTGCCCAACATGTCCCGCGAGGAAAAGCAGGCCGCCTACCAGGCAGACATCACGTACGGGACGAACAACGAATTCGGCTTTGATTACCTGCGCGACAACATGGTCTATGAGGCCCAGGACCGTGTCCAGCGCCCACTGAATTACGCCATCGTGGACGAGGTGGACTCCATTCTGATCGACGAGGCGCGCACCCCGCTGATCATCAGTGGTCAGGCCGAAGACCATACGGCCATGTATCAGGCCATGAACCGTGTTGTTCCTTCGCTCAAGCGTCAGGAAGGCGAGGCGGATCCCCGCACAGGCGAGGGCATCGTCACGCCGGGTGACTTCACGCTCGACGAAAAGACCCATCAGGTTTTCCTGACAGAGATGGGGCACGAGAACTCGGAGCGGATTCTTGCCGAGTTCGGCCTGATTGCCGCAGGTGCGAGTCTGTACGATCCCGCCAATATTGCCTTGATGCACCATCTCTACGCCGCGTTGCGTGCACACCATCTCTACCATCGCGACCAGCACTATGTGGTGCAGGAGGGTGAGATTGTCATCGTGGACGAGTTCACCGGCCGACTGATGAGTGGACGCCGCTGGAGTGATGGCCTTCACCAGGCGGTCGAAGCGAAGGAAGGGGTTGCCATCCAGGCTGAGAACCAGACGATGGCTTCCATCACCTTCCAGAACTACTTTCGCCTCTATGCCAAGCTATGCGGCATGACCGGTACGGCCGATACCGAGGCGTACGAATTTCAGGAAATCTACGGTCTCGAAACCGTGGTGATTCCGCCGAACCGGCTCAGTCGACGCGAAGACCAGCTCGATCGCGTCTACAAGACCGCGCGGGAAAAGTACGAAGCGGCAATCATGGATATCCGTGAATGCTTCGAACGCGGGCAACCGGTTCTGGTGGGGACCACCTCGATCGAGAACTCCGAGTTGATATCAACACTGCTCGAGAAGGAAAAACTGCCGCACCAGGTGCTCAATGCAAAGCAGCATGCGCGTGAAGCAGACATCGTGGCCCAGGCCGGCCGTCCGAAAATGATCACGATCGCGACCAATATGGCCGGTCGTGGCACGGACATTGTGCTCGGAGGCAACGTTGAAAAGCTGGTGGATGCCGTCGAATCGGATGAATCACTTGATCCGGCTACCCGCCAGGCGAAGATTGCGTCGTTGCGCGCAGAATGGAAAAAGGAGCATGAATTCGTTACCAGCCAAGGGGGGCTGAGAATCATCGCCACCGAGCGGCATGAGTCACGACGGATTGACAATCAGCTGCGTGGGCGCTCCGGACGTCAGGGCGATCCGGGTTCTTCGCGTTTTTACCTGAGCCTTGATGATCCTCTGATGCGAATTTTCGCTGGCGACCGGGTGCGGGCGATCATGGACCGTTTGAAGATGCCGGATGGGGAGGCGATTGAGGCCGGCATCGTGACCCGCAGCATCGAGGGTGCGCAGCGCAAGGTTGAAGCGCGCAACTTTGACATCCGCAAACAGTTGCTGGAGTACGACGACGTTTCCAATGACCAGCGCAAGGTGATCTATCAGCAGCGCAACGATATCCTCGATGCCAGCGACCTGTCGGGCCAGATTGCTTCGCTGCGCGAGGGCTGTTTTTCAGACCTCGCGCATCAATATGTGCCGCAGGAATCCGTGGAGGAGCAATGGGACATCCCGGCTCTGGAGAAGGTACTCTCCAGTGAATGGCAGATCGAGTTGCCTTTGCACGAGGAAATACAGGCCGCCAGTGCGATTACCGGAGATGAAATTGTTGAGAAAGTGCAGGCTGCTGCGAACCTGGCGTTTGCGGCCAAGGTCGAGCAGATTGGCAGCGAGAACTTCACTCAGTTCGAACGGATTGTTCTGCTGCAGAGTATCGATACGCATTGGCGGGAACACCTGAGCGCGCTCGACTACCTTCGTCAAGGAATTCATCTACGGGGGTATGCGCAAAAACAGCCCAAGCAGGAATACAAACGCGAAGCCTTCGAACTCTTCGGGCAACTGCTGGACTCGGTGAAAAACGACGTCACCAAGGTGCTGATGACGGTGAAGGTGCAGTCGGGTGAACAACTCGAGCAGGCGGCGGAGGCGCTGGAGCAGCGCGCGGAAAACATCGTGAATGTGACTTACACCGCGCCGACGGAAACGGGCGAGGTGGAAACCAAAGTGGAAAAAGACTCCCGGGGTACGGGTGCGGCGGCATCGTCGCTTGCGGCTTCTTTTGCCCGGGTGGGTCGCAACGAGCCTTGCCCTTGCGGCAGCGGGAAAAAGTACAAGCATTGCCACGGTCAACTGGCTTGAACCGCTTGCAGCAATGAAATAGAAACGGGCTGCGGCCCGTTTCTCTTTTAGGCCATCATTTTCTGGATAATTGAAGCTCGTATCGAAAGCGTCACATGCCTGTCAATCTTTCCGCCCCCAAATCTTCAGACCTTTTTCCGGTCGCCGGGGTTCGCCTCGGTGTCACTGAGGCCGGTATCCGCAAGGAGGGCCGCAAGGACCTGACGGTGATCCTGCTCGATGAAGGGGCCGCCGTGTCGGGCGTGTTCACCCAGAACCGGTTTTGCGCCGCGCCAGTCCAGGTGTGCCGGGAACATCTTTCGAAAGGCATGGGTATTCGAGCCTTGGTGATCAATACGGGCAATGCCAATGCGGGGACCGGTCAGGAAGGTTTGGCGCGGGCGCGCGCGACCTGTCTTGCGCTGGCAACCCGGCTCGGGCTGTCCCCTGAGCAGATTTTGCCGTTTTCCACGGGTGTCATCATGGAACCTCTCCCCGTGGATCGAATTGAAGCCGGCCTGCCGGCGGCGCTGGATGATGCCAGTGCGAGTCATTGGGGGCGAGCGGCCGAGGGCATCATGACCACCGACACTTTGCCGAAGGCATTCAGCGCACGCGTGAAAATCGGGCAGGCGCTTGTCACCATCACCGGCATCAGCAAGGGGGCCGGCATGATCCGGCCCAACATGGCCACGATGCTGGGCTTCCTGGCAACCGATGCCTGCGTTGCCCCGTCTGTGATGAAGCAGCTTGCGACTGAGCTGGCTGAAGGTTCGTTCAATCGGGTGACGATCGATGGCGACACCTCGACCAACGATTCTTTCGTTGTCATTGCCACCAACAAGGCCGAGCACAGCCCGGTCACGCGGCTTGATAGCGGGGATGGACTGGTGCTCAAGCAGGCGATGATGGATGTCGCCCGAAAGCTGGCGCAGGCCATCGTCCGTGACGGCGAGGGTGCGACCAAGTTCATCACAGTGCGTGTGGAGGGGGGCAAGACAGGAAATGAGTGCCGGCAGGTGGCCTATGCGATTGCCCATTCGCCGCTGGTCAAGACCGCGTTTTTCGCCAGCGATCCCAATCTGGGCCGTATTCTGGCGGCTGTCGGTTACGCCGGGATTGAAGATCTCGACCAGACAAAGATTGACCTTTTTCTCGACGATGTTCATGTGGCCGTCAAGGGAGGGCGAAATCCGGTCTATCGCGAGGAGGACGGCCAGAGAGTCATGAAGCAAAGTGAAATCACGGTCAAGGTCTTGCTAGGTCGCGGCACGGCCGCGGACACGGTCTGGACCTGCGATTTCAGCCATGAATACGTCACCATCAACGCAGACTACCGATCCTGACAGCGGACCCTTCCGAAATGAATGAAAAATTTGAACATTTGCTGGAGCGGGCTGAGGAGCTGATTTCCCGTATTGAATCTGTGCTGCCGCAACCGCTGTCAGCGCCAGACTGGGGGCTGGCGGTTGCCTGGCGCTATCGCAAGCGCAGTTCGGGGCATGGCGCCCTGGAACGTGTACGCCATGTGGCGTCCTTGTCGCTGGACGACCTGAAGGAGATTGACGCCCAGAAGGAAAAGATCGAGCGCAACACGCTCCAGTTTGTCCAGGGAAAACCGGCCAACAACGTGCTGCTGACAGGGGCGCGGGGTACCGGAAAGTCCTCTTTGATCAAGGCTTGTCTGAACGCCTATGCCGACCAGGGGCTGCGTCTTATCGAGGTGGACAAGGCGGACCTGACCGACCTGCCCGATATCGTCGAAATTGTGGCGGAACGCCCGGAGAAGTTCATCGTCTTCTGTGATGATTTGAGCTTCGAGGAGGGCGAGCCTGGCTACAAGGCGCTGAAATCCATCCTGGATGGGTCGATCGCTGCTGCCACGCCCAATGTGCTCGTTTATGCCACCAGCAACCGCCGCCACCTGCTACCTGAATACATGAAGGAAAACCTGAGCTACTCCCACACCGATGACGGCGAGGTCCATCCGGGCGAAGTGATTGAGGAAAAAATCTCTTTGTCGGAGCGGTTCGGCCTTTGGGTCAGTTTCTATCCGTTCAGCCAGGATGAATACCTGACGATCGTCGCGCAGTGGTTGACGGACCTGGGAGCGGATCAGACTGTGATCGAGGTCGCACGCCCTGAAGCGCTGATCTGGGCGCTGGAGCGCGGTTCTCGGAGTGGCAGGGTGGCCTACCAGTTTGCCCGGGACTACATGGGTAAACATCCCGTCCTCGCATGAGGGCCCCGATGTTGCTGACCGCGGATCCGGATTGCCGGCGGGAAGGGGGGCCGGACCGCACGGTTGTAGAGGTCGCCGTGGGTGTGCTGATCCGACCGGATGGGGATTTTCTCCTGACGTCACGCCCTGACGGCAAAGTGTATGCAGGCTACTGGGAGTTCCCGGGCGGGAAGGTGGAACCTGGGGAAAGCATCGAGCAAGCTCTGGCCCGGGAGCTTCACGAAGAACTGGGGCTGGACATTGGCCCCGTGATTCGCTGGAGGGAGCAGATGGTGGACTACCCCCATGCGCTGGTCAGGCTGAATTTTTGCAAGGTCTTTGACTGGGTGGGGTCCCTTCAGATGCGCGAAGGCCAGTCGTTTGCCTGGCAGCATCTGCCTGTGCAGGTGAGACCGGTATTGCCAGGGACTGTGCCGGTCCTTCAATGGTTTGCTTCAGAGCAGGGATTTCAGGGTGCTACAAATTAGATAGCTAATGACGGCCATTCCACGCTGGGAACTGGCTGTTTTTTCTTGAATTACTGCAAACCACCGTTCTCTGGGGACGTGGAATCGTCGCTGGGTGCGTCGGCGTTCACCCTGAAGCTCTCGCTGGCCCAAGCGCCCAGATCGACGCCTTTGCACCGTTCGCAGCAAAACGGACGGAAAGGATTGTCCTCGGCGTAACGGCTTTCCCCGCCACAGGCGGGACATCGCACCCAACGGGTTGTCACTCCGGATTTCATCGTGGCGTCGCGAACCCCTGGATCAGGAGCACAGTGTCAGCTCAAACGCTGCGTCATCACTGCATGCGTGCAGCCGAGTGTCAGTGGCAAGTCGCATCAATCGTACTGAAACCAGGAGCCGATTGCCGCTGATCTCGGGTATCAAGTCCAGGTCCGGATCGATTCGCAGCCGAAGCAACTGGAAGGTGCGGCCTTGAGGGAGGGGTTGCTGAAATTGACCGCCCGAAGCCACCACCTTCTGGGGGGTTCCGGAATCGCGCAGCATCTTCAGCAACATCTGAATGGATTCCGCCAGGGGCTGCAACGTTGATATCCACGCATGAAGGTCTGCATGCCGCGTGCCAACACTCTTGTGCTGCCATGCGAAGTAGGCGGGCAAATCAAACTCACACGTGCCGCCCGGGATCACCGCCCTGCTGCGCACGCTCATCAGCCAGTCGTTCTCGGTCAAGGATTGGCCAGCCTTGCCGGGCAATCCGCTCAGCGCAGAAAAGCAGTGCTCAAGCCGGCCCACCACGTCATCCAGGACGGCTTCAGAGATCGCAGGGTTTCCGCGGTAGCTGTTCAGGATCTGCTTCTGCTTTTCCAGATCCTTGAGCACGTCGGATTTGAGGTCAGCCCGCGTTGCCACGTCCATGATCTCGAAAATGGTGGTCAATGCGTAGTGGTGGTCCAGCGGGGTTTCCCGTGTGACCAACTCACCAAGTCGCAAAAACAGATGCTCCAGCCGCAAGTAGGTGCGGATGCGCTCGTTGAAGGGGTATTCGTACAGGATCACGCTGCAGGTTCCAATGTTCCAATCATAGACCGAAGGGAGTGGCAAGTTGCGCGACTTCCGCGCGAAGGGCATCGAAAGACAGGTTCAGGTTATGGATCACGATATCGGCCGCCGAAAGCCTGTGTTTTCGAGGGGCTTGCGATGCAATGATTCTCTCAACCTCAGCTCTAGGCATTCCGTTGCGCGCAACAACCCGTTCGACCTGTGTCTCCTTGGGGCAGTCAACCACGATGACTCGGTGGAGCCTTGACCGCCACTGGCCTGACTCCACCAGCAGCGGTATGTCGAACACCACGCAGGGCAGGCCTTTCTCAATGGCATGGCGTGCTTGTAACTGTGTGGTCGCGCCTACCAGTGGGTGAATGATGGCTTCAAGCTGCCGTTTTGCATCCTGATCCTTGAACGCAAGTTCGCGCATCCGGATTCGGTCCAATGCGCCGTCGGGTGTGACGAAAGCCGGGCCAAAACGGTCGCGGATCGATGGGATGGCGCTGCCCCCGGCTTCGGTCAGGCTGCGTGAAATTGCATCTGCGTCGATGATCGTGGCGCCCAGTGCCGCGAGGAACGCGGAGACCGTACTCTTCCCGCTGCCAATGCCACCGGTGAGTCCGACCAGAATCGTGCCAGGCATCGCGGGCCTAAAGTCCCACAATGCGCAGAATGGACTGGGGTCCGAAGACCATGGCGGTGAGCCCGGCACCCGCAAGAAACGGCCCAAAGGGAACGTAGCCACCTTCACGCAGGCCGCTGGAAAACTTCATTGCAATACCGACCAGGGCGCCAATGACCGACGCCATGAGGATGATCGGAACCAACGCCTGCCAGCCGAACCAGGCACCCAGCGCCGCAAACAGCTTGAAATCACCAAAGCCCATGCCTTCCTTGCCCGTAGCCAGCTTGAAAACCCAGTAGATCAGCCACAACGAAAGGTAGCCCGCCACGGCGCCCCATAGAGAGGCAGCCAGGGGCACGGTCGTCCACTGAAGGGCAGAGGCAATCAGCCCGGCCCACAACAGAGGGAGCGTCATGTCGTCGGGCAATAGGGTGGTGTCCCAGTCAATCAGGGCCAAAGCCAGCACCATGGCCGAAAAACCGCACCAGGCGGCCGCCGTCGGCGTCGCACCCCATCGCCACAGGCACCAGAAAAACAAAGCGCCGGTGATCAGTTCCACCGCCGGGTAGCGAAATCCGATCGGCACGCCGCAAGCCGAGCATTTCCCTCGCAACAGAAAAAAGCTGAGGATGGGCATGTTCTCGTACCAGCGGATCTGGTGACCACACTTCGGGCACCGGGAACGGGGAACCACCAGATTGAAGCTTGGCTCCAGAGCAGGCTCCTTCCCTGCCATCTCGGCGCATTCGGTCGCCCACTGCCGTTCGAGTATTTTGGGAAGGCGGAAAATTACGACGTTCAGGAAACTGCCAACCAACAACCCGAGCACCCCCCCTACTGCCGCATAGGCGAGCTCTGGCTCCAGCATCAGACCACCTGGCCGAGCTTGAAGATGGGCAAGTACATCGAAACCACAATGCCACCGATCAGGGTTCCGAGAAAAACGATGATGATAGGTTCCATCAGGCTGGACAGGCCGGCCACCATGTCGTCCACTTCTGCCTCATAGAAGTCCGCGGCCTTGCCAAGCATGTGATCGAGCGAGCCGGATTCTTCGCCGATGGCGCTCATCTGCAACACCATGGAGGGAAACAGATTGGCATTTCCCATGGCCGCCGTCAGGCTGGTACCGGTCGAGACTTCCTGCTGGATTTTTTCGGTTGCCTGCGCGTACACCAGGTTGCCGGACGCTCCGCCCACCGAGTCAAGCGCTTCTACCAGTGGAACGCCGGCTGCGAACATGGTCGAGAGCGTTCGTGTCCAGCGCGCAATCACGGATTTTTCCACCAAGGCGCCAAATACCGGCACCTTGAGAAGAAGGCGGTCCATGAACATCTGCATCTTTTCACTGCGCCGCCAGGCTTGCATGAAAAAATACGCCCCGCCGAAGATGCCGCCGAAAATAAGCCACCAATACGCGACAAAAAACTCGCTCATGGCAATGACGAACAAGGTGGGTGCAGGGAGGTCGGCACCAAATGAGCTGAACACGCTCTTGAATGCAGGGATCACGAATATCATGATGACAGCCACCACGACGAACGCCACGACCACCACGGACGCGGGGTACATCAGCGCCGACTTGATCTTGGACTTGATGGCCTCCGTCTTTTCCATGTAGACGGCCAGGCGGTCCAGCAACTGCTCCAGAATGCCCGCGGCCTCGCCTGCTTCGACCAGATTGCAGTAAAGGTTGTCGAAGTACATCGGAAACTTGCGAAAGGCCGCGCTCAGCGACGTGCCCGTCTCGACATCGGTACGGATTTCATTGAGCAACTTGGTGACGCTGGCATTGGCGTTGCCGCGACCGACAATGTCAAAGGCCTGCAGCAGCGGGACGCCCGCCTTCATCATGGTGGCAAGTTGGCGGGTGAAGATGGCCAGGTCTTTGGGACGGATTCTCTTGCCGGATCGCATCCTCCGCTTCTTGATCTTCGTCGGGAACACACCCTGGCGCCGCAAGGCGGCCTGAACCTGGTTTTCGCCGGAAGCACGGGTCTCCCCGCGGACCTGCTTTCCGTTGCGATCCTTGCCCTCCCATTCGAAAACGAACTCGCTCACGTTCCTGGACGCTGCAGTTGCCATA
>Ga0105090_10000422_pt1 | contig 20644 bp, 21 predicted proteins | sample PPLLak3March2015_FD_79110 | JGI IMG/M metagenome (GOLD analysis project Ga0105090, IMG submission 79110) | Freshwater sediment microbial communities from Prairie Pothole Lake near Jamestown, North Dakota, USA - PPLs Lake P7 Core (1) Depth... | ecosystem: Environmental > Aquatic > Freshwater >... | reverse complement strand
GTCCATCGGGTTCATGCCGGCGGCCACGTACTTCATGCCTTCGCGCACGATGGCCTGGGCCAGCACGGTGGCGGTGGTGGTGCCGTCGCCGGCCAGGTCGCTGGTCTTGGAAGCGACTTCCTTGACCATCTGGGCGCCCATGTTCTGGAGCTTGTCCTTCAGCTCGATCTCCTTGGCGACCGAGACACCGTCCTTGGTGACGGTGGGGGCGCCGAAGCTGCGCTCGAGCACCACGTTGCGGCCTTTGGGACCGAGCGTGACCTTGACCGCATTGGCCAGGATGTTCACGCCTTCGACCATGCGGTGACGGGCATCGCTGCCGAAAACGACGTCTTTTGCTGCCATTTGTGTTTCTCCGGATTCAGTTCAGGGGGATGGTCTTACTTCTCGACGACCGCGAACAGGTCTTCTTCCTTCATGACCAGCAGTTCCTCGCCATCGACCTTGACGGTCTGGCCGCTGTACTTGCCGAACAGCACGCGGTCACCGATCTTGATGTTCAGGGCGACGAAGTCCCCCTTCTCGTTGCGCTTGCCAGGGCCCACGGCGAGCACTTCGCCTTGGTCGGGCTTCTCGGCGGCGTTGTCGGGAATGACGATGCCAGAGGCCGTCTTGGTCTCGTTTTCCAGGCGCTTGACGATCACGCGATCGTGCAAAGGACGAAGTTTCATTGCATCTCCTTGGAGGGGTGAGGTTTGTCGAACACGTTGCACCGAAGAAGTCAGTACAAGCCAACCTACTCGAACCATCGGGCAGAGCCCGGGCTGTTAGCACTCGATAACCGCGAGTGCTAGCAACAGAATTATAGGGGTGAGGCGTTCGACTTCAAGGCACTCAGGGAAAACCCGAGCGCAGAGCGGCACGCCGCCGCATGCCGGGCCAGGTGGAGTCAGTGGGTCGGTGTGGCGGGCGCGTCGGGGCTGTCCTCGCCGGGCTCGGCGCGGCTTGCCAACCGGTACCCCTCGGTGGCCCAGGCACCCAGATCCACGCTTCGGCAGCGCGAGCTGCAGAACGGCCGGGCAGGATTCTCCACGGCGTACAAGGCCTCCTTGCCGCAACCCGGGCAGCGCACCCAGCGCTGCGTGCGGTCCGGGCCGTTGCTGCTCACGGGAGGGCTGCGGGCGCGGCCGGCGGCCGACCTGCCCGCGGGCTGTGATCCGCAACGATCAGGCGCACAGCGTCAGCTCGAACGGGGTGTCGTCGGCGCTCGGACGCAGCCGCCCGTCGGATTCGGCCTGCATCATGCGCACCATGGCCATCAGGCGGTGCCCGCTGATCTCGGGCACGAGTTGCAAGCCTTCGTCCAGCCGCACCCGCATCAGGTGGAAGCTGCGTCCGGAAGGCAGGCTCTGCTGGAAATGCCCCCCCACGGCCACCACGCGCTGCGGCGCGCCGCTCTCGCGGAGCAGGTCGAGCAAAAGGTGCAGGGCCTCGGCCAGCGGCATCAGGCTGGCCGTCCAACGCGTCAGATCGGCGCGCCGGCTTTCGGCCGGGCGCTGCTGCCAGGCGTAGTAACCGGGCAGGTCGAACTCGCAGGTGCCCCCGGGGATGCCGATGCGGCTGCGAATGCTCATCAGCCAGTCGTTGCCCGCGAGCGCCTGCCCTGCCTTGCCCTGCAACTGGTTCAGGCCCGTGAACGCGTGCTCGATGCGGGCCACCACGGCGTCCAGCGCGCCTTCGGAGATGCGCGGGTTGCCGCGATAGCCCTGCAGGATGCCGCGATGCCGCTCCAGTTCCTTCAGCAGGTCGGACTTCAGGTCGGCGCGCGAGGCGACATCGACGATCTCGAACACCGTGACCAGCGCGAAATGGTGGTCGACCGCATCGTCGCGGCGCATCAGCTGGCCGAGCCGGTCGAACAGGTGCTCCAGCCGCAGCATCGTGCGGATGCTTTCGTTGAGTGGGTACTCGTAGAGAACCAAGGCCGGCATCTCCGCGGGGCGGGCTGTGACAAGACGCTGCGGGCTCTTGACCCGCGACCCGGTGATTGTTTCACAGGGTCGAAGCGGGAACGGCCGGCAACGAGCTCCAGTGGGCCCACAGGTCCTGCACATGCTTTCGCAGACCGTCGAGCGACACGTCGTCGTTGAAGATCACGTCGTCGGCGATCGCCCGGCGGGCGGCACGCGGTGTCTGTTGCGCGATCACGCGGCGCACCTGATCCTCGGCCCAGCCCGAGCGCTGCATCACGCGCCGTATCTGCGTGTCCTCGGCGCAATCCACCACCAGGATGCGGTGCACGCGCTGCCGCCAGTGGCTGGAAGCGGCCAGCAGTGGCACGTCGAAGACCACGGCGCGCTCGCCTGCTGCATCGGCCTGGCGGCGTGCCGCGTCGCCGATCATCGGGTGCAGGATCGACTCCAGGCGCCGCCTGGCCGAGGTGTCGGTGAAGGCCAGCGCGCGCATGCGATCGCGGTCCATTGCGCCATCGGCGGCGGCAATCTCGGGGCCGAATTCGCGCACCAGCGCCGGCATGGCCTCGCCTTGCGGGGCGGTCAAGCCATGGGCAATGGCGTCGGTATCGACGAGCACCGCCCCCTGACCGACGAGCATCGCCGCGACGGTGCTCTTGCCGCTGCCGATGCCGCCCGTCAGTCCCAGGTGCAGCGGCATCAGAGCGTGGGAAACCACAGCCGCGTCAGCTGCTGCCCGAAGAACATCGCGGCAATGCCGCCGCCGACGAGGTAGGGTCCGAACGGAATCGGCACCTCGCGCCTGTGGCCGCCAAAGGCCACCATCGACAGGCCGATGGCCGCACCCACCGCGGAGGCCAGCAACACGATCGAAGGCAGCAGCTGCCAGCCGAGCAATGCGCCCAGGCCGGCCAGCAGCTTGAAGTCGCCTTCGCCCATGCCCTCGACACCGCGAATCGTCCTGTAGCTGAAGGCCAGCAGCCACAGCGCGCCGTAGCCTGCCAGAGCACCCCAGGCTGCCGATTCGAGCGAGGTGCCGGTCCATCCCATCCCGGCGCCCAGCAGGCCCAGCCCGATCAGTGGCAACGTCAGGTCGTCGGGCAGATAGGTGGTGTCCAGGTCGACGAGTGCCATGGCCAGCATCAGCGCGACGGCCGTGCACCACACCAGCGTTTGCGGCTGGGCACCGAACTTCCAGGCGCAGGCGGCGAAGAGCAGGGCCGTGGCGGCCTCGACGATCGGATAGCGCACGGAGATCCTCGCGCCACAGGCGGAGCAGCGCCCGCGCAGCCGCAGCCAGCCGATCAGCGGCAGGTTCTCGTGCCAGCGCAGCACGTGGCCGCAATGCGGGCAGCGCGAGCGCGGCCGCGCCAGGCCGAGCGCGGGCTGCGCCTGCAGCGCAGCGCTGATGGCCTGAGCAGCCTGCCCCAGCGCGGCCGGTGGCGCTCCGGTGCCGCCGCTGACGCGACGCCATGCGTCCGCGTCGGCAAGCTGGTTCTCGGCCACGTCCAGCCACCATTCGCGCTCGAGCTTCTTCGGCAGCCTATGGGCGACCACGTTCAGAAAGCTGCCCACGCACAGCCCGAGCAGGGCCAGCGCCAACGGCGAGAACCAGAGTTCCGGCGCCATGCCGGCGATCAGACCACCGCGCCCAGCTTGAAGATCGGCAGGTACATCGATACCACGATGCCACCGATCAGCACGCCCAGAATGACGATGATGAAGGGCTCCATCAGGCTGGACAGGCCCTTGACCATCTCGTCGACCTCGTCCTCGTAGAACTCGGCGCACTTGGCAAGCATGTGGTCCAGCGCACCGGACTCCTCGCCAATGGACGCCATCTGCAGCACCATGGTCGGGAACACGCCGGTCGTGGTCATGGCCGAGGTCAGCGCGGAGCCGGTGGACACATCCTTCTGGATCTGCTGTGTGGCGATGCGATAGACGGCGTTGCCTGACGCACCCCCCACCGAGTCGAGCGCCTCTACCAGCGGCACGCCGGCGGCAAACATCGTCGACAGGGTGCGCGTCCAGCGCGCGATCACCGACTTGTTGATCAGGTCACCGAACACAGGCAACTTCAGCAACAGCCGGTCCATGAACATCTGCATCTTCTCGGAGCGCTTCCACGACTCGAGGAAGAAGTACAGGCCGCCGAACAGCAGGCCGAAGATCGCCCACCAGTAGGAGACGAAGAACTCCGACATCGCGATCACCGCCAGCGTCGGCGCCGGCAGGTCGGCTCCGAAGGAGCTGAACACCTCCTTGAACGCCGGGATGACGAAGATCATGATCACCGTCAGCACGACGAACGCGACGACGAGCACGGCAACCGGGTACATCAGCGCCGACTTGATCTTGGCCTTGATGGCCAGGGTCTTCTCCTGGTACAGCGCCAAGCGCTCGAGCAGCGCCTCCAGGATGCCGCCGGCCTCGCCGGCCTCGACCAGGTTGCAGTACAACGCATCGAATTGCATCGGGTGCTTGCGGAAGGCCGACGACAGGCTGGTACCGGTCTCGACGTCGCTGCGGATCTCGTTGAGCAGCCGCGTCAGCCGAGGATTGCTGCTGCCGCGCGCCACGATGTCGAAGGCCTGCAGCAGCGGCACGCCGGCCTTCATCATCGTGGCCAACTGGCGCGTGAAGATGGCGATGTCCTTCTGCTTGATCGCCTTGCCGCCGCTGGTGCGGCGTTTCTTCACCTTGGTGATCAGGATGCCCTGACGGCGCAGGCTGGCATTGACAACGGCCTCGCCACCGGCACGGATCTCGCCGCGCACCAGCTTGCCGTTCTTGTCCTTGCCTTCCCACTCGAAGATCGAGTCCTTGGTGGGGCGGGTAGCTACTGCAGTTGGCATCGTGTCTCCGGCGCGAAACTCAACAAAGCGTGCGTGCGTGAGCGGGCGTTACTCGTTGGTCACGGAAATGACCTCTTCCAGCGTCGTCGCACCGCTGCGAACCTTCACCAGACCCGATTGCCGCAAGTCCCTCACGCCTTCCTTCTGTGCCTGGGCCGCGATGTCCATCGAAGAGCCTTCGGCCAGAATGATGCGCTGGATGGTTTCCGTGATGGGCATCACCTGGTAAAGGCCAACCCGGCCCTTGTAGCCGTTGTTGCAGGCCGAGCAGCCGACGGCCCTGTAGGGCCTCCAACTGCCGTCCAGGTCGGTCTCCGCGTACCCGGCGCGCAACAACGCTTCGCGAGGATAGTCTGCCGGCGTCTTGCAGTTCTCGCACAGGCGTCGCGCAAGGCGCTGTGCCGTGATCAGTAGCACGCTTGCGGCGATGTTGAAGGGCGCCACGCCCATGTTCAACAACCGCGTCAGCGTGCTCGGCGCATCGTTGGTGTGCAGTGTGGACATGACCATGTGGCCTGTCTGTGCCGCCTTGATGGCGATGTCGGCGGTCTCCAGGTCCCGGATCTCGCCGACCATGACGATGTCCGGGTCCTGCCGCAGGAAGGACTTCAAAGCCGCGGCGAACGTCAGCCCGGCCTTGTCGTTGACGTTGACCTGGTTCACGCCCGGCAAGTTGATTTCAGCCGGATCCTCGACCGTGCAGATGTTCACGCCCGGCTGGTTCAGGATGTTCAGGCAGGTGTACAGCGACACCGTCTTGCCGCTGCCCGTCGGCCCGGTGACGAGCACCATGCCGTAGGGCCGCTGGATCGCGTGCATCAGCCGATCGCGCTCGGTCTTTTCGTATCCGAGTGCCTCGATGCCGAGCTTGGCGCTGGAAGGATCGAGAATCCGGATGACGATCTTTTCGCCGAACAGCGTGGGCAGTGTGCTGATGCGGAAGTCGATGGCCTTGTTGCCGAACTTCAGCTTGAGCCGTCCATCCTGGGGTACGCGCTTCTCGGCGATGTCCAGGCGACTGATGACCTTGATGCGCGAGGCCAGCTTGTCCTTGATCGCGATCGGCGGCTGCGTGATCTCGCGCAACTCGCCGTCGATTCGAAAACGTACCCGGTAGTTGTACTCGTAGGGCTCGAAGTGCAGGTCGGACGCGCGCATGTTGATCGCGTCGATGAGCATCTTCTGCAGGAAGCGCACCACCGGTGCGTCCTCGACCTCCTGGGCGACGTCGGCACTCTCCTGGGCCGCGGTGTCTTCGTCGCTGACGTCGAATTCGAAATCGCCGCCCGCCAGGCTTTCCATGGCCTGGTTGACATCGGCGCCTTGCGCCTCAAGCACACGCATCAGCTTGTCGTACTCGACGATCACCCATTCGGGCGAAAGCTGGGTCGCGAACTTGATGCGTTCGGTGGCTTCCTGGTCGGTGGGGTCCGCTGCGCCTATGAACAGGCGGTTGCCGCGCTTGCCCAGAACCAGTATCTGGTACTGCAACGCGAGTTTCGGGTCGACGATGCCTCGGGGCAGGCGGGTCAGATCCACCGCGTTCAGGTCGAGCAGCGGCAAGGCGAGTGCGGTTGAGAGCGCATGCGCCAGGTCCGCCGGTGGCACCGCCCCGGCCGAGACGACCGCGGCGACGAAGCTGGAGCGACGATCCCGGGCGTTGCGCGACAGGTCTTCCGCTGCCTTCGCATTGAGCTTGCCCGCATGGACGAGCACACGCGCAACCCCCGAAAGGGTCGACTGAGGCGACTCGACCACCGTGTCAACGGCCATCGACAGGAGACTCCTTCTTGAAAACCAGCGGCATCATCGCCGATGCCCCAGCCGCTGTAAATCAACGACCTCGCGGGCCGTGCATTCGTTCATGCACGCATTCACCCAACGGCCTCGGCACTCGACCCAAAAGGCAGAAAGGCGAACGGAATTCAAGAAAACCTGGTCGGGGTGAGAGGATTCGAACCTCCGGCCTCTACGTCCCGAACGTAGCGCTCTACCAGGCTAAGCTACACCCCGATTCAGCCGGATCGACGACCGGCCGGGCCGCGCGATGCTCAGAACGAGCGATGCACTGACCGAACACATAATTCTAGCAGAGCCTCGCGGGCCGAAGAGGCGGGCAGGACACGCAGGCAGCTGCGGGCTTCATCGGCTTCCTGTTGGGCCACGGTACGCGTGGCATCGAGCGCGCCCGTGCGGCGCACGACCTCGACGATCTGCGGCAGGCCCTGAACCTCGCCGTGCTCGATGGCGTGGCGGATCAGTGCGCGCTCGGCGGCGGTGGCGCGCTCCATCGCGATGAGCAATGGCAGCGTCGGCTTGCCTTCACGAAGGTCATCGCCCACGTTCTTGCCCAACGCCTGCGGGTCGCCCTCGTAGTCGAGCAGGTCGTCCACCAACTGGAACGCCGTGCCCAGCGAACGGCCGTAGCTTGCACAGGATTCCTCGACTTGGGGTTCGACACCCGCAAGCACCGCGCCAAGTCGCGCGCTCGCCTCGAACAGCTTTGCCGTCTTGAAGCGGATGACGCGCAGGTAGTCGTCCACCGCCAGGTCGGCGTCGTGGATGTTCATCAGTTGCAGCACCTCGCCTTCGGCAATGACGTTGGTGGCATCGGCGAGCACTTCGAGCACTCGCATGCGGTTCACCGACACCATCATCTGGAAGGCGCGCGAATACAGGAAGTCGCCGACCAGCACGCTGGCCGCGTTCCCGAACACGGCATTGGCCGTCTTGCGCCCGCGACGCAGCGACGATTCGTCGACCACATCGTCATGCAGAAGCGTCGCCGTATGGATGAACTCGACGATGGCGGCCAGCTCGTACTGCTCGCGGCCGTTGAACCCCAGGGCTTGCGAAAACAGCAGCACCAGGCGCGGACGGATGCGCTTGCCGCCGGCGCCGATGATGTAGTTCGAGATCTGGTCGATCAGCGCGACGCGCGAGGCCAGGCGTTCGCGGATGGTCGCGTCCACCTCCCGCATCGCGTCCTCGATCGGATCGGTGCGGGGTTCGGCTGAGGGGTGGGCCTCGATCACGGGAAGAGTCAATTCGGCACTGGCGGCGGGATTATAGAAAGGCGGCCTTGCGGAAAGTCCGGGCGCACTGACCCAGGACGGTCGATCGTCCGCGGCTTCCAGGTTCTTGCTTCCGTCTGTGGCGTTGGTGGTACACTCCCAGATTCTTCGCCGCCAGCACGCAGCGACTTCCGCAACCTCATTGCGGTCGACGGCGTGAACGGCTTCCGGCTGGCCCCCGTATCGGAGTGGCCGCTTGGGTTTCGTCTGAAGTGTTCGGACGAAGGGTTCATGGAAAGGGCTTTATGTACGCGGTCATAAAAACCGGCGGCAAACAGTACAAGGTTGCAGCCGGCGAAAACATCAAGATAGAACAGATTGCTGCGGACGTCGGCCAGGAAGTGGTTCTCGACCAGGTGCTTGCCGTCGGGAGCGGCGTGGAACTGAAGGTCGGTACACCCTGGGTCAGCGGCGCGAGTGTCAAGGCCACCGTGGTCGCCCAAGGGCGCCACGACAAGGTGCGCATCTTCAAGATGCGCCGGCGCAAGCACTACCGCAAGCAGGGTGGCCACCGGCAGCCCTACACCGAACTGCAGATCAGCGCCGTCAACGTCTGACGTCTGACGTCTGACGCGCGCCGGCAAGAACCATTTCCAGGAGTCCTGAACCATGGCACAGAAAAAGGGCGGCGGTTCCACCCGCAACGGCCGCGACTCTAAACCCAAGATGCTCGGCGTCAAGGTCTATGGCGGCCAGGCAGTGTCGGCCGGCTCGATCATCGTGCGCCAGCGAGGCACCAGGTTCCATGCCGGCACCAACGTCGGCATGGGGCGCGATCACACCCTGTTCGCAATGGTCGACGGGACGGTGTCCTTCGGCCTGAAGGGTGCGCAGAACAAGCAGACCGTGACGGTCCGTCCGGCCTGAGCGCGGCTCTGCCCGAACCGAAGCCCCGGTTCGCCGGGGCTTCGTCGTTCTGGCGGCCGGACGCGCAGTGCTCTGCAACCCCACTAAGATTCCCTTGCCATGAAGTTCGTTGACGAAGCCACCATCGACGTTGCTGCAGGCAATGGCGGTGCTGGATGCTCGAGCTTCAGGCGCGAGAAGTTCATCCCCTTTGGCGGCCCGGACGGTGGCGACGGCGGCCGTGGTGGAAGCGTGCGCGCCGTGGCCGACCGCAATCTCAACACGCTGATCGACTACCGCTACGCCCGGCGCCATGTCGCACGCAACGGCGAGGGCGGGCGCGGCTCCGACCAGTACGGCGCCGCCGGCGAGGACATCCTGCTGCGCATGCCGGTCGGCACGATCGTCACCGACCTGGACACTGGCGAGCTCGTTGCCGAACTGATCGATCCGGAACGACCGGTGCTGCTGTGCAAAGGCGGTGACGGCGGTTTCGGCAACCTGCACTTCAAGTCCAGCACCAATCGTGCGCCGCGGCAGAAGACGCCCGGCTGGCCCGGCGAACAGAAGCGCCTGAAGCTCGAACTGCGCGTCATGGCCGACGTCGGCCTGCTCGGCATGCCCAATGCCGGCAAGTCCACGCTGATCGCGGCCATCTCCAACGCCCGCCCGAAGATTGCCGACTATCCGTTCACCACGCTGCACCCGAACCTCGGCGTGGTGCGTGTCGCGCCCGAGCAGAGCTTCGTGGTCGCCGACATCCCGGGGCTGATCGAAGGTGCGGCCGAGGGCGCGGGCCTGGGACACCGCTTCTTGCGGCATCTTCAGCGAACGCGGCTGCTGCTGCACGTCGTCGACCTGGCGCCGCTGGACGAATGCGCCGATCCGGTGAAGGACGCGCGTGCCATCGTCGCCGAGCTGAAGAAGTACGACCCCAAGCTGCACGCCAAGCCTCGCTGGCTGGTGCTGAACAAGATCGACATGATCCCGGCCGAGGAGCGCGAGGCACGCGTCAAGGACTTCGTGCGTCGCCTGCGCTGGAAGGGCCCGGTGTTCCAGATCTCCGCCCTGGCGCGCGAGGGCCTGACGCCGCTGGTGCGCGCGGCTTACGAGCATGTGGCGCAGTTCCAGCCGAAGGCGGCGGAACCCGACCCGCGCTTCGACCGCGAAGCGGAGTCGGGCAATGCCTGAACCGCTTCGACAGGCGCGACGCATCGTCGTCAAGGTCGGCTCCAGCCTGGTGACCAACGAAGGCCGGGGCGTCGACGAGCAGGCCATCGGCAACTGGTGCCGGCAGCTGGCCGCACTGGCGGCGGAGCGGCGCGAACTGGTCATGGTTTCCAGCGGCGCCATTGCCGAGGGCATGAAGCGGCTGGGCTGGGCCACCCGACCGAAGGAGCTGCACGAGCAGCAGGCCGCCGCGGCCGTTGGGCAGATGGGTCTGGTGCAGATGTACGAGACCAAGCTGCGCGAGCACGGCCTGCGCAGCGCCCAGGTGCTGCTGACGCATGCCGACCTGGCCGACCGCGAGCGCTATCTGAATGCCCGCTCGACGCTGTTGACGCTGCTGTCGCTGGGCGTGATTCCGGTGATCAACGAGAACGACACGGTGGTCAACGAGGAGATCAAGTTCGGCGACAACGACACCCTGGGTGCGCTGGTGGCCAACCTGGTGGAGGCCGACGCGCTGGTGATCCTGACCGACCAGCGCGGCCTGTACTCGGCCGACCCCCGTAAGGACCCGCAGGCGCGCTTCATCGACGAAGCCGTGGCGGGCGATCCGGCGCTCGAACTGATGGCCGGCGGGGCCGGCTCGGCCATCGGCCGTGGTGGCATGCTCACCAAGGTGCTCGCCGCCAAGCGTGCAGCCGGCAGCGGGGCCAGCACCATCATCGCCTGGGGGCGCGAGCCCGACGTGCTGCTTCGGCTGGCATCCGGCGAAGCCATCGGCAGCGCGTTGCTCGCCGCGACGCCGAAGCTCGCGGCGCGCAAGCAGTGGATGGTCGACCATCTGCAGCTGCGCGGGGCCGTGGTCGTCGACGATGGCGCCGAGCAGAAACTGCTCGGCGAAGGCAAGAGCCTGCTGCCCATTGGGGTGGTCGCGGTGCAGGGCGACTTCCGCCGCGGGGATGTCATCGCCGTGCGCGGCGGGTCGGGCAAGGAACTGGCGCGCGGACTGGCCAACTACTCCAGCACCGAGACGCGGCTGATCTCGCGCAAGCCGTCGACGCTGATCGAGGCGACGCTGGGCTACGTCAACGAGCCCGAGCTGATCCACCGCACGAACCTGGTACTCCGCCAGCCCGAGGCAGGCTGAGCGAGGTCCGGCCTCAGTGCGGCTCGGCCGGATCGGGGCGGCCGGCCGGCGGCGCGACAGCCTCGTCGAGCGAAGCTTCGACGTGGTGCCCGTCGTGCCGCGGACCGCGCATCCCGGCGCGCAGGTAGCGGTTGTGGTGGTGAACGCGCGGCAGGAAGCGCGCCAGCTCGGTCAAGGCCCGTTCGTAGACCCCGCGCTTGAACTCGATGACCACGTCCAGCGGCACCCAGTAGTCGTTCCAGCGCCAGGCGTCGAACTCCGGATGGTCGGTGGCGCGCAGGTTCATGTCACTGTCGCGCCCCACCAGACGCAGCAGGAACCAGATCTGCTTCTGGCCCCGGTAGTGGCCGCGGGATTCCTTGCGGATGAAGTGGTCCGGAACCTCGTAGCGCAGCCAGTCGCGCGTGCGCGCCAGGACCTGCACATGTTCCGGGCGCAGCCCCACCTCTTCGTGCAGCTCGCGAAACATCGCCTGTTCGGGCGTTTCGCCATGCTTGATCCCGCCTTGCGGGAACTGCCACGAATGCGTACGCAACCGTTTTCCCCAGAAAACCTGGTTGCGTGCGTTGAGCAGGATGACGCCGACGTTGGGCCTGAAGCCGTCACGGTCGAGCATAATCAAACCCCGATTTCTTGATTGAAATCATTATTGCACCGGCCGCATTGCCCGCGCGAGCCCTTGCTTTCCCGCACCTGGCCAGGCCACCTGCCGTATCCGGCGGCCACGGCCGGCCTCCGCCGATGCCCTTCACCGAAGCCCGATGAAAGCCAGCCAGTTCCTCGTCTCCACGCTGAAGGAGGCGCCCGCCGATGCCGAGGTGGTCAGCCACAAGCTGATGATGCGTGCCGGCATGATCAAGCGCCTGTCCGCCGGCATCTACAGCTACATGCCAATGGGTTTGCGCGTGATCCGCAAGGTCGAGGCCATCATCCGCGAGGAGATGAACCGCGCGGGCGCGATCGAACTGCTGATGCCGGTGGTGCAGCCGGCCGAGCTGTGGCAGGAATCGGGCCGCTTCCAGGCCTATGGCCCGGAACTGCTGCGCGTGAAGGACCGGCACGAGCGCGACTTCATCATCCAGCCGACCAGCGAAGAGGTGATCACCGACATCGCCCGGCAGGAGCTGCGCAGCTACAAGCAGCTTCCGCGCAACTTCTATCACATCCAGACCAAGTTCCGTGACGAGCGGCGGCCGCGCTTCGGCATCATGCGCGGTCGTGAGTTCACGATGAAAGATGCGTACTCCTTCGACCGCGACAAGGACGGGGCGTTGCGCAGCTACGAACTGATGTACCAGGCCTACTGCCGCATCTTCGACCGCTTCGGGCTGCAGTACCGCGCCGTCGCCGCCGACACCGGGGCGATCGGCGGCGATGCCTCGCACGAGTTCCAGGTCATCGCCGACACGGGCGAGGACGCCATCGTCTACTGCCCGAGCAGCGACTACGCCGCCAACATCGAGCTGGCCGAGGCCGTGTCGCTGTTCGAGCGCCGCGGCGCGCCCGCGATGGCGCTGGCCAAGACCCCCACGCCTGGCAAGGCCACCTGCGAGGACGTGGCCGCGCTGCTCGGCACGCCGCTGCAGAGCACGGTGAAGTCGCTGGTCCTGGCCACCGACCGGAAGTCCGAGGCCGGCGACATCGTCCAGACCACGGTCTGGCTGCTGCTGGTGCGCGGCGACCACAGCCTGAACGAGGTCAAGGCCGGAAAGCTCGACGGCATGAAGGCGGGCTTCCGCTTCGCCACCGCCGCCGAGATCGAGCAGCACTTCGGCTGCAAGCCGGGCTACCTGGGCCCGATCGCCACGCGCCTGCCGGTCAAGGTGGTGGCCGACCGCACCGTGGCCGCGATGCACGACTTCACCTGCGGCGCCAACGAGGAGGGCTTCCACTACACCGGCGCCAACTGGGGCCGCGACCTGCCCGAACCGGACCTCGTGGCCGACATACGCAACGTCGTCGCCGGCGACCCTTCGCCCGACGGCAGGGGCGTGCTCGCGATCCAGCGCGGCATCGAGGTCGGGCACGTCTTCTACCTCGGCACCAAGTACAGCAAGGCGATGAACGCCGCCTACCTGGACGAGAACGGCAAGCCGCGGCTGATGGAGATGGGCTGCTATGGCATCGGCGTCACCCGCATCCTCGGCGCAGCCATCGAGCAGGGGCACGACGCGCGTGGCATCGTCTGGCCCGATGCGATCGCGCCCTTCACTGTCGTCGTCTGTCCCATCGGCTATGACCGCCAGGCCGAGGTGCGCGAAGCGGCCGACCGGCTGCACGACGAGCTGGCCGAGCTGGGTCTGGACGTGCTGCTGGACGACCGCGGCGAGCGCCCCGGCGCGATGTTCGCCGACTGGGAGCTGATTGGCGTGCCGCAGCGCGTGGTCATCTCCGAGCGCGCACTGAAGGAAGGCCTGCTCGAGGTGCAAGGTCGGCGCGAAACGCAGGCCAGCCGCGTGCCGGTGGCCGACGTGGCCGCCCACTTGAAGGCCAGGCTCGCGGCATGAGGCGTCGGGCCGGACGTCTGCTGCGTTCGGCCTTGGCCGGGCTGTGCCTGGCCGGGTTGGGCGGGCAGGTGGCTTGGGCCGGCGCCCAGCTGGAAGAGCCCCTGGTGGACAAGGTGCGCACGGCACTGGCCGCTGCGGTGACCGATCTCGCGCCGCCGCGTCCGAGCTTCGACTCCATCGAGGAACGGCTGGCCTACCTGCGCTGGCTGGGCGCAACGAGCGAGCGGTTGAAGAAGCGCAAGGCCGACCACCTGCTGCGCGTGGAGTTCCTCGAGACGGTCTGGTACGAAAGCAAGCGCGCCGGGCTGGAGCCCGCGCTGGTGCTCGGCCTGATCCAGGTGGAAAGCGGATTTCGCAAGTACGCCATCAGCGTGGCGGGCGCGCGCGGCTACATGCAGGTCATGCCTTTCTGGACGCGCACCATCGGCAACGGTGACGCGAGTGGCCTGTTCCACCTGCAGGCCAACCTGCGCTATGGCTGCGTCATCCTGCGCCACTACCTCGACATCGAGAAGGGCGACCTGTTCCTCGCGCTCGGCCGCTACAACGGCAGCCGCGGCCGCAGCGAGTATCCGAACGCGGTCTTCGCGAACCGCCGCCATTGGATGGTCGACGAGCCGCTGCCGACCTCGGCCGCCGCGTTGAAGGCACCCGCGGGCGGTACCTGAGCGGGCTTCAGCCCGGCCGCAGACCCTGCCAGCGCCGTGCCGAGGCGCCGGCGACGCCCAGCATCTGCAGCACGCGTTCCACGGTGTCCGCGACCAACTCGTCGATCGATTGCGGCCGGTGGTAGAAGGCCGGCAGCGGCGGAAACACGATGCCGCCCATCTCGGTCACCGCGCACATGTTTCGCAGATGGGCCAGATTGAAGGGCGTCTCGCGCACCATCAGCAGCAGCGGCCGGCGTTCCTTCAACATCACGTCGGCGGCGCGTGTCAGCAGGTTGTCGCCAAAGCCGTGCGCCACCGAGGCCAAGGTCTTCATCGAACAGGGCGTGACGACCATGGCCGAGGCGTCGAAACTGCCGCTGGCCAGGCAGGCCCCGACGTCGCCCGGCGCATAGCTGCGGTCGGCCAGCGCCTCAAACTCGCGCCGCTCCAGTCCCAGCTCGTGGTGCAGGTTCAGAACGCCCGCCGGCGTGACCACGAGGTGGGTTTCGGCACCGAGCGCGCGGGCGCGCTGCAGCAGCCTCTGTGCGTAGACCGCGCCCGTGGCTCCGGTGACGCCGACGACCAGGCGCATGGTCACGTCAGCTTGGCGCCAGGGCCTGCTGCAGTTCGCCGGACTGGTACATCTCCATCATGATGTCCGAGCCCCCCAGGAACTCGCCGTCCACGTACAGCTGCGGAATCGTCGGCCAGTTGGCGTAGGCCTTGATGCCCTGGCGGACCTCCTCGTCCTCCAGCACATTCACGGTGACTAGGTCTTGCACGCCGCAGGCCTTGAGGATCTGTATTGCACGGCCCGAGAAACCGCACATCGGAAACTGCGCGGTGCCCTTCATGAAGAGCACCACCCGATGGCCCTTGACCAGTTGGTCGATGCGTTGCTGCGTATCGCTCATGGGAACTTTGCCCGCCGCATGCGAGCCCGTTGCGAACCAACCCCGATTTATAAGGCAAAGCCACCGGTTTGGCCGCCCGCGACGCAGCATGGCCCGAGGCACCGGCGGGCCAAGCCTGCTCGGGGATACGCCGGGCCTCCCCCAAGTTCCCCTGATCTCCGCGGGGGGTGGCTGGGCGCAGCCCGGCCCTGTGAGCGCTCAGAACGAGTAGTTGACGCCCATCTGCAGCATCGGCGACAGGCGCAGTTCGCGCAGCAACTCATCGGCGCCTTGGGTGCCGGACAGCACCCGCCCCATGCCCAGTGCCGGCCCGGGGTTCTGCACCACCAGGCCGATGTCCGCCCAGAAGCCCCAGCCCGTCCTTTGCGAGAAATCGCTGTAGCCCAGGCCCACGTACGGAAGTGCGCTGAGGCCTAGGGTGGACGGTTCGTAGGCCATGCTGCCGAAACCGGCCGCGGGCGCCCGCCATGCCGAACCCTGGCTGGTCAGCGCGCGCGACGACCATGTCAGCTCCGACAACGATACGCCCGGCTGGCGGATCAGCAGAGAGCCGCTGGCCCGCAGGCCCGTGCGCGGCCCCACGGCGTCGTCCAGGCGCTTCGAGAAGAAATAGTCGCCGCCCAGGCTGGCCGCCAGCGGCGGCGACCCCGCCAGCTGCCAAGCAGGCAGCGGAAGTGCGGTATCGAGCACCACGGCGTTGATCTGCAGCCGCGTCTGCGCAGTGGACCAGTAGCCGCCGATGCGCTCGGGCTTCAGGCCTTCGGCGCTGCACAGCCCGGCCATGCCGGCCAGGGCCGCCAATCCCAGACAACTCAGGATTCGCATGACCGACTCCTTCAGGCTGCTGGCGCAGTGCATCTGCGCATGAACCCATCCTAGCCGTTCGCTCGCGACGGGCTGATGCAGGGGTGTACCCGAAGCTACGTGCTCAACACAAGCGTGACATTTGGGCGCCTGCGCGTGGCTGCGCAGCGTCGCCGTCGAGCAGAGGCCGGGCCGTCCCAGGTGACCTTGACTCCCGCGGGGGGGCGTGGGCGCAGCCCGGCCCTTGGGGGCTCAGAGGCCGGGGCCACCGGCTGCATGCCAGCAGCCGCCGGTGCAGCGCGGCCGGCCGGCCAGGTCGGTGCGTGTCTGCACGGTCGCGAAGCCGGCTTGTTGCAGCATCGCGCGCACGGCGTCGGCTTGGTCGTGACCATGCTCCAGCAGCAGCCACGCGCCGTCGATCAGGTGCGGCCCGGCGTCGTGCACGATCCGGCGCAGCGCCCCCAGACCATCGCCGCCGGGCGTCAGCGCCAGCAGCGGCTCATGACGCAGCGCAGCCAGGTGTGGATCGTCCGCCGCCACGTAGGGAGGGTTGCTGAGCACGAGGTGAAAGCGACGCCCCGCCAGCGCCTGCCACCAGTCGCCCACGAGCCATTCCACCATGAGCCCGAGGCGCGCGGCGTTGCCGGCGGCCACCGCCAGCGCGTCGGCGCTGCAATCCACGGCGCAGACCGACGCAGCCTGGTGGCCGCGTTTCAGGGCCAGCGCAATCGCTCCGCTGCCGGTGCCCAGATCGGCGACCCTTGGCGCACCCTGGGCCCACAGGGACAGCCGTTCCAGCCCCCAGTCGACGAGTGTCTCGGTTTCCGGCCGCGGCACCAGCACGGCCGGGCTCAGCTGCAGTTGCAAGCCGTGGAACTCGCGCTCGCCCAGCAAATAGGCCAGCGGCACGTCGTCGGCACGGCGACGGCAGTCGGCGGCGAAGGCCTGCTGCTGGTCGGCTGTCAGCGGCGCGTCTTCGTGCGCGATCAGCCAGCTGCGGCTGCGCTGCAGAGATCGGGCCAGCAACAGCTGCGCGTCCAGCCGGTCCACCCCGCTGGCGCGCGCGTGCGTCAATGCGGATGCCACCGTGGACACGTCGTCTGGGCGGGCGACGGCGTGAGCGTCGCTCATGCCACTCCGCCGGACTCCAGAGCAGCCAGCTGCTCGGCGGACCGTGCCGCGTGCAGTGCACGGACCACATCGTCGAGCTCGCCGTCCATCACCCGATCGAGCTTGTACAGCGTGAGGTTGATGCGATGGTCGGTGAGGCGCCCCTGCGGGAAGTTGTAGGTGCGGATGCGGTCCGAGCGGTCGCCGCTGCCGATGAGCCCCTTGCGCGTGGCGGCCTCCTTGGCGGCGCGCTCGCTGCGCTCCTTGTCGCGCAGCCGCGCCTGCAGCACGGCCATCGCCTTGGCCTTGTTGCGATGCTGGCTGCGGTCGTCCTGGCACTCGGCCACCAGCCCGGTGGGCAGGTGGGTGATGCGGATGGCGCTGTCGGTCTTGTTGACGTGCTGGCCGCCGGCCCCGCTAGCGCGGAAGGTGTCGATGCGCAGCTCGGCGGGATTCAGCGTGATCTCTTCGGCCTCGTCCGGCTCGGGCAGCACCGCCACCGTGCAGGCGCTGGTGTGGATGCGACCCTGGCTCTCGGTGGCCGGCACGCGCTGCACGCGGTGGCCGCCGCTCTCGAAGCGCAGCGACTCGTAGACGCGTTCGCCGCTGACGCGCAGCACCAGCTCCTTGTAGCCGCCCAGTTCCGAAGGGCTCTCGCTCATGACCTCCGTGCGCCAGCCCTGCCGTTCGCAATAGCGCAGGTACATGCGTGCCAGATCGCCGGCGAACAGCGCCGACTCGTCGCCGCCGGTTCCGGCGCGGATCTCAAGGAAGGCGTTGCGAGCGTCATCCGGATCGCGCGGCAGCAGCGCCAGCTGCAGCTGCGACTGCAGCTGCTGCAGATCGGCCCCTGCCGCCCGGATCTCCTCGGCGGCCATCTCGGCCATCTCCGGGTCGGCGAGCATCTCGCGGCCGGCCTGCAGGTCGCGCTCGCGCTGCTCGAAGCGGCGGTACTGATGCACCACCTGCGCCACCTCGGCCTGCTCGCGCGACAGGCTGCGCCAACGGTCGATGTCGCCCAGCACCTGCGGATCGGCCAGGCTCGAGTCGAGCTCGGCCAGGCGCAGGCCCAGGCGCTGGAACTGCTCGCGCAACGATGGGTTCATGGTCGGGGTGAAGGCAAGGACATCGGCAGGGGGTCGCGCGCAGGCCGCGCGCGTCGGCGACCCGGGCAGCGTCGCTAGCGCTCGCCGTCGGGCGAGCGGCTGCTCTGGCGCAGGAACAGGCGCGACACGGTCTGCGACAGCTGCTCGCGCTGCGCGCCATCGGTGGCGTGCAGCTCCGCCAGCGTGCCGTGCAGCAGCTTCTGCGTCAGGCCGCGCGCCATCGCGTCGAGCACCTGCTCGACGTTCTCGCCGCGCGCCAGCAGCTTGCGGGCACGGGCCAGTTCGGCACTGCGCCAGTCGTCGGCGCGCTGGTTCAGCGCCTGGATCAGCGGCACCGCGGCGCGCTGATCCAGCCAGTGGGCGAAGCTCTGCACGCCGGCATCGACGATGGCTTCGGCCTGCTCGACCGCGGCCTGGCGCTTCTCGCCGGCAGTCTGCACCACCGCCGCCAGGTCGTCCACGGTGTACAGGTAGACGTCGGAGAGCTCGGCCACCTCGGGCTCGATGTCGCGCGGCACGGCCAGGTCGACCATGAACATCGGGCGATGGCGCCGCGACTTCAGCGCCCGCTCCACCGCGCCTAGGCCGATGATCGGCAGGCTGCTGGCGGTGCAGGACACCACCACGTCGAACTCGTGCAGCCTCGACGGCAGGTCGGCCAGGCGCAGCGCCTGCGCACCGAATCGGCTGGCCAGCTTCTCGCCCCGCTCCAGCGTGCGGTTGGCCAGCGCCATGACCTTCGGCTGGCGCGCCGCGAAATGCGTGGCCACCAGCTCGATCATCTCGCCCGCGCCGACGAACAGCACCCGCGTCTGCTGCAGGTCCTCGAACAACTGCGCGGCCAAGCGCACGGCGGCCGCGGCCATGCTGATGGAGTGGCTGCCGATCTCGGTGGAGCTGCGCACCTCCTTGGCCACCGAGAACGAGCGCTGGAACAGCTGGTGCAGCGTGCTGCCCAGCGTGCCGGCCGACTCGGCCTGGCGCACCGCTTCCTTCATCTGGCCGAGGATCTGCGGTTCGCCGAGCACCATCGAATCCAGGCCCGCGGCGACGCGGAAGGCGTGCCGCGCCGCGGCCCGGTCCTCCAGCACGTAGGTGTGGTCGACCACGCGTTCGCCGCTGACGTTGCCGTGCGCAGCGAGCCACTCGATGGCTGGACGCACCAGCTCGGCCGGGCGGCCCGGGTCGGCAGCGAAATAGAGCTCGGTGCGGTTGCAGGTGGACAGCAGGGCCGTCTCCGGGCGCTGCGGCGCACGGATGCGGTCGCGCAGCGAGTGCAGCGCCACGGCCAGCTGCTCCGGCGCGATCGCGAGCCGCCCGCGCAGATCGAGCGGCGCGGTGGCGTGGTTCAGCCCGAGCGCGATGACTCCCATCGGGCAAATTATAGAATCCAGGCCCTTTGCAGACCCTAGGGCTGGCCCTGGGTCGGCTTGACCTGAATCAACCCCGGCCGGCCGTTGCGGCCCCGAAGATGAGCTCGCTGGACGCTCTCTGGCACTTGATCGGCCTCTTCCTTCCCGCGATCGGCACCGCCTTGCTGGCCGCAGGCGGCGCCAAGCTGCTGTGGCGTGCCGAGTTGCGGAGCATCGGCTGGCTGCGGCTGGCATGCTGGCCCGCCGCGGCGGGCGCCGCCATGCTGCTGGGCGGTCTGGCGGTCTTCGGACGCGACGGCCGAATGGCCACCTACGGGCTGATGGTGCTGGCCTGCGCCGTGACGTTGTGGTGGGCCGGTTTCGTGCGCGCCAGGTCCTGATCGACCGGGCCCGCCGCGGGCCATTCGCCGCGCAGCGAGTGCGGGTAGGCCTGGCTGATGCGCACCTCGACCAGCTGGCCGATCAGCGATGCCGGCCCGGCGAAGTTGACGATGCGGTTGCACTCGGTGCGCCCCATCAGCTCGGGCGTCTCGGCGCTGGACCTGCGCGACGGCCCTTCCACCAGGATGCGCTGCAGCGTGCCCACACGCGTCCGGCCGATGCCCTGCGCATGCGCTTCGATGCGGGCCTGCAACTGCTGGAGTCGCTGCAGCTTGAGGGCCTGGGGAGTGTCGTCGGCAAGCGCGGCCGCGGGGGTGCCGGGGCGCGGGCTGAAGACGAAGCTGAAACTCGAATCGAAGCCGATGTCCTCGATCAGCTTCATCGTCAGCGCGTGGTCGGCGTCGGTCTCGCCGGGAAAGCCGACGATGAAGTCGGTGGACAGCGAAATGTCCGGCCGCAGCGCGCGCAGCCGGCGCACGATGCTCTTGTACTGCAGTGCGGTGTAGCCGCGCTTCATCGCGCTGAGGATGCGGTCGCTGCCGTGCTGCACCGGCAGGTGCAGGTGGTTCACCAGCTGCGGCACGCGCCCGTAGACGTCGATCAGCCGCGGCGTGAATTCGTTCGGATGGCTGGTGGTGTAGCGGATGCGCACGATGCCGGGCACGGCCGCCACGCATTCGATCAGCAGCGCAAAGTCGGCGATTTCGGCGGTGCCGCCCATCGCGCCGCGGTAGGCGTTGACGTTCTGCCCCAGCAGCGTGACCTCGCGCACGCCCTGTGCGGCCAGCTGC
>Ga0105090_10000421_pt1 | contig 20677 bp, 19 predicted proteins | sample PPLLak3March2015_FD_79110 | JGI IMG/M metagenome (GOLD analysis project Ga0105090, IMG submission 79110) | Freshwater sediment microbial communities from Prairie Pothole Lake near Jamestown, North Dakota, USA - PPLs Lake P7 Core (1) Depth... | ecosystem: Environmental > Aquatic > Freshwater >... | reverse complement strand
TTGGTCGACGGGCACGACGCGAGCCTGAAGCTCAAGGCGCTGCTGGAAGACAACGCGCCCTACAACGCCAGGGTCACCTTCCACCCGGACGGCCGCGCCGGCGCCCTGGGCGCGACCGGCTGGAACGCGCCCGAACTGTCGCCCTGGCTGGAGGACGCGCTCAACGCCGCATCGAACGCACACTTCGGAGCGCCGCTGGGCTTCATCGGCCAGGGCGGCACGATCCCGCTCATGAGCATGCTGCAGCAGGGCTTCCCGCGGGCGCAGATGATGGTCTGCGGCGTGCTCGGACCGAAGAGCAACGCTCACGGGCCGAACGAATTCCTGCACGTGCCCTACGGCAAGAAGCTCACCGCGGCGGTGGCGCAGGTGATCGCGGCCTGCCCCTGAACCGGCCGCGGCCCGCGGCGCCTGTCAGTTGTCCCTGGCGCTGCGCGTCACCCGGCGATGCATGAGGCGAGGCACCGCGGCCAAGTTTCCCGCCATGGATCCGGCTCTGCCGGCCCATCGGCGGGCGGCCCCCTCGGGGGGTAGCGAGCGCCAGCGAGCTTGGGGGCTTCATTTCACGCCGGGCGCGCCGCCCGGCGCACCTTCCAGGCGCCGTAAAGCACGATCAGGCCGGGCACCAGGATCAGTGCCCAGATGATCACCGACAGGTTCTCCTGCACCAGCGGGATATTGCCGAACACGTAACCGGCCAGCGTCAACGAGCAGACCCACAGCGTGCCGCCGCCGACGTTGTAGAGCGTGAAGGTGCTGCGCGTCATCGCGGCCACGCCGGCGACGAACGGTGCGAAGGTGCGCAGGAACGGCATGAAACGCGCCAGCACGATGGTGATGCCGCCGTAGCGTTCGTAGAACTCGTGCGTGCGGTCGAAGGCGTGGCGGTTGAACCAGCGCGAGTTCTCCCAGCCGAAGACTCGCGGGCCGACGCGGCGTCCGATGCTGTAGTTGACCTGGTCGCCCAGCACCGCGGCCAGCGTCAGCAGCAGCATCGCCAGCGGCAGGCTCATCAGTCCCAGCCCGCACAGCGCGCCGACGACGAAGAGCAGCGAGTCGCCGGGCAGGAAGGGCATCACGACGACGCCGGTCTCGACGAAGATGATCAGGAACAGCAACGCGTAGACCCAGGCGCCGTAGGCCTGCACGAATTCCGACAGGTGGCGGTCGACGTGCAGGATGAAGTCGATCAGGAAGGCGACGAGTTCCATGGCGGATGCGTGATGCTCAGGTGCGCGCGGGTGCCGGTTCGAGGTCGGTGTCGGGCCCGGCGCGTTCCTCGGCCCGCATCTCGTCCAGAGGACCGTCCTCCAGCGGCTCGGCGGGCGGCATTGTCGGCCCCGGCGCATCGTCGGGCACGTCTTCGGTGAGGAAACCTCCGCTCTGGTGCGCCCAAAGTCGCGCATAGTGGCCGTTCAGCGCAATCAGTTCAGCGTGCCTGCCCTGCTCGACGATGCGCCCCTGCTCGAGCACGATCAGGCGATCCATGCGCGCGATGGTGCTCAGCCGGTGCGCGATGGCGATCACCGTCTTGCCCTCCATCAGCCCGAGCAGCTGGTCCTGGATCGCGACCTCGACCTCGCTGTCGAGAGCCGAGGTGGCTTCGTCGAGCACCAGGATCGGCGCGTCCTTGAGGATGACGCGCGCGATCGCGATGCGCTGGCGCTGGCCGCCGGAGAGCTTGACGCCGCGTTCGCCGACGTGTGCGTCGTAGCCGGTGCGGCCCTTCCAGTCCTGCAGGCCGAGGACGAATTCGTGGGCCTGCGCCTTCTTCGCCGCCGCCACGATCTCGTCCATCGTCGCGCCCGGCCTGCCGTAGCCGATATTGGCGGCGATCGAGCGGTGCAGCAGCGAGGTGTCCTGCGTCACCATGCCGATGGCCGCGCGCAGGCTCTCCTGGGTCACCTCGCGCACGTCGAAGCCGTCGATGCGCAGGCTGCCCTGCTCCAGGTCGTGGAAGCGCAGCAGCAGGTTGACGAGCGTGCTCTTGCCCGCGCCCGAACGGCCGACGACGCCGACGCGTTCACCCGGGCGGATGACCAGGTTCAGGTCGTCGAGCACTTTCCTGCCGTCGTCGCGGCCGTAGGTGAAAGTGAGGTGCTCGATGCGGATCTCGCCGCGGCTGACTTCCAGTTCGCGCGCCTGCGGCCGGTCGCTCATGGCGTGCGGCACGGCGATCGTCTCCATGCCCTCCTGCACGACGCCGATATTCTCGAAGATGCCGGTCACCTCCCAGCTTACCCAGCCGGCGACGTTGGCGATCGTCCACGCCAGCGGCAGGGCCGTGGCCACCGTGCCGGCATCGATCGTCCCCTGCGCCCAGAGCGTGATGCCGATGGCGGCGGTGCTGACCAGCAGCAGTGCATTCAGCGCCGACAGCGTGGTCATGAAGGTGGTGATCAGCCGCATGTGGCGCGCGATGGCGCCGGTGTGCTCGTCGATGACCTCGCGCACGTAGGCGTCCTCGTCCTTCGCGCGGGCGAACAGCTTGACGGTGAGGATGTTGGTGTAGCTGTCGACGACGCGGCCCATGACCATGCTGCGCAGTTCGCTGCTCGCCTTGGCGAGGTCGCGCATGCGCGGCACGAAGCGGCGCAGGAAGACCACGTAGCCGACGAACCACAGGGCGGTGGGGATGGCCAGCCGCCAGTCGGCCAGGCTCATCAGCAGCAGCGCCGAGATGCCGTAGACGACGATGTACCAGACCGCGCGGATGCTCGACACCACGCATTCGCGCACCGCGTTGCTGGTCTGCATGACCCGGTTGGCGATGCGGCCGGCAAAGTCGTTCTGGAAGAAGGGCCAGCTCTGGCGCACCACGTGCCAGTGGCTCTGCCAGCGGATCAGGCTGGTGACGCCCGGCACGACGGCGTTGTTGCGCACCAGACTGTCGAGCAGCAGCGCCAGCGGGCGGCCGATCAGCACCAGCAGCGCCATGCCGATGAGCAGCGGCATCTGCTCGGCCAGCGCCCCGGCGCGGTCGGGGCTTTCCATCAGCCGCACCAGGCGGCCGATGAACAGGGGGATCAGGGTGTCGATCAGCGCCACGCCCAGCCCGGTGACGAACATCATGGCGAACAGGCCGCGCGCCTGGCGCACATAGTGCCAGTAGAAGGCCAGCAGGCCCTGCGGCGGCGCGGTGCCGGGCAGGGCCGTGGGGCGGATGCGGCTTTCGAAAAAGGCGAACATCAAAAGCGAAGGCCGCCCGGCGCCTTCGAAGGCGCCGGGCGGCGGGCGAGTGGTTCAGGGGTGGATTGTCGCCGGTGCCGGGTGCCGGCACCGGTCTCGCCCTTACGCGGCGGGATAGAGCTCGCCGATCTGCACGCGTGGGCTGCTGCGCAGTTCGGCCCGCACCTGCTCGCGGGTCAGTGTCGAGCCCTGGACCTGCGGCCGGGTCGTGGACAGGTCCACTTCGCTGACGAAGGTTTCGCCGGCGGCGCGGGCCTGCGCCGCTTCGGCCTGCACCTGGGCGCGGGTCTGGGTGGCGACGAAATTGTCTTCGACGATCGTGGGGCTTTCGGCCAGGGCGGCGCTGCCGGCAAAGGCGAAGACGGCGGCGGTGACGATGTGCTTGACGTTCATGAGAGTGCTCCTGAATGGTGGGGTTGCTTGACAAGTCGGCCGGGCGGGCCGTGATCGGTTGTCGCCCTTCGGTGAACCTTCTTACGGATGCGGCTCATCGATGGGTGAGACTGTAGGCATTCGTCTTCGGCGAATAAATGAGAAGATCGTGAATGCACTGTTCGTGATCGAGGAATAGAAATGGATCAGCTCCGCGCAATGAGGGTCTTCGCCAGGGTCGTCGAAGAGGGCGGTTTTGCCAAGGCGGCGCGTGCGCTCGACGCAGCGCCACCCGTGGTCACGCGCCTGGTCGCCGAACTCGAGTCGCACCTGGGGGCGCGACTGCTCAACCGCACGACACGCAGCATCGCGCTGACGGAGGTTGGCGAGGCCTACCTCGAGAAGGTGCGATCGATCCTGATCGATATCGAAGAGGCGGAGGCGCTGGCCAGCGAAGCAACCACCGAGCCGCGCGGCCACGTGCGCATCCTGTGCCCGCCGGCCGTGGCGGTGCACCAGCTGGCCAAGCATCTGCCGCACTTCCGGGATGCCCACCCGCATGTCACGGTGGAGATTGCGGCGCCGGGACCGGTGGAGACGCTGGACGAGGCCTACGACCTCACGATCATCTCGGTGCGCGGCGGCCTGCAGGGCGATTTCGTGGCGCGCCGGCTGGCACGCAGCGAGGTCGTCGCCTGCGCCTCGCCCGAATACCTGGACCGCCGCGGCCGGCCCACGCACCCGAGCGAACTCGCCGGTCACGACGCGCTGATGCCGCCCTTGTCGGAGATGCAGCGCGGCCTGACCTTCATCAATGGCATCTGGGGCGACGACGAGCCCGGCGGCGAAACCTACACGGTGGCGATGCCCGGGCGGCCGACGCTGGGCACGACGCACATCGACACCATGTATGCGGCGGCGCTGGCCGGGCTGGGGGTGGCCGGGCTGCCTTCGTTCGTGCTCGAGGATGCGCTGCTTGAACACGCGCTGGAGCGGGTGCTGCCTTCCTGGCGCATGTTCAACACCACATTGTGGGCCGCCATGCCGTCGCGCAAGCACCTGCCGGCCCGCACGCGCGTCTTCCTGGACTTCCTGCTGCAGGTCTTTGGCGGCGAGGACCGCGACCCGTGGTTGGCCGCCGCCGGTTGCGCAACGCCCGGGCCGCCTTGAGTGCGTCGCGACCCCGCAGCAAGCCCCGCTGCGGTCAGAAGGTATAACCGGCCCGCACCGCCGCACCCGACAGCGGTTCGAGCAGCCTGACCAGCGGACGCAGCGGCGAGTAGCGCCAGGCCACGCGATGCGCATAGCCGAAGAAGCGCGGCAGGTCCTGCACATACCGCGTCTTGCCGTCACGGTGCTTGAGGCGGCAGAAGATGCCCAGCACCTTGAGGTGCCGCTGCAGCCCCATCCACTCCAGCGCGCGCCAGAATTCGCCGAAATCGGCGTCCACCGGCAGTCCGGCGGTGCGTGCCTGCTGCCACCACCGCACCGCCCAGTCGAGTTCCTGCGCTTCGTCCCAGCTCAGGAATGCGTCGCGCAGCAGCGAGGCCAGGTCGTAGGTGATGGGGCCGGCCACCGCATCCTGGAAGTCGAGGATGCCTGGCGTCGTCGCGCCCTTGCCAGGGACCAGCATCAGGTTGCGCGGCATCCAGTCGGCGTGCACGGCCACCACCGGCTGCGCCAGCGCGCTGTCGACGAGCAGGCGGCAGATGCCAGCCCACGCCGCGCGTTCGGCTGCGCCCCACGACACGCCGAATTCGCGCTGCACGCACCAGTCGGGAAACAGCGCCAGCTCGCGCGCCAGCAGCGCTTCGTCGAACGGCGGCAGCGCGGCCGCAGGCACCGCCTGCTGCCAGTGCAGCAGGGCGCCCAGCGCGGCGCGCATCAGGCCGTCGGCCTCGGCCGGCGCGGCGGCCTGCAGCGCGTCCAGGTAGAGCGTGCGGCCAAGGTCGCTGAGCAGCAGGAAGCCATGTCCGATGTCTGCTTCCAGCACCCGCGGCGCGTGCAGTCCGGCCGCGGCGATGAGTCCGGCCACGTGCAGAAAGGGGCGCACGTCCTCGAGAAGCGGCGGTGCGTCCATCACGATCAGGCTGCCGGCATCGGCGCTGGCCAGGCGCAGATAGCGCCGAAAGCTGGCGTCGGCCGAGGCCGGCTCCAGGCTCTCGATGTCCAGGCCATGTCGCGGCGCGATGCCGGCGATCCAGCGCTCGAAGGCAGCCTGGCGTGCGGCATCGGGCCAGGCGATCTGCTGGATGGCATCCCTCATGGATAATTCATTCTACAAACCCGGCCGTGGCCACCCCTCCGAGGCGTCCTCCTCCGCATGAGAATCACAGCGCTGGCCTTGGCCGCGAGCCTGCTGGCCGGCAGCGGCTCGGCGAGCGGCGAAGGCGCGGCAACCACCGCCACGCCGCGGGCGGTGACGGGGGGCCTGCAGCCGAGCACCCGGCTGCAGTCGCCGCCACGCGGCGACGCCGAGAGCCTGCTGCCTATCGTCCTGCAGGCCGATCGCATCAGCAGCCAGCTCGACCTGGAGACCGTCGCCGAAGGGCGCGTCGAGCTCCGCCGCGGCGGACTGCTGATCCGTGCCGATCGCCTGTCCTACGACATGCCGCAGGATCTGGCCAGCGCGCGCGGCCACGTGCGCATCGAGCGCGACGGTGCGGTGTATTCCGGCCCCGCGCTCGAGTTGCGCGTGCAACGTTTCGAGGGCTACTTCCTCGAGCCCGAGTACGAGTTCACGCAGCTCGGCGCCGGCGGTCGCGCCGACCGCGTCGACTTCATCGACAGCGCGCGTTCGCGCGCCACCAACGCGACCTACACGAGCTGCCCGCGCGACGGCCCCGACGAGCCGGACTGGGTACTGCAGGCGCGCAGCGTGCAACTCGACACCGACGCCAACGAAGGCATCGCCGAGGGCGCCGTGCTGCGTTTCCTGGGCACGCCGATCCTGGCGCTGCCGGTGCTGAGCTTCCCGCTCACCGACGCGCGCAAGTCGGGCTGGCTGCCGCCGTCCTTCAACATCGACAGCCGCAGCGGCGTCGAGGTGGCGGTGCCCTACTACTGGAATATCGCCCCCAACCGCGACGCGACGATCACGCCGCGCATCATCACGCGGCGCGGCCTCGCCCTGGACAGCGAATTCCGCTACCTCGAGCCGGCCCACCAAGGCGCCGCGTTGCTGGAGTGGCTGCCGCAGGATCGACTTTTCGGCACTTCGCGCGAAGCGCTGCGCTGGTCCCACCTGGGGCAGTTGGGCGGGGGCGTGCGCTTGAGCGCGGACTTGGCCCGCGTGTCCGACGACGACTGGTGGAAGGACTTCCCCAGCTCCGAGCGCAGCTTCCTGCCCCGCCTGCTGCCCTTGCGGCTGGCGCTGGAACGTCCCTTCCAGATACCGAACGGTGCCGGCGAGGCCTACCTGCGCACGCTGCGCTGGCAGGTGCTGCAGTCCGCGGATTCCCTCATCGCCTCACCGTACCAGCGCAGCGTGCAACTCGGAGCGCGCCTGGGCGGGGGCCTCGACGGCTGGCGCTACGCGCTGGAGACCGAATACAACAGCTTCACGCTGCCGGCCAACGAGGCGACGCCCGGCCTGCGCACGACCGGCGACCGCGTGCATCTGGTGGGATCGGTCAGCCGGCCCTGGCGCGAACCCGGCTGGTGGGCGGTGCCGCGCCTATCCGTCAACGCGGCGAGCTATTTCAACAATGTCAACAGCGCACCACTGATCGCCGACGCCGCACGGGGCTCGCGGGTGATTCCCACCTTCAGCATCGACTCCGGGCTGGAGCTCGAACGCGAGACCTCCTTCTTCGGCCGCCAGTTGCGGCAGACGCTGGAGCCGCGGCTCCTGTATGCCAATACGCCGTTTCGCGAGCAGCGCCGCTTTCCCAACTACGACTCCGCGGCCCGGGACTTCAACTTTGTCTCGATCTATGCCCCCAACAGTTTTTCCGGCATCGATCGAGTGTCCGACGGACACCAACTCACTGCGGGCCTGACGACCCGCCTGGTGGACCCGGCCAGCGGTGCCGACGCCTTCAACCTGACGCTCATGCAGCGCTACCTGTTCCGGCCGCAGCAGGTGACACCGCAGGCCGACGGCACGCCCGACGGCGAGCCGCTCATACAGCGCTTCTCGGACCTGCTCCTGGTCGGCTCCACCAGCGTGCTGCCCGGGTGGGCGCTGGACGCGTCGGTTCAGTACAACCCGGACATCCAGCGCTCCGTGCGTACGATTGCCTCCGCGCGCTGGTCGCCGGGACCGTATCGCACCGTCGGCACCACCTACCGCTTCTCGCGTGGCCTGGCCGAGCAGGTCGAACTCGGCTGGCAGTGGCCGGTCTACGGCAAGGCACGCAATGCCGCGGGCGGCTGCGGTGGCGCGCTGTATTCGGTGGGACGGGTGAGCTACAGCCTGAAGGACAGCCGCATCATCGATTCGGTGCTCGGCGCGGAATACGACGCCGGCTGCTGGATCGGCCGCCTGGTGGCGGAACGGCTGTCCACCGGCCGCAGCGAGGCGACGACGCGGCTGATGCTGCAACTGGAGCTGGTGGGCCTGTCGCGCCTCGGGTCCAACCCGCTGCAGGTCTTGAAGGACAATATCCCCGGTTACCGCCTGCTGCGCGAAGACTGACGCGGCGTGGCCCACCCCGACGACCGGCAGACCGCTCTCCCATGACAGATTCCCTCACCCGCCGGCCCGGCCCGACGCTGGCGCTGGCGCTGCTGCTGGCCGCGACGCCGGTGCTGTGCCCGCCTGCCGTGGCGCAGGGCCGCGACAGCGTGCGCAGCGGTGACTACATCGCCGCCATCGTCAACCAGGAACTGGTGACGGCGGGCGAGGTGCAAAGGCGCGTCGAACGCGCACGGGTCGAGGCCAGCCGCAGCGGCGTGAGGCTGCCGCCCGAGGGCGAGTTGCGGCGCCAGGTGCTCGATGCCCTGATCGACGAACGCGTCATCATCACCAGCGCGCGCGAAAGCGGGATGCGTGTCGACGAGCCCGAGATCGACCGTGCGGTGCAGAGCATCGCGGCGCAGAACCAGATCAGCATCGACACCCTGCGCCAGCGAGTGGCCCAGGAGGGCATGGACTACGCGCGCTTCCGCGCCAACCTGCGCGACCAGATGATGATGGAGCGGCTGCGCGAGCGCGAGGTCTACCGGCGTATCCAGATCAGCGACGAGGACGTCGACAAGCTGATCGAGCAGCAGCGGGCCCTGGTCAACGCCGACGCGGAGACCAACCTGGCCCAGATTCTCGTCACCGTCCCCGAACGCGCCGACGAGGCCACCGTCGCCGCCCGGCGCGCACGCATCGAGGCGGCACTGTCGCGTGTGCGTGCCGGCGAACCCTTCGAGGCGGTGGCGCGCGAAGTCTCGGAAGACGGCAACCGCGAGCGCGGTGGCGTCATCGGGCTGCTGCCGGCGTCGCGCCTGCCGGAGCTCTTCATGGCCGCTGTCCGCGGGCTGAAGGCCGGCGAGGTGACTGCCGAACCGCTGCGCAGCGGTGCCGGCTTCCACGTCCTGAAGGTTCTCGAGCGCCGGGACAAGCCGCTGGGCCAGGTGACGGAGACGCGCGCCCGCCATGTGCTGCTGCGCACCTCGCCGCAGCTCAGCGCCAACCTGGCGGCACGGCGGCTGGCCGAATACCGGCGCCAGATCGAGAGCGGCGCGCGGACCTTCGACGAAGTGGCGCGGCAGTACAGCGAGGACGGCTCGGCCGCAGCGGGTGGTGAACTCGGCTGGTCGGCGCCGGGTGTCATGGTGCCCGAGTTCGAGGCGGCGATGAATGCGCTGCCGGTGGGCGGGCTGTCGGCGCCGGTGGTGTCGCGCTTCGGCGTGCACCTGATCCAGGTCCTGGAGCGGCGCAGCGTGACGGTGGATGTCAAGGAACTGCGCCAGCAGGCGCGCAACGCGCTGCGCGAGCAGAAGTTCGAGCAGGCCTACCTCGACTGGACCAAGGAACTGCGCTCGCGGGCCTACGTCGAATTCCGCGAGCCGCCGCAGTGACCGCGGGCGCGGGGCGCCACCAGGCGCGCAAGCGCTTCGGCCAGCACTTCCTGGCCGACGCGGGCGTCGTCGAAGCGATCGTCGACGCCATCGACCCGCGCCCGGGGCAGGCGCTGGTCGAGATCGGCCCGGGCCTGGGCGCGCTCACCGGACCCCTGCTGCATCGCTGCGGCGCGCTCACGGTGATCGAACTCGACCGCGACCTCGCGGCCCGCCTGCGACGCCAGGCGGGGCTGACGGTGATCGAGGCCGACGTGCTCAAGGTCGATTTTCCGGCGCTCGCCGCCGCGGCCGGACAGCCGCTGCGCATCGTCGGCAACCTGCCCTACAACATCTCGACACCGATCCTGTTCCACCTGCTGGGCGCCGCGGCGTCCGTCGCCGACCAGCATTTCATGCTGCAGAAGGAGGTGGTCAACCGCATGGCCGCGGCCCCCGGCAACAAGGACTACGGGCGGCTGACGGTGATGCTGCAATGGCGCTACAGCATCGAGCCGGTGCTGGCGGTGCCGCCAGAGGCTTTCGAGCCGCCGCCGCGCGTGGACTCTTCAGTGGTGCGCATGGTGCCGCTGCCACAGCCGGTGAGCCTGGACGAGGCGCGACTGCGCACGCTGGTGACCGTGGCCTTCTCGCAGCGACGCAAGCTGCTGCGACACACCCTGGGTCGCTGGCTGGAGGCCGAGCGCATCACGCTGCCTTTCGACCTGCAGCGCCGCGCCGAAGAAGTGCCGGTGGCCGAATATCTTGCACTGGCGCGCGCCACGCCGGCGTGAAAAGTCGCGGGGCCCGCGGTGACGCGGGCCCCGCCATGCGCTGCGATCGTCTGGCTGCCGGTCGCAACGCTCCTACGCTGCGTTCAGCCACGCCGCGGTGTCGAAGGCGCTGCTCATCTTGGGCATATTCATGCCGAAGTTGGGGTTGGTGCCATTCTTGGGCACCACCTTGACTGGCTTGACCGCACTTGCCTGGGCCGTTTCCGTAGCCCGCTCCCATGACCCGATTTCCAGGGAGCGGGCTACTGAAAAGAATAGAAACATCTGAACGGTATTCGTCGCTCCCCCTAGAATTCGGCGGCGTCGCGGAAGACCTCCAGCAGTTGTTCGCGCGCCTCGCGGTCGAAGCGCGGGTTGTCGGGCAACTGTTCGAGCACGACGACGAAGCCCAGTTGCTGGCCGGCCTTGTTGACGAGGTCCGTCATGCAGTCGTAGAGCGCGTCCAGGTTCTTGCCGAAGTGCGCCGGGAAGGTGAAGGACTGCGCGATCGCTTCCAGGACCTCCTGCTTGGATTGCGTGCTGGACAGGTTGGCGTAGAGGAAGTGCTGGCCGGAGGCCTCGGCTGCCTTCATCAGGTCGTCGACCCGATACGCCCTGATGGCCTGGACGATATTGGGTCGGATGGTCTGCAACTCCATGGTCGACTTCCTCCTTGGGAAGCAAAAGTGATCAGATCGCTCGGCACTGGCGGTCACTGCGCGATGCGTCGAAAGCTCGCGTAGTGGTCGTCGGTGTAATAACAGGCCTCGGGGCGGGTCGGTGGACTGCCGCCGCAGACGATGCGGCGTGCGCCACGGTTCCCGGCCCCCGGAGTCTTCACGGTGTATTCCCGATAGTGGCCACGCGCCCTGGGGGGAAGCAGGCGTTCGCGGTTGCCGAACACGGTGCCGTCCTTGCCGTATGGGAACGGGCCACCGCTGAGGATGAGCTGGTGCGTCGTCTGGGCTTCCGCTGGCAACATGGCCATGGCCACCGGCGCTACGGCTGCCGGGGCCTCGGGAGTCCGGGCGTCCACAACTGCGCCGGCCGCCAAGCCTGAAGCCACCACCACGGCGACCCCCCACTTGCGCATTGCCCGCCGCAGCACACCGCCCGACGAGACCAGACCGGTCCAGAACACGGGTTAACCCTGAAAAATCCAACCCGAATGCTACCGGAACCCCCCTAGAAACTCAAGGTGCTGCCCAATAATGGGGCAGGGACGCTGGGATATCAGCGTGCGCTCACATACGTGAATTCAGAGAAGTGCGTGACGGCTGCACACGTTTCATCGCGCCGTCATCGGCTCTGACCCGGAAGATCGGTTCGGCAGGCGGGCGTCAAGCCGCAGGGCTTGACGTACGTCCCGCTTCCGCATCCGCGACGGTGAGGGCGGTCATATTGACGATGCGCCGCACCGTGGCCGAGGCCGTGAGGACATGGACCGGCTTGTCGGCGCCCAGCAGCACCGGGCCGATGGCGATACCGCCGCCGGCGGCCGTCTTCAGCAGGTTGTATGCGATATTGGCGGCGTCGATATTGGGCAGCACCAGCAGGTTGGCTTCCCCATGCAGCGTGCAGCGCGGCATCAGCTTCTGCCGCGCGGCGGCGTCCAGCGCGACGTCGCCGTGCATTTCGCCGTCCACGTCCAGCCACGGCGCCTGCGCGCGCAGCAGCGCAAGCGTGCGCCGCATCTTCAGCGCGCTCGGGTGGTCGCTGGTGCCGAAGTTGGAATGCGACAGTAGCGCCGCTCGCGGCTCGATGCCGAAGCGTTTCATCTCCTCGGCCGCCATCACGGTGATCTCGGTCAGTTCCTCGGCTGTGGGGTCGGCGTTGACATGGGTGTCGACGAGAAAGATCTGGCGCCCGGGCAGCATGAGACCGTTCATGCATGCGTAGACCTGCACGTCCTGCGGCGTGCTCGGGCTGCCGCCGTGGCGCTTGCCGATGACCTGGTCGATATAGTGCAGGTGGTTGGCGGTGGTGCCCCAGGTGCCGCAGAGCAGGCCGTCGACCTCGCCCTTGTGCAGCAGCATGGCGCCGATCAGCGTCAGCCGGCGCCGCATCTCGATCTTCGCCACCTGCACCGTGACGCCCTTGCGTTCGGTCATGCGGTGGTAGGTCATCCAGAAGTCGCGGTAACGCTCGTCGTGTTCGACGTTGACGACGTCGTAGTCGACGCCTTCCTGCAGCCGCAGCCCGAAGGCGAGCGCGCGCGCCGCGATCACTGCCGGCCGGCCGATCAGCGTCGGCCGCGCCAGCCGCTCGTCGACCACCACCTGCACGGCGCGCAGCACGCGTTCCTCCTCGCCCTCGGCGTAAGCCACTCGCTTGTGCTTGGCCTGCCGGGCAACCATGAAGATCGGCTTCATCGTCGTTCCCGAGGCATAGACGAAGGTCTTCAGCCTCTCGCGGTAGGCGTCGAGGTCGGCGATCGGCCGCGTGGCGACACCCGACTCGGCGGCGGCGCGCGCCACCGCGGGTGCGATCTTCTCCATCAGGCGGTGGTCGAAGGGCTTGGGGATCAGGTAGTCGCGGCCGAAGCTGAGATTGGCGCCGGCATAGGCGGCGGCGACGACGTCGCTCTGCTCGGCCCGTGCCAGTTCGGCGATGGCATGCACGGCGGCGATTTCCATCGCATCGGTCACCGTCGTGGCACCGCAGTCGAGCGCGCCGCGAAAGATGTAGGGGAAACACAGGACGTTGTTGACCTGGTTCGGATAATCGGTGCGGCCGGGGGCGATGATGGCGTCGGGGCGCACCGCCAGCGCCTGCTCGGGCGCGATCTCGGGTGTCGGGTTGGCGAGGGCGAAGATGACGGGCTGGCGCGCCATCGTTGCCACCATCGCCGGCTTCAGCACGCCGCCGGCAGACAGGCCGAGGAAGACATCCGCGCCGGCCATCACCTCGGCCAGCGTGCGCTTGTCGGTGGGCTGGGCGAAGACTGTCTTGTCCTCGTCCATCAGTTCGATGCGGCCGGTGTAGACGACGCCGGCGAGGTCGGTGACCCAGATATTCTCGCGCCGCACCCCCAGCTTCACCAGCAGTCCCAGGCAGGCCAGCGCCGCGGCGCCGGCACCCGAGGTCACGAGCCTGATCTCGCCGATCGGCTTGTCAACCACAGCAAGCGCATTCAGCAGCGCCGCGCCGACGACGATCGCCGTGCCATGCTGGTCGTCGTGGAAGACCGGGATCTTCATGCGTTCGCGCAACCGGCGCTCGACGTAGAAGCAGTCCGGTGCCTTGATGTCCTCGAGGTTGATGCCGCCGAAGGTGGGCTCCAGCGCGGCGATGACGTCGACAAGCCTGTCGAGGTCGCGCTCGTTGATCTCGAGGTCGAAGACGTCGATGCCGGCGAACTTCTTGAACAGCACCGCCTTGCCTTCCATCACCGGCTTGGCGGCCAGCGGGCCGATGTCGCCCAGCCCCAGCACGGCGGTGCCGTTGGTGACCACGGCCACGAGGTTGCCGCGCGCGGTATAGCGGAAGGCGTTGGCGGGGTCGGCGACGATTTCCTCGCAGGCCGCGGCCACACCCGGCGAATAGGCCAGCGCGAGGTCGCGCTGGTTGACCATCTGCTTGGTCGGCTGGACCGCCAGCTTGCCGGGCGTCGGAAACTCGTGGTACTCCAGCGCGGCCTGCTTCAGCTCGGCGGCCTTCTGTTCGCGCGCCGTCTGGTCGGCGGGCGATTTGGCGGGGCTGGACATGGCGCGGATCTCCTGGCGACTGGGCGCGCGTCAGGCCTGCCGGACGCGGGTCGGAATTGTAGGTCGCGGCGCACCTGTTCACGCCGTTCCTCATCACGCGCGTCCAAGGCATGCGCCCGGGCCTGGGCCGCACGGCGATCGAGCAACATGGCGGTGCCCTCGACCTCGGCCCCGGCGGCCGTGGCATCGATTTGCGCTTCACGCTGCCGGCGCCCAAGGGGCTCGAAACAGGCGAAACTTCGGACTCCTCCATCGCCGCCCGAGATACGCCACCCGATGACCCACACGGCGCTCGACCCCCGCCCGGGCCTGCCCGCCGTCCACTTGATGGACGGCGGGGATGTCGTGCGCGACGCGCTGACCCAGCTGCTGGGGCAGGCCTTCGAAGGCACGCGGAAAGGACCCGATGGGCGGTGAATTCGAGCTCATCGCCCGCCATTTCTCGCGCCCGGTGCGCCGCGCCGCGCTCGGCGTCGGCGACGACTGTGCGCTGCTGCGGCTCGATCCCGGCATGCAACTCGCGGTGTCCTGCGACATGCTGGTCGAAAGCCGCCACTTCCTGTCGACCGTGCCACCCGAGCGCCTGGGTCACAAGGCGCTGGCGGTCAATCTGAGCGATCTCGCCGCCTGCGGCGCGGAGCCCCTGGCCTTCACTCTGGCGCTGGCGCTGCCGCGTGCCGACGATGACTTCCTGGCCGCGTTCGCCCGCGGGCTGTACGCGCTGGCCGACGAGCACGGCATCGAACTCGTCGGCGGCGACACCACCGCCGGGCCGCTGAATATCTGCATCACCGTCTTCGGCCAGCTGCCCGCGGGGCAGGCACTCCTGCGCAGCGGGGCCGTCGTCGGCGACGATATCTGGGTCAGCGGGCGCTTGGGCGACGCGCGGCTGGCGCTGGAGGCCTTCCGCGGCGCCGTCTCGCTGCCGGGCGAGGGTTTCGAGGCCGTGCGCCGCGCCATGGAGTTGCCGCAGCCACGGGTCGCGCTCGGGCTCGCACTGCGCGGCGTGGCCAGCGCCGCCATCGACCTGAGCGACGGCCTGGTGGGCGACCTCGGCCATGTCCTGCAGCATTCCGGCGTCGGCGCCGTGCTGCGCGCCGATGCCCTGCCACGCAGTGAGGTGCTGGCGGCGCAGCCGCTGGCACTGCAGCGCCTGTGCGTGCTCGCCGGCGGCGATGACTACGAACTGCTCTTCACCGCCCCGCCCGACCGGCGCGACGCCGTGCTCGCCGCCGGCCGGCGGGCCGGCGTGGCGCTCACCTGCTGCGGTGTGATCGAGGCCGACCGGGAACTGCGCATCGTCGATGCCGCCGGCCGCGAGTTGCCGCCGTCCTGGTCCGGCTTCGACCACTTCGCATGACGGCCCGCGTGCGCATTCCGGCCGCATTCCTGTGGCGCCACCCGGCGCACGGCATCGCGCTGGGCTTCGGCAGCGGCCTGTCGCCGTGGGCTCCAGGCACTGCGGGCACGTTCTGGGGCTGGGTGGCCTTCGCCGTGCTCGACCGCTGGCTCGGCGACGTCGGCTGGGGCGTGGTGATCGTGATCGCGCTCGTCGCCGGCCTGTGGGCCTGCACCGTGACGGCGCAGCACCTGGGCATCGCCGACCCCGGCGCCATCGTCTGGGACGAGGTGGTGGCGTTCTGGATCGTGCTCTGGCTGCTGACGCCGGCCAGCGCCTGGGACCAGTTGCTGGCTTTCGCGCTGTTCCGCTATTTCGATGCCGCCAAGCCGGGCCCGGTGGGCTGGGCCGACCGCCTGTGCAAGCTGCGGCCGGGGCAGGCCATCGGCTGGCGCCAGGGCTGGGGCATCCTGTTCGACGATCTGGTGGCGGCCGCGTGCACGCTGCTCGTCATCGCGCTGGCGATAACGTTGCCGCCCTTGCTCGGCCTGGCCTGAACGACCGACCATGGACCTTCGTGAATTGCTGCCCGGGGTGCAGGCGCTGGCCGAAGCGCTGCGATCGCGCGGCTGGCGCCTGGCCACGGCCGAGAGCTGCACTGGCGGCCTGATCGCTGCCGCCTGCACCCAGCTGGCCGGTTCCAGCGACTGGTTCGAACGCGGCGTCGTGAGCTACAGCAACGCGGCCAAGACCGAACTGCTGGGTGTTCCCGCGACCCTCATCGAGGCCCACGGCGCGGTCAGCGAGGCGGTGGCGCGGGCGATGGTGCAGGGCGCGCTGCAGCACGCGCCGGTGGAGCTGGCCGTGGCGGTGACCGGCATTGCCGGGCCCGGCGGCGCCGTGCCGGGCAAGCCGGTGGGCACGGTGTGGCTGGCCTGGGGCACGGCCGCCGGTGTGCGGGCCGAATTGCTGCAGCTCGGCGGCGATCGCGACGCCGTGCGTCTTGCCGCCGTGCAGGCGGCGCTGCAGCGGCTGACCGAGGCGGCGCGCCCATGAAGGTGCTGCTGTGCGGCGAGATGGACTCTGCCGAGATGGCGGTCTGGCGCACGGCGCTGGCCGCGGCGATGCCCGAAGCCTCGTGGCTCGACCGCGACGCCGCGCAGGCCCAGGCGAACGAAGTGCAGGCCGCCGTCGTCGCCAACCCGGCGCCAGGCAGCCTGCAGGGGCTGCCGCGGCTGCGCCTGATCCAGAGCCTGTGGGCCGGCGTCGACCGCCTGCTGGCCGACGCTACGTTGCCCACTGGCGTGCCGATCGCCCGCATGGTCGACCCCTTGATGAGCGCGGCGATGGCCGAAACGGCGCTGTGGGCCGTGCTGTCGCTGCACCGCGGCTTCTTCACCTATGCCGAACGGCAGCGCCGCGGCGTCTGGCGCCAGCACGCCCAGCGCCGCGCCGACGAGTTGCAGGTGCTCATCCTCGGCCAGGGCGAGATGGGGCGTGCCGCCGCGGCACGCATCGCCGCGCTCGGCTACCGCATGGCGGGCTGGCGCCGCGACGGCTCGCCGCTGCCGCCGCTGCTGGCCGGGGCCGACATCGTCATCAACCTGCTGCCGCTGACGGTCGACACACGCGGCCTGCTCGACGCGCACTTCTTCGCCGCACTGCCGCCACGTGCCTCGGTCGTCAACCTCGGTCGCGGCGCGCATGTCGTCGACGTCGACCTGCTGGCGGCGCTGGACAGCGGCCACCTTCGCCAGGCCGTGCTCGACGTCTTCCATGTCGAACCGCTCCCCGGCGGCCACCCGTACTGGTCGCACCCGCGTGTGACGGTGCTGCCACACGCCGCTGCAGCCACCGACCCGCGCAGCGCCGCCGCGGTGGTGGCGGCCAACCTGCGGGCCCTGCGCGACGGCGCTGCCGTATCGCACCTCGTCGACCGCCGGCGCGCGTACTGAGGGCCCCCAAGGTCCGGGCTGCGCCCGGCCCGCCCCCCGTGGGGGTTCAAGCAGAGTGGCGAAGCCGCATCTGCCTGAGACCCGGCATCGTGGGCGGCTTGCTCAGGCCTGCAGCGCCAGCCGCAGCGGCGACCGCGGCGCTTGCGGCGCCGTCGATTGCAGCACCATCAGCACCAGCCGCCGCAGCGCGGCCCAGTCGGCATGCGGCCACCCCGGGTGCTTGAGGCCCTTGGTGATGCCGTCGCACACGCTCGCGGCCACCACCAGCTCGGCCAGCCGGTGGTCGGACAGCGAGGGCAGCACGCGTTCGAACAGCCTCTCCTTGATGCCCCAGGCGCGGGCCTCCTTCAGCGCCAGCGGCAGCGGCTTGCCGTCATCGAGCGCCGCGCGCGCCCGTGCCAGGCTGCGCAGGTCCTCGGCCAACCCCCAGAGCACGCGCACGGCGGATTCGCCCTCGGCCTGCAGGCCGTCGATCATGCGCAGGGTGCGCGCCACCTGGCCGGTCCAGACCGCTTCGGCCAGCTGGGTGACGTCGTAACGCGCGACCTTGAGCACCGCGGCCTCCACCTGCTCGAAACTCAGCTCGCCGGCCGGGTGGAGCAGCGCCAGTTTCTGCATCTCCTGGTGCGCGGCGAGCAGATTGCCCTCGACGCAGTCGGCGAAGAAGGCGAGCGTGCGCTGCCCCGCCTCGCCGGCCTGCACACGCTGGCCCTGGCGCGCCAGGCGCTGTGCCAGCCAGGCCGGCAACGCCTTGCGCTCCAGCGTCTCCACGCGCACGGTGACGCCGGCGGTGTCAAGCGCACCGAACCACGCCGCCTTCGCCTGCTGCCAGTCCAGGCGCGGCAGCTGCACGAGGGTCAGCACGTCGTCGGACAGGCGTCCGCAATAGGCCTGCAGAGCCTCGGCGCCATCCTTGCCCGGTTTTCCCGAGGGGATGCGGATCTCGATCAGCTGGCGCTCGGCAAACAGGCTCATGGCCTGCGCAGCGCCGAGCACGGCGCTCCAGTCGAAATGTGCACCGCTGACGGTGAAGACCTTGCGTTCGCCAAAACCCGCGGCACGGGCGGCGGCGCGGATGGCGTCTGCGGCCTCCTGCGTCAGCAGCGGTTCGTCGCCATGCACCGCGTACAGCGGCCTGAGCCCGCGCGCGAGCTGGGCGTCGAGCTGCTCGGGACGGATCTGCATGCCGTCAGACGCGGACGGCGGCGAGCCGGCGCAGCACCTGCAGCACCAACTCGTTCTGCATGTCGCTGAACAGTTCGGCCTCTTCGTGTTCCTTGGCCAGCGCCGCGGATTCCTGGTAGCTGAGGTCACGTGCCACCAGCAGTTCGGCGCGTGGCATCAGCTCACGGCCCGACGGCGTCTGGGCACGGAAGGCGAACCTCAGTCGCAACTGCACTTCGCGCACCTGGGCGGCCGAGGTCGAGGCGACGATGCTGCGCTCGCGCGTGTCGACCAGCGCCTGCAGCACGACATCGGCGCGGTCGGGCGTGGCCAGGACCTCGACCTGCTGCTCGAACTGGCGCTGCAGTTCGTGGAGCATGGGCGAATGGGCGGCAAATCCGGTCAGCGCGACGCTGGAAAAGCTCATCCGCGGCGGCATGCGCAGCGCGAAGCCGCAGCCGCCGAGGCTGGCGGCAACAACGCTTGCGAGAGCCGCCAGCGCGGCCCGCCGCGACTGCGGCTCAGACGACGACATTGACCAGGCGGCCCGGGACGACGACGATCTTGCGCGCCGGCTTGCCCTCGGAGAAGCGCGCGAACTCGGGCGTGGCCAGCGCGGCGGCCTCGATGGCGGTGCGGTCGGCGGTGGCCGGCACGCGGATCGCGCCGCGCAGCTTGCCGCCGATCTGCAGCACGAGTTCGATCTCGTCCTGCACCAGCGCGGCTTCGTCGACCTGCGGCCAGGGGGCGTCGATGATCTCGCCGTGCCCGGCCTCGAAGCCGAGCCCGCGCCACAGCGCATGCGTGATGTGCGGCGCCGCCGGGTACAGCGTGCGCAGCAGGATGCCGAAGGCCTCGAGTTGCACCGCAGCGTCGGCAGCGCCGTCGTCCAGCCGGGCATCGTCGATCGCGTTGAGCATCTTCATCGCGCCCGAGATCACGGTGTTGTACTGCAGCCGCTCGTAGTCGTGGCTGACCTGGCGCAGCAGGCTGTGGATGTCGCGCCGAAGCGCGCAGGCAGCCGCGCTCGCGCCGGCCAGCGCAGGCGCGGCAGCGGCCAGGAGCGGCGCCAGCCGGAACCCGGTATTCCACAGCCGGCGCAGGAAGCGGAACGAGCCTTCGGCGCCCGAGTCCGACCACGCTGCGCTCTGGTCAGGTGGGCCGGCGAACATCGTGAACACGCGCGCCGTGTCGGCACCGAAGCGGGCGATGATGTCCTTGGGTTCGACAACGTTGTTCTTGCTCTTGGACATCTTCTCGATGCCGCCCAGCATCACCGGCAGGCCGTCGGCCTTGGCGGTGGCCCCCACCGGGTGGCCCCTGTCGTCGTAGCGCACGTCGACTTCGCTGGGGTAGAACCACTGCTTCTTGCCGGCCTCGTCTTCGCGGCAGAAGGATTCGTTGAGCAGCATGCCCTGCGTGAACAGGCGGGTGAAGGGCTCGCTGAATTTCACCAGGCCCAGATCCCGCATGGCCTTGGTCCAGAAGCGCGCGTACAGCAGGTGCAGCACGGCGTGCTCGATGCCGCCGATGTACTGGTCCATCGGCATCCAGTAGTCGTTGCGCGCGTCGACCATGGCGTCATCGCTGCCGGGGCAGCAGTAGCGCATGTAGTACCAGGCCGAATCGACGAAGGTGTCCATCGTGTCGGTCTCGCGCCGCGCCGGCTTGCCGCAGGTCGGGCAGGCCACGTTCAGGAACGACGCGCACTTGTTCAGCGGGTTGCCGCTGCCATCGGACACCAGGTCTTCGGGCAGCACCACGGGCAGGTCCTCGTAGGGCACCGGCACGTCGCCACAGGCGGGGCAGTGGATGATCGGGATCGGCGTGCCCCAGTAGCGCTGGCGGCTGATGCCCCAGTCGCGCAGCCGCCAGGTGGTCTTCGTCTCGCCCAGGCCCTTGCGTTCCAGCGCTTCGGCGATGGCGTCCACCGCCGCCTGGTAGGGTAGGCCGCTGTAGTTGCCGGAATTGACGGTCACGCCACGCTGCTTGTCGGCGTACCAGTCCTGCCACTGCTCGTAGCTGAAGTGCTCGCCGTCGACATGGATCACCTGCAGGATGTCGATGCCGTACTTCTTGGCAAAGGTGAAGTCTCGCTCGTCGTGCGCCGGCACGCCCATCACGGCGCCGTCGCCATAGGTCATCAGCACATAGTTGCCGACCCACACCGGCACCGCCTGGCCG
>Ga0105090_10000420_pt1 | contig 20692 bp, 20 predicted proteins | sample PPLLak3March2015_FD_79110 | JGI IMG/M metagenome (GOLD analysis project Ga0105090, IMG submission 79110) | Freshwater sediment microbial communities from Prairie Pothole Lake near Jamestown, North Dakota, USA - PPLs Lake P7 Core (1) Depth... | ecosystem: Environmental > Aquatic > Freshwater >... | reverse complement strand
TTCCTGTGGGGCATGCTGTGGATCTTCCTGATGACCGGCATCAACAACGCCGCCACCTTCCGCCAGTACCCGATCGTCTTCGCCTACTCGCCGGGCAAGGGCGCGCAGATGCTGGGCTGGACCGGCGCCTGGGCGGCCTTCGGCCCCTTCGTCTGGAACGTGCTGATCGCCGCGTCGATCGACAAGACCGGCACGGTGACGGCCTTCTTCATCGGCTGCGCGGTGTTCTACGTCTACTCGCTGTTCGTCAACTGGTGGTACTACACGCGCAAGGGCGCCGAACGCTTCGACTACGGCAACACCGGCGGCACCTGGTGGGACAAGCTGCCTGACGGCGAGAAGGAGCGCATGAAGCGCATCGACCTGCACCAGGCCGCTTGAGCGTGGCGACAGGGACTGCGGACCCCGGGTCCGCGCCCGCATGTACCCCACCCGCACGAGCCACTACTTCCATGGATACAGTCGTCAACGCCGGAGCAGTCGCTTACGGGATCGTGCTGATCCTGGGCGTGTTCGTGCGCACATCGGTGACCGAGGCGATGCGCGTGGACACGCTGTTCATTCCGGGCGCCAGCGAGAAGACGCGGCCGGTGAATCTGGTCCTGGGCCTGCTGATCGCAGGCTACGGCGCCTGGTCGCTGTGGGGGAAGTGAGATGGCGGCTGCAGCGTGCGTTCAAGGCCGTCGCCGCACCCTGCGCGATGCCTCGAGATCAACGGGTGGTTCTACCTGCGCCGCGACGCGTGCGTGAAGAACCCCTGACACCGCATTGCGCATGACTGCCGCTCCGATGTCCGCGCCACTCGCCTACTGGGACCCGGAGGATCGTGCCTTCTGGTCCCGGGAGGGGGCGGGGGTTGCGCGCCGCAACCTTGCGGTCTCCGCCACTGCGTTGGTGCTGTCGTTCGCGGTATGGATGCTGTGGAGCGTCGTGGTCGTGCAATTGCCGCACGCGGGCTTCCGCTTCACCACGGATCAGCTGTTCTGGCTCGCCGCCGTGCCCGGTCTCGCCGGCGGCACGCTGCGCCTGCTGTTCGCTTTCCTCGTGCCGATCTTCGGCGGGCGCGCGTGGACGACGATCTCCACGCTCCTGCTGCTCGTGCCCTGCGTGGGGCTCGGGATCGCCGTGCAGGACCCGGCCACCGGCTTCCCGACGTTCCTGCTGCTGGCGCTGGCGGCGGGCATCGGCGGCGGCAACTTCGCCTCGTCGATGGCGAACATCAGCTTCTTCTATCCGGCCGACCGCAAGGGATTCGCGCTGGGCGTCAACGCCGGCGTGGGCAACCTCGGCATCCCGCTGGCGCAACTGGTGCTTCCGCTCGCGGTCGCGGTTCCGCTGTTCGGTGCGCTGGCGGGCAGCCCGCAGGCTTTCGTCGACTCGGGCGGCACGCGGGAAGTCTGGCTGCAGAACGCGGGCTTCGTCTGGGTGCCCGCGATTCTTCTTGTCGCACTGCTCGCGTGGCGCCGCATGGACGACGTCGACGCGGTGCGCGCGTCGCTCGGCGACCAGGCCGGCGTGGTGCTGCGCCGCGAGACGTGGATCCTCGCGTGGCTCTACCTCGGCACGTTCGGGTCCTACGTCGGCTTCGCCGCCGGCTTCCCGCTGGTGGCGGAGACGCAGTTCGCCGGGACCAACGCGATGTTCTACGCGTTCGCGGGGCCGCTGCTCGCCGCGGTCGTCCGGCCGCTCGGCGGCTGGCTCGCCGACCGCCACGGCGGCGCACTCGTCGCGATCGGTTGCTTCGTCGCGATGGCGGTGGCGATCACGGCGTTGCTGCTCGGCTCCGGAGCCTACGGCCCGTTCCTCGCGTGGTTCGCCGTGCTGTTCGTGGCGAGCGGGGTGGGTAACGGCGCGGTGTTCCAGCTGATCCCGGCGGTGTTCGCCGGCCTGCACGCGGCGAAGCACGCCGACCCCGAGGCCGCGGCGCGCGCGGCGTCGATCGAGGCGGCCGCGGCGCTCGGGCTCGCCTCGGGCATCGCCGCGTTCGGCGGCTTCTTCATCCCCAAGGCGTACGGCACCGCGGTCGCGACGACCGGCGGGACCGGCGCCGCGCTGGTGCTGTTCCTCGTCTTCTACCTGTCCTGCATCGCCCTGACGTGGTGGTTCCGCGCCCGGGCGCCGCAATCACGTCCCGCCTGACCCCTGGAGTCGTCGATGAGTCACTTTCTCGATCGCCTGATGTACTTCTCGAAGGACCGCCAGTCTTTCTCCGACGGCCACGGCGTGGTCACGACCGAGGACCGCACCTGGGAGGACGGCTACCGCAAGCGCTGGCAGCACGACAAGATCGTGCGCTCGACGCACGGCACCAACTGCACGGGCTCGTGCAGCTGGAAGATCTACGTGAAGAACGGCGTGGTGACGTGGGAGACGCAGCAGACCGACTACCCGCGCACGCGGCCCGACATGCCGAACCACGAGCCCAGAGGCTGCTCGCGCGGCGCGTCGTACTCCTGGTACCTGTACAGCGCGAACCGGGTCAAGTACCCGATGGTGCGCGGCGCGCTGGTGCGCCTGTGGCGCGAGGCGCGCCGCTCGCTCGGCCCGGTCGAGGCGTGGCAGTCGATCGTCAGCGACCCGGCCAAGGCGAAGTCGTACAAGGCGATCCGGGGGCTCGGCGGGTTCGTGCGCTCGACGTGGGAGGAGGTCAACGAGATCATCGCCGCGGCGAACGTGCACACGATCAAGGCGCACGGCCCGGACCGCGTGATCGGCTTCTCGCCGATCCCGGCGATGTCGATGGTGTCCTACGCCGCTGGCAGCCGCTACCTGTCGCTGATCGGCGGCGTGTGCATGAGCTTCTACGACTGGTACTGCGACCTGCCGCCGGCGAGCCCGCAGACCTGGGGCGAGCAGACCGACGTGCCCGAGTCGGCCGACTGGTACAACTCGACGTTCATCATGGCGTGGGGCAGCAACGTGCCGCAGACGCGCACGCCCGACGCGCACTTCTTCACCGAGGTCCGCTACAAGGGCGCGAAGACCGTCGCGGTCACGCCCGACTACGCCGAGGTCAGCAAGCTCGCCGACCTTTGGCTGCATCCCAAGCAGGGCACCGACGCCGCACTGGCGATGGCGATGGGTCACGTGATCCTGCGCGAGTTTCACGTCGAGAAGCCGTCGGCGTACTTCATCGACTATTGCCGCCGCTACACCGACATGCCGATGCTGGTGAAGCTGGTCAAGCGGGCCGGGCGCTACGTGCCCGACCGTTACCTCCGCGCGAGCGAGGTCGCAGGCGGGATGGGCGAGGCGAACAACCCCGAATGGAAGACGGTGGCCGTCGACGAGCCGAGCGGCAAGCTGGTCGCGCCGACGGGCACGATCGGTTACCGCTGGGGCCAGAAGGAAGGCGGCGACCTCGGCAAGTGGAACCTCGAGACGCGCGACGGCCGCGGCGCCGACGTCAAGCTCGCGCTGAGCCTGGGAGGGCGCAGCGACGAGGTCGTCCCGGTCGCGTTCCCGTACTTCGGCGGCATCGCGGTCGAGCACTTCAGCGAGAACGACCAGGGCGGCGACGTGCTATTGCGCCACGTTCCGGCGAAGAAGGTGGAGCTTGCCGACGGCGAGGCGCTGGTGGCCACCGTCTATGACCTCGTGCTCGCCAACTACGGCGTCGACCGCGGCTTCGGCGGCCTCGCGGCGAAGTCGTATGCCGACGACACCCCGTACACGCCGGCCTGGCAGCAGAAGATCACCGGGGTGAAGGCCGACGACATCATCACCGTCGCACGGCAGTTCGCCGACAACGCCGACAAGACGAACGGCAAGTCGATGATCATCATCGGCGCGGCGATGAACCACTGGTTCCACGCCGACATGAACTACCGCGGCGTCATCAACATGCTGATGATGTGCGGTTGCGTGGGCCAGTCGGGCGGCGGCTGGGCCCACTACGTCGGCCAGGAGAAGCTGCGGCCGCAGACCGGCTGGACCGCTCTCGCGTTCGCGCTCGACTGGGCGCGTCCGCCGCGCCAGCAGAACTCGACGTCGTTCTTCTACGCGCACACCGACCAGTGGCGCTACGAGAAGCTCGACGTGAAGGAGATCCTCTCGCCGCTGGCCGACCCTAACGAGTACACCGGCAGCCTGATCGATTTCAACGTGCGCGCCGAGCGCATGGGCTGGCTGCCCTCCGCCCCAGCGCTGCAGACGAATCCGATGCAGGTGGTGCGCGACGCCGAGAAGGCAGGACAGGACCCGAAGGCCTATGCCGTCGAGGCCCTGAAGGACGGGCGCCTGCGCATGTCCTGCGAGGACCCGGACAACCCGGCGAACTGGCCGCGCAACCTGTTCGTGTGGCGCAGCAACCTGCTCGGCAGCTCGGGCAAGGGCCACGAGTACTTCCTCAAGCACCTGCTCGGCACCACGCACGGCGTGCAGGGCAAGGACCTCGGCGAGGAGGGGGGCCGCAAGCCCGAGGAGGTGGTGTGGCGCGACGAGGCGCCGAAGGGCAAGCTCGACCTGCTGGTGACGCTCGACTTCCGCATGTCGACCACCTGCCTGTACTCGGACATCGTGCTGCCCACCGCGACCTGGTACGAGAAAAACGACCTCAACACCTCCGACATGCACCCGTTCATCCACCCGCTGTCGCTGGCGGTGGACCCGGCGTGGGAGGCGCGCTCCGACTGGGACATCTACAAGGGCATCGCCAAGAAGTTCTCCGAGGTGTGCGTCGGCCACCTCGGCAAGGAGAAGGAACTCGTCCTCACGCCCCTCATGCACGACACGCCGGGCGAGCTCGCGCAGGCGACCGACGTCAAGGAGTGGAAGAAGGGCCAGGTCGACCTCATTCCGGGCAAGACCGCACCGGCGATGGCCGTCATCGAGCGCGACTTCCCGAACACCTACGCCAAGTTCACCGCGCTGGGTCCGCTGATGGCGAAGGTGGGCAACGGCGGCAAGGGCATCGCCTGGAATACCGAGCACGAAGTCGAGCAGCTGGGCAAGCTCAACTACACGGTGCGCGAGGACGGCGTGGCGAAGGGAATGCCGCGCATCGAGACCGACATCGACGCCTGCGAGGTCGTCCTCACGCTCGCGCCCGAGACCAACGGCGAGGTCGCCGTGAAGGCGTGGCAGGCGCTGTCGAAGATCACTGGCCGCGAGCACGCACACCTCGCGCTGCCCAAGGAGGACGAGAAGATCCGCTTCCGCGACGTCCAGGCGCAGCCGCGCAAGATCATCAGCTCGCCCACCTGGTCGGGCATCGAGTCCGAGAAGGTGAGCTACAACGCCGGCTGGACCAACGTCCACGAGCTGATCCCGTGGCGCACGCTGACCGGCCGCCAGCAGTTCTACCAGGACCACAAGTGGATGCTGGGCTTCGGCGAGGGGCTGTGCGTCTACCGGCCGCCTGTGGACCTCAAGACCGTGCACCCGATGAAGGGGCTGAAGCAGAACGGCAACCCGGAGATCGCGCTCAACTTCATCACGCCGCACCAGAAGTGGGGCATCCACTCGACCTACACCGACAACCTGATGATGCTGACGCTCTCCCGCGGCGGGCCGATCGTGTGGCTCTCCGAGGACGACGCGAAGCGCATCGGCGTCGTCGACAACGACTGGATCGAGCTCTACAACGTCAATGGCGCGATCGCGGCGCGCGCGGTGGTCTCGCAGCGCGTGAACAACGGCATGTGCATGATGTACCACGCGCAGGAGAAGATCATCAACACGCCCGGTTCGGAGGTCACCGGAACGCGCGGCGGCATCCACAACTCGGTCACGCGCATCGTGGTGAAGCCCACGCACATGATCGGCGGCTACGCGCAGCAGGCGTACGGCTTCAACTACTACGGGACGATCGGGACGAACCGCGACGAGTTCGTGATCGTGCGCAAGATGAAGAACGTGGACTGGATGGACCAGCCGGCAACGGCAGGTTCCTCGGCATGACCGCGCTCGCCACCCTGGTTGTCGTCATCCCCGCGCAAGCGGGGATCCAGCGACTTCCCGAAGCAAGACACTGGGTCCCCGCCTGCGCGGGGACGACGAAGTGGACGAATCCACGGTCTGTCCGTACCCGTATCGCAGGAGAAACGCAATGAAGATCCGCGCGCAGATCGGCATGGTCCTCAACCTGGACAAGTGCATCGGCTGCCACACCTGTTCGGTGACCTGCAAGAACGTCTGGACGAACCGCGAGGGCATGGAGTACGCCTGGTTCAACAATGTCGAAACGAAGCCGGGCATCGGCTACCCGAAGGACTGGGAGAACCAGAAGCGCTGGAACGGCGGCTGGGTGAAGCGCAACGGCGGCATCGAGCCGCGCCAGGGCGGCAAGTGGTCGATCCTGATGAAGCTGTTCGCGAACCCGAACCTGCCGGAGATCGACGACTACTACGAGCCTTTCACGTTCGACTACGAGCACCTGCACACCGCCCCCGTGATGAAGGCCTCGCCGGTGGCCCGCCCCCGGTCGCTGATCACCGGCGCGCGGATGGAGAAGATCGAGTGGGGCCCGAACTGGGAGGAGATTCTCGGCGGCGAGTTCGCCAAGCGCAGCAAGGACGCGAACTTCGAGGGCGTGCAGAAGGAGATCTACGGCCAGTTCGAGCACACGTTCATGATGTACCTGCCGCGGCTGTGCGAGCACTGCCTCAACCCCACGTGCGTCGCGTCGTGCCCGTCCGGCTCGATCTACAAGCGCGAGGAGGACGGCATCGTCCTGATCGACCAGGACAAGTGCCGCGGCTGGCGCATGTGCGTCTCCGGCTGCCCCTACAAGAAGATCTACTACAACTGGTCCTCCGGCAAGGCGGAGAAGTGCATCTTCTGCTACCCGCGCATCGAGGCGGGCCAGCCGACCGTGTGCTCGGAAACCTGCGTGGGCCGCATCCGCTACCTCGGCGTGCTGCTCTACGACGCCGACCGCATCGGTGAGGCGGCCGCGGTGGGCGAAGGGGACCTCTACGCCGCGCAGCTCGGGTTGTTCCTCGACCCGAACGACCCGAAGGTGATCGAGCAGGCGCGCGCCGACGGCGTGCCGCAGGCGTGGCTCGACGCGGCGCGCAGCTCGCCCGTCTACAAGATGGCGGTGGACTGGAAGGTCGCGCTGCCGCTGCACCCGGAGTACCGCACGTTGCCGATGGTCTGGTACGTGCCGCCGCTCTCGCCGATCCAGTCCGCGGCGAACTCGGGCGACATCGGCGCGTTCGGTTCGCTGCCCGACGTGCGCAGCCTGCGCATCCCGCTCAAGTATCTCGCGAACCTGCTGACCGCGGGCGACGAGCAGCCGGTGGCGGCCGCGCTCGAGCGCATGCTGGCGATGCGTGCGTACATGCGCGACCGCCACGTCGAGAAGCGCGAGAACGCCGCGGTGCTGAAGCAGGCCGGTCTTACCGTGCACCAGGTCGAGGACATGTACCAGATCATGGCGATCGCGAACTACGAGGACCGCTTCGTCATCCCGACGACGCACCGCGAGCACGCCGAGAACGCCTACGACCTGCGCGGCGAGTGCGGCTTCTCGTTCGGCAATGGCTGCTCGGACGGCGCCTCGCCGGCTGCGGGGCTGTTCGGCGGGAAGAAGCGCCGCACGATCCCGATCAAGGAAGTCGTCTAGGAGCAACGCGATGTCGATCACCTACAAGGCGCTCGCCGCGCTGCTCGCCTACCCGGAGGCCGACCTCGTGGCCGCGCTGCCCGAGATCCGCGCAATCGTCGAGGCCGACCGCGCGCTCCCGCGCGCCGAGCGGCGCGATCTCGTCGCGCTGGCCGACGAGATAGCCTCCGGCGACCCCATCGATGCCCAGGAGCGCTACGTCGCGCTGTTCGACCGTGGACGCGCGACCAGCCTGCACCTGTTCGAGCACGTCCACGGCGAGTCGCGCGACCGCGGCCAGGCGATGGTCGACCTCAAGGCCGAGTACGAGCGCGCGGGCCTGCGGCTCGCGCGAGGCGAGCTGCCGGACTACCTGCCGGCGCTGCTCGAATTCCTGAGCCTGCAGCCGCACGACGTGGCGGAGGTGATGCTCGGCGAGAGCGCGCCCCTGCTGCGCAAGGTCGGCAACGCGCTTGCCGCCCGCGGTTCGCGATACGCATCGGTGCTCGCCGCGGCGCTTGCCTCGGTCGGCGAGCGCGGGCTGGACGAGAGGCCCGAGGCCGCCGTCGAGCCCGACAAGCCGATCGACGAAGAGTGGGCCGAGGCGCCGGTGGTCTTCGGCCCGGGCGCCGCGCCTTCCTGCGGCGTCCCCGCACCCGCTTCGGCGGTCGTCAAGTTCATGCCCCGTCCCGCTGCGCGCTGACACGAAGGAATTCTCATGGCCGCGAACCTCAACACCTTCCTCTTCGGCATCTATCCGTACATCGCGCTCGCCGTGTTCCTGGTGGGGAGCCTCATCCGGTTCGACCGCGAGCAGTACACCTGGAAGAGCGACAGCTCGCAGCTGCTGCGTGCGGGCCAGCTGCGGCTGGGCTCGAATCTCTTCCACATCGGGATCCTCGGCATCTTCTTCGGCCACTTCTTCGGCATGCTCACGCCGATGGCGCTCTTCCACGCGCTCGGCATCGAGCCACCGGCGAAGCAGTTGCTCGCCATCGTCGCCGGCGGCATCTTCGGCGCAATCATGCTGGTCGGGCTGGTCATCCTGATGCACCGCCGCTTCGCCGAGCCGCGCATCCGGGTCACCACGCGCGCGACGGACTGGCTGGTGCTGTGGATGCTGCTGGTCCAGCTCCTGCTCGGACTGGTGTCGCTGCCGGTGTCGGCCGGGCACATGGATGGCGGCGAGATGGTCAAGCTGATGACCTGGGCGCAGCACATCGTCACGTTCCAGGGCGACGCGTCGAACTACGTCGCGGGCGTAGCGACGATCTTCAAGTTGCACCTGCTGCTCGGCATGACGATCTTCCTCGTCTTCCCGTTTACCCGGCTGGTGCACGTGTGGAGTGGCTTCGCGGCGATCAGTTACGTCACGCGGGCGTACCAGGTGGTGAGGAGCCGGTAACGTGCCCATCCACCTCAACGCCGTCACGATCGACGACACTGCAATCTGCGCCGAAGCGGCGCTGCACGCCGGCGCGCCGGATCCCGAGGCGGCCGCTCGCCGCTCGCTCGCCGTGCGCGAGCTCCTGCTGCAACGCGCCGGCGCGCTTGGTCTGCTCGAAGGAGGCGCGCCGCGCGAGGCCGTCGCTTTCGCCAGTCGCGACGCCGAGGACGACGTCATCGCCCGCCTGCTCGACGCGGAGGTTGCCACGCCCGCCGCCACGAGCGCGGAATGCCGCCGCCACTTCGAAGCGCATCCCGAGCGCTACCATTCGGGAGACCTCGTCGAGGCGCGCCACATCCTGTTCGCGGTGACGCCGGGCACGCCGGTGAACCTGCTGCGCGCGAAGGCCGAGGAGACGCTCACGGAGCTGCGCGCGCATCCGGAGCTGTTCGCCCGGAGGGCGGCCGAGCTGTCGAACTGTCCATCGGGCGCGCAGGGCGGCAATCTGGGGCAGTTCGGCCGCGGCCAGATGGTGCCGGAGTTCGACGCGGCCGTCTTCGGCTCGGACGCGAGCGGCGTGCTGCCGCAGCTCGCCACGACGCGCTACGGTTTCCACGTCATCGCGGTCGACCACCGCATAGCCGGGCGAGCGCTGCCGTTCGAGCAGGTCGAAAGCGCGATTGCCGCGGCGCTCGAGGCCCAGGTGACGGCGCTCGCGCTGCGCCAGTACGTCGAGGTGCTCGCCGGGCAGGCGGACCTGGAGGGCGTCGACCTGGCCGGCGCGGTTTCGCCGCTGGTCCAGTAGCGCCCGGCATCGGGCAAAATGGCGCTATGGTTGACGATCTCGTCAGGCGCCTCGCCCGCTTCGAGCGGAGCTACTTTCCCAAGTACCGCGAGGAGTACCGCCGGCTGGTCAAGGAAGGGCAGCACCCGCGCACTTTGTTCATCGGCTGCTCTGACTCGCGCATCGTGCCCAATGTCCTGACGGGAACGGGGCCCGGCGACCTGTTCGTCGTGCGCAACGTCGGCAACCTCGTGCCGCCCTACGATCCTGCCGGCACCGATCCGGGGCTCGGGGCGGCAGTCGAATTCGCCGTGCTCAACCTGCACGTGCGCGACGTGGTGATCTGCGGCCACAGCCACTGCGGCGCGATCCGCGCGCTGTACGAGGAGGAGCCGCAGGCACTGCGCGACATGCCGCAGCTCGCGCGCTGGCTCGACCACGCGCGCGACGCGGTCCTTCCGGTCACGGTCTCCGAGGAGGCGCTGCGCCGCACCGAACAGCGCTCGGTCGTGCTGCAGCTCGAGCGGCTGATGGGCTATCCCGCGGTCGCCGCCGGCGTGGCGAACGGCGCGGTGTTCCTGCACGGCTGGCACTACCTCATCGAGGAGGGCCGCATCCTGGTGCTCGACATCGAGTCCGGCAAGTTCGTGGCCACCGACGTGGTGATGGGCGCGGCCAAGCACGGCGGCGACGCGGCGGCGTTCCAGCTGCAATAGGCGGTGTCGCATCCGCGACGCTGACGAGCAACACGCTCGGCAGCGAGCGTCGCGCCGACTGCGCGGATCCGCCCCCGGTGCGGACAGGGTTGGCTGCGTCGCGCATTCCGTGCCACAATCGCCCCAACGAATCCGATTCAGGGGCATACGATGCTGGATCGCGACGGGTATCGCCCGAACGTCGCCATCGTCATCGTCAACCAGCGCAACCACGTCTTCTGGGGCAAGCGGATCCGCGAGCACTCCTGGCAGTTTCCGCAAGGCGGCATCAACCCCGGCGAGGCGCCCGAGATTGCGATGTACCGCGAGCTCCACGAAGAAGTGGGGCTCGAGCCCGAGCACGTCCGCATCCTCGGACGCACGCGCGACTGGTTGCGCTACGACGTGCCGCAGCACTGGATCAAGCGCGAGTGGCGCGGCAGCTACCGCGGCCAGAAGCAGATCTGGTACCTGCTGCGGCTGACCGGCCGCGACACGGACATGAACCTCCGCGCGAGCGAGAAACCGGAATTCGACGCGTGGCGCTGGAACGAGTACTGGGTGCCGCTCGACTCGGTGATCGAGTTCAAGCGCGAGGTCTACCGCCAGGCGCTGCTGGAGCTCGAGCGCTTCCTCCACGCGCGCCCGAACCTGCGCCGCACGCGCCTCTACGGCGGGCTTTCGCTGCCGGTGGTGCCCGACTCCTACACGGAGCCCGCCCGCTCGGGCGAGTGACTCGTCAGCCCGGCATCGCGAGCTGCGGGGCGAGTCCCAGGCCGCCCAGCGCGATGCCGATCACGATGCCCATGACGAGCCCCGCGATCACGACGACGATCGTGTAGGGCAGCGCCTTCTCCGGTGCGCACTTGCCCAGCACCGGGGCGCCGAGGAAGAACGTGTACCAGGCATAGGCGGCCGCCGCGAGGCTCAGGATGCCGCCCAGCGCGCCGAGCAGCGCAAAGATGCCGCCGACGAATGCCGCGGTGTAGCTGAACGCGGAGAGCTTGAGCGCCGCGACGAAGTCCTTCTGCCCGCCGAACGACGGCGCGAGCGCGTCGACGACCAGCGCGACCAGCGCGGTGATCGCGAGCAGCATCGCGTACTGGCCGAGCGCCAGCGTGAGGCTCTGCGTGGACAGGAGCACGGCGAGCGGGCCGATGACGCCGAGGAGCATCACCCAGTTCGTGTAGATGCCCTGCACGGTCATCGGCTCGGCGGCGATCTTCGGCCACTCGGTCTTCGGCGACAGCAGGATGCCCTTGAGTCGTTCGACCAAGTTCATGGCGGATTCCTCCCTGGAACGGGGCAAGTGTATGCGACGCCCCCAGGCCTGTCGAATGAGTCCTCCCAGCCTCGGGATCAGCCTGGCAGAACCAGGTTGGAGCGCCCGCCGGTCGCTTGCGCAACCTTGACGTCGGCTCCTGATCGCCGACGTGAGCGGGCGCCGCAATCGGGTCCTTCTGGCTAGACCAGAAGGACCAGATTGTCCCGGTGAATCAGCTCCGGCTCGTCGACGTAGCCCAGCGCCGCCTCGATCTCCGAGGAGGGCTTGCGCACGATTTTCGCGGCCTCCGCGGCGTCGTAATTGACGAGTCCGCGCGCGACTTCCACGCCCTCGGGCGAGAAGCAGCCGACGACCTCGCCGCGCTGGAACGCACCGTCGACGGCGACCACGCCGATCGGCAGCAGGCTCTTGCCTTCCTTCGTCAGCGCGCGCACGGCGCCGGCGTCGAGCGTCAGGCGCCCGGCGAGCTGCACGTGGTCGGCGAGCCACTGCTTGCGCGCGGCGAGCGTCTGCCGCTCCGCGACGAGCTCGGTGCCGATCGGCTCGCCGGCAGCAAGCCGCGTGAGCACGTCGCTCTCGCGGCCGCTGGCGATCACCGTGCCTGCGCCGCTGCGTGCCGCGCGCTTCGCAGCGAGGATCTTGGTCAGCATGCCGCCGCGGCCCAGCGCGCTCCCGGCACCTCCGGCCATGCGCTCGAGCGAGGGGTCGCCGGCGCGCGCGCTGCGCACCAGCGTGGCCTCGGGGTCGCGGCGGGGATCGGCGGTGTACAGGCCGACCTGGTCGGTCAGCAGCACCAGCACGTCCGCCTCGATCAGGTTGGTCACCAGCGCGCCCAGCGTGTCGTTGTCGCCGAGGCGGATCTCGTCGGTCGTGACCGTATCGTTCTCGTTGATGACCGGGATCACGCCCAGCCCGATCAGCGTGAGCAGCGTGCTGCGCGCGTTGAGGTAGCGGCGGCGATCGGCGAGGTCCTCGTGCGTGAGCAGCACCTGCGCCGTGCGCAGGCCGTGCTGCGCGAACGCCTGCTCGTAGGCCTGCACCAGCCCCATCTGGCCCACGGCTGCGGCCGCCTGCAGCTCGTGGATCGCCTTCGGCCGCGTCGACCAGCCGAGGCGCTTGACGCCTTCGGCGATGGCGCCGGAGGACACCAGCACGACGGACTTGCCGGCGCGCACCAGCGCCGCGATCTCGGCTGCCCAACGCGCGACGGCTTCGTGGTCGAGCCCGCGGCCTTCGTCCGTGACGAGGCTCGAGCCGACCTTGACGACGATGCGCGCAGCACCGGCGACGAGCGACGCCACGTCAGCCCCTTTCTCCACCCACCGCGCGGCGCCGCCTGCGCACCGGCGCAGGCGTCACGACCTGCGGTTCGCCTTCGTCCGCCGCCGCGGCCGGCGGCGCGCTCGCGGGGTGCGCGTCGAGCCACGCCTGCACCGCGTAGACGAGCTCGCGGCAGCCTTCGCCACTGATCGCCGCGATCGCGAACACCGGCCCCTTCCAGCGCAGCGAGCGCACAAGCGCCTTTGCACGCGCCTCGCGCTCGTCCGCGGGCACGAGGTCGAGCTTGTTCAATACCAGCCAGCGCGGCTTCGCGTGCAGCGCCGGATCGTACTTCTTCAGTTCCGCGACGATCGCGCGCGCGTCGCGCACCGGATCGGCTGCCGGATCGAACGGCGCGACGTCGACGACGTGCAGCAGCAGGCGCGTGCGCGCGAGGTGGCGCAGGAACTGGTGGCCGAGCCCCGCGCCCTCGGACGCGCCCTTGATGAGACCGGGGATGTCGGCGACGACGAAGCTGCGGTTGGCGTCGGTGCGCACCACGCCGAGGTTCGGCGCCAGCGTGGTGAACGGGTAGTCGGCGACCTTGGGGCGAGCCGCGGAGATCGCGCGGATCAGCGTCGACTTGCCCGCGTTCGGCAGGCCGAGCAGGCCCACGTCGGCGAGCACGCGCAGCTCGAGGCGCAGCCGCCGCGAGTCGCCCTTGCCGCCGGGGGTGGACTGTCGCGGCGCGCGATTCGTGCTCGACTTGAAGTTGAGGTTGCCCAGGCCCCCGCGCCCGCCCTTCGCGACGAGCGCGCGCTCGCCGTCGTGCGCGAGATCGGCAAACTGCTCGCCGCTGTCCGCATCGTGCACGACCGTTCCCACCGGCACGCGCAGCACGACGTCCTCGCCTCCCTTGCCGAACTGGTCGGCGCCGCGGCCGTGCTCGCCGCGCTGCGCGCGGTGGATGCGTGCGTAGCGGTACTCGATGAGCGTGTTGATGTTGCGGTCGGCGACGAGGTAGATGCTGCCACCGCGGCCGCCATCGCCGCCGTCGGGCCCGCCACGCGGCACGAACTTCTCGCGGCGGAACGACACTGCGCCGTTGCCGCCGTCGCCGGCGTGCACTTCGATGGTCGCTTCGTCGACGAATTTCATGTCAGTGGCGCCGGGCCGTCCCAAGCCACACTCTCGTTCCCCTCAGGGTCGGCGAGCGAAGCAAGCGTTAGGGATCGTCTCATCTCAGGGCTGCCTTCGGTAGAGTACGTGGCGCTCGGTGCGGTCGCCGCGGCGGCTGCCTTCCCACGCGATCGCGTAGCCGGGCAGCGGCGGCGTGCCGTCGGGCAGGCGCCCGTACTGCACGAGCAGCATCGGGCAACGCGCGGCGCCCGGGGCCGCTTCGGGCACGGTGACGACGCCGGCGAAATGATAGAACAGCGCGCGCTGCGCCAGCCCCACGTCGCGACGCGCGATGCAGCCCGAGTCGACGCGCTGGTGGCCGAGCGACTGGCCGATTGCCTGGTAGGTGCGCCGCGCGTCGACATAGGGCAGCCAGATCGTCGACGACAGGCCCCAGATGAGCGTCATGCCCGCCGCCCAATTGAGCACGGTGCGGCGGTTGCTGCGCCGCGCGGGTCGCACCACTACGACCCACAGCGCCGTGAGGAGCAGCGCCGCGACGACCGCGCGCAGGCGGAACGACGTGCCGTAGCCGGTCTCGCTGTCGCGCAGCAGGATCGCGACGCGCGCCGACATGCCGTTGAAGTACGCGTCGATCCAGAACGCCCACAGCGCGATCGCGACGATGCCGAAGGTCAGGATGCCGAACCAGTCGAGCGCTGCCGAGTGGCTGCGCTTCAGCGTGTCGACTTCCAGCGCGGCAAGGAGCGCCAGCGGCGCGACCAGCGGCAGCAGCTGCATCAGCCGCGGCTCGGGCATCGCGGCGAGCACGAGAAGCATCCATGCCGACCACACGGCCGGCGCGACGACACCCGGCGCGCGCGCGCCGCCGTTGAACCCGCGCGCGCGGATCCACGCCGTCCACGCGATCAGCGGCACCGCCGGCCAGGCGAACCAGACGAGGTTCTTCGCGAGCCATACGGGATCCGGCGCGCCGCTGCCGGCCGCGAACGGCAGCAGGGCGGTCACCGGCTCGGCGGCGAGCCACGCCTCGAACAACCCGCCCGAGCGCGCGCGCAGCGCAAGCGGCCAGGCGGCGGCCAGCGGGGTCGCCACGACGATCGCGAGCGCCACGGTCGCCGCGTACGAACGCGAGCGCCACTGCGCACCCAGCCAAGGCAGCGCGAGCGCGGGCGGCAGCGTCCACAGGAGACCCAGCCAGCTGTCGGCGAGGAACGCGCCTGCCGTCGCGATGCCCAGCAGGACGCCGCCGAGCATTGGCCGCCGTAGCGCGAGCGCCACGGCGTAGATTGCCGCGATCACCGCCACCGCGAGCCCGAGTTCGCCGGACAAGTGGTGTGCACGGTCGAACAGGCCGACCGTGCCGACGACGATGAGCACTGGCATCCAGCGCAGCGCGCGGCCGTTGAGCTCGCGGCTGGCGAACGCCGTGAACGCGAGCAGCAGCGCGAGCAGCGCGCCGACCGCCAACCGCGCCGCGTCGGGTGCGTCGAGCAGCGGCGTGAACAGGGCAAGGGAAGCCGCGGCCAGCCACGGCACCAGGGGCGGCTCGCTGAACGCCAGCTCCTGCGCGACGTGGGGGACGAGCCAGTCGCCCCGCTGCGCCATCTCCCACGCGACCGCGAACGTGATCGCGTCTTCGGTCTTCCACGGGTCGCGGCCGACCAGCCCCAGCGCTATCCACGCGAGGCACAGCAAGGCGAGGCCGAGCTGCTTCGTCGCCCGCCGCGGCGCCGACGGCGACACGGTGGCCGGATCGACGGGCTCGGGAACGGCGGTTCGCGCGGGGCGCATGGACGACGACTTTACGCGCTAACGAAAAAGGCAGCCGAGGCTGCCTTTTTCCCGGGCGGCGTGGCGCATCTTCAGGCGGACGCGCGCGTGCCCTTCGTGCCGTAGCGCTGGCGGAACTTGTCGATGCGGCCGGCGGTGTCCATGACCTTCTGCTTGCCCGTGTAGAACGGGTGGCAGTTCGAGCAGACCTCGACGTGCAGCGCCTTGCCGACGGTCGAGGACGTCTTGAACGTGTTGCCGCAGCTGCACGTCACGTCGATCTCGGCGTACTTGGGATGGATGGCGTCTTTCATGGCTGTCCTCGTGGGCGCGCGGGAGAGAAGTCTGGCGCTCCCCAGTGCCGGCACGCTACCGGCCGAATGGCCGAGGGGCGGCGGGCAATCGAGAATTATGAGCCTTTGTCATGGTCCGGACAAGTCCATGCCGGGACTTCGGATAAATATTCGCATTTTCAAAGGGTTGGCTCCTCTCCGACCGGCCGGGACCCGGCCCGCGAAGCGGGCAGGACCAGCGCCGCGGCCGCCAGCAGGACCCCTGCGCCCAGGATCTCCCGGGGGGCGAGCCGCTCGCCCAGCACAGCGGCGCCCAGCGCCGTCGCGACGACCGGCGACACGAAGGCGTACATGCCGGCGCGGGTGGGTCCCCAGTCGCGGATCAGCCGCAGGTAGATCGTCATGCCGAGCACGCCGCCGGCAAGCGCGAGCCATGCGGTGGCGGCCAGCGGCAGCGGCCGGGCCAACGCGGCGAAGGCACCGGAGCCTTCGACCAGCAGCGCGAAGGGCGCCAACGCCATCCCGCCGGCGAGCATCTGCACTCCGCCAACGGCCATCGGCGATGCCCGGCGAACCAGCGGCCTGCTCCACACCGATCCCAGCGCGTAGGCCAGCGTGCCGGCGACCACCGCCGCCATGCCCATGCCGATGGCCGCACCTTCCGGTTCGCCGCCGTGCCCGCCGAACAGCAGCACGAGGCCCGCGGCGCCGAGCGCGATGCCCGCCGCGCGGCGCCGCGAGAATGTGTCCTCGCGGAAGGCGAGTCCGAAGACGGCGAGTGCGACGGGCATCAGCGCGCTGTTCACGATCGCCGCGAGCCCGGACGAGATGCGTGCCGTTCCCCAATAGAGGCCGGCGTAGGTGAGCGTGTTGGTGAGGATGCCGGCGGCGAGCGTTCGCGCGGGCGCGGCGCGCACCAGTGCCGCCGCTCCGTGGGGTCCCGCGATGGCGATCATCAGCACGCCGGCCAGCAGCGAGCGCGACGCGGCGAGCGCGAACGGCGGGGCTTCGGCGACCGCGAGCTTGAGCACGACCCAGTTCGAGCCCCAGAAGAGGCACAGCACCGCAAACAGGACGGCGGGCGCGGTCGCGCGCACGGTGGCCGTCAGCGGCGCATGGACTCGAAGAACTGCGACCTCGGCCGGCGGAGCAGGGGCCCCGGGGCGAAGTTCGCCGCGGGGATGCGACCCGGACGGGGGATGCCCGAGTTCAAGCGCCGGACGGCGGACGCGGTCGCGCGCACGGTGGCCGTCAGCGGCGCATGGACTCGAAGAACTCGGCGTTGTTCTTCGTCTGCCGCACCTTGTCGAGCAGGAATTCCATCGCGTCGAGCTCGTCCATCGGGTAGAGGAGCTTCCGCAGCACCCACACCTTCTGCAGGATGTCGGGCTTGAGCAGCAGCTCCTCGCGGCGCGTGCCGGAGCGGTTGACGTTGATCGACGGGTAGATCCGCTTCTCGGCCATGCGCCGGTCGAGGTGGATCTCCATGTTGCCGGTGCCCTTGAACTCCTCGTAGATCACGTCGTCCATGCGCGAGCCGGTGTCGATCAGCGCGGTGGCGATGATCGTCAGCGACCCGCCTTCCTCGACGTTGCGCGCGGCACCGAAGAAGCGCTTCGGGCGCTGCAGCGCGTTCGCGTCCACGCCGCCGGTCAGGACCTTGCCGGACGCGGGGACGACGGTGTTGTAGGCGCGCGCAAGGCGTGTGATCGAGTCGAGCAGGATCACGACGTCCTTCTTGTGCTCGACCAGACGCTTCGCCTTCTCGATCACCATCTCGGCGACCTGCACGTGGCGCGTGGCCGGCTCGTCGAACGTCGAGGCGATGACCTCGCCGCGCACCGTGCGCTGCATGTCGGTCACTTCCTCGGGGCGCTCGTCGATCAGCAGCACGATCAGCGTCACGTCGGGGTAGTTGGCCGCGATGGAGTGCGCGATGTGCTGCAGCATCACCGTCTTGCCGGATTTCGGGCTGGCGACGAGCAGGCCGCGCTGGCCGCGGCCGATCGGCGCGATGATGTCGATGATGCGGCCGGTGACGTTCTCCTCGGCCTTGATGTCCCGCTCGAGCACCATGACCTCGTCGGGGAACAGCGGCGTCAGGTTCTCGAAGAGGATCTTGCCCTTCGCGTTCTCCGGCGGCTCGCCGTTGACGCGGTCGACCTTGACCAGCGCGAAGTAGCGCTCGCCGTCCTTCGGCGTGCGGATCTCGCCTTCGGTCGTGTCGCCGGTGTGCAGGTTGAAGCGCCGGATCTGCGACGGCGAGATGTAGATGTCGTCAGTGCCGGCGAGGTAGCTCGTGTCGGGCGAGCGCAGGAAGCCGAAGCCGTCGGGCAGGACCTCGAGCGTGCCCTCGCCGTAAATGCTCTCGCCTTTCTTCGCGTGGGCCTTCAGCATCGCGAAGATCAGGTCGTGCTTGCGCATCCGGTTGGCGCCCTCGATCTCCATGGCGTTGGCCTGGTCGAGCAGCTCGGATACGTGCTTGGACTTCAGTTCGGACAGGTGCATAGGCTCTGGGAGGGGGAAGGCAGGCGCTGGTGTCGAGCGCGTGGCGGACGGCGCCCGCCGACGCCTGGAGCGCGGCGGGCGCTGGGAAACGATGCCGGGGTGTCTGGGGCGCCGGAAGGAAGAGGCGTCGGCGCCGCGCTACTCTCGAAGCGCGGCGGCGCCCCGTGGAGGGGCGCGCGGCACGCTTACAGGCGGGGAAAGGTAGCCGCCTTAGAGGTTGCTGTCAAGGAACTGGGCAAGTTGCGACTTTGACATCATCCCGACCTTCTGGGCGTGCGGCTTGCCATCCTTGTACAGGATCACCGTCGGAATGCCGCGGACGCCATAGCGCCCCGCCGTGTCGGGGCTCGCGTCGACGTCGAGCTTGGCCATGGTGACGCGGCCCTGATAGATCTTCGCCGCATCGTCGAGGACCGGGCCGAACTGCTTGCAGGGGCCGCACCACTCCGCCCAGAAGTCGACCAGCACCGGGTGGGTTGACTTGAGGACGTCCTGCTCGAACGACGCGTCGGAGACGTGCTTGACCAGTTCGCTGCTCATCGTGTGTAGTCCTTCGTTGCGGGGAGCCGATGGGGAATCACAGCCTTGCCGGCGCTTCGGCGGGGCCGGGACGCGTCGGTTCCGGGGGATGCCGTCGCGTTTCGCCGCGGCGGGCGCCGGGTGGGAGCTTGCGGTTGCGCCCTATAACGTAGCCCAACCGTGGGCCGGTTCGCAAGCACCCGGGCAACTGAATCGAGGTTTGGGGGCGGTCTGGTAAAATTCAACGCTTTGCCGCTTGCGTCGGGCGCTCGACGCAGCGGATCCGCCCGCGCCGACCCACACCCATGACTTACGTCGTCACCGAGAGCTGCATTCGCTGCAAGTACACCGACTGCGTGGACGTCTGCCCGGTCGACTGCTTCCGCGAGGGGCCGAACTTCCTCGTCATCGACCCGGACGAGTGCATCGACTGCACGCTGTGCGTTGCCGAATGCCCGGTCGAGGCGATCTATGCCGAGGACGACGTCCCCGCCGACCAGCAGCAGTTCACCAGGATCAACGCCGAACTCGCCAAGCTGTGGAAGCCGATCATCGAGCGCAAGCCGGCGCCGCCGGACGCGGACCAGTGGCGCGACGTGCCCGACAAGCTCAAGTACCTGCAGAAGTAGCGTCCGTTTGACCCGCGCCTGCCGACCCTTCTAGAATCGCGGGATTTGTCGCCGCGGGGCGCGTTTTTCGGCTGGCCGCGGCACCTTCCCCGGTCGCCTTTCACTCCTGCCACCCACTCCATGACAAAGACGACGATCGCAGTTCTGGCCGCCGCGGCGCTTGCCGCGGGCAGCGCGCTCGCCCAGGCCCCGGCCGGCGACGCGGGGCGCGGCGCGCAGAAGGTGCAGATGTGCCAGGGCTGCCACGGCATCGAGGGCTGGCGCACGGCGTTTCCCGAGGTCTACAAGGTGCCGCGCATCGCCGGCCAGCACCCGCAATACTTCGTGAGCGCGCTCAAGGCCTACCGCACCGGCGATCGCGCGCACCCGTCGATGCGCGGCATCGCCGCAACGCTCTCGGACCAGGACATGGCGGATCTCGCCGCCTATTACGCGCAAACGGGCGACACGATGCGAAAGGCCTCCAAGTGATGAAGACGCTCGCCATCGCCACGCTCGCCCTCGCGTTCGCAGCACTTCCGGCTGTCGCTGCGGATCTCGCTGCCGGCGCCGCCAAGGCGAAGGAGGTCTGCGCCGCCTGTCACGGCATGGACGGCAACGCCGCGCAGCCCGACTTTCCGAAGCTTGGCGGCCAGCACGAGGACTACCTCGCCAAGGCGCTGCGCGACTACAAGTCCGGCGCGCGCCGCAACGCCATCATGGCGGGATTCGCCAAGCCGCTCTCGAAGCAGGACATCGCGAACCTCGCGGCGCATTACGCGCGGCAGGCGCGGGTGGTGACGGCGAAGTACTGACGAGAGGGCGGGGCGAGGGGTGAGCCCGGCCTGACCGTCGTCCTGCACGACGGCCTTCGTCGGGCGCGCTCACCCC
>Ga0105090_10000419_pt1 | contig 20780 bp, 17 predicted proteins | sample PPLLak3March2015_FD_79110 | JGI IMG/M metagenome (GOLD analysis project Ga0105090, IMG submission 79110) | Freshwater sediment microbial communities from Prairie Pothole Lake near Jamestown, North Dakota, USA - PPLs Lake P7 Core (1) Depth... | ecosystem: Environmental > Aquatic > Freshwater >... | reverse complement strand
TCCGCAACAGGTTGGCCGTCAGTTCCGTGCCTTGGCTGTTCCGGCAGGTGATGACGCTTTGCGAGGGCTGGCTGGCTGAATCCATTTTCCGGCAGTGAAAACTGCCGCAGGATGGCAGGTCCCTCGTTCATCGCAAGCCGTGAAACCGGAATTTTCAGGTTTCCTGATTATCGGAAAATACCTGCCTCAGCCGGCATTGCGCCGTTTGCGGACTGCTTCGGCCAGCACGTCGAGGGTTTCCACGGTGTCGTCCCAGCCGAGGCATGCGTCGGTGACGGATTGTCCGCAGGTGAGGGATGTTGGATTTCCGGAGAGTTTCTGGCTGCCTTCCACCAGGTTGGATTCGATCATGACAGAGGTGATCACCCGGCAGCCGCTGGCGATCTGGTTGGCGAGGTTGCGCGCGACCATCGGCTGGTTGCGGAAGTCCTTGAGGGAATTGCCGTGGGAGCAGTCCACCATCACGGACTCGATGAGTCCCTGCTCGCGGAGCATCAACGCGGCCTCGTCGATGGCGGGCTTCTCGTAGTTCGGGCCGGTTTTTCCGCCGCGCAGGATGAGGTGGCAGGATTCGTTTCCAGAGGTGGAAACGATGGCCGAGACGCCTTGTTTGGTCACCGAGAGGAAATGGTGCGGCTGGGAGGCGGACTGGATGGCATCAAGCGCGATCTGGATCGAGCCGCCGGTGCCGTTTTTGAAACCGACGGGCATCGAGAGGCCGGAGGCGAGCTCGCGGTGGATCTGGGACTCGGTGGTGCGCGCGCCGATGGCTCCCCAGGCGATGAGATCCGCGATGTATTGCGGCGTGATGGTGTCCAGAAACTCGGTGCCGCTCGGCATGCCCATGTTGGCGAGATCCAGCAGCAGGCCGCGCGCCGCACGCAGGCCGCGGTTGATGTCGAAGGAATCGTCCAGCCCCGGGTCGTTGATCAGGCCTTTCCAACCGACGGTGGTCCGCGGTTTTTCGAAATAGACGCGCATGATGACCAGCACGTCATCCTTGAGCCGCGCGGCCTCCTGCTTGAGCTTGGCACCGTATTCGAGCGCCGCTTCCGGATCGTGGATCGAGCACGGGCCCACCACTGCCAGCAGGCGGTCGTCATGGCGGCGGAGGATGGCATCTGTTTCGGCGCGCGCGCCGGCCACCACTTCGGAGGCTTGCTCGGTGAGCGGCAGATAATACGCCAGAACCGCCGGTGAAATGAGCGGGTTGAGGCCGGTGATTCGGAGGTCGTCGGTGCGGTGTTGCGTCACGGCGCGGATCGTTGGCGGCTCCCGGCGGGGGAGGCAAGACAAGAAAAAGCCGGACGGGGTGATCCCATCCGGCTTTTTTTGAATGATGACGACGGTCACAGACCGCCGCTACAAGGCAGGGCTTACATCATGCCGCCCATTCCGCCCATGCCGTGGTCGTGACCACCGCCGCCGCCGGCCGGAGCTTCCTTGGCCGGGAGGTCGGTGATGAGGCACTCGGTGGTGAGCAGCAGGCCGGAGATGGAGGCCGCGTTCTGCAGTGCGGAACGGGTGACCTTGGTGGGATCCACCACGCCGGACTTGATGAGGTCTTCGAACTTGTCGGTGGCGACGTTGTAGCCCTCGGCACCCTTGCCCTTCTTGACGTGCTCGACGATGAGCGCGGCTTCGCGGCCGGCGTTTGCGACGAGCTGGCGAAGCGGGGCCTCGATGGCGCGGGAAACGATGCCGGCACCGGTCTTCTCGTCACCGGTGAGGCCGAGATCGCCGACTGCGGCGTGGGCGCGGATGAGCGCGGTGCCACCGCCGGCGACGATGCCTTCTTCAACGGCCGCACGGGTCGCGTGGAGGGCGTCTTCGACGCGGGCTTTCTTCTCCTTCATCTCGGTTTCCGTGGCGGCACCGACGTTGATGACGGCCACGCCGCCGGCGAGCTTGGCAAGGCGCTCCTGGAGCTTCTCGCGGTCGTAGTCGCTGGTGGTTTCCTCGATCTGCTTGCGGATCTGGTTGACGCGGCCGGTGATGGCTTCGGAAGTGCCGCCGCCTTCAACGATGACGGTGTTTTCCTTGCTGATGGTGATGCGCTTGGCCTGGCCGAGGTCGGTGAGCTCCACGGTCTCGAGCTTGATGCCGAGGTCCTCGGTGATCACGCGGCCACCGGTGAGGATGGCGATGTCTTCGAGCATGGCCTTGCGGCGGTCGCCGAAACCAGGTGCCTTCACGGCGGCGATGTTGAGGATGCCGCGCAGTTTGTTGACGACGAGGGTGGCGAGGGCCTCGCCTTCCACGTCCTCGGCGATGATGAGCAGCGGCTTGCCGGTCTTGGCGACCTTTTCAAGCAGCGGCAGCATGTCCTTGAGCGAGGAGATCTTCTTCTCGTTGATGAGGATGTAGGCGCTCTCAAGCAGCGCTTCCATGCTCTCGGCATTGGTCACGAAGTAGGGGCTGAGATAGCCTTTGTCGAACTGCATGCCTTCCACCACGTCGAGCGTGGTTTCGATGCCCTTGGCTTCTTCCACGGTGATGGTGCCGTCCTTGCCGACCTTGTCCATGGCGTCGGCGATGATGTTGCCGATTTCCGCGTCGGAGTTGGCGGAAATGGAGGCGACCTGGGCGATTTCCTTGGCGTCGGAGACGGGCTTGGAAAGCGCCTTGAGCTGGGCGACGATCGCCTCGGTGGCCTTCATGATGCCGCGCTGAAGCGAGATCGGGTTGGCACCGGCGGTGACGTTGCGGAGGCCTTCCTTGTAGATGGCCTCGGCAAGAACCGTGGCGGTGGTGGTGCCGTCACCGGCGATGTCGCTGGTCTTGCTGGAAACCTCGCGGATGAGCTGGGCACCCATGTTTTCATAGGGGCACTCAAGCTCGATTTCCTTGGCGACGGAAACGCCGTCCTTGGTGATGGTCGGCGAGCCGAACTTCTTGTCGAGGATGACGTTGCGGCCTGCCGGGCCGAGGGTTGCCTTGACGGCGCGGGCGATTTTCTCCACGCCGCGGAGCAGTGCGTGGCGGGCGGATTCGTCGAATTGTAGTTGTTTGGCCATGATGTGTGTTACGTTAGATGATTGGTAATTTGTGAATGCTTGAGTTGCGGGCTGTCATCAGTCACCGGTCATCGGGAAGATTCTGCTTTGCAGGATCTTTACCAATGACTGTTGACTATTGACCGTCGGCTTCAGCCGACGACTCCGAGGATGTCGTTCTGGTTGATGATGAGGACTTCCTGGCCGTCGATTTTCACTTCGGTGCCGCCGTATTTGGAGATGAGCACCTTGTCGCCGACCTTGACGTGCCAGACGATGTCGTTGCCGTTGTCGTCCTTGCCGCCGGTGCCGAGCGCGAGCACTTCGGCATCCTGGGGTTTTTCCTTGGCGGTGTCCGGCAGGACGATGCCGCCGGCGCTGATGGCGTCGGCTTCGAGGCGCTTGACGAGGACGCGTTGTCCGAGTGGTTTGATGTTAGCCATGTTGTTGTATGTTTGTTGGTTTGTGGTTTGCTGTGAGAAGCCACGCCGCATTCGCGGCGTGGAAAGTGTTCGGTTGCCTTCGATGGCGTTCTGTTAGTCCACGACTTCGGCATCGACGACCTTGCCCTTGGCCTGCTTGGGCTCGCTGGAGGCTTGTTCGTCGGCGGGTTCAACTTCTGGTTGAGCGGCTCCGGCCTGGGCTTGTTGGGCGGCTTGGGCGAGGGCTTGCAGGGAGTTTTCGAGGTCGGAAACCGCGCTGTTGATCTGGTTGACGTCGTCGCTGGAGATCGCGTCCTTCACGGCCTTGATCTTGCCTTCGAGCATGGACTTGAGTTCGGCGGGTGCCTGGTCGCCGAGTTCGCCGAGTTGTTTCTCGACGGAGAAGACGAGGTTTTCTGCCTTGTTCTTGGCATCGACTTTTTCGACGCGCTTCTTGTCTTCCTCGGCGTGGGCCTCGGCGTCGCGCTTGGCTTGTTCGATCTCGTCCTTGGAGAGCCCGGAGGAGCCCTGGATGGAGATCTTCTGCTCCTTGCCGGATTGCTTGTCCTTGGCGGAAACGTGCAGGATACCGTTGGCGTCGATGTCGAAGGTGACCTCGATCTGCGGCTCGCCGCGGCGGGCGGGGGCGATGCCGTCGAGCTTGAAGTTTCCTAACAGCTTGTTGTCATTGAACATCGGCCGCTCGCCTTGGCAGATGCGGATATCCACGGCGGGTTGGTTGTCCGCGGCGGTGGAGAAGACCTGCGATTTCTTGGCCGGGATGGTCGTGTTGCGGTCAATCATCGGCGTGGCGCGCGAGCCTTCGGTTTCGATGGAAAGCGTGAGCGGAGTGACATCCAGCAGGAGAACGTCCTTCACATCGCCGCGGAGCACGCCGCCCTGGATGGAGGCGCCGATGGCGACCACTTCGTCCGGGTTGACTCCTTGGTGCGGGGTCTGGCCGGCGAGATCGCGGGCGACTTCCACAACTTTCGGCATGCGGGTCATGCCGCCGACGAGGACGAGTTCGTTGATTTGCGAAGTGGAGAGACCGGCTTCCTTGAGGCAGTCGCGGACGGGCTTCTTGGTGCGCTCGAAAAGCGAGTCGGTGAGTTGCTCCAGCTTGGCGCGGGTGAGCGTGAGCTGGATGTGCTTGGGCCCCGTGGCATCGGCGGTGATGAAGGGCAGGCTGATGTCGTAGGACTGCGAGGAAGAAAGCGCGATCTTGGCTTTTTCCGCCTCTTCCTTGATCCGCTGGAGGGCGTCCGGCTGGCCGGAGAGGTCGATGCCTTGGTCGCGCTTGAACTCGCCGACGATCCACTGAATCAGCGCATTGTCCCAGTCGTCGCCGCCGAGCTTGGTGTCACCGTCGGTGGCGAGCACTTCGAAGACGCCGTCGCCGATTTCGAGGACCGAGATGTCGAAGGTGCCGCCGCCGAGGTCGTAAACGGCGATTTTCTCGTCGGACTTCTTGTCGAGACCGTAGGCGAGGGCGGCGGCGGTGGGCTCGTTGATGATGCGCAGCACTTCGAGCCCGGCGATTTCACCGGCAGCCTTGGTGGCGTTGCGCTGGGAGTCGTTGAAATAGGCGGGCACGGTGATGACGGCCTGCTTGATGGGCTCGCCGAGTTTGGCTTCGGCGTCGGCTTTGAGTTTGCCGAGCACCATGGCGGCGATCTCCTGCGGCGAGAAAGTTTTGGTTTCACCGGCGACTTCCACCTGGATGTGGGCGTCACCATTGGAGGCGGCGACGATGCTGTAGGGCATGCGCTTGTCCGCCTCGGTGAGTTCAGCGAACTTGCGGCCGATCAGGCGCTTGGCGGAGAAAATGGTGTTTTTCGGGTTGGTGACGGCCTGGCGTTTGGCGGCTTGGCCGACGAGACGCTCACCATTCTTGGCGAAAGCGACCACCGAGGGGGTGGTGCGCGCGCCTTCCGAGTTTTCCAGCACCATGGGTTCTCCGCCTTCCATGACGGCCATGCAGGAGTTGGTGGTGCCGAGGTCGATTCCGAGGATTTTGGACATAAAGTGGTTTCCTTTCAGTGTTGCCGCAGGAGGCGGTGGTTGACGTCCGCCCTTACGCATGGGCCGTGCCAGATGAGTTTGCAGATTTTCAATCCACGCATTATGAGCGACTTGAAAGTTTTCGCTGTGGCTGCGGGGTTTTGCCGGAATGGCAAATCGCGTCAAAATGGCACAGTTGCGCCAGGCCAAACTGTCGCAGGGGTGCGGAAATGCGCACATTGCGTTTCAAATCTTGAACCGACCGGGGATCCGTCTCTAGGGTCTGGGGCATTCATGCGTGCCCAGCCCTTCAAGTGGATTCCCCGTGGCGATCCGTTCCCGAGTGACGGGAGCGGCTCTGACGGCTCATTTCCGCTGATTTTGGAGCATTTGATCCGCCAGCGGGGCCTGCCGCCGGGGATGGATCTGGAGGGCTATCTGCGGCCGAAGCTCAAGGATTTGGCGGATCCCTTTTTGATTCCGGACATGAAACCGGCCGTCGAGCGGATTCTCCAAGCGGCCGACCGGAAGGAAAAAGTCTGCATTTTCGGCGATTACGACGTGGACGGAGTGACTTCCATCACCCTGATGCGGCGGATTCTGATGGCCTACGGGCTGGAGCCAAGAGCCTTCATCCCGCAGCGCGGCTTGGAAGGATACGGCCTGAGCACGGCGGCCATCAAGCGCTGCATGGCAGAGGGGCCCAAGCCGGATCTGCTCATCACCGTGGACTGCGGCACCGTCTCCATCGCGGAGGTGGCGGCGCTGCGTGCGGATGGCATCGACGTCCTGATCGTGGATCACCATGAGCCTGCGCCGGAGGTCCGGCCGGATTGCTGTGCGGTGGTGAATCCGAAATGCGGCAACGATTTCACCTATCTGTGCGCCGCAGGCGTTGTTTTCAAGCTAGGCCACGCCCTGCTCAAGACCCGCAAGGCGGAACTTGATCTCAAGGCGCTGATCGATCTGGTGGCCGTGGCAACGATTTCCGACATCGTGCCGATGATCGGGGAAAACCGCTTGATGGTGCGCCATGGTCTCCGGCAGTTGCCCAACACGCTCAATCCCGGCCTGCGCGCGTTGCAGGATGTGACCGGCATGAATGGCAGCGCCTCCTCGATGGATGTCGGCTTCCGGATCGGGCCGCGGCTCAATGCGGCGGGCCGGATGGATTTTCCCGAGGACGCGCTTGCCACGCTGACCACCGAGTGCCGCCGCGAGGCGCAGGAATTCGCGCGGAAACTCGATGACTACAACAAGGAGCGTCAGAGCCATGAGTCCCTCATCCGCCGCGAGGCGGTGGAAATGCTCAACCGGGATTTCAATCCATTGCGCGATCCGGTCATCGTGCTTGGCTCGCGTTCGTGGCACCACGGCGTGGTCGGCATCGTCGCCTCGCGGTTGATGCGGCAGTATCACAAGCCGACGTTCATCATCGCCATTGATGAGGAAGGCGTTGGCAAGGGCTCGGGCCGCAGCATCGAAGGCGTTTCACTGGTGGAGGCGATCCGGGCCTCCGAGACTGACCTGCTGGCCGGTGGCGGCCATGCCATGGCCGCCGGGCTTTCCATCCATGAGGACCGGATCGACTCGTTCCGTGAAAAGCTCGCCCGCTACGTGCTGGAAAACACCACCGAGGACCAGCGCCGGCCGAAGTTGATGTACGATGCCGAGATATCATTCGACCAACTCTCGCTCGAGTTCCTGGCGAGTTATGATTTGCTGCAGCCCTTCGGCAACGGCAACCCGCAGCCGGTTTTTGTTTCGCGCGGCATCGGCCTGAGCCGGCCACCGCTGCACATGAAGAACCATCACCTGCGCTTCATGCTGCGCCAGGGCTACCACGAGCAGGACGCGGTGTTCTTCGGCGGCGGCGAGCATCCATTGCCGGATCCGCCGTGGGATGTGGCCTTCACCATCGACCGCAACCACTTCCGCGGCCGCACCACGCTGCAGCTCATCATTCAGGACGTGCGCGCGGCGCAGTGAGGGGCGATCCCGTCGCTGCGGGTCACTCGAGATCGCGCTTGCTGGCGTGCCGGAGGTCGCGCGCGGCTTCCAGAAACACGGCATCCTCGCCGATGTTCACGGCCAGATCGCCCACCCGCTCCAGCGAGCGGACGACCAGAATCAGGTGGAGATAGTCCTGGCTGCGGCCGTTGCCTTGTTCGATGCGTGCGCCATAGGTGGCGTTGGCATCCTTGTGAAGGCGGTCGAGCTCCTTGTCCCGGGCATGCAGAGACGCGCCGAGCACCGCGTTGTGATCGCTGTAGGCGGAAATGGCGTCGCGCAGCAAGTGGTCCGCCATGGTGTAGAGCGGTTCAATGAGCGTGGTTTCGTGCAGTTCGTGGCTGCCGCTCATTTTCCGCGCGCGCTTGGCAATGCTGGTGGCGTGATCCGAGATGCGCTCCAGGTTCATCGAGATTTTCATCGAGGAAACCACCAGTCGCAGGTCGCTGGCCATCGGGTGGAAGCGGACGAGGATTTCCATGCCGAGTTGGTCGATGTGGCGCTCATGCTCGTCCACCTCGTCATCATCGGCGATCACGGCGTTGGCGAGTTCCGAGTTGCGTTCCAACAGCGCGCGGATGGCGCGCTCCAGATTGTGGCGCGCCTTGCCGGCCATGGCGAGCACCTCGCCGCGCAGTGCGGTGATGGCCTCGTCGAAGTCACGGATAATGTGGGGTGTGTGCATGGTGGTGAAAGATTCAAGGCTTCAAGCTGCAAGACACATGTGAAGACGTCCAAAGGCAGGAACTACACATGTCTGTGAAGTGCGGAGGAATGTTCATCTTGCGTCTTGTGTCATTATCCAAAGCGTCCGCTGATGTATTCCTCGGTGCGCCTTTCGGAGGGGTTGGAGAATATTTTCCGGGTGAGATCGTATTCGATGAGGTCGCCCAGGTAGAAGAAGGCGGTGCGGTCGGAAACGCGGGACGCCTGCTGCATGTTATGAGTCACGATGACGATGGTGTAGTTTTCGCGGAGCGCAAGGATCAATTCCTCGACACGCGCGGTGGCGATCGGATCGAGCGCGGAGCATGGCTCGTCCATCAGGATGATCTCTGGATCCACGGCGCAGGTGCGGGCAATGCAGAGGCGTTGCTGCTGGCCGCCGGAGAGACCGTAGGCGCTCTCGTGCAGGCGGTCCTTCACTTCATCCCACAGTGCCGCGCCGCGCAGGGCTTTTTCCACGATGCCGTCCAGCACCTCCCTGCGGCGCTCGCCGAGGATGCGCGGGCCGTAGGCCACGTTTTCATAAATGCTGCGCGGGAAGGGGTTGGATTTCTGGAACACCATGCCAACACGGCGGCGGAGTTCGACCCCATCGACCTCCGGGCTGTGGATCTCGATGCCATCGATCCAGATGCCGCCACGGGACACTTTGGCACCGGGGATGAAGTCATTCATCCGGTTGAAGCAGCGCAGCAAAGTGGACTTGCCGCAGCCGGAGGGGCCGATGAAGGCGGTGATCTCGTTGCGCGGGATGTCGAGAGTGAGGTTTTTGAGCGCCACGGACTTGCCATAACTGAAGTCCATCTCGCGGACTTCAATGGCGGGCTGTGAATTGTCTGCGGCGGGATTCATATCAACTGAAACGTCCGGTGATGTAGGCTTCGGTTTCCGGGTGTGCCGGATTTTCAAACACCTGCACGGTCTCGCCATATTCGATGAGCCGTCCCATGTAGAGAAACGCGGTGCGGTCCGAGCAACGGGTGGCCTGCTCCATGTTGTGGGTGACGATGACGATGGTGTATTGCTTTTTCAATTTCGTGATCAGCTCCTCGATCTTGAGCGTGGCCAGCGGATCCAGGGCGGCGCAGGGCTCGTCCATCAGCAGGATCTCCGGTTGGTTTGCGATGGCGCGGGCGATGCAGAGGCGCTGCTGCTGGCCGCCGGAAAGGCCGAAGGCTGAGTCGTGCAGGCGGTCCTTCACCTCGTCCCACAGTGCGGCCGCCTTGAGTGCGCGCTCGACGGTTTCATCGAGTTCGGATTTCTTCGAGCGCCCGGCCACACGCAGGCTGAAGACCACGTTTTCGTAGATCGACTTGGCGAAGGGATTGTATTTCTGGAACACCATGCCGACGCGCTTGCGCAGGGAAATCACCTCCACCGAGGGATCGTAGAGGCTGGTGCCGTTGAGCCGGATGTCACCTTCATGGCGCACGCCCTCAATGAGGTCGTTCATGCGGTTCATGTTGCGCAGCAGGGTGGATTTGCCGCAGCCGGAGGGGCCGATCAACGCGGTGACGCGGTGCTCGGGGATGGCCATGTCGATGTCGAAAATCGCCTGCTTCTCGCCGTAGTGGAAACTGAAGTTTTCCACGCGGATGAAATCGGGACGGAAAGCTGGAGCGGAGTCTGGCATGTTAGAAGCTGCTCGTGGCGAAGCGTTTCTTGAGGCGGTTGCGGATCAGGATGGCGGCGAGGTTCAAGGTCACCACCACGATGATGAGCAGCAGCGCGGTGGCATAGACGATGGGTTTGGCGGCCTCGGCGTCGGGCGATTGGAAGCCGAGGTCATAGATGTGGAAACCGAGGTGCATGAACTTGCGCTCCGGGTGGATGAAGGGCGCGATGTCGTCGATGGGCAGCGAGGGAGCGAGTTTCACCACGCCCACCAGCATGAGCGGGGCCACTTCTCCGGCACCGCGGGCCATGGCGAGGATCACGCCTGTTAGAATGCCGGGCAGGGAGGCAGGCAGCACCACGCGCTGGATGGTCTGCCACTTGGAGGCACCACAGGCGAGTGCCGCCTCGCGCACGCCCCGCGGCACGGCGGAGAGCGCTTCCTCAGTGGCGACGATGACGACCGGCAGCGTGAGCAGCGCCAGCGTGAGCGAGGCCCAGAAAATGCCGGGGGTGCCGTAGGTGGGCGTGGGCAGCTTGTCGGAGAACAGTGCCTGGTCGATTTTTCCGCCGACAAAATACACGAAGAACGCCAGGCCGAAGACGCCGAAGACAATGGAGGGCACGCCGGCGAGGTTGTTCACGCAGACGCGCACGATGCGCACGAAGAGCCCCTGGCTGGCGTATTCCCGCAGATAGATCGCCGTGATCACCCCGAAGGGCGTGACGAACAGGCTCATCACCAAGGTCATGATCACCGTGCCGAAAATCGCGGGAAACACGCCGCCCTCGGTGTTCGCCTCGCGCGGATCGTCTTTCAGAAACTTCCAGATGCGGTGGGCCATTTCACCGACGCGGCCCGCGAAGCTGGCGCGGTTCGACTCGAACACACCTAACAGCGCGCCGCTTTCCACGGTGATCTCGCGGCCATCGGCGGAACGGCCGAGAAACCTTGATTTTGAAACTTCGGCGCGGATTTCCGCAGCCTGTGCCTGCAAGCGTTCGAAGTCCTTCTGCAAGACCTCGCGGCGGGATGCGGCGGTTGGCGCGGCCACCGCGCCGGTTTTTTCGGCGCGGCCGAGGGCTTCCAGTTCGCGGCTGATGGCGCCGATCTGCTTGCGTTCGATTTTCAGCAGGCGGCCGCGTGCCTCGGCGCCCTGCCTGAGCATGGTTTCCAAAGCGGGCATGAAATCCGGCGAGGCCACCTCGATGCGGCCTTGCGGCGTCTCGACGGCCACGCCGTGGACGATGGCGGGGCCGAATTCCAGGCGCTCGACCAGCAGCAGCGACTCGGGCCTTGAAGACTTGAGGATGTTGGCGCGGTCGATGTATTTGAAAGCCTCGCCATTGAGGTCCTTGTTGCCGCGGAAGATCTGGATTTCCTCGTGCAGTTTTCCCTCGCCGTCGCGGCGCTCGGTTTCCTGGGTGATGTATCCGGCGATGAGTTCGGTTTTGCCGTCGATGGAAACCTCCATCAACTCGATGCGGCCGGGCCAGAAGGATGCCGTGCCCTTGATGAGGATGAGCAGGAAAAGTCCCAGCGCCATGGCAATGCCGAGCGCGAGCCCCCCGGCGGTGAGCCAGATCCACGGCTCGCCACGGCGCGAGCGGCCGGTGGTCGCGAACGGTGTGGCCTGGTTGTTGGGTCCGGTTTGCATCGGTTAGACAATCTTGTTGCGGTCCCGCAGGCGCTGGCGGAGCAGCTCGGCGATGGTGTTCATGACGAATGTCATGGCGAAAAGCACCACCGCGCCGAGGAAGAGTGTGCGGTAATGGGTGGAGCCGACGGGCGCTTCCGGCAGTTCCACCGCGATGTTCGCGGAGAGCGTGCGCATGCCGTTGAAGAGGTTCCACTCGGTGATGGGGGTGTTGCCGGTGGCCATCACCATGATCATTGTTTCGCCCACGGCGCGGCCGAAGCCGATCATCAGCGCGGAAAAGATGCCGGACGAGGCGACCGGCAGCATGACGGTCCAGACGACCTGCCAGCGGTTCGCGCCAAGCGCGGCGGCGGCGGCTGTTAGAGACTTGGGCACATTGGAAAGCGCGTCCTCGGCAATGGTGAAGATCACGGGGATCACCGCGAAGCCCATCATGAAACCGAGCACCAGCGAGTTGCGCTGTTCGAAGGAAATGCCCGCCGCCTGCGGCCACCAGAGGCGGAAATCCGCGATCTCTTTTCCGGTCGCCACGTCCTTGTAAACAAACAGCACGGACTCGATCACCGGCCCCAGCGACCAGCCGATCCAGCCGGCCAGTGCGAGGAAGGGCACCACGATCATCCACTCGCTGCCGTAGGCGAAACGATTGCGGAAACCGATGGGCAGGCGGCACCATGCGTAGCCCGCGCCGAGCGCGGCGAGCGGCACCAGAAGCGTCATCATCATCACCGAGGGCACGCGCGTTTCGAGAATCGGCGCGAGCCAGAGCCCGGCGAGGAAGCCGAGCACCACGGATGGCAGCGAGGACATGATTTCCATCACCGGCTTGACCACGCGCTTGATTTCGTGCGGCAGGAAGGCGGCGGAAAACACCGCGGCCAGCAGCGCGATGGGGATCGAAAACAACAGCGCGTAAGCCGTGCCCTTGAGCGAACCGAAGATCAGCGGAATCAGCGACAGCTTGGGCTCGAAATCATCCGATCCGCCGGTGGACTGCCATTGATAAACAGGTTCCGCGCCGCCCTCATACCAGACCTTGCCGAAAAACGCGCGCCAGCCCGCCTCGGGATGCGGGTCATGGATGGAGTATCGCCTCGCCGTGCCATCCGCCGCCGCGGCGATGAAATGCTCGCCCTTGGCATCCAGCACCGCGGTGACGGGATCGATGTCGAGCGTGCCCTCCCAGCGCACCGCGCCGGAGGTGCTGTGGCGGATGGAAAGCCCGCGGCCCGCGCCTGTTAGAAACGTGCGGTTGCGCTGGCTGGCGGCGAAGACCACCGGGCCCTCGCCCAATGGCGGAAACACCTTGGTCTCGCCGAACAGGCGCTCGCCGCCCTTGTCCGCGCGGAACAGACTCCATTGTGACTGGCGGCCGTCAGCGGCTGTCAGGACGACGGACACCCCGCCGAAGAGGAAGTCCATCTGCCGCGGTGGCGCACCGTCGAAGGGCCGGAAAGTCTGGCGTTTGGAAACCCCGGCCGCATCCGCCATGAAATAGCTGACCCCGCCATCGGCGCAGGCCACCAGGACCATCGCACCGTTTTGCGATGCGCGCAGCAGCAGCGGCTCCGCGCCGAGCGATGCGCTGACATCCGCCTCTTCCACCAATGACAATTTGCCCTTGCCGATCAGCCCGCGTTTCATCGCCAGACGCAGCACCGAGACGGTGGTGGAGCCGCCCTCGCCGCGCCGCGCCGCGATCACCCGGCCCGCGCCGGAGTCGCCATAGCTCACCGCCGTCACCGGCCCGGAGCCGTGCTGCAGGGTGAACCACGGCTCCGGCGTGACGGTGGGCTCGACGGAAGATTTGCCGTCGTCGGAAAATTTCCGCTCATAGCTGATGAGAAACGATCCCACACGGCCGTCGTCCAGACCCAGGGCGATCCGGTGATGCACCGCGTCATGGGCATGGGCCGTGATCTTCAGGCCCGCCAGGCCCGGCACCTCGATCTCGCGCCGGGTGCCATCCGCCACATTGAGGAAAACCACCTTGTCCCGGCCATCGTAAAAATACGGCATTTCACCCCATTCATCCACGCCCAGCACCGCCGGTGCCATGGCTGCCGTGATCTTTCCTGCGGGGGTCACCTCGGCGGAGCGGAAAAGGGGCAGCACCTCCTTGCCCACGAAGTAAAAAATCCCGAACACCGCGAGAATCACCGCCACGCCGCCGGAGCGGATCAGCCAGCCCATGAAGCGGTCGAACCACAAGGTGGCCCGCGATACTTCAAAGCGCTTGGGATCCGGGGGGTAGGGAGTTTCCGACATGGGAGAAAGGGGCCGGCCAATCCAAAAGGTTGCGGCCCCGGCGAAGCTAGAACCGCACCTCAAGCGCGGGCAAGCCTCAGTTCACGGGCCGCATGATTTCGTTTCCGGGGGGGGATTATTTGGAAAGCGACTCCACCACCTCCGCTGCCAGTTCCGCAGGCATCGGGTAGTAGCCGTCTTTTTCGACGATGGCCTGGCCTTCCTTGGTCAGCACGAACTTGAGGAACTCCAGCGTCAGCGCATCCAGCGGTTGGCCGGGCTTCTTGTTCACATAGACCATGAGGAAGCGCGCCAGCGGATAATCACCGCTCAGGGCATTCTCGTAGTTGGCCTCGTAAAAGGTGCCGTCGTCACCGGCGATGGGCAGTGCGCGCACGCCGGAAGTCTTGTAGCCGATGCCGGAATAACCGACCGCGTAGGGATCCGCGCCCACGCCCTGGACCACGGCGGAGGAGCCGGGCTGCTCCTTGACGGTGGGTTTGAAGTCACCCTTGGCAAGCGCGTGTTCCTGGAAAAACCCGTAGGTGCCGGAGGCGGAATTGCGCCCGAAGAGCGAGATCGAGCGGCCTTTCCAGGCGTCCAGCCCGAGTTGGCCCCACTCGGTGATGTCGTCGCCGCCCATTTTGCGGGTTTTGGAAAACATCGCGTCCACCTGCTGCATGGTCACACCCTTGAGCGGGTTGTCCTTGTGGGCGAAGACGGCCAGCGCGTCGATGGCGAGTTTCACTTCCGTCGGCTTGTAGCCGAACTTTTTCTCGAAGGCGTCGATTTCCTCGGCCTTCATCGGCCGGCTCATCGGGCCGATCTGGGCGGTGCCCTCGATCAGGGCCGGCGGCGCGGTGGAGGAGCCCTTGCCCTCGATCTGGATGTTCACGTTCGGGTAGGCCTTCTTGAAGCCTTCCGCCCACAGCGTCATCAGGTTGTTGAGCGAATCGGAACCGATGGAATTGAGGTTTCCGGAAACGCCGCTGACGGTCTTGTATTCCGGCAGCGCAGGGTCGAGGTGCGAGGTGTCGGCGAGTGCGGCGGTGGCGAGGCTGCAGAGCAGGACGAGTGTTTTGTTTTTCATAAACTGCATGTTGTTTGTGGCAGGCGGCAGGATGAATCCAGACCGGGCGGTCAGCCGCGACATCCACAATGTGACAAATCCGTCACATTGGCAGTCAAGCGCCATTACTGGCGGGCTGGGCGGGCAGGGAGATGAGGAATTTGGTCTCGCGGCCGGGCACGGAGGTGACGGAAATCGTGCCGCCGTGGGCCTCGATGGCGCGCTTGACGATGGAGAGTCCGAGGCCGGTGCCCTGGATCTCGCGCTGCGAGTGATGCTTTTCCACGCGGTAAAAACGGCGGAAAATGTGGGCGAGATCCGCGCTGGGGATGCCGATGCCGTTGTCACTCACCCAGATGCGGTGGCCGGGGCCGTCCGTGGTGCAGCCGATTTCCACGCTCAGCCCGGGGTGGGGGTTTTGCTTGAGGGCGTTTTCCACGAGGTTGAAGAGCACTTGGGTCCAGTAGAAACGATCGCCTTGGAGCACCAGCGCCTCGTCCGGCATGACGACGTTGATGGTGGCCTGCTGGGTGCGGATGACGGATTCGAGGCGCTCCAGCACGTCGTTGATGCAGGAGCGGAAACGGAATGGCTCGATTTTGAGTGAGTTGGCCTCGCCGGATTCGAGGCGTGAAATAACCAGCATGTCCTCCACAATGCGGGAGATGCGCTCGGCGTGCTTGCGCATGATGGTGAGGAAACGGCGGGTCATTTCCGCGTCTTCGAGCATGTCGTCCTCGAGCAGGTTTTCCAAATAGCCATTGATGATGGCCATCGGGGTGCGCAGTTCGTGGGAGGCGTTTGCCACGAAGTCCTTGCGGATTTGTTCGATCTGGTGCTCGGCGGTCACGTCGCGCACGATGATGCGGGTGAGCGGGGCGGTGTCCGCCGGGCAGGGCAGGCGGGCGGCGTCGATGATCCAGGAGTTGAGGCCACGGGTTTCCTGATCGCCGCGCGGCGAGGTTTGCTGGGAGAGGACGGCGCGGGTTTGAACGGCCTCGCCGGTTTCGAGGCATTGCAGAACGGCCTTGGACAGGCGTGGGTCGATGAAGGTTTCGGAAACCGAGCGGTTGGGCAGCTCCCGGCAACTGAAGAGCTCGTGGGCCGCGGCGTTTGCGAAGCGGATGATGCCGCGTGAATCCACCAGCAGGAAGGCATCGCCCAGCGCGTCGAGCAGGCGGTTGCGCTCGTCGGTCGCCTGCTTGAGTTCGTGCTCGAGGCGGCTTTCAAAAGCGCGGCTTTCCGCCGCGAGTCGTTGGTGCGAGCGGCGGTTGCGGGCCCACTGGATGCCCAGCACGGCGAGTGCCGAGAGGGCCAGGGCAATGGCGAGGGCTGTGGTCATGGTTCCGCTTTGGCCATGCAGTAGCCGATGCCGCGGACGGTTTCAATCCACGATCCGTGCGCACCGAGCTTCTGGCGCAAGCGTTTCATATGCGTGTCCAGCGTGCGGCTGTGGGCGGAATCGCTGTAGCCCCAGACGGTGCGCAGCAGCTCATTGCGGTCCTGCGGCTTGCCGGCCCGCTCGCAGAGGAAAAGCAGCAGTTTGAACTCCGTGGAGGTCAGTTCCATCGGCTCGTTCTCGACGTAAAACTTCAGCGCGTTCTTATCGAAGCGGAACGGCCCATGGCCGAAGTCCACCATGCCGGGCGGGGCCTCCGCGCGCTTGAGGATGGCCTGGATGCGCAGCAGCAGTTCCTTGGGGCTGAAGGGCTTGGTGAGGTAGTCATCCGCGCCGACCTGGAGTCCCTGGATGCGGTCTTCCGTCTGGGCCCGCGCGGTGAGCATGATCACCGGGATGTCCACGGTGCGCGGATCGCGCCGCAGTTCGCGGAACACCGCGTAGCCATCACGGCCGGGCAACATCAGGTCGAGCACGATGAGGTTCGGGCGCTCGCGCATGGCGATCTCGGTGGCGCTGATGCCATTGTATGCCTTGATGACTTCAAATCCGGCGCGCTGCAGGTTGAAACCGATCAAGTCGGCAATGTCCTGTTCATCCTCAACGATCAGAATGCGGTGCATTTCTTCGAAGAATTAGCGGTTGATACCGGGCTCACGAACCTCCGGAAGGTGACGAATTTGTCACAGGAAGGCTGCGGCTCCGGCCTGTGCGCCGCGGGCGGGCAGGGGAGTTTGATTCGGGTTTTGTCAAACACCCGCAAGCATGGCCGCTGGCCCGGCCTTGCCAAGAGCGGAGTTGGCACCGGGCAGAGGCATTTTTTCTTCTGAAAGAAATGCCGGCAGGATCCCGTTTTTTTCAGGTTATGAAGACCAAGTATTTCCGTTTTGCCAAGCACCGCCCGGCCGCACCGGGCTGGTGCCGCGCACTGCTGACTTCCCTCATGGCCATGGCGGGCGGCGGACTGGTGGCGGCGGAAGCGCCGCGGCCGCCCAACATCGTTTTCATCCTCACCGACGATCTGGGCATCAATGACTTGGCTTGCTACGGGCGCAGCGAGCACCGCACGCCGCATCTGGACCGGCTGGCGGGCGAGGGCCTGCGTTTCACCTCGGCTTATTGCGCGTCGCCCATTTGTTCGCCCTCGCGGGCAGCCATTCTCACCGGCAAGCACCCCGCGCGGCTGCACCTGACCACCTACCTGCCGGGGCGGGTGGATTGTGCCGCCCAAAAGCTGCTGCAACCGGTGGTCCCCCAGCAGCTGGCCTTGGAGGAAATGACACTGGCGGAGCATCTCAAAGCCGCCGGCTACGCCACCGCCTGCGTCGGCAAATGGCACCTCGGCCAAACCGGATTCGGGCCGCTGGAGCAGGGTTTCGATGTTTACCATCCAGGCCCGCAAGTCACCGCTCCTTCCGAGACCGAGGGCGGCAAGGGCGAATACGACCTGACCGCCGCCGCGGAAAAATTCATCGAGGAGCACCGGGACCGGCCGTTTTTCCTCTATCTCGCGCATGACACGCCGCACATTCCCTATTCCGCCCGCCCACAGCCGGTGGAGGAAAACCGCGGGGCCTTCGAGCCGGTCTATGCCGCCTTGATCCAGACGCTCGACGACGCCGTGGGCCGCTTGCTCGCCCGCATCGAGGCGCTCGGGCTGACCTCGGAAACCATCGTGATTTTCACCTCGGACAACGGCGGCCTGCATGTGCCCGAGTTGAAACACGAGACCATCACCCACAACTCGCCATTCCGGGCGGGCAAGGGCTTCCTCTACGAAGGCGGCACGCGCATCCCGCTCATCCTGCGCTGGCCGGGGCATGCCGCCGCAGGCCGTGTGGTGGAAACCCCGGTGGTCAATACCGACTGGCTCCCCACCTTGCTGCAAATCGCCGCCCGGCCGCTGCCGGAGGGGCTGGATGGCGTGAGCATCGCCCCGCTCGTCGCGGGCCAACCGGCAGCCGCCGAGCGGAGGTTTTTCTGGCATTTTCCCCACTACGCGAACCAAGGCAGCCGCCCGGCCGGAGCGGTGCGTGCGGGGGATTGGAAACTCATCGAGTCCTACGAGGATGGCTCCGCGGAATTGTTCAACCTGCGCGAGGATCCCGGTGAAACGACGAATCTGGCGGCGCAGGAGCCGGCGCGCACCCATGCCTTGCTCGCCGAGCTCGCCGCCTGGCGCACCAGCCTCGCCGTGCGGATGAACTCGCCCAATCCTGCATGCGACGAGGCCCGTCATGCCGCGCTCTACCGGGATATCGATGTCTCGCGCTACAACCCGTCCACGGCGGATGCCGCCTTGAAGGCGCGTCTGTCGGATTGGCGGCGGCAGATGGATGCCGCGGTGGTCAAACCGTGAACCGCGGCGACTGGCTGAGGAAATCCCGCGGGTTTTGATAAATGATGCGTTCGATCGCCTCCGCCGTGTGCTGGCGGCTTTTCATCTGCAGCGCGCACTTCGGCACGGCCAGCGGATCGGAGACGCCCCAGTCACAGGCGGAGTTCATCCACAGCCGCTCGGGACCGTGGATTTCCAGAATGTCGATGGCGCGGTCCAGCGAGCACTTGCTGTGGGGATAAAGCGTCATGCCCGCCCAGTAGCCGGCATCCAGCACCTGCGAAACGGTGTGCTCCTCCACATGATCGATGATGACTTTCGTGCGGTTGAGTTTGGAAAAATTCGCCAGCGAATCGAGCGTGAGGCGCGTGCCCTTGAGCTTGTCCTCGAGGTGCGGCGTGTGGATCAGGATCGGCAGGTCGTGATCGAGCGCGAGCTGCACATGCTCCTCGAAGATGGCCAGCTCGTTGCGCGTGTTCTTGTTCAGCCCGATCTCGCCGATGCCCAGCACGGTTTGGCATTTGAGAAACTCCGGAATGAGTGCCATCACCTCGCGGGCGAAAACCGGATCATCCGCCTCCTTCGGGTTGATGCAGAGCCATGAGAAATGCCGGATGCCATATCTCGCCGCGCGCTTCGGCTCGTATTCCGTGAGCTGGCGGAAGTAGTCATAAAACCCCTGCGCGGATAAGCGGTCGAATCCCGCCCAGAACGCCGGTTCGCACACCACCTCGCAGCCAGCGAGCGCGAGTTTCTCATAATCATCCGTCGTCCGGCTGACCATGTGGGCGTGGGGCTCGATGTAGCGCATGTGGAATTTTGAATTTTAAATTTTGGATTTTGAATGAGAAGGCGCGCCAAAAGCTCCTTGGTGCGCTGCCTGCTGGATGGGCTCGCTGGTTTCATCCGAAAGTGCCTCCAGAATGGCGCGGGCGCGGTCCGGGCGGTCCGCCAGCAGGATGGGCAGCGCGGTTTTCATCGCCACGATCCGGAAATCCCCGTCGCCGGGATGCCGGTCGATGCGGTCGAGAAACGCCGCCAGATCGAGCAGCTTGTGGCGTGCGTCGATGAACTGGAGGTCCAGAAGCTCCTGCTTGTTGGGCATGGCGGAACCTTCGGAGTTCATAGGTCGCCGGTCAACCGGGAAGAATCGCATCGCGGCCCGGGCACAGCGGGGGGCATGATGGTAGCTCTCCAATGAACTGCGGAAAGGCCGTCTCTGATGCGCTCGCGCGGCCCTTTGAAAGACCTGTGTTTCAGCAAACTCGGCGGCATCCCCGGCTTCACCACCGTGCTCCATACGTACTCCCGGGGACCCGATCCGCTGTCTTATTGCCGCCTGCTTCCATAGCCTGGATCCTGTCTGTCATGACGAACTGCTGTGTTGCGAATCAAGCCGGGTGGTAAATAACCGTCCTCATCTTCCAGATCGTCCAACTTGAGCAAGAAATTCCGCGTGGCCAATCGGCTTGACTGCTCCAGAGTCCATATCCGCATCTCTCCTTCCAACTTCTTCATCATCAGGTCATGATGGCGCACCAGTGATCCCGTGTAGTAAAAATGCTACGAGAGCCGTCTGGATCGTTCTTCACCACGGGCCGAATGCCGTGTCTGATTGGAACCGCCCTGTACAATGCCCCGGCCGCTTGTAGCGGCACGGAAAACCGCGAAGCCATCCTGCATGGACGGAGGAACGGAGTCAAAGCCGTACGCAGGGTGGTGTGGGACCCGGGAGCTAACTACTCCCGGGGACCCGATTCGGCTTCTGGAATTTATTGCCAGGGGAACTTCAGATCTAGGAGTATCACTGCGAATTGAGCGGCAAAAAACAGCGGGCCAAAAAAGAGGTTCAGAAAGAATACCCACCTTGGGAGGTCCGTAGCTGTGCGCCGCCAAAGTCTTATAGTGTAGATCACTGAGGCAAACATGCAGACCATGATTCCTATCTCGAAAATAAAGTGAGTAGCCCAAAAGAACTCCCGTCCCATAGATCGTGCAATCCATGCCGAAGCGAAAAGAAGCACTGCAACGGGCAGCGGCCAAACTCGCTTTAAAATCCGAGTTCGCCTGTCCGGTGATATTGATTGGGACATATTCATTTTCTGCCGAACGATGAGCGCGTGCACCCCTACCAGCGAGGGCGCGCGTCGATCACGGGGTGAGGATTGTAATTACGGGGCATCATCGAAACAGGGCGGCTGGTAGGGGTTGTCATGACGCGGCTTGTTCGAATTTCAGGGTTGTCAGATCGTAGGACCCAGAATGGCCATGTGATCGGAGTCATTTTCTTCCAT
>Ga0105090_10000418_pt1 | contig 20807 bp, 18 predicted proteins | sample PPLLak3March2015_FD_79110 | JGI IMG/M metagenome (GOLD analysis project Ga0105090, IMG submission 79110) | Freshwater sediment microbial communities from Prairie Pothole Lake near Jamestown, North Dakota, USA - PPLs Lake P7 Core (1) Depth... | ecosystem: Environmental > Aquatic > Freshwater >... | reverse complement strand
GCGATCCGCCGTGCGCAGCTCGCCTCGCTGGTCGTGTTCGACCGCGTCGTCGGGGGCACGAAGTTCACCGCGCAGCGCTTTTGCTCGCTGGTGGTCATCGAGCAGAACCCGGGGCTGACGCAGACCCGCCTCGCCGAGATCCTGGGCATCGCCCGCTCGGGCGCCATGCTGCTGGTCGATTTCCACGAGGCCGAGGATTTCGTCGCGCGCACTCCCTCGCCGATCGACCGGCGGGCCTATGGGCTGCGGATCACAGCGGCGGGTGGGCGGCGGCTGGCCGAGGTGAAGCGGCTGGTGCGGGAGGCCGACCGGCTCACCACTGCCGCCCTCACCGCGGCCGAGCGCCGGCAGCTGCACGCGCTGCTGGAGAAGGTGGGCGAGCCGGCGCGGCCGGCCCATGGCGCCCCCCGGTAGCCGGTCCAGCCCTGCCTTGCCCGACCAGGCCCCGGCAGGCTAGAATAGAGGGCTTCCTTGCCACACCCGGAACGTGCGGGGTGGCCGTCGGCGCGGCCGGGAGCTTGCTTCCGGAGCGATCCTCCACGGGATCCGAGGCGCCCTAATCGTCCGAAAGGAGAGTTTGTCTTGCGACACTACGAGATCGTCTTCATCGTCCACCCGGACCAGAGCGAGCAGGTCCCGGGCATGGTCGATCGCTACAAGGCCACGGTGGCCAGCCGCGGCGGCCGGGTGCACCGGCTCGAGGACTGGGGGCGGCGCCAGCTCGCCTATCCGATCCAGAAGATGCACAAGGCGCACTACGTCATGATGAACGTCGAGATCGACCAGGAGACCCTGACCGAGCTCGAGCACGCGTTCAAGTTCAATGACGCGGTGCTGCGCCACCTCATCGTCGCCAAGCGCGAGGCGGAGCTCGCCCCGTCGCCGATGATGAAGGAAGAGAAGGCGCGCAGCCTGTCGGACCGCGGCGACCGCGGCGACCGCGGAGAGCGTGGCGAGCGCAAGGAAAGCGCGCCCGCGGCGCCTGCCGAAGGCGCGGCGCCGGCGGCAACGGCCTAGGGACGCCGGCAAGCGCGACGCCGTGCCCGCCTCAGGGCAAGGCCCCGCCAATCGGTTGACGCTCGACGCCACGATCGCGCTGCGCGACGACCTGCGCTACACGCCCGCCGGGGTTCCGGCGCTGTCGCTGACGCTGCACCACGCGTCGGAGCAGCCGGAGGCCGGAGGGCGGCGCAAGGTCGAGTGCGAGATAGCTGCCGTGGCGTACGGGGAGACCGCGCGGGACCTTGCCGGGCTGCCGGCAGGAAGCGCGATCCGCTGCGCGGGCTTCCTCGCACGGCGCTGGCGCACCGGAATCACGCTCGCCCTGCACATCGACCGCTACGAACGCCTGGATCAACGCAACACGAACTGACGAAGAGGACACCACCATGCCCCGCCCGATGGGAAGAGGTAAAGGCCGCAAGGACGGCAAGAAGCGTGACCGCGGCAATGCGCTGTTCAAGCGCCGCAAGTTCTGCCGCTTCACGGCCGAGAAGGTCAAGGAAATCGACTACAAGGACATCGACGTCCTCAAGGACTTCGTGCAGGAGAACGGCAAGATCATGCCGGCGCGCATCACCGGCACGAAGGCCCGCTACCAGCGCCAGCTCGGCACGGCGATCAAGCGCGCGCAGTTCCTCGCGCTGATCCCCTACACCGACCGTCACTGAGGAAGAGCGCCATGCAGATCATCCTGCTGGAGAAGGTGCACAACGTCGGCGGCCTCGGCGACGTGGTCAAGGTCAAGGACGGCTACGCGCGCAACTTCCTCATTCCGAAAGGCATGGCGAAGCGCGCCACGCCCGAGAATCTGAAGCTGCTCGAAGGCAAGCGCGCGGAGCTCGAGAAGGCGGCCGCCGAGAAGCTCGCCGCCGCGCAGACGCTCGCCGAAAAGCTCGAGGGGCAGACTGTGCGTGTCGTGCAGAAGGCCGGCGTGGACGGCCGGCTGTTCGGCTCGGTGGGCACGATCGACATCGCCGAGGCGCTTGGCCGCATGGGCACGACGATCGAGAAGTCGCAGGTGCGCCTGCCTGCCGGGCCGCTCAAGACGGTCGGCGAGCACCCGGTGACGATCGCGCTGCACACCGACGTGCTGGCGCACGTCACGGTGGCCGTTGTCGGCGAGACTGCGCAGGGCTGACGACGTCGCGGTCGGGCGCGTTCCCGGCTGCCGCACTTGACGAAGGCGCCCCTGCGGCGCCTTCGTCCCTTGGCGGATCGCCCGCGTGCACGACGGGGCGCTAGAATGGCCATTTCCACCGCGCGCCTCCGCACCGCACCTCCGATGCCCGACGATCCGCAAGTCGATGCGCTGAAGCTGCCGCCGCATTCGATCGAGGCGGAGCAGTCCGTGCTCGGCGGCCTGATGCTCGACAACGACGCTGCCGACCGCGTGGGCGACGTCATCGGGCCGGAGGATTTCTATTCCGACGCGCACCGCCTGATCTTCGGCGCCGCGATACGGCTCATCGCCGAGGGCCGTCCGGCCGACGTGGTGACGGTCTCCGAAGCGCTCGACTCGACGCGCAAGCTCGATTACGTGGGCGGGCTCGCCTACCTCGGCGCCCTCGTGCAGAACGTGCCGACGGCGGCGAACATCCGCCACTACGCGACGATCGTGCGCGAGCGCTCGATCCTGCGCCAGCTCGCCGGCACCGCGGGCGAGATCGCCGAGGCCGCGTATCGGCCGATGGGGCGCAGCGCGCGCGAGGTGCTCGACCTCGCCGAGGCGAAGGTGCTGCACATTGCCGAACAGGGCTCGCGCGGGCAGCAGAACTTCGCCGAGATCGGGCGCCTGCTCACCGGCGTGGTCGAGCGCATCGAGGAACTGTACAACCGCGACGATCCCTCCGACGTGACCGGCGTGGCGACGGGCTTCACCGACCTCGACCGGCAGACCGCGGGGCTGCAGCCGGGCGATCTGGTCATCGTCGCCGGAAGACCGAGTATGGGCAAGACGTCTCTCGCGCTCAACATCGGCGAGCACGTGGCGCTGCACGTCAAGCGCCCGGTCGCCGTGTTCTCGATGGAGATGGGCTCAACCCAGCTCGCGATGCGCCTGATCGGCTCGGTGGGGCGGCTGCCGGCGCAGCACCTGCGCACCGGCCGCCTGCAGCCGGAGGACTGGGAGCGCCTCTCCGCCGCGCTCGGCCAGCTCAACGACGCGCGCATCCTGATCGACGAGACGCCGGCGCTCTCCGCGATCGAGGTGCGCTCGCGCGCGCGGCGCATGATGAAGCAGTACGGCGACCTGGGCCTGGTGATCGTCGACTACATCCAGCTGATGCAGGCGACCTCGCAGGGCGAGAACCGCGCGACCGAAATCTCCGAGATCTCGCGCTCGCTCAAGGCGCTGGCGAAGGAGCTGAAGGTTCCCGTCATGGCGCTCTCGCAGCTCAACCGCTCGCTCGAGCAGCGGCCGAACAAGCGGCCGGTGATGTCCGATCTTCGTGAAAGTGGAGCCATTGAACAGGACGCAGACGTGATCCTGTTCATCTACCGCGACGAGGTCTACAACCCGGACACGCAGGACAAGGGCGTGGCCGAGATCATCATCGGCAAGCAGCGCAACGGTCCGATCGGCACGGTCCGGCTCACGTTCCTCGGCGAGTACACGCGCTTCGAGAACTTCGCCCAGCCCGGCAGCTACTAGTGGGCTGTAACGGCCGAATCGGAAGTGCCTGACGGTCGCTTCGCGCCGATCGCGTTGTTGCCGGGTCTTGCAAGGGGACCTACCCTTGTTGCGCCCCGGCGCCTAGCGCTCGACGCGAATCGCCTCGTCAGAGAGGTTGCGCCAATGGTCCACATCATGCACGTCTCCACTCCCGATTCGACCGTTACAACCCACTAGAAGCCCGCGTGGTTCCCGCCGCACCGTTCCCCGCGCCGGCTTCGCGCAATGCGCCCTGCCCCTGCGGCAGCGGGCGCCGCTACAAGGAGTGCCACGGCGCGCTCGACGCGGCGGCCGCCGCGCTCGACGCGACGCTGCGCGACGCGCTCGCCGCGCAGCAGGCAGGCCGGCTCGACGCCGCGATGGCAGGCTACGAGCAGGCGCTCGCCGCCGCGCCGCGCCACTTCGACGCGCTCCACATGCTCGGCGTGGCGCGCTTCCAGCGCGGCGAGTTCGAAGCGGCGCTCGCGCTGATCGATCGCGCGCTGCGCGAGCGCCCGGGCGAGGCGGGCGCCGCGTTCAACCGCCGTCTCGCCGAGACCGCGCTCGCGCGACGGCCGGCCGAGGCCGAGATCGCGCGGGAGTCGCATTCGTTCGGCGCGGCGATGGCGCGCGGTGCCGCAGCAGCCGACGACCGCGCGGTGCGCGTGATCGCGTTCTACCTGCCGCAGTTCCACCGCATTCCGGAGAACGACGCCTGGTGGGGCGAGGGCTTCACCGAGTGGACGAACGTGCGCCGCGCGCGGGCGCTCTTCGCCGGTCACGCGCAGCCGCACGTTCCCGGCGAGCTGGGCTGCTACGACCTCACCGACGCGCAGGTCCGCGAGACCCAGGCGGCGCTCGCGCGTGCGCACGGTGTCGACGCGTTCTGCTACTACCACTACTGGTTCGGCGGCCGGCGGCTGCTCGAGCGGCCGCTCGACGCGGTGCTGGCGAGCGGCGCGCCCGACTTTCCGTTCTGCGTTTGCTGGGCGAACGAGAACTGGACGCGGCGCTGGGACGGGCTCGACCACGAGATCCTGATGGCGCAGCGGTACTCGGAGGACGACGCACGCGCGTTCATCGCGAGCCTGCTGCCGGCGCTGCGCGACCGGCGCTACGTGCGAGTGAACGGACGGCCGCTGCTGGTCGTCTACAAGGCGGGCGAGATCCCCGACCTTGCCGCGACGCTGCGCATCTGGCGGGGCGCCTGCGTCGAGGCGGGAGTGGGCGACCCGTACCTGGCTGCCGTGCAGCGCAACGCGACCGACGATCCGACGGCGAACGGCTTCGATGCCGCGGTGGAGTTTCCGCCGATCGGCCACGCGGCCGAGAATGTGACGCAGCGCGTGGGCGGTCTCGACGCCTCGTTTCGCGGCAGCGTGTTCGGTTACGCGAATCTCGCCGCCGATTACCTGCTGCGCCCGCGGCCGGCGTTCCGCCAGTTCCGCGGCGTGACCCCGATGTGGGACAACACCGCACGCCGGCCGGCCGACGGCATGGTCGTGCAGGGCAGCACGCCGGAGGCGTTCGGCGTGTGGGCGACCCACGCGCTGCGCCAGACGCGTCGCCGCCACGCCGGCGACGAGCGCCTGCTGTTCGTCAACGCGTGGAACGAGTGGGCGGAAGGCAATCACCTCGAGCCCGACGCCGCGCACGGGCGGCGCTACCTCGAGGCGCTCGCCGCCGCAAGGGGCCTCGCCGCCGCGCCCGAGCCGCAGCGGCCGCGCTTCGCCGACGTCGTGCGCGCAACCCTCGCACGGTGCGAGTCGGGCGAGATCGCCGTCGAGTGTTTCGGCCCGCCCGGCGATGCGCCCGACGATGGCGTGTCGGTCGTCATGCCGCTGTACAACCACGCGCGGCTGGTGCCCGCCGCGCTGGCGGCGCTCGACGCCCAGACGCGGCAGCCCGACGAGGTGGTCGTCGTCGACGACGGCTCGAGCGACGACAGCGCCGCGGTCGTCGCGCAGTGGGCGCGCGGGAGCCGGCTGCGCGTTCGCCTCGTGCGGCAGGACAACGCCGGTGCGCACGAGGCGCTCAATCGCGGGATGGCGCTCGCCCACTGCGCCACGATCGCACTCGCCAACTCCGACGACCGCTACGTTCCGCAGCGGCTGGAGCGCCTCGTCGCCGCGCTCGACGACGCGCACGCGCTCGCGTTCTCCGCCGTGGCGACGATCGACGACGACGACCGGGCGTGCTCGACGCCCTACGCGGTCGAGCTTGGCGCGCGCATTGCAGAACTCGCTTCGCTGCCGTCGATGCTGCACGCCTTTGTGCGCCACAATGCCGCGGTGTCGACGGGCAACCTCGTCTTCCGCCGCCGGCTGCTCGACGCCACGGGCGGCTTCGCGGCCCTGCGGGTCTGCCACGACTGGGACTTCGTGCTGGCCGCCAGCCGTGCGACGCGCTTCGCGTTCGACGCGACGCCGTTGTACCTCTATCGGCTGCACGGCGCGAACACGTTTTCCGGCCTGACGCTCGCCGGGCGACTCGAGGGGGACCTCGTGCTCGACCGTTTCCTGCGCGACATCGAGTCCCACCCCTGGCTCGCCTTGGGCGACCGCGCGCCGTTTCGCGCGTTCCTGCGCGAAGCGGGCCTGGGCGGCTACCTGCGATGAACGTTTCCGCGCCCGCGTCGCGCAACGCGCCGTGCCCTTGCGGCAGCGGTCGCCGCTACAAGGAGTGCCACGGCGCGCTCGCGGCGCCGCTCGCCGGAAGCGGCGTGTCCGATCGCCTCGCGAGCGCGGCGCGGGCCGCGGCTGGCGCGGACTTCGCCACGGTGTGCGCGCTTTGCGAGGACGTGCTGAAAGACGTCCCCGGCCACCCGGTGGCGCTCGAGCTCCTCGCGCGGTGCGAGACAGAGGCCGGTCGGCCGCTGGCCGCGCTCGCGCTGCTGCTCGAGGCTGCACGCGGCCTCGAGAGTCACCCGTTGCCACCGTCCAATGCCTACGTGGTGTGGACCGCCCTCAATGCCGCATTCCTCGACGCTGTATCGGCCCAGGGGGCGCAGGCGGTCGCGGAGCGCCGCGCGGCCTACCGGACGTGGATTGCCGAGCGTCGGGACCTGGCCCAGGCGCGAGGAGGAACGCACGACGTCGCCGTCGTCCTGGTGCTCACACCCGCGACGACGCCCGAGCAGGCCCTCGTTTCGCTCGACGCGCTCGTCGCTCAGACGCTGCGTCCGGCGCAGCTGATCGTGGCGAGCGTGGGGGTGTCCCCGGCGCTCCCGCTCGTTCGCGCCCGCTTCCAGCTGCTTCCGTTCGAGTCGGACTGCGTCGCGCCACCCGCGCCCACGCTCGCCCAGGCGCTCGATGACGGCGCGGCGCGGGCCAGCGCGACGTGGATCGTCGCCCTCGAGCCGCCGCACGCGTTCGCGCCGGACCACCTGGCCAATCTGGTCGAGGCGATCGCCGGCCAGGGTGCCCGGTGGGGCTTCGCCGCCTGCACGCTGCACGCGTACGGCGCGGTGCCCGCCACGACGCTGGCGGCGCACCAGGCGGCGCACGACGCCTCCCGCACATCGCTCGCGAAGGCGGATTCGCTGGGCTTCGCATTCATCGATCAGGCGTTTCCGCCCACCGGAATGGGTGCGGTCCTGTTCGCGCGCGAGCTCGTGGGGCGCGTCGGCGGCTTCCGTCCGCTGCCCGGCCACGAGCTGTGGGATTTCTGCGTGCGCGCACTGTGGGAGGACGAGCCTGCGCTCGCTACGGCGCCGACCTACCGTCACGCGGTCGTCGCCGGCCGTGCCGCGCCGACGCCAGCCGAGCGCGAAGCCGCGCAGGTCGCGATCTTCCGCGAGTACTACGCTCGCGCTTGCGCTGCAGGCGCAGCTGCTCCCAACCCTCACGCTCCATCGCTGGAGCGCTGGGGCCTCGCCTTCGTGCGGGCGATGTTCCGGGCCGGTCACGTGCTGATGGTCGACTTCGCCACGCTCGAGCGCCTGCGCGCGTACGTCGCGGCGGAAGTCGCGGCTGCGCCGCCCCCGGCACTGACGCCCGGCATCAACCTCCTCGGCTTCGCGTTCGGCGAGTTCGGGCTGGGCGAGAGCCTGCGCGCGCTTGCGCGCGCCTGCGAGGCGGGGGGCATCCCGTTCGTCGTCCGCGACATCGAGCAGCGGCTCGCCACGCGGCAGGCGGACCGCAGCGTCGCCGCGCACCTCAGCGAAGACATCCGCCACCGCCTGTCCCTGATGTGCGTGAATCCCGACATGCTGAAGCCCGTGCGACCGTTGCTCGAGCGCACGCGGGCGGCCGGCGGCTACCGGGTGGGCTACTGGTACTGGGAACTCGAGACAACGCCGCGCACGTGGGTGGGCGCCTACGATGCCGTGGACGAGATCTGGTGCGCCACGGAGTTCGTTGCCGCCGCCGTGCGCAAGGCGACGGACAAGCCGGTGATCAAGCTGCCGCCGCCGATCGAGGTGTCGCTGCAGCGTCGCTACACCCGGCAAGAGTTCGGCCTGCCCGAAGGCCGCTTCCTGTTCCTGTTCACGTTCGACTACAACTCGTTCGTCAAGCGCAAGAACCCGGAAGGCGTGATCGAGGCGTTCCGCGCGGCCTTCCCGCGCGGGCGCGACGACGTGGGGCTGGTGGTCAAGTCGGTCAACGGCGTGCACCGGCCCGAGCGCGTCGCGGCGATCAAGGCGCTCTACGGGGACGATCCGCGCATCGTCCACCTCGACCGGTTCCTGTCGCGCGACGAGAGCTACGGGCTGATCGACGCGACCGACGCCTACGTTTCGCTGCACCGCGCCGAGGGGCTCGGGCTGGGGCTGGCCGAGGCGATGGCGCTCGGCAAGCCCGCGATCGCGACCGCGTACTCGGGCAATCTCGAGTTCATGAACGCGGCGAACAGCCTGCTCGTCGACTACCGCCTGGTGCGAATCGCGCCGGGCGAGTACCTGGTCGACGACGAGCGTTTCGCGTGGGCCGAGCCGGACGTCGCGATGGCGGCGCGGCACATGCGCGCGCTGGTCGACGATCCCGCGCTGCGTGCGCGCATCGCCACGGCAGGGCAGCGCGAAGTTCGCGAGCGATTCGGCCTCGAGCGGGCGGCGCAGAGGCTGCGGGAACGCCTCGGGGAGCTTGGCCTGCTCGACGAGGACGCGCCGGCGCGGCCCGCAGCCGTGCCGCCGGAAGACGCGACCGGCGCGGCGCCGCCCTTCGTCTCCTACGCGCAGAATGGCGAGGACGCGCTGCTCGACCAGGTGCTCGCCGGGGTCGAGCGGGGGTTCTACGTCGACATAGGCGCCAACGACCCGGACGTGCACTCGGTGACGCGGGCGTTCTACGAGCGCGGCTGGCGCGGTGTCAACGTCGAGCCGGTCGGCGAATGGCACGAGCGGCTGGCGGCCGCCCGTGCGCGCGACGTCAACCTTGCGCTGGCAGTGGCGCGCGAACACGGCGAGGCGGTGCTGCATGAGTTCGCGGGCACCGGGCTGTCGACGCTCGATGCCGAGGTTGCGCGCGGCCACGGGCACGACGGCCGCAGCGCGAGCGAACGCCGCGTGCGCTGCGCGCCGCTCGCCGCGATCCTCGACGAGCACGCGCGTGGCGACATCCACTTTCTCAAGGTCGACGTCGAAGGCGCGGAAGGCCATGTGCTCGCCGGAGCCGACTTCGCGCGACACCGGCCCTGGGTCGTCGTGGTCGAGGCCACGCGCCCGATGACCGCAATCGCCTCGCATGAAGCGTGGGAGCCGCTGCTGCTGCGCAACGGCTATGCGTTCGCATTCGACGACGGCCTCAATCGCTATTACGTGAGCGACGAGCACGCCGATCTCGCGCGCCGCTTCGACCCGGCGCTGCGCACGCGGCCGGTCGTGCGTGCGGCGGAACTCGCGGTCAGCGCCGAACAGCCCCCGGCGCAGCGCTTCGACCCGCAGGCCGTTCCGTTCCTCGACCTCGCTGCGCCGGAGCCCACGCTGGCGCAGCCGGTCTCGCAGCTCTGCACCGCCGGGCAGTTCCGCGAGCCTGCCTACGCCTCGTGGTGCCGCGCGATCGGCGAGCCGCCGGTGCTGCGCCGCAAGCAGTGGGAGTGCGTGTGGATCCTGCAGTGCCTGGAGCACGCGGGGATGCTCGCCGGCGGTCGCCGCGGCCTCGGCTTCGGCTGCGGCCGCGAGCCGCTCGCCGCCGCGATGGCGGCACGCGGTTGCGTGGTCGTGGCGACCGATCTCGCGGCCGAGGCGGCCGCCGGGCAGGGGTGGATCGAGACCGGACAGCACGCGCGCGCGCTCGCCGACCTCAACCTGCGCGGCGTGTGCCCGCCCGGGGCCTTCCGCGAGCGCGTTGCGTTTCGCGCCGTCGACATGAACGCGATTCCCGACGATCTCGAAGGCTTCGACTTCGTCTGGTCCAGCAGCGCGTTCGAGCACCTCGGATCGCTCGACCGCGGACTCGCCTTCGTGACCCGCGCGATGCGCTGCCTCAAGCCCGGCGGGATTGCCGTGCACACGACGGAGTTCAACCTCTCGTCGAACGGTCCGACGCTCGAGGCGCGCGAGCTGTGCGTCTACCGCAGGCAGGACATCGAGCGCCTGCGCGATGCGCTCGCCCTCGAGGGGCACCGGGTGGGAGCCCTCAACCTGCAACCGGGCCGCTCGCCGGTCGACCGCTTCGTCGACCTGCCGCCGTACCGCGTCGAGCCGCACATCAAGCTCAGGCTCGGGCGGTTCGTCGTCAGCTCGATCGGGCTGGCGATCGAGCGACGCGAGTAGGTTCTCAGCGGTACACGAGGACCGGGATCTTCGCCTGCTCGACGACCTTGTGCGTCTGGCTGCCCAGAAGACCCGCCGTGACGCCCTGGCGCGTGTTCGGCGCGATGCATATCACGTCGCACTTGAGCTCGCGCGCGATCTCGAGGATCGCCTCGGCGGGAAAATCGCTGGTCCTGTGCACGCCCTCGAACGGGACGCGGGCGGACTTGGCGAGACTTGCGAGCTTGCCGAGATACTTGTCCGACATCCTCTGGATCATCGCCGCATGTACATGGGGTTCCATGTAGCCCCTCGGCAGGAACTTGCCGAACACGATCGGCGTGGCCGGGGGCGCGGCGAAGAAGCCGGTGACCCGCCCGCCGGTGGCCTTCGCAAGCGCCATCGCGGCCGTCGCCGCCCGCTGCGAGGCGGGCGATCCGTCGGTGGGGACGAGGATGTGCCGAAAAAGCGGCGACTTCGCGCTGTCAGCGGGCATAGGGGAGCACCCAGATGATCATGCCGAATACGTAGCATACGCCGGAAGCGATCAGCGTGAACGGCACGCTCCAAGACAGGAACTCGCGCAGCGACACCTTGCGCTTCTCCTCGCGCTCGCAGATGTTGAGCGCGGCGAACAGCGCCGGCGCGCCCGCGATCGTGAGGTTGCTGCCGAGCGTCCCCGACCACAGCATCATCCACCACAGCGGCCACACGGGAACGCCCTCGCCGCCGAGCTCCTTGATCAGGTGGAGGAAAGTGAGGATGTAGGCGTCGTGTTCGACGATGCCCACGATCGGGATGGTGATCCAGTACAGCAGCGTCGCGCCCAGCGCGAAATTCTCCGCGAACACCGGCTTCAGCATGTGCGCGAACTTCTCGATCAGTCCGGCCTTCTCGAGGCCTCCCACCAGCGCGAACAGCGAGATGTAGAACAGGATCGCGCGCCAATCGAGCTCGGACAAAATCTCCTCGAAGGACGGTGGGTGCAGCTTCTTGCGCAGGATCTCGAGGAGGAGCACGAGCGAGACCGCGCCGGTCAGCGCGATGAAGCCGAGCTTCACGCCGAGGTACTCGCGCAGGGCCATGCCCAGCACCGTCAGCAGGAACCAGGCGACCACGAGCGTGGCGAACGGCTTGTTCGGAATGTGCGTCTCGATCCCGAGCGCGCCCAGGTCCACCGCCTGCCGCTTGTGATCGCGAAAGCCGTACGCGTACATCGCCGTCAGCGTGATCACGAACGTCACCATGAGGATCGGGAACGACGACGGTCTCCCGTGGTGCCAGATGAAGTCGCTGAACTCGGCGCCGGACACGCTGTGCAGCATCTGCGGCGGCAGGTCGCCGAGCAGCAGCGCGCTTCCCATGAAGTTCGCGGAGAACCCGATCATCAGCACCACCGGGGTCGCGGGCAGCTTGAGCGCGCGGGCGAGCGGCAGCGCCACGGGCGCCATCATCAGGATCACGACGAGGTTGTCGACGAACATCGAGATGATCCCGGCGAGCATCGACAGGATCATCACCAGCATCCCGGGTTGGCCGCCGGAGAGCCGCAGCGCCTGCACCGACAGCCAGCTCGGCACGCCGGACTTGCCGAAGTAGCCGGCGATGATCCAGATGCTGAGCAGGATCGCCATGACGTCCCAGTCGACCAGCCCGAAGGCCTCGACCTCGGTCATCACGCCGAGCCAGATCATCAGCGCGACGCCGATCAGCGCGGCAATCGTCCCGTCGACGACGTTGATGATCACCGCGACGATCGTCACGGCGAAGATGGCAAGCGCCATCCAGGCAATCGGCTCCATTCCTTCCCCTCGGCGCCCGCGGTCGAGCCGGGCACGGCAATGCGGTTCTTATTTGACCAGCAGCACCGGCAACTTCGTCAGGTGGACGACGCGCGCGACGGTCGAGCCGATCAGCAGGTCCGCGAGCGCGGTGCGCCCGCGCGTGCCCATGACGATCTCGTCGCAGCGCATTCTATCCGCAACCGCGACGATGGTATCGGCCAGCGGCCCCACCTCGGCGTGCACCTCATACGGGATGCCCGCCGCGTCGAGCAGCGCCCGGGCTTCGGCAAGTGCCTTGGCGCTCTCGTCGCGGTGGAAGCCGGCCACCTGGTCCTGGCTTACGAACGACGTGATGCCGCCGGGGAGCTGCGGCTGGATGTTGACGAGGTGGATCTCGTAGGCGCCGGGCCCGGCGAGCCGCGCCTTGCCGACGACGTGCTCGACCGCGCGGATGGCGTACGGCGATCCGTCGACGGGCAGGAGCAGGCGCTGCGTCATGGAGGTGTCCGGGAGGGGCCCACCGATGGGCCCATGGGTCCGATTATGCCTGCGCGAGCCGCAAGCCCGACTTGCGGCGCATCAACCCGGCGGCCGCCACGTCGGCGGCGCGAAGCGTGCGCGCCCGTCCGTGCGCCAGGCGGCGTCGAGCACCGCGCCCATGTGCGGCTTGAGGCGCAGCGACGCCGCCGCGTCGCGCGTGACGTAGCGGCATTCCAGTGTCTCCTCGCCGTCGGGCCGCGGCAACCCGCCGACGACGCGCGCCCCGAACAGCGTGGACACCCAGGCGATGCGGTCGCCGTTGGCGTAGGTCGCCGCCTGTAGCGGCCCGCCGAACACGCCGGCGACGTGCGTCAGCTCGACCGCAAGGCCCGTTTCCTCCCACGTCTCGCGCACCGCGGCGTCGGCCGGCGTCTCGCAGGGCTCCACCATGCCGCCCGGCGTGGTCCAGTCGTCGCCCTCGACGTGGCGCACGAGCAGCAGGCGGCCCGCGTCGTCGAGCACCGCGACCGACACGGTCGGCACCTCGAGCAGCGCGTGACCGACGAGCGAGCGCAGCCATCGGACGTAGTCGGACATCGGCATCGGCGTTTGCCCGCGCGCCGCGATTTCCTGCGGCGATGGGTTACAACACTTCCGCGGCGTGGTCGGCGAGCCGCGAGCGCTCGCCGCGCGTGAGCGTCACGTGGCCCGAGTGCGACCAGCCCTTGAAGCGGTCGACCACGTAGGTAAGCCCGGAGCTGCCCTCGGTGAGGTAGGGCGTGTCGATCTGCGCGATGTTGCCCAGGCACACGACCTTCGTGCCGGGGCCGGCGCGCGTGATCAGCGTCTTCATCTGCTTGGGCGTGAGGTTCTGCGCCTCGTCGATGATCAGGAACTTGTTGATGAACGTGCGCCCGCGCATGAAGTTGAGGCTCTTGACCTTGATGCGCGAGCGGATCAGGTCGCGGGTGGCGGCGCGGCCCCACTCGCCGGCCTCGTCGTCGGTCTTGTTGAGCACGTCGAGGTTGTCCTCGAGCGCGCCCATCCACGGGTTCATCTTCTCCTCCTCGGTGCCCGGGAGGAAGCCGATGTCCTCGCCGACGGGCACCGTCACTCGCGTCATGATGATCTCCGAGTAGACCTTGAACTCGAGGGTGAGCATCAGGCCCGCAGCGAGCGTCAGAAGCGTCTTGCCCGTGCCGGCCTGGCCGAGCAGCGTGACGAAGTCGATTTCCGGGTTCATCAGCAGGTTGAGCGCGAAGTTCTGCTCGCGGTTGCGCGCCGTGATGCCCCAGACGTTGTTCTTCTGGTGCGTGTAGTCCTTGAGCGTCGAGAGCACCGCGGTGCGCCCGGCAACCTCCTTGACGACGGCGTAGAACGGCGTCTCCCCCGGCCGCTCGCTGTGGAGGAACTCGTTGGCCAGCAGGTCGGGCACCAGCGGCCCCGTGACGCGGTAGAGCGTGTGGCCGCCCTGCTGCCAGCTCTCCATGCCCTTGCCGTGGCGGTCCCAGAAGTCGGCGGGCAGCTCCTCCATGCCGGAGTAGAGGAGGTCGGTGTCCTCGAGCGCCTTGTCGTTGTAGTAGTCCTCGGCGGGCAGGCCCAGCGCGCGGGCCTTGATGCGCATGTTGATGTCCTTCGACACCAGGACCACGTGGCGCTTCGGGTGCAGGCGCGCGAGGTGCATGACGACGGCGAGGATCTGGTTGTCCGCCTTGCCGTTGGCGAGCGACGGCGGCAGCGCAATCGCGATCGTCTCGGTCTGCAGGTACAGCCGGCCGGTCGCGGCACCATTGCTCTTCGTCGCGAGCCCGATGCCCTCGGCGATGCCCTCGTGCTCGCCCTGCGCCGTGTGCGTGGTCACCAGCTCGTCGAGGAAGCGCGAGGCCTGGCGCGCGTTGCGCGCGACCTCGGTGACGCCCTTCTTGTTCGAGTCGAGCTCCTCGAGGACGAACATCGGCACGTAGATGTCGTGCTCCTCGAAGCGGAACAGGCTCGTGGGGTCGTGCATCAGCACGTTCGTGTCGAGCACGAACAGCTTGCTGACGTCCGGGCTCGTCGCGGCTGCGCGTGCCTTGTCCGTGCGGACGGCCTTGCGCTGGGGGAGGGAGAGGACCTGGGAGGGAGCGGGGCGCAGCTTGCGTTCGACCATGGACCTTGTAGGGGCGCGGGGGAGGGTGAAGCTCGGGCCCATGCTAGCCGGGCGGCCGGTCGGGCACAAGGTGTTGGGGTTGGGCGGGGAGCCAATCGCAAGCGGTGTGGTGGAAAGCGCACAGCGGTCCACGCCGCTTGAGTTGGGGCAAGGCCGGCCCGGGTTGCGCATCGCAGAATCGGGCCCATCCCCCGCAAGTGGAGCGCCGCGATGTCCGCCATCCTTCTTCGAGTTGCCGCCACGGTTTTCGCCTGCGTTGCCACGCTCGCCCACGCTGCCGAGGAGGCCATCCACGTCGGCCAGTCCGTGTCGCTGACCGGCCCGGTGGCCGAGCACGGCGGGGGTGTCGCGCAGGGCGCTAAGCTCTACGTCGATGCGATCAACGCCTCCGGCGGCGTCAATGGCCGACGCGTCGTGTTGACGGTCCTCGACGACGGCGGCGACGTGAAGCGCTCGGCCGACAACGCTAAGCTGCTGATCGAGCGCGATGGCGTGGTCGCGCTGTTCGCCGGCGTGGAGGGTGGACCCTGCGTCGCGCAGCTGAGGGAGGCCGCGGCACGCAATGTCCCGCTGGTGGCCTGCGTGGCAGGCTCGCCGGAGATGCGCGAGCCGTTCAGCCGGATGAGCTTCCCGGTGCGCGCGCCGCACTACAACGAGTTCGCCAAGCTGCTGGAGATCGCGCACTCCTACGGGATGAAGCGCGTCGCGTTCTTCCACGCCGACTCGGACACCGGTCGGCGCCACCTGGCCAACGTGCGCAAGCTCGCGGAAGCGCGGGGGCTCGACGTGGTGCCGCTCGTCGCAGCGTCCGGCGCGAAGTCCGAGGACCTCGCTCGCGCGCTCGCCGACGCGCGCGTCGACACAGCGATCAATCACGGCTCCTACGCGGCCTACGCGGCGCTGATCAAGTCCGCGCGCGCCCGGGGAAGCACGATGCAGTTCATGGCGGTGAACTCCGGTGCCGCCCCGATGGCGCGGCTGCTCGGCGCGGACGCGAAAGGGCTGATCTTCACGCAGGTGGTGCCCTTCCCCTGGGCGGTGGCGGTGCCGGTCGTCAAGGAGTACCAGCAGGCGCTCGCCAAGTCCGCGACAGGTGCGCAGCCTTCGTTCTCGGGGCTCGAAGGCTACGTGAGCGCGAAGGTGCTCGTTGCCGGCCTGCGCGCGGCCGGCAAGGACTTGAGCCGCGCCGGCATCGCGAAGGGGCTGGAGTCGCTCGGCACGATCGACATCGGCGGCATGACCGTCGCGTTCACGCCGGGCGCGCACACCGGATCGACGTACGTCGACACGGTGATCGTCGCCTCCGACGGGCGCTTCTCGCGCTAGACAAGCAGTCTCAGACCCAGCGCCACGAAGATCGCGCCGGCCGCGCGGTCGAGCCAGGTGCCGATGCGCGGCCGTCGCGCCAGGCGCTCGCCGAGGCCGCCGGCGAACCAGCCGATGGCGCCGAACACGAGCGCCGCCTGCAGGGTGAACAGCACGCCGAGCTGGACGACCTGCCAGGCGACGTGTCCGCGTGTGGCATCGACGAACTGCGGCAGGAACGCGAGGAAGAACAGGATCACCTTGGGGTTGACGGCGTTGGCGACGAGTCCCTTGGCGAACAGCCGACCCGCGCTCTCCGCCGGGGCCGTTGCGGCGGGCGCATCCAGCGGGCGCGCGTTGCGGATCGCCTGGACGCCGAGCCAGATCAGGTAGGCGCCACCGGCGACCTTCAGCGCGACGAAGGCGCGCGGCGACGCTGCGATCAGCGCGCTCACGCCCAGCGCCGCGAGCAGCGTGTGGTTGAGGCAGCCGAGCGCGCAGCCCAGCCCGAAGGCCACGCCCGAGCGGGCGCCGCGCGCCATGCCGAGGCTCAGGACCATCAGGTTGTCGGGGCCGGGGGCGAGGATGATCAGCAGCGCGGCGGCCAGGAATGCGGCCGCCTGCGGAAGCGCCAGCAGTGCGTCCATCGCGCCCGAGCCTACTTGCGCATCAGCGCGAGGTCGTAGATGCCGGGCGTCGAACCCGTGATCGCGACGGCGCCGCACACGCGCGCGTAGAAGGCTTCGGGCCCAGCGCCGCCGACGATCGCGTACGCGTAGCCGGCCTCGCGCATCGTGGCCAGAGCGGCGAGCGTCAATGCCGCGCCGATGCCCTTGCCCTGCTCGGCGGGCGCGACGCCCGCGGGGCCGAAGAAGTTGCGGCGGGTCGTATCGTGGCAGGCGAAGCCCAGCACGCCGCCGTCGCGCACCGCGACGAAGCAGCGGGGCGGGACGCTGCCGAACGCAACTTCGCACTCCGCGGCCCAGGCCGGCGTGAACGCGCGCTCGACGAAGTCGACGACGACCCGCTTCTCCCATGAGTTCGCGCGCCGCACCGCGACGCCCGCCTGCGCCGCGCGTGCGACCGCTGCGGCGCCATCGGGAAGCTCGTACAGCTTGACCAGGAGATCGGGCATCGGTCGGTGGTGGCAGTCACAGCGACTGCACGAACGCCAGCACCTCGTCGACGTGCCCCGGCACCTTGACGCCGCGCCACTCGCGCACGAGCTTCCCCTTGCCGTCGATCACGAACGTCGAGCGCTCGATCCCGCGCACGGCGCGCCCATACATCTTCTTGTCGCGGATGACGTCGAACTGCCGGCACAGCGCTTCGTCCGCGTCGGAGATGAGGTCGAACGGGAAGCCGAGCTTCGCCTTGAAGTTCGCGTGCGAGCGGAGCGAATCGCGCGACACGCCGGCAACCACCGCGTTCGCCTTGACGAACTTGCCGTGCGCGTCGCGGAACGCGGCGCCCTCGACGGTGCAGCCGGGCGTGCTGTCCTTCGGGTAGAAGTACAGCACGACGGTCTTGCCCTTGTGATCGGCGAGCCGGAACGTGCCGGCAGTGGAAGGAACGGCGAAATCGGCGACCTTGGATGCGCTCATGCGGTACCTCGTGACGGAAGCGGACTTCAGGCGGCGCGCCGCAACTCGATGCCGCCAAGGAACTCGTCGCCCTGCAGCAGCAGCGGAGCGGCGCATCCGGGAAGAGCGGCCAGTGCGGTCTCGCAGCGCGGCAGCGCCAGCGGCTCCACGCTGGCGTGGAGCGTGCCGAGGCCGACGAGCGCGTAGCCCTGCGCCCTCCAGCCGGAGAGGAGCTGGTCGAGGACGCGGACGAGCCGGATGCCCTCGATGCCCGCGCGCAACGCGAAGACTGGACTGGCCGGCAGCTCGCTGCCGGTGATGCCGAGCACGTGCGACGCGAGGTTGTCCTCGTCGACGCCGGGCTGCGCGAGGCACTCGTCGAGCGGCGGCAGGGTGGTCGGGAACTGCGGGCAGCGGATCAGCTCCGCGTTGGCGACCGGCAGGTGCGGCGAGTGCCCGCGCCCGTCGCTGCAGTACGCGAAGCCCAGTCGCTGCGTCATGCGCAGCGCATGCAGGTTGGTCTGCCAGCCGGGCGCAGCGTGCGCCAGCGGCGGCTCGCCGAACACACGCGCATAGGCGTCGACGGCGTGCTGCATCGCCGCCTCGGTCCACGCCGCGCCTTCGCGGGCCGCGTGACGCCGCCAGCCCACCGCGTCCCACGCGGCGACGCCGGTCTCGAAGCCTGCGTCGCGCACGCTGCGCATGACGTCGCCGCCGCGCCGGCCGAGATCGGGGGCGGGCAGCAGCGTGCCGTAGAACCACGCGGGGAAGCCGCGTTGTTCGCGCATGCTTCCTGCGATTCCCGGCGGCAGCGAGCGCGTGAGGCGGCCGGAGCGGTCGGGGCCGACGGCGAAGAAGAACGTCGCGCCCGCGCCGTGCCGCCGCAGGAGCTCGAGCAGTGCGGGCACGCCCTCGCGCAGGCCGCGCAACGTCGACACGTCGATCTTGAGGGCGAGCTTCATCGGAGTGCTGCGCTACCGTTCGCGGGCGCGCGGCGCATTCTACCGTGACGGCGCATCGGCGCCGACCGCGAGCGGCTCGCGCGAGCTTGCGTCCGCGTTCATCATGGCGACCAAGCCGAGCTCGAGCGCGCGCGTGAAGCGCGACACGTCGAACAGCGCCGACGTCCCGATGTCCTGCGCGAGCGCTTCCCGCTCGTGCGAGAGCGTGCGCGGTTCGGCGAGCGCGGCAGCCAACGCGACGTAGGCGTCGACGTCGGGCGCGACCCACTGCGGCCTTCCTGCGGCGTCGAGCAGCGCCGCGCCCTGGCGCGCGATCATGCGGTCGCCGCGCAGCGTGACGACGGGCACGCCGTGCGCGAGCGCGTCGCAGGTGGTGACGCCGCCGCAGAACGGGAACGGATCGAGTGCCACGTCGATGCCGGCGTAGGCGCGGTGCAGATCGTCGAGCGCGACGTGGGGCTCGAACGCGATGCGTTCGACCGGCACGCCGAGTCGCGCCCAGTGCTCGCGGACGTACGCGACGGTCGAGGGCGCGCCGTAGGCTGCGGCGCGCAGCACGAGCCGCGAGCCGGGCACGGCGCGCAGCACACGCGCCCACGCGACGGCCACGGCGTCGGTGAGCTTTGCGTGGCGATTGCACGAGCCGAACGTCACGTAGCCGTCGCGCAGCGCCGGCGCGGGCGACGGCGCGACTGCCATCGGCGGCCGGTAGGCAAAGCGTGCGTCGGGGAGCAGCAGCAAACGCTCGGTGAAGCGGTCGCATTCCTGCTCCGGCGTGTGGATGGCGTCGCCGATCAGCCAGTCGATCGCAGGTACGCCGGTGGTGTCGAACCAGTCGAGCCAGTTGGCCTGCACGCGAGCGGGACGGCGCGAGAGCAGCGGCAGCCGGTTCCCCGGCGCGTGACCGGCGAGGTCGACGAGGAGGTCGAGGTCGTCGCCCGCGATGGCGGCGAACGCCGCGTCGTCGTCGCGCGGCAGGTCCACCCAGCGGTCGACCGCGGCGCGCACGCGTTGCGCATCGCTTCCGGCGACCGGATGCGCGGCATAGGCGGTCGTCTCGAAGCGCGAGCGGTCGTGCGCCTCGAGGACCGGCGTCAGCAGCGCGGCGAGCGGCGCATCGCCGAAGCGCGGCGACAGGTAGCCGACGCGCAGCCGCGATCGCGGCGCGCTGCGCGCGCGAACGGCGGCCGGCGCGGCAGCGTGGCGCGCCGCCCACGCGCGATGCTCGGCGTGCAACTGCTCCGGCGTGGCCAGCGCGTCGTCGTAGTGCAGTTCGACGAGCAGCGCCGACCCGCCTGCGGCGTCCTGCGGGACGAGCCCGATCGCCGTGCGCAGGTCGTCCGTCGCGCCGTCATGCAGCGCGAGGCTCGAGCGGTGCGCGGCGCGCGCGAAGCGCAGCGCCGGATCGCGCGGGGCGAGCGCGATCGCGCGGTCGAGCCGCTCGATCGCTTCGGGCAGCGCGGCGCGCTCGCCGAGGATCGCGGCGGCTCGCGCGAGCGGGACGGGGTTGCGCGGGTCGAGCGCGGCCGCGCGATCCAGCGCGGCCACGGCGTCGTCGCGGCCGAGCGCCGCGCGCGCGAGTCCCAGGTTGAGCCACGCTCCGGGGACGTCGGGCGCGCGCGCGACGAATGCTTCCCAGCGCGCGCATGCGCCCGCGTGCCGCCCCAGCGCGACGTCCGCGAGCGCGGCCGCGTGCAGCAGCGGCAGCACCTCTGGCAGTGCGGCGCAGGCTTGCGCGAACAGCGGCGCGGCCTCCGCCTCGCGGCGCGCGCGACGCAGCGACTCGGCTTGCAGCGCGAGCGCATGCGGCGAGGCGGGCTCGAGACGGGCGAGCGCCGCCTCGATTCGTGCGGGGTCGCGGTCGGCGAGCAGCCGGGCGAGATCGGCGGGCGTCAAGCGAGGGCGAGCGGCCGGGTGCCGCAGTTCACCGTCACTGCAAGCTCCGCGAGGGGAGGGACGTCGGAGGCGCGTTCGATCGGGCGCAAGGGGCGCGTGCAGCGGAGTCGGGGACGCAACGATTATAGGGTCGGCGAGACCTGCGGGCGGCCGCGCCGCGGCGATTTGCGATAATTGACCTTTCTGCCCCTTCGAGCCAGCCGCATGGGCAAGCCGCTCTCGCTGTACGACAACTACACGCGCAGCCTGCGTGTCTTCGAGCCGCTGCACCCCCTCGGCGAGGTGGGCCTGTACACCTGCGG
>Ga0105090_10000417_pt1 | contig 20825 bp, 18 predicted proteins | sample PPLLak3March2015_FD_79110 | JGI IMG/M metagenome (GOLD analysis project Ga0105090, IMG submission 79110) | Freshwater sediment microbial communities from Prairie Pothole Lake near Jamestown, North Dakota, USA - PPLs Lake P7 Core (1) Depth... | ecosystem: Environmental > Aquatic > Freshwater >... | reverse complement strand
TGCCGCCCGCGGCATCGACATCTCCGGCGTGTCCCATGTCATTAATTACCGCGTCCCGGAAAATGCCGAGGACTATGTCCACCGCATCGGCCGCACTGGCCGCGCCGAGGCCGAGGGCGACGCCTTCACCATCCTCACCGCCGACGAACTCGACTACGCGAAGTCCGTGGAAATCTTCATCGATCAGAAAATCCCGCGCCGCAGGCTGGACAACTTCGACTACATCTACACCGCCCTGCTCGACGACTCGCCGGGCAAGCCGGTGCGCCGCAAAAAAACCGGCGGCGGCAAAAAGCGGAGGTAATCGGGAGCACCCCTCGCCTCATGATCATGAAACCACTCGCCGCCTTTCTCATCGCCGCGCTTTGGATGTTTCCGGCCCTCGCCACCTCGGCCGCGCCGTCAGCACTGGTGGATATCAATTTCGAAGATACGGCTCCGGGATTGACACCCCCGGTCCTCGGAGCAACGCCCCCTGCCTCACTGCCAAGCAACCGGTTGGCGAGCATCCAATCCGGCAGAGCGGTGGTAAGCAACGAGGCATCGGGAATGAACAAGGCCCTTCAACTCCTGCCTGAACCGATTGGCCAGCTTTATTCATACAGCCAGTTGTATGCATTCAGCAAATCCCTCATTCCTGTATCCGACAGGACATTCCTGTTCGAGATGGACTTCAGGCTGTCGAATTTCCAAAAGCGCCCGGCAGCAAGCCGGAGTGTTGACACGTTCACGATACTTGTCGACGCGCCAACCGCCGTCCGTTTGGATTTCACGACCGATGGCAATGTGGGAAGGGTATCGACGGGTGGCGGCATCCCAGTCAATGTAGATACTTTTTCATTTGATGCGGTTCATCATCTGGCGATGCATCTGGATCTGAAAACTTTCCGTTGGTCGGTATGGCTTGATGCAAAATTGATCATCGACAATCTCAAACCGTCTTCTCCAAGTTGGAGTGGGGAGTTAAGCACTCTGCGAATCAATTTGGAAGACGATCAAACCTTGGCAAACATGCCGGTGGCCTACGTCGATAACATCAGGCTCGTGGCATCTCCTGAAATCCCGGCAAGCACCCGCACTTCGCTGGCCGCCAACCCGAATCCCGCGTTCCCTGGTCAATCCACAACCCTCACCGCCACGATCACTTCCGAAACCGGCACGCCCGCGGGCTTGGTCGAATTCTTCGATGGTGTCACCAGTTTGGGCACTGGAACGCTCGACGGCAGCGGGCAGGCCACATTGATGGCTCCGGCCCTCGCGGTGGGGACACACCCGCTTTCGGCGGTCTATCAGGGAGAAGGTTTTTACCTGCCCAGCACGGGCTCGGCCAGCCAAGTGATCCTGAGCCTCATGGACCCTTCGGTGTTTGCCGCCGGTGTGGTGGATCATGCCAGCACGCGGTTCCTGCAAACGACCCTGATGCGGCAGCAATTGACGGTCACCAACCGCAGCTCACAGACGCTGGAAGCGATCCGCGTCACCGTCCACTGGAGCTCCGCGGACACCGGCGCGCGCATCCGCCTTTACAATGCCAGTGGCATCAACAGCACGGGCAAACCGTATCTACAGCATGACTATCCCGTTCCGCCGGGAGGCCAAGTGACCATGACGGCGGAATTCTATTCGCCGGACCGCGTGACGGTTCCCACCCCCACCTTTACGGTGGAACTGGTTCCGGCGGAAATATTGAAGATTCCCCCAGGCACGCCGCAAGCGGTGTTGAACACCCGGATGCTCGCGCCGGACCATGCGTTCCTGATTGATTTCAAGACAGTCAAGGGAGCGAGATACCACATCCTTTACTCCCCCGATATGCTCAACTGGAGCCTTGCCCGGCCGGCGGTGACCGGCACCGGCTTCGTCGTGCAGTGGGTGGATGAGGGGCCGCCCAAGACGCAATGCCTTCCGGATCCCAAGAACGTGCCGGCGCGTTTCTATCAAGTCATCCGGGCGGACTGAATCCAACCTGACGGGAAATCATGAAAACCTGCATCATTCGCCCTGGATTGATCCTGCTCACCCTCTCCACTTTCCTTGAGGCAGGCACGGACAAGGATGGTTTTTCCAAAAGCTCCATGCCGCAGGACGCGCCCGCGCCGTGGATCGGGCGCGTCGGACTCGGCTATCGAGCCGCCTTCAACATCTCGGCGGATTTCTCCGGTCTGGGTGGTTATGCCAGCCCGAACCTGCCAGGTGCTCCCGGACGGATCCAAGGTGCGCCGGGCACGGTGGTGCGCAGCTACGACGACGGGTTCATCGGCATCGATGAAAGCGGCAACGCCAACGGCCGCACCACCTACTGGGGCTATGACAGCGACGCGCAAGTCAGCGGAGACAACGTGCTCATGCGCAACTCCGGCTCCCCTGGAACGGCGCGTTCCAATGATGTGGACGAGGAACCTCTCAACGGGCTTGAACTGAGCTATCAGCAACCACTGGGAGGAGGACGCAACTTGCGCTGGGGCCTTGAAGGCGCGCTCAACTGGATGAATCTCGATTTCGACGACCGGCGCTCCCTGTCCGGCGACATTGTCACCACGACCCACTCCTTCGCCTTGGACGGAGTGCTGCCTCCTGTCGCGCCGCCGATATACGTCGGTCCGGTGGAAGGACCCGGGGCACCGCAATTGAGTGATACGGCCGTGAACGCAGGCACCTCCACACAGCCCGGCGCGGCCGCCATCACGGGCAGCCGCAGCCTGGAAGGAAACCTCTACGGCATGCGGATCGGGCCTTTCCTCGAATATGAAATCACCCCGAGGGTGTCGCTGGATCTCGCCGCGGGATTGGTGCTGGGATTGATCGACAGCGAGTTTTCCCATACGGACACGACGAGCCTTGGAGGACTTGGGAGTCAGACTGTTAGCGCGGACAGCAGGGAGACGGAATGGCTCTGCGGCGCCTATCTGCGCGCACAGGTCAATGTGAAGGTTTACGAAAACATCTCGGCATTCGGTGGAGTGGAGTTCAACAATCTCGGCACCTTTGACCAACGGGCCGGCAATGCGGAGGCGGAGCTGGACCTGAACGGAGCCGTCATTCTCATCCTCGGGGTAGGCGTGGCCTTCTGAGCCGGAATCCGCAATAGATCGCCCGTAGACTCAAGGGTTTGACCTGATCCATGAAATGAAAGTCCTCGCCATCGACCCTGCGGTTAGAAACACCGGCTACGCCGTGCTGGAGGGTGATCCGCGCAAGCCGACCGTGCTCGCATTCGATGTGATCTCCATCCCGAAAAGCATCGCGCAATCCGGCGCTCTCTCGGCGATCCGCACCCATCTGGTGAACGTCATCACCAAATTCCAGCCCGACGAGGTCGCCGTGGAGGGCATCATTTACGTCCAGTCCCACCAGACCGCCATTTCGATGGGAGCGGCACGCGCCGCGGCGCTCATCGCCGCGGCGGATCACGGACTCCGGGTTTACGAATACTCGCCGAAAAAAGTCAAGATGGCAGTCGTCGGCAATGGCAATGCCGATAAATCGCAGGTAGCCTTCATGGTCCGCGCGCTGCTCGGTCTATCAGAAACCCCGCCGCCGGACGCCGCGGACGCGCTCGCCATAGGCATCGCCCACCTGCAGGCGTCCGATCCCCTCAAAGCCAAACTGCTGGAACGCCGCCTCGTTTGACCATGTTGGATATTCTCCATCTTCCCGATCCGGTATCCTACGAGGAAGGCCTCCGACTCCAGGAGTCGCACGTCGATGCCATCCTCGCCGGCACCGGCGGCGATACCATTCTGTTGCTGGAGCACGAGCCCGTTTACACCATCGGTCGGCTGCGCGACCAATCCTCCCTGCGCGACGCCACCTCGCTTCCCCATCCGGTTTTTGAAACCAACCGCGGCGGCCAGGCGACCTATCACGGCCCCGGCCAGCTCGTCGGTTATCCGATCCTCGATCTCAACCCACGCGGGCGGGACCTGCACGAGCACCTCCGCAAGCTGGAGGAGGCCCTGATCCGCGCCTGCGCCGCCTTCGGAGTGGTGGCGGCACGGCGTGAGGGACTCACCGGAGTGTGGGTGGGAAACCGCAAGCTCGCCTCCATCGGCGTGGGTGTTAGAAAATGGATCAGCATGCACGGCTTCGCCATCAACATCACCCGGGAAAGCCTGCCGCCGTTTTTTGCAATCACCCCCTGCGGGTTGGATGGTGTTTCCATGAGCTGCCTGGAAACGGAAGCAGGCAGGCAAATCACCGTCGCCGAGGCCGCTGAGGTGCTTGCTCGGGAACTGCGGGCCTTGTTCAAAAAAGGCTGAGGCACTTCATCCGCAAGCGCGGATCACTTGCGGTTCGCATCGAGTGCGGCCTTGGTCTGGCCGTCGAACCATGAGTCGTATTCCTCGGCGGCGACGACTTCCATCGTGCCGACCATGTTGCCATGACCTTCGCCGCAAAGCTGGCCGCAGACGACGTAAGTCTCAATCGGCTTCACCGGAGTGAACCACATTGGGATTTCGCGCCCCGGAATGGCGTCCTGCTGGATGCGCATCGGCACAATGTGATAGTTGTGAATCACGTCCGTGGTGGTGATGTTCAGCACGGCGGGCCGCGAGACGGGCAGCTTCAGGATCGGGCTGACGAAATCATCGAGCGAGTTCGGATCGTCCAGGTCCAGGCCGATGTCGCCGACGGAGCGGATTTTGTGCGGGTCCACCCGGCCGAATTTGCCGTCGGCGCCGGCGTAATGATAGGTCCAGCCGAATTGCCAGCCGACGACACGCACGCGCACCGGGTTGAGGTTCTTCACCTGATCCCAGTTGTCCACGCGCTCGGCCCACAGCGGAAAGGCGAAGCCGAGCAGCAGCACGGCCTCAACGATGATGACACCGACTTCCAAGTGGCTGGAAAGGTGGCTTTTCACGCCATCATAAGACGCCTTGGGGCTGCGGCGGTGCCAGAAGCGCACGAGGCAGTAGAGGAAGAAGATCGTCCAACCGATGAACAGCGCGATCATGAACCAGTGCACCACATCAAGCATGTGGTCCACCTGGCTGCCGTGAACGGAGAAGTTTTCCGGGATCCCGAGGAATTTGGAAGGGCTCATGAACTGAAATTCTAAATATTAAATTCTAAATTCGAAACGAAGTGGTTAGTTCGAAGATTCGGCAGGGGTGTAATCATCCGCAAGTGATGGATCGAAATGCTCTCTTTCGCGGCGGGCGATGCGGAACATGAAGAAGGCGATGCCGGAGAGCATGGCGACGATGACGATCAGCAGGAAGAAGATCGACCAACCGGCGGCGTCTCCTCCGCCCTCGATCATCGAGACGCGGCAGGTGGAGCAGGCAAGCAGGGCAAGGGGATGAATCATGACTCGTGGATTTCAAAGATGGTTGCGGCGCGCTTTACGCAGGAAATAAACACCGTAAACCGGCATCAGCAAGGTGCCGATCATGCCGACGATTCCCATCGCACTGGAGAGCGTGGTTTTTTCAGGTGAAAGGACGAAGCCCCACAGGATCAGAAAAGCGAACAGCATCATGCTGACGCTGACGAAAACGATGTGGAAGCCCTTGAGTGACATGATGGTGGAGCGGATGGATCAACGCATGGTGGGAGATGCCATGGGTGCCGGTGTCGTGGACTGGCTGCCATAGAACAGCGGATCATGGATCGGGTCATTCTTGGCCAGGCCGATCAGGGCGAACAGCGCGACGACGAAGACCAGGCCGGAGCCGAAGATCCAATAGACCGGCTTTTTCTCGTGGTTGAGGTGCATGAACACAGCGGCCACCAGCGAAGCCTTGGTGGCGGCGATGGCCAGGCCGAGAACCGCGTCCCAGGTGTCGAATCCGTGATGGCCGACATCCAGCCACGGCACGGTGGCCACCAGCACGGTGATGATGGTGCCGAGGAAAAGAACACCACCCACGAAGAGATAGGTGCGGATGGATTTGCGAACTGCTTCAGCGGTGTCTGCCATGGTGGATTGGATTTGGGATTTGAAATTCCGGATTTGAAAAGGGCGGGATCACATCAAGTAGAAGATCGGGAAGACGAAGATCCAGACGAGGTCCACGAAGTGCCAGAACAGGCCGCCGATTTCGACGCGGTTGGCGAGCCACTCGGGATTGGTGTCATACATCTTGCGGCCGAAGAACAGGTAGAAGGCGAGCACCAGGGCCCCGCCAATGACGTGCAGGCCGTGCAGCGCGGTGATGGTGAAGTAGATGGCATAATATGTATTCCATGCCGGAGTGAACTTGGAGGCGAAGCCGACCTGCTCGCGGGGTAGTGAGAAGTGCTCCGGGAAGGTTTTGCTGGATTCGCGGCCCTTGTAGTCCGGGCCCATGAACTCCTCCTTGATCGCGATTTTTCCTTGGCCGCGGTCCACGCCGTCGCTCATGGCCACGAAGTCTTTCCAGTCCATGCGGTAGCGTTCCTTGGCGGTGGGTTCGCGCTTGGGCAGGCCGGTTTTCCTGTCAACGCCGTAGTCCTCGAGGAGTTTGGCCTCCAGTTTCGCGACCTGGCCCTTGTTCCATTCCCAAGCCTCACGGGCGAAGGGGTGGTTCTTGATGAGCCACGAGTTCTCGACGGCGCTGATTGGATCCTGGCCTTTCTCCACGGCCTTCATGGCGAGGTGGCGGAAGTCGATGGCATCAACGTAGTGGAAAACCATTGGGCTCGCCAGCAGCTTGCCGTCGATCACGGTGTCGTCGCGCAAGCGGGACTGGGCCTCGCCTTCACGGACATCACGGGGTTTGAAGTCGAAACGGACGGGAGGTTCCACTGTGAAGGCTATGGTGGGGATCTCGCTGAGCAGCGTTTTGGATTCTTCCAGCGCCTTCGCGTCGATGTTGACGCTGGACGAGATTTCCCAGCCTTTTTTGCCGGGGTTTTCGGCCTTGGCCTTCTTCCACTCCGAGCGCAGCGCGGCTGTGCGGACGGCACCATTGTGCGAGCGTGCCTTGAGGTGGACTTCCTTGATTTTCTCCAGCAGATCGATGGAGAGCGGTTCACCGGCCTTGGCGATGGTGACGGCCTCGCCACCCTCTGCGGTGCGGCCTGTCACGTCGGTGGCGAGCCTGATCCGCGCCTTGCGGTGGCTTGCCTGGCTGAGCAGTTCCTCCACCCATGGCGCGTGGAAGCGCACGGTGTTGAAAGTGACGCCCGAGCTTTCGATCAGGATCTGGTTTTCCTCGATCTTGCTGCCGTGGTGATCGAGCACATACTCGCCATTCTCCTTTTCATAACCGAGGTGTCCCTCGACCACCGTGTAGTCGCTGAGGCGGACGGCTTGATGGTGGAACTTCACATTGTATTCGATGGCTTTGAAAACCATGAACAGCGCGGCACAGGCGATGGTGATGCCCATGTAGATCTGGAAGTGGCGCCACTTGCGCATCTTGAGCGAGGCCCATGCAAACACGACCGTCACCGAGGAGCCGATGAGCACGAAGGTGTTGATCAGGCCCGGCAGCACCGGCAGTGTGCGCTCCGGCCATGGATAGTCCGCGCCGAGGCGCAGGAAGACATAGGCCGAGAAGAAGCCGCCGAAGAGCATGACTTCTGAGGCGAGGAACAGCCAGATGGCGATCTTTGAGTTGAACAGCCCGGTGTCCTTGCGGGGAGTGACGACGTAGGGAATTTCCATTGCAGAAAGTTTGCTAGATTTCAGTTTTCAGTTTTCAGGTTCAGAAAACCGAACTCAGTGATCGGGATTGGATTTCTTCGGAGCCTCCCACTGAGGGATGAAATCCTTCTCGTGGTCCGGACGGCTGTATTCGTAGGGCCCGCGGTAAACGGCCACATCGAAGGTGAAGTTACCGTGGCCCGGAGGTGTGGGGGTGGCCCATTCCAGCGTGGTGGCGTTCCATGGGTTGTCGCTTTCGACTTTCCGGCCGGTTTTCCAGGAAACGAAGAGATTGATGATGAAGGGAATCTGCGCGAGGGCGAGCGTCCACGCGCCCATCGACATCCAGATGTTCATGTCGATGTGCTGGGCCACGGTCTGACCGAAGACGTTGGCGCTGTCGGCAGCCTTGGCGAGATAGGCGTCGCCACCGTTATACCAGCGGCGGTGGAAGCCGGCCATGCCTTGGAGCAGCATCGGGAAGAAGATGATGTTCATGCAGACCAGACTGGGCCAGAAGTGCAGGTGGTTGAGCCATGAACTCATGTAGCGGCCGGTGATTTTCGGATACCAGTGGAGAATCCCCGCGAAGAAACCGAACAGGATGCCGGGGGCTACCACGTAGTGAAAGTGGCCGATCACGTAGTAGGTGTCGTGCAAGTGGAGGTCGGCGAGGTTGAATGCCAGCGGCAGACCGGTGAGTCCGCCGATGCCGAACATCGGGATGAACGCGCAGGCCCACAGCATCGGCGGAGTGAAGCGGATGGAGCCGCCCCACAGCGAGATGAGCATGGCGGTGATGATGACCACGGATGGCACCGAGATCAGCACGGTGGTGGTCTGGAAGAAGGTGGAAACGGCGGCACCCATGCCGGTCATGTACATGTGGTGGGCCCAGACGATGAAGGAGAGGAAACCGAGGACGAGGACGGAATAGACCATCGACTTGTAGCCCCAAAGCGGCTTGCGGGTGTTGGCGGGAATGATTTCCGAGACGCAGGCGAAGGCGGGAAGAAGAAGCACATACACCTCCGGGTGGCCGAGGAACCAGAACAGGTGCTGGAACAGCAGTGGCGAACCGCCGCCGGAAAGGTCGGCCAGGCCCTCGCTCTTGGTGAAGAGGCCGGAAGGCATGAAGAAGGACGAGTGGAAGACCCGGTCCGCCAACTGCATGATGCCGGCCGCTTCAAGCGGCGGGAATGCGAGCAGCAGCAGGAACGCGGTGACCAGCATCGCCCACACCAGGAAGGGCATGCGCATCCAGGTCAGGCCGCGGGCGCGCAGATTGATGATGGTGGTGATGAAGTTGACCGAGCCCAGCAGTGATGAGGTGATGAGCAGCACCAGGCCGAGCAGCCACTGCGTCTGTCCTGCCAGCCATTGGTTGACAATCTGCCCGTCGGCGAAACCCGAGAGCGGTGAGTAGTTCGTCCAGCCGGATTTGGCCGCGCCGGATTCCATGAAGAACGAGGCGCACATCACCAGGCCACCGAGCAGGTAGATCCAGTAGGAAGCCATGTTGAGGCGTGGAAATGCCATGTCCGGCGCGCCGATCTGCAGCGGGGTGACGTAGTTTCCGAAAGCGCCGAAGCCGAGCGGCACGATGCCGAGGAAGACCATGATGGTGCCGTGCATGGCGCCGAACATGTTGTAGGTTTCTCCGGTGACCTTGCCATCCTGCAGCCAGCGGGCTTTCCAATTATCGGTGAAGATCCAGCTCATCCACTCCGGCAGCGGCTGATGCGGGTAGGCGATGCTCCAGCGCATCACCATCATCAGGTAGAATCCAAAGGCCAGAAACAGCATCGCGGTGATGCCATACTGGATGCCGATCATCTTGTGATCGGTGGAAAAAACATACTTCCGGATGAAGCCGGGGTCGTGGTGGTGATCGTCGTGATGGGTGGCTTGGGCGCTCATGGTTCCGGCGGGAGGCGTTGGTTAATCCGAAAAGTGGAAAGTGAATAGCAAAAAATGCGTGGTCAATTTCTTAAATTCAGGATCATTCTGAAAAATTAGGCCAATTTGATTGGTTTCGGGCGTGAAAAAGGCTGGGGGCGGATGAAAGGGAAAAAAGCGGGAATCTGCCTCAGGGGGCGGCCGGTGCGGCGGTGACCGGTGTGAGGGTGAGTGGATCCACAAGTGCCTTGGGATCGAGTGGTTCACCGGGAAGGGCTTTGAGGTGATCGGCGGTGAGTTCCTCGGCGGTGACTTGTTGACCTGCCTTGGCACGCTTGGCGGAGATTTCCATGGCGGCCTTGGCCATTTCCACGGTGACGACGTCGCCAACTGTGTTTCCGAAATTGTTGCGGACGTAGGTCATGATGCCGGCCAGGTCCTCGGGGCTGAGTCCGGCACCTTGCGCGGCCATGCCGCCGGCACCGCCGTAGGTCTTGCCGGTGCTGATCGGGCCGACCAATCCGTTGAGGATGATCATGGCGAAGCGCTCGGTCTCGTCGGTGGCCCATGCGGAGCCGACGAGCGAGGGGAAGTTGGCACCGTCGCCCTTGGCATCGGACATGTGGCAGCCATTGCACTTGACGGAATAGATCTTGGCACCGCGTGCCATGTAGGCGGCGAGGGCTTCCTTGGGTGCGGGTCCGGTTTCCACGGCGCCGGGCGGCGGGGTGCGCACGTAGCCTTCCTTGAAGGATGCGCCGTAGTTGAAAAGTTTGCCGGCGCCGCCAAGGACACCGCCAGCCACCAGCAGCACCACGCCGCAGGCGGAGATCAGCCACAGGGAGATCGGTTCGGAGCCATTCGGGGCGATTCGTTTTTCCCGGGCGCACGCTGCGGCTTCGCGGGCCAGGCGGCCGTGGGCTTCGGTCACGTTGATCGAGTCCTCAAGGTCGGGTTTCTGGTTGGGCAGAGACATCTTGGAAATTGGCTGGTGGGTGAAATGGATCAGTTCCCGTCTTCCTTTTTGGCCGGTGTGAAATTGAGGGATGCCGGCACCGCATGGTCCTTTTTGAGCGAAAGCAGGTAGGAGACCAGAGCCTTGGCGTCCGCGTTGGGAACGAGCTGGCGGTTGTTGCCAATGTCGATCGGCAGCGCGTCGGCGGAGAGGTTGCCCTTGATTTCGCGTTTTTCAAACAGGAAGGGATGGGGAGGGCAGGTGGAGTCCCAGAGCTTCGGGTTGAGGCGCGGGTTGTAGAGGTGGAGGTAAAGCCAAGCGGCGGGATCCCCACCGGCGGCATATTGGGTTTCCACGCGGCGGCCGAGGTTGGAGAGATCCGGTCCCATGCGGGTGAGCCCGATCTGGGCGAAGGTTTCGCCGGTGAAGTCGAAGGCGTTGGTTTCGCGGCGGGTATCGCCGCGGTCTTCATCATTTTTCAGTCCGCCCCAGTCCGGGCGGTAGAGGTCGTTGCCGGCATAGGTGGGGCGCACGACCTGGGTGTGGCAGATGTAGCAGCCGTTCTCGGCATAGACCTTGGCACCGTCGGCCACGCGGCCGGCGCGTTTCGGAATGAAGATGCCGGCGGTGGCTTTGGACTCCGGAAAGGGAATGGGCGCGAGATCCCGCATCTTGAGATACGGAACGACGATGACGGCAAGCCATGCGACGCCAAAGCTGGCGGAGAGGCCGAGAATGAAGGTGCGTAGGCTCATTAGGAGAAGATTTGAAATTTGAAATTCGGGATTTGAAATTTCATGTCAGTGGGTGGCGGCGTGTCCGGGACCGGCGTTGTCGATATCGCCCTCCTCGCCATGCGGGCTGGATCCGTGGTGGGAACGCACCAGCAGGGTGGGGTGGGTGCTGCGGCGTCCGAGCCCCAGCCACATGAGGGCGAGATGGAGAAAGAAGAAGATGTTTGAGAACAGGATCAGGCACCATGCGAAGGTGGTTGCCACCGCATAGGGGCGGGCTGCCACCGGGCTCCAGGCGCTTTGCCAATCTTCCTGCCCCATGCCCTGCATCAGACCGCCGAACAGGGTGAAAAGGATGACAGTGATCAGGCCATAGACCGAGAAAAGGAAGTGCATCTTGATCAGGCTGCGGGAAAGCCATTCCCGGCGGGTGATGCGCGGCACGATGAAATAGGTGGCTCCAAACATCACCAGGCTGAAAAACCCGTAAAGGGCGAGAATTTCAAAACCATAGCCGGAGAGTGAGAACTGCGTGAGGCGCAGCGAGGATCCCGGCAGGTTGAGCAGCACGGCGGCGACCGCCAGCACGATCAGGCCGGTGATGCCGGCCACGGTGAAGCGCAGCGAGGGGCTGGCGGCCAGTGTATCACGCGAGGCCAGCATGGTGCGCAGCGTGTTGATCGCGGCGGCGCAGCATGGCACGAAGAGCAATACGGTGGCGGCGGCACCGAGGTAGGGCAGGAAGTGCGGGATCGGCGCGCCGGCGAGCTTCTGCATGCCGGCCCACGGTGCGATCACCGCAAGCGACCAGAATCCCAGTTTCGCGAGCGAATAACTGAACACCGGCCGGCCGGTGACCTTGGGCGCGAGATAATACGCGGTGCCGAGCGCGACCGGCGTGAAGAACAGGAAGATAAAGGCGGAGCGGAACCAGGCATTGATGCCGGCACCCATCAACGGATGGCCGGGGACGCAGTGCAGCAGGGTGTTGGCCGTGATGTAGATCCACGGGAACCAGAGCATCGCCGCAAGCAGATACCACTGGGAGATATACACATGGCCTTCCGGGCGGACGCGGAACTGGATGAACGGGCCGATGACGATGGCGAAATAGCTCAGCAGCAACACCGGCCATGCGAATGCGGGAAACTCCATCCATGGCATGCCGGTGCCGTGGCCCATGAGAATTCCGATCACGCCGAGACCCACGCCCAGATTCCAGACATGGCCGGCGGTGAGGATGGTGCCGATCATGGTGCACTCCTTGCGCGAGAGGCGGGCCATCAGCCAGATGATCATCGCGAAGGCCGCCTGCATGCCCCAGCCATAGACCAGTGCGTTGATATGAGCCGGAAATACCCGGCCATAGGTGAACAAGGGGCAGGAGGAAAGGAAACCAGGGTTGTGAACCTTGGCGGAGGCGATCACACCCAGCAGGATCGAAACCGCGAGCCACGCCGCGCCGCTGGTCAGAAAAAACATCACCGGATGGCGCAGCGAGCGGTCGATTCCCGCACGCAGCAAGGCGTCCTGATCGTGAGTGGTGGAAGTGATGGCAGACATCGGATTGGGAGAATGAAGAAAGGTGGAAATCAGGGCTGCACGAGGTCTTGTTGGGTGAGTGGCGGCTTGCCCACCTCACTGCGCAGCGCGGCGACCTGCTCGGGTTTCACGGCGGGAGCCTTGTTGCCGAAACTGTTGCGCACATAGGTCAGCACCGCGGCGACCTGCTCGTCGGTCTGATAGGCGAGCGGGGCCATCGGCGCGGGGAAGTTATACTCTTTTCCAGCCACCGTGATCGGCCCCTGCAGCCCGCGGAGTTGAATGCGGATCAGGTTGGAAACCGGGCCCGTCACCCATTCCGAACCAGCAAGCGGCGGAGCGATGGGACCGCCCTCGCCATTCTGGCCGTGGCAAGCGGCGCAGACCATGAACTGCACCTTGCCGATTTCCATCGCGGCGGGGTCGATCGGTTCATCGGTGGCGGGCGCGGCGTCGATGGCGCTGGTGTCCACGGCGGGTGCTGCGGCGAGTTTTTCGGCGGTCGGAGATCCGGGGACGACCTGATCCGGCTTTTCCACGGCGGCGGGTTTGGATGCAACGAGCTTTTGCGCAACGGCCGGGATGGCTGCTTGAATGGCTTCCGCTGGCAGGCTGGCGGCTTGCGCGGCGTCCACCTTGGCCTTGATGTCATAGCGCGGCTTGGCGGCGGCGTCTTCCAGCGTCTGGGGATCCTTGCGGGTGAAGAGGATGATCGCGGCGAGCAGCACGGCGAAGATCAGGAAGGCACCGATGCCCCACCAGAAAGTGGTGAAGCGGACGATCGGATTGTCGCGATTGGGGTCCATGTGAAGGTGAAAGGGAGATCAGTTGGAAAGGTTGGCGGACTCGAGGATGCGCGGGTCACGGTTCGGATAGAGCGAGTGCTGGCCGAGTGCGCGCAGCAGGAAGAACAGGAAGGCGGCACCGATGGTGACGAAGGCGAGGATGTCGCCCCAGAAGGCACCGGGGATGGAGACCTGGATATCGCCGAAAACCTCGTGGTTGATGTTGCCAAGCGAGACGCCGCGTTCCGGGATGGAGATGAGATAGTGGTCGAGCACGTGCATGACGAGGGTATAGCCGGCCATGATCGAGAGCGTCTTGGGGTTACGCTTGAGCCATGCCTGGAGCAGGATCACGAATGGCACCACGAAGTGGCCGAAGACCAGCGCGATCATGGCCGTGTTCCAGTTGCCGGTGTTGCGGATGAGGAAATACGAGGTTTCCTCGGTGATGCCGGCATACCAGATGAGGAAGTATTGCGAGAAGGCGATGTAGGCCCAGAACACCGTGAAGGCGAAGAGCAGCTTGCCCATGATGTGGAAGTGCTCGGGTCCGGTGACGTGTTTGAGGTGGCCCTGGCTCTTGAGCCACGCGCAGACAAGAATGATCACCGCCATTGAGTTGAGTGCGGAGCCGGAGAACAGATAGACACCCCACATCGTGGAGTACCACTTGTAATCGAGGCCCATCAGGAAATCGAAACCGGTGAAGGTGATCGTCAGCGCGAAGATGATGAGCGTGTAGGTGGAGTGGAAGCGGGCTTGGAAAAGGCGCTTGGTGCCGGGATTCGGATCGGTGTCCTGGGCGACGGAGAGTTTCCGCAGACCGATGATCACCAGGCTGAGGCCCACGCCCCAGAAGATGACGCGGCCATACCAGAACGGCAGGTTCATGAACCAATACTTGTTGTAAAGCAGGTGGTCGGCATGGTGCAGGTGTTCCTTCACGTCGCCGGTGGCGGCGCGGTGGGTGTTCATCCACTCGTAGAGGTAGTGCTGGATCTCCGGGCAGAGCAGCGGCAGGCCGAAGAGGAACATCCACGGATAGGTGGAGCCGAGGTTTTCAAAGGTGCGGCGCACCGAGGTGCCCCAGCCTGAGTTGGAGACGTTGTGGAGCAGCGTCCAGAAGCAGCCGCCGATGGAGAGGGTGAGGAAGAAGTAAAAAGCGAACAGCCACGAATAGGCATAAGTGCCCTGCATTTTCGCGGGGCCGAAGAATAGAAGATACAGACTGATGAGCGTGCCGAGGGCGGCGATGGCCGCGGCGGCGGTTTTCACCTTGGCAACCTTCGAGTTGTCGAGGTGATCGCCGTTGATGGCGATGTCTGCGGAAGTGACGTGGTGGTGGGCCATTGCGATGGGAAATTATTTGGAGGATGCCTTGGCGGCCTGCAGCGTGTGGATGTAGGCGATGATGGCCCAGCGGTCGCGCACGGGGATGTTGTAGCCGTAGCCGCTCATCAGGCCTTTGCCGTTGGTGATGACTTCGTAGAGCCGTCCGTCCGGATAGGTTTCCTGGGTGAGGATGTTGAGCTTGGCGTTCGGGTTTGCGGCGACGGGCACGCCGTAGTTGGCGGTGATGCCGTTGCCATCGCCGGAAGCTCCATGGCAAACCGCGCAATAGATGCCATAGCGCTCCTTGCCACGCAGGATGAGCTCGGTGGTGTTTTCCGCGGTGAGGGAGAGTTCCTCGGGCATGCCATTACCGTAATAATCTCCGACGTGGCCGGTGTGGTAATATCCGCTCTGGCCGCCGAACTCATACTCGGGAATGCCGCCGATGCTGGACGCGCCTTCCGGGTTGAAACCGCGCGGCTGGGTTTGGGTGACGGGAAGACGGCCGCCGTGGCCGTCGGCGAAGAACGGATCCGGCTTCTGGGCCTTGAGCTTGTCCTGCTGGTCCATGTCCGGGAAAATCCGGACCGGCGGCTTGGAAAACTTCTGGCCGCGCAGGCCGAAGATGCCGACGACGAGCAGCGCGATCAATGCGTAGGCTAGGAAAAAGTAGCGCATCGGGAAATTGATTATTGAATATTGAGTATTGAAAATTTTCCTCAGTCCTCTTCTTCGACGAGTTCGATGTTTTCTCCGCCGATAGAGGCGAGAAGTTCCTTGGTCTGATTCGGGCTGAAATTCGGGTCGCGGGCCTCGATGGCGATGAAGAAGCCGTCGTCAGTGGCGCGGTGGAACTGCTTGCTGGCGAAGAGCGGGTGATTCAGGCGTGGAAGCTGGATGAGCGCGAGCAGTCCGAAGAGCACCGTGAAGCCGGAGAACAGGATGGTCAGCTCGAACATCACCGGGAAGAACGCCGGGATGGTGAAGATGTTGGCGGGCTTGGCCTGCACCACCGTCGGATAGATCACCACCTGGGTGGAATAGGCGAGCGTGAAGGCGGTGGCGCAGCCGGTCATGCCGCCGAAGAAAACGAACCACGGCAGGATGGAGCGCTTCATGCCCATTGCACCGTCGAGCCCGTGGATCGGGTAGGGCGAGTAGCAGTCCCATTTCCTGAAGCCGGCGTCGCGGATCTTCTCCGCCGCCTTGTAAAGGGCGGAGGCGCTCTTGAACTCGGCGAGGTAGCCGTAAACGCGTTTGCGGGTGGTGCTCACTGTTTGAAATTTCAGATTTTCAGTTTTTCAGATTCTCAGCTTTTACTCTCAGCGAGCTCTTTCTGATAGGCGGCTTCGGTTTTCGCGCCGTGATCGGGATGGTGCTCCTTGTCGTCGAAGTGTGGATCGGACTCCAGCAGCGTCCACTTCACCTCGGCGATGTTGATGCAGGGCAGGAAGCGCAGGAAGAGCATGAACAGCGCGAGGAACAGGCCGATGGTGCCGACGAAGGTCATCAACTCGACACCGCTGGGCGAGTAAGTCTTCCAGTCGCCCGGCAGCCACATGCGGGCAAGGGTGGTGACGATGATGACGAAGCGTTCGAACCACATGCCGACGTTCACGCACATCGCCACGAACATGATGACCCAAAGGTTCTCACGGCATGCCTTGAACCAGAAGAGCTGCGGCGAAATCACGTTGAGCGACATCATCGCGGCGTAGGCCCACCAGTAGGGGCCGGCGATGCGGAACTTGAAGGCGTCCATTTCATAAATCGCGCCGGAGTAGAACGCGACGAACAGCTCCATCAGGTAGGCATAGCCGACGATCGTGCCCGTGAGCAGGATGATCTTGGCCATGTTATCGATGTGCTTCATGGTAATCAGATCCTGCAGGCCATAGACAAAGCGCGCTGGGATCATGATGGTGAGCACCATGGCGAAGCCGCCGAAAATGGCGCCTGCGACGAAGTAGGGCGGGAAGATGGTGGTGTGCCAGCCGGGAACGACCGAAGTGGCGAAGTCAAAGGACACGACCGAGTGCACCGAGAGCACCAGCGGCGTGGAAAGCGCTGCCAGCAGGAGATAGGCCATTTCGTAATGGCTCCACTGGCGGTTGCCGCCGCGCCAGCCGAGGGAGAAAATCCCGTAGAAGATCTTGCGTAAGCCTGGTTTGGCGCGGTCACGGATGGTTGCGAGGTCCGGCACCATGCCGAGATACCAGAAGATCAGCGACACGGTGAAGTAGGTGGAGACCGCGAACACGTCCCACAGCAGCGGCGACTTGAAGTTCTGCCAGATCGCGTTCGCATTCGGCACCGGCGCGAGGAACCACGCGAACCACACGCGTCCGACGTGGAAGGCCGGGAAAATACCGGCACAGATCACCGCGAAGATCGTCATCGCCTCGGCGGCGCGGTTGATGGAGGTCCGCCAGTTTTGCCTGGTTAGGAAAAGCACTGCGGAGATCAGAGTTCCGGCGTGGCCGATACCGATCCAGAACACGAAGTTGGTGATGTCAAAGCCCCAGAAAACCCGGTTGGACATCCCCCAGACGCCGACGCCGCTGGAGACCAGATAGGTCAAACCTCCACCCACTCCGATAGCGGCGATGAGCGCGGACGGAATGAACAGCAGCCACCAGAGGAACGGCTGTTTGTTCTCAAGAACTCCGCAGATGCGCTCGGTGATCCAGTGGTAGGATCGCCCGTTGAGGATGAGTTTCTCGCGCTCCAGCACCGGGAGTTTGACTCCCGTGTGGGTTTCCGGCGCGGTGGTGGTTGAAGATGCCATGGAAATGTGAATGGAAAGTCGTTAGGAAAGCGGGGAAAAGACGCAAGACGCAAGACAGCAAGATCCAAGAGGGAAGAATGTGCTTCCCATGTGCGGTTCCGTGGCAGTGCTGATTGTCGATTTCATGCTCTTCTCTTGCGTCTTGTGTCTTGATGTCTTGTGTCTTCACACCATGTGGATGGTGGCCTTGCCGATGAATTTGGCGTCCGGCATGTCCGGATTCGGATTCTTGACGCGGGCCAGGTAGCTGGTGCGCGGGCGGGTGCCGATGTAGTTGAGCAGGTCGTAATTGCGCTCGATGTGCTTGCTGCGGCCCAATGCCGACTTGTCGTCGTCGTGCAGGTTGCCGAAGGTGATTGCGTCTGCGGGGCAGGCTTCCTGACAGGCGACCTTCACCGAATCCACCGGGATGCGGAGTGTCTTGGTTGTGACTTCCATCTCGGTGGAAGGCTTGCCGGCGAGGAGGGACTCCTGCTTCTGGCCACGCTTCTGGCGGATGACGGAATCCTTGAGGCGCTGCACGCAGTAGGTGCACTTTTCCATCACGCCGCGCATGCGGACGGTGACATTCGGGTTCTTCTGCAAGTGTTCCGCATCGCCCACGGTCTTCTCGCCGAGCGGTCCGCGGTAGAGGTTGTGTTTGATGAGCGGGTTGCGCTTGTTGTAGTCGAAGTAGTTGAAACGGCGGGCCTTGTAGGGGCAGTTATTGGCGCAGTAGCGGGTGCCGATGCAGCGGTTGTAGGCCATTGCGTTGAGGCCGTCCTCGGTGTGGACGGTGGCGTTGACCGGGCAGACGGTTTCGCAGGGTGCGGACTCGCAATGCACACAAGCGACCGGCTGGGGAACGAGCGCCGGGTTGTCGGCATCGAAGGTGTTGTCCTTCTGTGCGGCGAAATAACGGTCCATGCGGATCCAGTGCATTTCGCGGCCGCGGGCCACCTGCTCCTTGCCGACGACCGGAATGTTGTTCTCAGCCTGGCAGGCGACGAGGCAGGAGTTGCAACCCATGCAGGAGGAGAGGTCGATGGACATCGCCCACTGGTGAAGCGGGTCGTTGATGAGTGGTTGGGCCTTGCCATCCGGGCCGGGGTTCCATTTGGCGGAACCCATCGGCTTGTAGAGATAAACATTCGGCGGGGCGTGGGAGTCGTTGCCCTGCTTCTTGACGTTGGCGAGTTGTTGTTGGAATCCGCCTTTCTCGTCGTGTGAGTCGATGGTGGAAACCTCGCGGGCCAGCGCGCGGCCATACATGGCGCTGTGCTCCTGGGTGAGCGCCACCGAATATTTCCGGTCGGTGAGTTTCACGGTCGCGCCGGATGCCATGTATGCCGTGGCGGCGGTGCGCAGCGGATAGGCGTTGAAACCACGGTTCACGCCGACGAGGCCGACGTGGGTTTCATTGGCGGGCTTGCGGCCGAGTTCATCGTCCTTGTCGAAGGCCTGGCCGTAGCCGAGCGGGATGATCAGCGTGTTTTCGGCCTGGCCGAAGGAAACGAGCACCGGGATTTCCAGCGTGCGGCCGTTCACCGTGACGGCGATCATCGGCTGCTTGCGGTTCTCGCCTTCGCCGTCCGGGCCGACGTCGGCATATTTGCTTTCAACGCCGAGCACTTTGGAAACCGGCTCGGGTTCGATGAGCTTGTCGTAGATGCCGAGCTCCTTGGCGGTTTTCGGTGCGATGAGCGCGGCGTTGTCCCAGGTGAGTTTGGAAATCGGATCGGGCGCTTCCTGAAGCCATGCGTTGTCGATCCAGCGGCCGTCGTAAACCGAGGCGTCGGTGGCGAAAATCACTTCCAGCGAGTCCTTGGTCGGCGCGGCGGGGAAAGTGTCCACGGAAACCGGGCCGACGATTGGTGTGGCGGCCGCATATTTCGAACCGGCGAGGAAACCATCGCGCAGGAGCTTTTTCCATGCGGCATCACCTTCGCCGCCGAGCGCCGCGAAGGTTTTTCTAACGGCATCATAGGCGGGCGAGGGAGCGCCTTTCTCGCCCTCGCCGGCGAGCAGTTTGCCATCGGCGGCAAGCAGGGCGGTGAGCAGTTCCAGCTCCGAAACGCAGTTCGGATAGAGCGGCAGGATCATCGGCTGCACCACGGTGTAGGCACCGCGGGCGCTGCGGGTGTCCGACCACGACTCGAGATAATGCGCGGCCGGAATGTGCCAGGTGCAGGCGTGGGCGGTGGCGTCGGTGCGCTCGCCGAGATGGATGCTGGTTTTCACCTTGGCCAGCGCGGCGGGGAAATCCAGATCCGCCGGCGCGTCGTAAGCCGGGTTGGAAGGCGTGAGCAGCAACAGCGTGTCGATGGTGCCCGCGTCGATGTCCGCCTTGAGGGACGCGAGGGTGCCGAGGCCGGTGGCTTCGGTTTGCACGGCGAGCAGGGCCTTGTCTTCGCCGATGTTGCCGAGCGCCAGATTGATGGCCAGAGCGAGCTGGTGCACGGCGGCCGACTGGCGGGAGCCGGCCAGCACCGCGGACTTGCCGGCGTTTGCCTTGAGATCGGCGGCCATCGCCTTGATCCATTCAAGCTGCTTGCTGTCGGTGATCGTTCCTTCGGAAGTGACCCCGGAAACGCCGAGCTCGCGGGCGAGTTGGGCGGCGACCGCCACGACTTGGCTGGCGGCCACGCGCAGGCGGTGATCCGCCATGCCACCGGTCAGTGAAAAGGCCGCTTCCACCGCGTAGAGGCGGTTCATTTTCGTGGCGTCCGGCTTGGCATCGTAGGCCTTGCCCTCGGGCTTGCGGCGGTCGAAGAACGACGTCACCGGACCCTGCGGATCGATGCCTGCGAAATCGCAGTCCAGCGCGAGGATGCGGTCGGCTTTCGCAAAATCGGCGACGAGTTTCACGCCATCGCCAAGCGCCGTGGCGGCCTCGCCGGTGAGCGCTTCATACTGATAGAACTTCGCCGCGGGGAACTTGGCTGCGATTTCCTTGGCCAGGCGGTTGCGGGTAGGGCTGTCGTCGGCCCCGAAGAGGAAACCGATCTTCGCGGCCTTGTCGGCGGCGATGGCCGCGATGGCGGCATCGAGCTCCTCGCGTTTCGCTGCTTTGCCGGACTTGAGCGGCAGACGCGAGCGGGACGGCGAGTAAAGATCGAGCACCGAGGCTTGGGCGAAGGCATCCGTGCCTGCGGCGTCCGGATGCAGGTTGTTCGGCGCGAGCTTCGTCGGTCGGCCCTCGAAAGTGGTCACCACCAGCGGCGTGGCACCGGTG
>Ga0105090_10000416_pt1 | contig 20844 bp, 18 predicted proteins | sample PPLLak3March2015_FD_79110 | JGI IMG/M metagenome (GOLD analysis project Ga0105090, IMG submission 79110) | Freshwater sediment microbial communities from Prairie Pothole Lake near Jamestown, North Dakota, USA - PPLs Lake P7 Core (1) Depth... | ecosystem: Environmental > Aquatic > Freshwater >... | reverse complement strand
GAGGCCAGCGCTGGCTGCGCGCCGACTTGACATCTGCCCTGAATGTGGGATATTGTCCCACGCATACGGCACCCCGTGTCAATCGCCATGCGTCACCGACGCGAGAAAGGGCCCGACATGCGCTCCCTCCCCCCCGTCCGTGTACTGCGCGGTGCCGCGGCGTCGCTGGCCCTCGGCCTGGCGCTCGTCCTCGGCGCCTGCGGTGGCGGGGGCGGCGACGATGCGCCTGCGACGCCGCCGGTCCAGGACAGCGGCGGCGCGCTGGCCCTGGCGCGGCCCGGAGAACTGGCGACCTTCGTGCAGGACCGGTTGCGCAAGCTCGGTGCCCAGGGCCGTCTGCCGCGCGACATGACGCTGGTCGGCACCGGCGGGCTGCCTTCGACATCGGTGGCGATGTCACCCGATGCCGCGACCACCGGCGGCGAGCTGCCGCGCAGCGGCACGCTGCTGCAGGAGGAAGGCGTGGACGAGGCCGACCTCATCCAGACCGACGGCAGCCACTTCTACACCCTGCACGCGCAGGCCGGCGGTCCGCTGCGGCTGCAGGTGCACGCCCGCGCGGCCGACGGCCGTGCGCTGGCCCTCGGCAGCCTGACACTGCCTGCCGACGGCGCGCTCGACATGCGCACCGGCGGCATGGTGTTCAGCGCCGACCGGCGCTCGGTCACGGTGCTGAGCGAAAACTGGTCACCGGCGCCGGCGGGCGACATCTGTCCCGAGGTCTGCCTCGCCATCCTGCCGCAGTGGATGCACAGCAGCGTGGGCGTGCAGCGCATCGACGTCAGCGACCCGGCGGCCGCGGCCGCGGGCGAACGGCTGAGCATCGACGGCTTTCTCGTCGACAGCCGCCGCGTCGGCGACACGCTCTACGTCGTCACCGCGCACCGCCCGGTGCTGGCGCTGGAGAACCTGCCGGCCAGCGCCGGCACCGCCGAGCGGGAGGCCGCGATCACGCGCCTGTCGGCAGCCGAGCTGCTGCCGCGCGTGCGGCGCAACGGCGGTGCCAGCACCCCGCTGCTGGCCGACACCGACTGCTACCTGCAGGCCGCCAATGCCTCGCTGTCGGTGCAGTTCACCACCATCACGGCGATCGACCTGCGTTCACCCACCCTGGCATCGACCAGCCGCTGCTTCGTCGGCGGCAGCGAGGCGCTGTACATGTCCACCGGCAGCCTGTACCTGGCGACCACGCGCTGGGGCTACGACAGCGATGCGCCGTCGATCGTCTTTCCGGGGGCCATGCGGACCGATATCCACAAGTTCGCCTTGCAGGGCGGCGGCGTGGTCTACCGCGGCACCGGCGTCGTCGACGGCCACCTGGGCTGGGATGCGCAGCGCAAGAGCCTGCGCCTGAGCGAGCACGACGGCGACCTGCGCGTGCTCACCTTCACCGGCCAGGAGGGCTGGGCCACGATCCAGGACGCCGGCGGCACGAGCGCCAGGCCGCCTTCGCCCGCGCGCCTGACGGTGCTGCGCGAGGGCGCCGGCAACGCCACGCTGCAGACGCTGGCCACGCTGCCCAACGCGATGCGCAGCGCGCCCATCGGCAAGCCCGGCGAACAGGTCCACGGCGTGCGCTTCGTCGGCGACCGCGGCTACGTCGTTACCTTCCGCCGCGTCGACCCGCTGTACGTGCTGGACCTGTCGGACCCCGCCGACCCACGCACGGTGGGCGAGCTCGAGGTGACGGGCTTCTCCGAGCACCTGGTGCCGCTGGCCAACGGCCTGCTGCTGGGGGTTGGCCGCGACGCCGACGCCCAGGGCGTGGTCGGCGGGCTCAAGGTGGCGTTGTTCGACGTGTCGCGGCCCGACCGGCCGAGCGAGCGCGCAAGCCTCGTGCTGGGCAGGGCAGGCAGCAGCAGCGCGCTCGACTACTCGCGGCACGGCCTGAATCTGCTGCAGGTGGGCGATGTCGCCCGCGTCGCGCTGCCGGTGAACCTCAGCACCAGCCCCTATGCCGGCTGGCAGCAGGGCCTGCAGCGGCTCGAGGTGGATACCGCGGCGCGCACGCTGCACCTGCTGCCGCTGCTGGCTGCGGACAACGCCGGAAGCGACGCGTCGCCATGGGCCGAGCGCAGCGTGCAGGTCGGCGACTGGGTCTACCACCTGGCCCACGGCACGTTGACCGGCCACCCCTGGTGAATCGGCGCGGGACGTTCAGTCGCGCGCGTGCACCATGCCGAAGATGGCGTAGTAGATGATCGCGGCCAGCAGCGCCGCGACCGGCACCGTGACGACCCAGGCGGCGGCGATCTTCAGCACTTCCGAGCGCTTGACCAGCTGCTGGCGGTAGACCTTGCGCAGCTGCCTGCGCTCGAACTTGTTCAGCAGCGCCGGCGCGGCCTGGCGCTTGAGCTGCTGCAGCATGACGCGCTTCCGCTCCAGCGTGGCCTTCGCGAAATCGTCGAGGAAGCGCTCGACGACCTCCTTGTCGGTGCCGACGTGCTGCAGCTTGATGAATTCGATGGCGTCGGCGTGCTGCCGCTTGAGGAATTCGCGCAGGAAGCCGACGCCGAAGACGCCGCCGACGGCGATGTGCGTCGAACTCACCGGCAGTCCCAACTGCGAGGCCAGGATCACCGTCACCGAGGCCGACATCGCGATGCAGAAGGCCCGCATCGGGTCCAGTTCGGTGATCTCGCTGCCCACCTTGCGGATCATGCGCGGCCCGTAGAGCATCAGGCCGATGGCGATGCCGACGGCGCCCACCACCATCACCCACAGCGGGATCGGTGCGCTGCCCGACACGGCGCCGCTGCGCACGGCCTCGGCAATCGCCGCCAGCGGCCCGACGGCGTTGGCGACGTCGTTGGCTCCGTGGGCAAAGCTCAGCAGCGCCGCGGCGCAGATCAGCGGCAGCGTGAACAGCGTATTGATGCCGGCCTTGGTATTGGCCAGCAGGGGCAGGCGCCGGCGCACCCAGGCCAGCGCCAGGCGCCAGCCGAAGAGCCCCAGCACCGCGCCGATGCCCAGCGCCTGCGCCAGACCGGTCTTCCAGACCCGGTTCAGGCCCTTGAGCACCAGGTAGGTCGAGAAGGCGAAGACCATCAGCGCGATCAGCAGCGGCACCGTGCGCTGCGCGGCCGCGATCATGTCGCCGCGCCATGTGATGCTGTGCTTGATCCAGTACAGGAAGGCGGCTGCGATGACGCCGCCCATGACCGGCGAGATCACCCAGCTGGCGGCGATGCCCCCGAGTTGGCCCCAGTTGGCGGCGGCGCTGCCGCCGGCGGCCAGCCCCGCGCCGAGCACGGCGCCGATGATCGAATGCGTGGTCGACACCGGCGCGCCGACGGCGGTGGCGATATTCAGCCACACCGCGCCGGCCAGCAGCGCCGCTGTCATGAGCCACACGAAACGCTCGGTGTCGGCGATGACCTCGGCCTTGATGATGCCCTTCTGGATCGTCGCCACCACGTCGCCGCCGGCGATCAGCGCGCCGGCCATCTCGAACACCATCGCGATGAGCAGGGCGCCGGTCATCGAGATCGCCTGCGAGCCCACCGCCGGCCCGACGTTGTTGGCGACGTCGTTGGCGCCGATATTCATCGCCATATAGCCGCCGATCACGGCCGCGGCCACCAGCATCACGCCCAGCTCGCCGCTCGCACCCTGCGTGAGGGCGGTGTAGAGCATGATCATGACGGCGAAGATCAGGCCCACGCCAAGCCGGAAGGAGTCGTTGCGGCCGCGCCTGGAGGCCTTCTCGAACTGGGCGATGCTCTTGAGTTCCATCTCGATTCCGCGCGCTGGGCCACGGAATGAGCCCGGGGCGTGAAGGAATTGTGACAGTTCGATGACGGTGCCCCGCCTGCCCAGGCGGCCGCTTCAGGCGCGCACGGTGTGCAGCAACAGAGGCGCCTGCGGCGGCTGCTCGTCGGCGACGGGCATGGCCGCCGCGACGGCACGCACCGCCGCTTCGGCGTCGGCCACGCTGGCGGCGTGCACCACGGCGAGGGGGTCGCCGGCGTGCACTGCCGCGCCCGGTGCCAGCACCCCGGCCAGGCCGACCCGCGGGTCGACCGCCGCGCCGGGCCGGCTGCGCCCGCCACCCAGGGCGACGACCGCCAGACCGAGCGCACGCACATCGATGGCGGCAACGAAACCGGCGCGCGACGCTGGCACGGTGCGCTGCACCGGGGCCGCAGGCAGCTGCGAGTCGAGCAGGACGTCGGCCGGGCCGCCCAGGCGGGCCACCATGCGCGCGAAGCGATCGGCAGCGGCGCCACCGGCCAGTGCCGCTTCGGCCGCCACGCGTGCCTCGGCAACGTTGGCGTGGCATCCCCCCAGATGCAGCAGTTCCGCTGCCAGCACCAGCGTCAGGTCGCGCAGGCGGGCGATCTCGGCGTCGGCCGCAGCCGCCGCGGCGCCCGCGTCGCCGCGCAGCAGCGCCAGGGCCTCCTGAACCTCCAGTGCATTGCCGGCCGTGCGCCCGAGAACACGGCTCATGTCGGTGAGCAGCGCGACCGCCGGCAAGCCAGCCCTCCGAGCGGTGCGAACCAGGCTGCCCGCCAGCTCGCGGCCCTGCTCCAGCGTCGGCGCGAAGGCGCCGCTGCCGACCTTGACATCGAGCACCAGACCCTGTAGCCCGGCAGCCAGCTTCTTGCTCAGGATGCTGGCGGTGATCAGCGGCACGCTCTCGACCGTGGCCGTGACATCGCGGATGGCATAGAGCCGGCGGTCGGCCGGCGCCAGCTCGGCCGAGGCGCCGACGATGGCGCAGCCGGCCTCGTGCAGCGTGGCCAGCAGGGTGTCGCGTGGCGCATCCACCGCGTAGCCGGGCAGGGCCTCGAGTTTGTCGAGCGTGCCACCGGTGTGGCCCAGGCCGCGGCCGCTGATCATCGGCACCACGCCGCCGCAGGCGGCGACGATGGGCGCCAGCAGCAGGCTCACCTTGTCGCCGACGCCGCCGGTGGAGTGCTTGTCGAGCACCGGGCCGTGCAGTCCGGCGTTGCGCCAGTCGAGCACGCTGCCGGAGCGGGTCATCGCGCGCGTCAGCGACACCGTCTCGGCGTCGTCCATGCCGCGCAGCAGGATGGCCATGGCCAGCGCCGCCGCCTGGCTGTCGCTCCAGTGCCCGGTCGTCAGGCCTTGCACGAAGGCCTCGATCTGCGCCGTCGTCAGCGCACCACCGTCGCGCTTGGCGCGGATCACCTCCTGGGCCAGCGTCGCCGTCGTTTCCATGCCTCAGTTCAGCCGCGTGATGCGGTCCAGCGGCCCCGGCACCAGCAGCGGGTTCTCCTTCACGAACAGCTCCAGCGCGTCGACATCCATGATGCCGGTGCGCCGCTGGCGGCCCGCCTCGAGCACCGAAAAGCCGTCGCCGCCGGCGGCCAGGTAGCTGTTGACGGTGACGCGGACCTCGGCCGCCGCCTCCAGCGGCCGGCCGTGCAGCCGCACGCTGCCCGGCACCACGCGCTGGCCCAGCGGGCGCGTGGCGTCCCAGGCATAGCTGAAGCCGCGCGATACCTGCAGGATGCGCGGGCGGGGCTGCTGCCACTGTTGCTCGAGCAGAGCGAAGACCTGTGCCCCGCTGAGCGTCATCGTCACCAGGTTGTTGTAGAACGGCTGCACCGTGAACAGGTCCTCGTAGCGCAACTGGCCATCGGCCGGCCGAGGCAGCGCGGCGCGGATGCCGCCCGGGTTCATGAGTGCGATCTGCGCACCGGCGTCCAGCGTCGCGGCCAGCTGGGCGTCGGCGATGACCTGGCCCAGCGTACTGGCGCCCGCGGGGTCGGCATCGCGCGGCAGGTCGGCACCGACGCGGCCGACGACCCGCCGGGCCAGCGGTGCGGCGAGACGCTCGTACATCTCGATCAGCTCGGTCTGCCGTGGATCCCGGGCGAAGCTCGGGCGCACGATCACATTGTCGGCCACGGCGCTCGCCACATCGCCGGTCTGCGGATCGAGCACCAGGTCGATGGCGGTGACGAGGGTGCCGTATTTGTCGGCGCTGGTCACCAGGCGGCCGTCGATGCGGCAGTTGTAGGCGCGATGCGTGTGGCCGCTGATCACCAGGTCCACCGCCCTGTCCAGGCGCTTGACGATATCGACGATGGGCCCGCTGATGTCCGGGCATTCGTTGTGCCCGCCGCCGGGCCAGCCGCCCTCGTGGATGAGCAAGACGATGGCTTCGATGCCCTGCCGGCGCAGCACGGGAACGAGTTCGTTGACGGTGTCGGCCTCGTCGCGGAATGTCAGACCCGCCACCCCTGCCGGCACGACGATGCCCGGCGTGGCTTTCAGCGTCAGGCCGATGAAGGCGACCGGCAGGCCCTGGAAGCGCTTCACGTGGACGGCCGGCAGCAGGGTCCGGCCCGTGCTTTCCACCACCGTGCTGGCGGCGAGGTACTGGAAGCCGGCCCCCTTGAACGGGTTCGGTCCCTTGCAGCCTTCGCTGGGGTGGCAGCCGCCGCGCTGCAGTCGCAGCAGTTCGTCGGCGCCCTTGTCGAATTCGTGGTTGCCGACGGCCGAGGCCTCCAGGCCCATCAGGCTCAGCGACTCGATCGTCGGCTCGTCGCGGAACAGCGCCGAGAGCAGCGGCGTGGCGCCGATGAGGTCGCCGGCGGCGACGAAGATGTGGTTCGGGTGGGCCGCACGCAGCTCTGCCACCGCGGTGGCCAGGTGCTCGGCGCCGCCGGCCGGGACGGTGATCGTCTGGCCCGGGTTTGCCGGGTCGACGAGGCGCACGCCGCCGGGCGCCGGTCGCAGGTTGCCGTGGAAGTCGTTGATGGCCAGCACGCGCACCTTCACGGGCGCGGCGGGCCGCGGCGTGGCGCAGCCGGCGAACAGCGCCGCGGCCAGCGTGGCGGCCAGTCCGGAGGCAAGGAACCTGGGCATGGGGTCCGCTCCCGCGTCAGTACGGCGTGCTGCCGGCAGGCCGGGTGCTGCCCGCAAGCACGGCTTCGATATCGTCGAGCAGGCCGCTGGCGCCGATGCGAAAGCGCGCCGGGTGCACCGCGGTGGCGCCCAGAACCTCGCTCACCAGGGCGGCGTAGATGCCGGCGTCGGCCACGCTGCGGATGCCGCCGGCCGCCTTGAAGCCGACGTGCGAGCGTGCCGAGGGGTCGGCGGCGATGGCCTGCAGGAGCAGCCGCGCGGCGGCCGGCGTGGCGCTGACCGGCGTCCTGCCGGTGCTGGTCTTGAGAAAGTCGGCGCCGGCGTCGAGCGCGATGCGGCAGGCCAGGCCGATCTGTGCATCGGATTGCAGCTCGCCGGTCTCCAGGATCACCTTGAGCCCGAGACCTTCGCAGGCGCGGCGAACCCGGGTCAACAGCCTGGGCGCGGTGCCCAGATTCCGATACGGCAGCACGACGTCGACCTCCTGCGCGCCGGCGGCGACGATCGCCGCGGTATCGCGCACGGCACGTTCGGCGTCGCTGCCGCCGTCGGGAAAATTGGCCACCGCGGCGACGGCGATGTGCGGCGGCAGCAGCGAGCGCGCCAGCGCCGCGAAGCGCGGCCAGACGCAGACTGCGGCGGCGGCGCCGCAGGGGCCCTGGGCACGCCGGCACAGGCGTTCGATGTCGGCCGGCGTGTCGACGTCGTTCAGGCTCGTCAGGTCCAGGCAGGCCAACACGATGCGCGCCGTCGCCTGCAGGGAATCGTCGGCAGCCATGTCTCAAACCTCCAGGGCCTGGATCAGGCCCGCCAGCCAGGGCACGGCACGGGCGCCGGCACGGGCGGCGGTATCCAGGGTGTGGGCGTGGCTGAGCGCCCCTTCTTCCATGCCGGCGGCCATGTTGGTGATCATCGACAGCGCCAGCACACGCAGCCCGGCGTGGCGCGCGAGGATGGTTTCGGGCGCCGTGCTCATGCCCACCGCCTGCGCGCCCAGGGTGCGCAGCATGCGGATCTCGGCCGGGGTCTCGAATTGCGGGCCCATGACCCAGGCATAGACCCCCTCGTGCAGCGTCATGCCGGCGGCGCGCGCTGCCGCGCGGGCGCTCGCGCGCAGCGCCGGGTCGTAGGCTCCTGTCAGGTCGACGAAGCGCTGGTCGCCGCGCTCGTCGAACAGCGGCGAGCGCTGCGCCATGTTGAGGTGGTCGCTGATCAGCATCAGGTCGCCGGGGCGCATCGTCGTTTCCATGCTGCCCGCGGCATTCGTCTGCAGGAGCACCCGCACGCCGAGCGCCGCCAGCGTGCGGATCGCGCCCTTCATGCCGTCGGCCCGCCCGGTTTCGTAGGCATGCTGGCGCCCGGCGAGCACCAGCACCTCGACCGCGCCGATGCGGCCGGCACGCAGCACGCCGACGTGGCCGCCGACGGCGGGCTGCGGAAAGGCCTCGAGCTCGGCATAGGGCAGGTCCACGGCGTCGTGCACTTCGTCCAGCACAGGTTGCCAGCCGCTGCCCAGCAGCACCGCGACCTTCGGCCTGCGCGGTCCCAGGCGGCGCCTCAGCAGGTCGGCGCTGCGTTCGATGCTTTCAGGGCTCATGACGGCAGATGATGCGGCCCGAAGCTGCAGGGCAGCAACTCGCCGAGGGTGTGGGTGGCGCGCAGGCCACCGGCATCGGCCAGCCAGACGGGGCAGTCGTCGGCGGCAAATTCCCGCAGCCGCTGCCGGCAGCCGCCGCAAGGCGTGACCGGATGTTCTGCCACCGCGCAAACCGCGACCGCCAGCACGCGGCGGCCGCCGGCAGCCACCATCACCGCCAGTGCCGAGGTCTCGGCGCACCAGCCCTGCGGATAGGCGGCATTCTCGACATTGGCGCCGGCGTGGATGCGGCCCCGCTCGTCGAGCACGGCGGCCCCCACCGCGAAGCGCGAATAGGGGGCATGGGCGTGGTGGCGCACGGCGAGTGCCGCGGCGATGAGCGCTTCGCGATGGACTTCAGGATTCCTCGACATGGGGCCTCCCCGGCGCCTCGAGCATGCCGGACAGCGACGCCGGGCCGGCGGCGGCGCGGCTCCCGGGGGTCATGTCGGCCCGACCCCGAGACTGCCCTAGCCGGGACGCCGCAGCGGCACCGCAAAGCCGCGCGCGACGCCCGGCCGCGCCATCATCGTGCGGTACCAGCGCTGAACATGCGGGTATTCGGCGAGATCGACGCGGTGGCGCTCGTGGCGCCAGGCCCAGCCGACGATGGCGAAGTCGGCGATCGACAGCCCGCCGGCGAAGAACTCGTGCGCACCCAGGCGCTCGTTCATCACCGCGTACAGGCGCCGCGTCTCGGCCATGTAGCGCTGCAGTCCGTAGCGGCGGTCGGTCTCGTCGGCCAGGGCCGCGAAATGGTGGACCTGGCCGGGCATCGGGCCGAAGCCGCCCATCTGGAACATCAGCCACTCGAGCACCTGCACCCGCGCCACCGGGTCGCGTGGCCAGAATTGCCCGGTCTTCTCGCCCAGGTAGATGAGGATGGCGCCCGACTCGAAGACGCTGATCGGGCCGCCGGCGGGGCCTTCGGGGTCGACGATGGCCGGGATCCGGTGGCCGGGGCTGATCTTCACGAAGGCCGGGTCGTGCTGCTCGCCCTTCGTGATGTCGACGACGTGCACCGCGTAGGGCAAGCCCATTTCCTCGAGGGCGACACTGATCTTGCGGCCGTTGGGGGTGTCGAAGGCGTACAGCTGGATGCTCAAGCGGACTCCCGTCTTTCCGTCGCCGCGGCGGTGGGCGCGGCGCGCGGGCGCAGCCAGCGCTGGCTGGCCAGCGTCAGCAGGATGAGCACGACGCCGGCGAGGTCGGTCTGCCAGCCCGGCTTGATGAGCACCAGCGCGGCAGCGATCAGCAGCACACGCTCCCACGAGCGCGCGCTGCCGAGGAAGAAATACTTGTGCAGGCCGCCGGCGAGGCACATCACGCCCACCGTCGCCGTAACGACGGCGAGCGCCACTTCGCCGACCTGGCCGATCAGCAGCAGCGAGGGCGCGAAGACGAACATGAAGGGGATGATGTAGCCGGTGAGGCCGAGCTTGACGGCGTCCCAGCTGGTCTCCATCAGCGTGCCGCGCGAGATGCCGTTGGCGGCGTAGACGGCCATCGCCACCGGCGGCGTGATCGCCGACAGCACGGCGAAGTACAGCACGAAGAGGTGCGCGGCCTCGACCTGCACGCCCAGCTTCACGAGCGCCGGCACCAGCAGCGCCACCTGCACGATGTAGGCCGGCGTGGTCGGCAGTCCCATGCCCAGCACGATGCCGGCGAGCATGGTCAGGAGCAGCGCCAAGATGAGCGAATTCTGCGACAGCGCCAGCACGACGCCCGTGAAGCTCAGCCCCAGCCCGGTGAGCGTGATGGTGCCGATGACGATGCCGGCACAGGCGCAGGCGAGGGCGACGACGAGGGTGTTGCGGGCGCCGGATTCCAGCGCGTCGACGATGGCCGCCAGCGTGAAGGTGCGTCGCGTGCTGGCGCGCAGCCAGGTCGTCGGGATCACCGAGGCGATGCCGCACAGCGCTGAAAAGGCCGCGCTGCGACCGGTCAGCAGCACGGCGATGATGACGACCAGCGGCAGGAAGAGGTGGCCGCGTTCGCGCATCACCTCTTTCAGGCGCGGCAGGTCGGCCTTGGGAAGCCCCTTCAGCCCGATGCGCTTGGCCTCGAAGTGGACGGCCATGAACACCGCCACGTAATAGAGCAGCGCCGGCAGCAGCGCGAACACCGCCACCTTCAAGTACGACACGCCCAGGAATTCGGCCATCACGAAGGCCGCCGCACCCATGATCGGCGGCATCAGCTGGCCGCCGGTGGAGGCCACCGCCTCGACCGCGCCGGCGAAGGCCGGCCGGTAGCCGGTGCGAATCATGAGCGGGATGGTGAAGGTGCCGGTGGTCATGACGTTGGCCACCGCGCTGCCCGAGACGGTGCCGAACAGGCTGCTCGTGATCACTGCCACCTTGGCGGGACCGCCCGATGTGTGGCCGGCGAGCGCGAGCGCGAAGTCCATGAACAGCTTGCCGGCGCCGCTGCGTTCGACGAAGGCGCCGAACAGGATGAACAGCATGACGTAGGTCGCGCTGACGTACAGCGGGATGCCGAAGATGCCCTCGGTCGTGAGGTAGAGCTGGTCGAGCATGACCCCAACCGACTGCTGTCCCACCGTCACGCCATAGGCCAGGAAGACGAGCGCCGTGATCGGCAGCGCCCAGCCGGTGGCGCGCCGCGTCGCCTCGAGGATGATCAGGATCAGCGCACCGCCGAAGATGTAGTCGGCGACCAGCGGGTCGTCGACGTAGTACATGCGGTTCTCGATATACGTCAGGTTCAGGCTCGGGTACAGCGACGCCGCGGCGGCGGCCAGCACGAGCAGCGCGTCCCACCACATCAGGCGGCCGTCCTCGCGCGGGCGCGCGGGCATGATCAGCAAACCCAGCACCAGCGCGAAGGCCAGGTGCAGGCCACGCATGACGTAGGCATTGGGTGGGCCGACGAAGGCGACCCAGAGGTGGAACACCGACATCGCCACCGCCAGCACGGTGATCAGGCGGCGCGTGATGCCGGGAGATACAGAAAGCATCGGCGCGCTCCGGCTCAGCCGCGCCGCGCCGAAGGGCGCAGGCGCGGCGGGTCCAAGGGGGTCAGAGGACGCCCGCTTCCTTGTAGAAGCGCGCGGCGCCCTTGTGCAGCGGCACGCCGATGTCCTCGGCCATCATCTTCGGCGTCAGGTCCTTCATCGCGCTGGCGATCGCGGCGAGGTCGGCCTTGTTCGTGACCATGCCCTTGAGGATGTCGTAGACCACCTTCTCGTCGAGGTCGCAGCGCGCCACGATGTGGGTGGCGTAGCCGATCGTCTGCACGTCCTGCGTCTGCTTGGGGTAGCTGCCGGCGGGGATCACGAGCTTGGTGTAGCCGGGGTTGAGCTTGCGGATGGCCTGGAATTTGTCGTCCGGGATGCCGACGAGCTGGATGTCGCGCGCCGAGGCCAGGTCCATGATCGACGACGCCGGCACCGTGGTGCCCAGCGTGAATGCCTGCGCATTGTTGTCCTTCATCAGCGATACGGCGTCGGTGTAGGAGACATAGCTGACGCGGCTCATGTCGGGGTACTTCAAGCCGTAGACCTCGAGCGCCTGCTGGCTGATGAACTCGGCGGTGTTGCCCTTGGGCTGCACGGCAATCGACTTGCCCTTGAGGTCGGCGAGCGACTTGATGCCGGCGTCGGCGTTGGCCACGACCTGGAAATACTGCGGGTACAGCGAGGCGACGTTGCAGACGTTCTTCGACGGCGTGTCGAACGGTGCGCGGCCGGCGACGCCGTCGACGGTGGAGATCGAGTTGCCGAAGCCGAGATCGGCCTTGCCGCCTTCGACCGCCTTGACGTTGGCGATGCCGGCGCCCGGCAGCACCTGCACCTTGTGGCCGGCCTTGTCGGCGATGTTGGCGATGGCGCCGCCCAGCGGGTACCAGGAACCGCCCTGCGGCCCCGTCATCAGCCTGATCTGTTGCGCCTGCGCGCCGGCTGCACACAACAGCAGCGCGCCGACAACGGCGGTGGCGATGGGGTTCAGTGGCTTGCGCATGTCCGTTCTCCTGGTGAGGGTTTGCCCGATGGCTCGAGGCCCATCCTAGGCCGGACGGGGGGGGCGAACTGAATCGGCACAAACGCGGACGCCGGCGGCCCGCTGCAGCGTGCGTCCCGGTCAGTCAGCGGGCCGGGCTGCCGCGCGCCGCTTCGGCGGTGGCCGGGCGGTGCGGATCGGTGGCACTTCGGCGCGCGCGATGACGCCGCCGCCCAGGCAGACCTCGCCGTCGTAGAGCACGGCGCTCTGGCCGGGGGTCACGGCCCACTGCGGCGTGGCAAAGCGCAGCCTGAAGCCTGTGGCGTCGGGCTCGAAGGTGCACGGGGCGTCGGCCTGCCGGTAGCGCGTCTTGGCTGCCAGCGGCCCGGCTGCAGGCGCCTGGCCGGCGACCCAGCTCAGGTCCCCGGCCTCGAGCCAGGGTGACAACAGCCAGGGATGGTCGTGTCCCTGCACCACGTGCAGCGTGTTGTGAGCCAGGTCCTTGTGCGCCACGTACCAGGGCGCATGTTCGCCGCCACCTTCGCGCACGCCGCCGATGCCCAGCCCCTGGCGCTGGCCCAGGGTGTAGAAGCTCAGTCCGACATGGCGGCCGACCTCGCGCCCGCATTCGTCGAGCATGGGCCCGGGTTCGTGGCTCAGGTAGCGCTGCAGGAAGTCGCGGAAAGGCCGCTCGCCGATGAAGCAGATGCCGGTGGAGTCCTTCTTCTTCGCATTCGGCAGGCCGATCTCGGCGGCGATGCGGCGCACCTCGGTCTTCTTCAGCTCGCCCACCGGAAACAGCGTCTGCGCCAGCTGCGCCTGCGTCAGCCGGTGCAGGAAATAGCTCTGGTCCTTCGCCGGATCCAGGCCCTTGAGCAGCTCGAAGCGGCCGCCGCGTTCACGCACCCGCGCATAGTGCCCGGTGGCGATCCTGCCGGCGCCCAGCCGCAGCGCAAGGTCGAGGAAGGCCTTGAACTTGATCTCGGCGTTGCACAGCACGTCGGGGTTGGGTGTACGGCCGGCGCGGTATTCGCGCAGGAATTCGGCGAAGACGCGGTCCCGGTATTCGGCGGCGAAATTGACGTGCTCGAGGTCGATGCCGATGACGTCGGCCACCGCGGCGGCGTCGACGAAGTCGACGTTGCTCGCGCAGTATTCGTTGTCGTCGTCATCCTCCCAGTTCTTCATGAAGATGCCGACGACGTCGAAGCCCTGCTGCTTGAGCAGCCAGGCGCTGACGGCGGAGTCGACACCGCCCGACAGGCCGACGACGACGCGCTGCTTCACGGCCACCGGCCGCGCCGCGCCAGCAGGCCCAGCACCGCTTCCGGCACGGCACGGCTGAGCCGGTCGCACTCGGCGGGGTCGTCGATGTCGGCGCCTGCGTCGACGCCGGCGGGCGTGACCCCGTCCAGACCGCCGCCGAGCTGCAGCAGCGGCGCCAGCGCCGGGTCGGCCCAGGTGCTGCCCCAGGCCGCGGGCATCAGGTCCACCATCTGCAGGAAGCCGGCGCACCAGTCGCGCGCATCGGCCCACTCGCGGGCCCCCTGCTCGGCGATGCTGAAGATGGGTTCCCACTCGTCGGCTGCTTCGTCGAGCTGCCTGCTCAGGTGGCGCAGGTGGCGCAGCACGAGCACCACCGTGGCCTTGCGCTGGCGCTTGCTGGCAAAGGGCGCGGCGGCAGCGGCACCGGTGTCGTCGTCGCCGCCCCAGACGAGCGGCAGCCAGTCGGCCGTCGCCAGCGTCGCCAGCACGGCGGGCGGGCCGACGAGCAGTGCCGTCAGATACCCGTCCAGGCCGTCGAGCGACATGGCGCCGTCGGCCGGCAGGGTCTGCAGCAGCGCATCGAGTGCGTGCAGCTCTGCCGCGGTCAGCGGCGTGACCGGCGAGGCAGGGTCGTAGCGGGGATAGTCCACGCCGCGAGGATAGCGGGGTCCTCAATCCGTCTGCAGCAGCACCTGTTGAGCGCCGAGTCCCACCAGGTCGCCAGCGCGCAGCTTGCGGCCGCGGCGTCGTTCCGGTTCGCCGTTGACGACCACCGCGCCGGCGGCGATCAGCACCTTGGCCGCACCACCGCTCGGCGCCAGCCCGGTGGCCTTGAGCAGCGCGTCGAGCGTGATGTGATCACCGCGCAGGTGAAAAGGGATGGATGCCATGCTGCCCGGCATTGGAACCGATGCGGCGCACCGGGCCGGCCCGCGCGGCGCGGCCGGTCAGCAGGCCAGCAGCTGCGGGCGCGAGCGGATGAGTTCGCGCGCCCGGTTCATGGCATACGAGATCGCTTCGTCGGACGAGCGCCAGCGGTAGCCGCAGGCCAGGCTGTCGTCGCGAAAGGCCTCGCGCTGGGCGCCACCGCAGACACGCTTGACGACCAGGGCGGCGATGTAGCCCTGGCCACGCGGTGCGTCGAGCGCGCCGACGTAGATGCGGTAGTCGCCTTCATGGCACTCGTCGAATCGCATGGCCGGTTCGTCCCACAGTTCGCATGGAGCGGGGCCGCGATGATCGTGCGCTGCCCTCGCGGCGGACATCCTCCCATCGGGGGACACCCGACTTAAGGGGGGGATCCGGCTGGCTGCGGCGGCAGCCTGCGTGGGATCATGCGTGCCCCCTCACGCCGCGCCATGACCATGACCCCAGAAGCCCCACCGCCGGCCTACCTGCGCCACCCGACGCTTCATGGCGACACCGTGGTCTTCGTCAGCGACGACGACCTCTGGCGCGTCTCCACCGCCGGCGGCACCGCGCTGCGCCTGACCGCCGGACTCTCGGAACCGGCCACGCCCTGCCTGTCGCCCGACGGACGCTGGCTTGCCTGGGCCGGGCGTGACGAGCAGCACGCCGAGGTCTGGCTGATGCCCGCCGCCGGTGGCGCGGCACGGCGGCTGACGTGGCTGGGCAGCGAACTCGCGGTGCGCGGCTGGACGCCCGACGGCCGCATCGTCTTCTGCACCAATTACGGCCAGCCCTTCTTCCGCAACTGGCACGCCTGGACCATCGCGCCCGAGGGCGGCCTGCCCGAGCGGCTGCCGCTGGGACAGGTCAACCACCTCGCCTTCGGTCCCGACGGCGGGCGCGTCATCGGCCGCAACACCGCCGACCCGGCGCGTTGGAAGCGATACCGAGGCGGCACCGCCGGCCACCTGTGGGTCGATGCCGCGGGTGCCGGCGATTTCCACCGACTCGTCGGGCTGAAGGGCAACATCACCTCGCCGATGTGGCTGGACGACCGCATCTGGTTCCTGAGCGACTTTGAAGGTGTCGGCAACCTCTACTCCTGCGCCGCCGACGGCAGCGCCGTGCGCCGCCACACCGACCACGCCGAGTACTACGCCCGCCACGCCGCCAGCGATGGCGAACGCATCGTCTACCAGTGTGGCGCCGAGCTGTGGCTGTTCGACCCGGCGCGCAACCGCAGCGAGCGGCTGGATATCGGGGTGCCGAGCGCGCGCACGCAGTCGGCGCGTCGCTTCGTGCCGGCGGCCGAGCAACTGCAGGGGGTGCAGGTCCACCCCGCCGGCCACAGCCTGGCGCTGGAAGCCCGCGGCCAGGTCTTCACCATGGCGTTGTGGGAAGGCGCGGTGCACCGCCACGGCACCGGCCCGGCGCGCCGCCGCCTGGGGCAGTGGCTGGCCGACGGCGTCACGCTGGTGGCGGTCAGCGACGCCGGCGGCGAGGAGCGCATCGAGGTCCACACCGCCGACGGCGTGCGCGAGCTGCCCTGGGACCTGGGACGAATCACCGCGCTGCGCGCCGCGCCTCGCGGCCGCCAGCTGGCGATCGCCAACCACCGCAACCAGCTGTGGGTGGGCGACGTCGACACCGGGACGCTGGCGCTGGCCGACCACAGCGAATGCGGGCGCATCGAAACCCCCGTCTGGTCGCCTTGCGGCGACTGGCTGGCCTATACCTTCGCCACCAGCATGCGGCACACGGCGATCAAGCTGTGCGAGGTGACCGGCAGCGTCGCCGGCCGTACGCTGCTGGCGACGCAGCCCGAGTTTCGCGACTACGCGCCGGCCTTCGACCCCGAGGGCAGGTACCTCTATTTCCTGTCGCTGCGCACCTACGACCCGGTGTACGACAGCGTGCAGTTCGAGCTGAGCTTTCCGCGCGCGGCGCGGCCCTACCTGATTGCGCTGCAGGCCGGCGGGTCACCGCCGTTCGAGCCGGCGCCCAAGGGCATGAAGGAAGAGGCGCCGGTGGACGCCGCCAAACCCGGCGCGGAACCGGCGCGCAAGCTGCCGCCGGTCGAACCCGTCGGCCTGGCGCGCCGCGTCGCCGCCTTCCCGGTGGCCGAAGGCCGCTTCGGCCAGATCGCCGGCGCGGCCGGCGGCAAGGTGCTGTGGACGGCGCTGCCGATCGCCGGCGCCCACGGCCGCGGCGGGCACAAGGACTCGCCGGGGCGGCTGGAGATCTTCGACTTCGCGACCGCCGAGGCGAAGACACTGGTGGCAAAGGCCGACAGCTTCGCCCTCGCCGCCGAGGGGCACACGCTGATCGTGCGCTGCGGCAACAAGCTGCGCGCCGTCGACGCCGCCAAGCTGCCCGACGACAAGGCCGACAAGGGTGACGACAAGCCCTCGCGCAAGAGCGGCCACATCGACCTGGCCCGCGTCCGCCTGGCCGTCGAGCCGACGCAGGAGTGGGCGCAGATGCTGCGCGAGGTCTGGCGCCTGCAGCGCGACCACTTCTGGGTCGAGGACATGTCGGGTGTCGATTGGCCGGCCATGCTGCAGCGTTATGCGCCGCTGCTGCCGCGCGTGGCCACGCGCGGCGAATTCTCGGACCTGGTGTGGGAGCTGCAGGGCGAGCTGGGCACCTCGCACGCCTACGAGATCGGCGGCGACCACCGCAAGCCGCCGGCCGTGGCGCTGGGCCACCTGGCGGCCGACTTGCGCCCGTCCGGCGACGGCTGGGAGATCGCGGCCACGGTGCAGGGCGACCCCTGGGACGCCAGCGCCGATTCGCCCCTCAATGCGGTCGGCTCGACGGTGCGGCCCGGCGAGCGCATCGTCGCCGTCGGTGGCCAGCCGGTGCCATCGCGGCAGCCGCCGCAGTCGCTGCTGGTGCACCAGGCCGGCGCCAAGGTGGCCCTGACCCTGGCCACGGCCGAAGGTACGCGGCGCGAGGTGCTGGTGACCCTTCTCGCCGACGAGACGCCGGCCCGTTACCGCGCCTGGGTCGAGGCCAACCGCGACTGGGTGCACCGGGCCAGTGGTGGCCGCGTCGGCTATTTCCATCTGCCCGACATGATGTCGGCCGGCTTCGCCGAATTCCACCGCTATTTCGCCACCGAATGCGACCGCGACGCGCTCATCGTCGACGTGCGCTACAACCGTGGCGGCCATGTCTCGGAGCTGCTGCTGGAGAAAGTGGCGCGCCGGCGCATCGCCTGGAACGTGGCGCGCTGGGGTCGGCCCACCAGCTACCCCGACGAGTCGCCCAGCGGCCCGGTGGTGGCGCTGACCAACGAGCACGCCGGCTCCGACGGCGACATCTTCTCGCACGGCTTCAAGCTCATGGGCATCGGCACGCTGGTCGGCCAACGCACCTGGGGCGGCGTCATCGGCATCTGGCCGCGCCACCCGCTCGTCGACGGCACCGAGGTCACGCAGCCCGAATATTCGTTCTGGTTCAAGGACGTCGGCTGGGGTGTCGAGAACCACGGTACCGACCCGCAGGTGGTGGTCGACAACGCGCCGCAGGACGACGCATTCAACGCTCCCGAGCGCGACCACCAGCTGGCCGTGGCGCTGGCCGAGGCCCTGAAGGCGGTCGAGCGCGATGGCGTGGCGCGCCCCCATTTCGGGCCGCGGCCGCGCTTGGCGCCGGGGCCGCTGCCGCGGCGCGGCTGAGCGCGCCGCATCCCGGCGGCTGCAGTGGATAGGCGACCGATCGACATCAGGAGGACCAGCGGCAGTCAGCCGGATCCGGACCTCGGGAATGGCCGGACAAGCCCTCCTTCAACCTGCCCGCAGCCCTTCAAGTTTTGCAGCCGCCATACGCCGCCGACCGCTCGGAGGTGCTCATTCGCCAAAGCAGTCGCTCACGATCCTGCGTTGGATGCCACGGCCGGCCCGATAGCGGCACCGCCATCAACGCGCCGGTCCTGTCAGGTCAGAGTGCCGCGTCCTTCAGCTTCTTCAGCGCCCGGGTCTTGATCTTGACGGTCGCAGGCTTGGCGGCGAAGACGCGCTCCTGTTTGGTGAACGGATCGATGCCCGTGCGCTTCTTCTTCGCGGGCACGTTGACGACGTTGACCTTCAGAAGACCCGGCAGCGTGAACGAGCCCAGGCCCTTCTTGTGCACGGAGGCCAGGATCGTCGCTTCCAGCGAGGCCATGATGGCCCGCACTGCCTTGACCTCCACCGCGGCCAGCTCGGCCAGGTGAGTGATCAGGCTGGACCTGTTGAATGCCGTATTGATGGGCTTCACGGCCGCGGGTTTGGACGGCGTGGCGGCCTTGACAGCCTTCTTCGCGGGAGCGGCCTTCTTGGCCGGCGCCATGGTCATCGATTTCTTTGCGGTTGCCATTGAGTCTCGGTGTTAAGGGTTGAAGAGTGCCCCTCCTGTATGGGGCGGCGCATTCTAGGCATGGGAGGGAAGGCGGCTCGCGGTGTTCGCCGGCGGCTGGACGCTGAAGGCGTGAGCGGGGCGCTGGCCTGCCGCCTCATCGTCACATGGATAAGCATCAAGTGATGCTATATTTGATGTCACTGTCTGGAGGCGAGAAACATGCGCACGACGATCAATATAGATGATGAGTTGCTTGCGAAGGCCACCAAGTTGGCCGGCCCGATGGATCGCACAGCCATCGTGAGCGAGGGGTTGAAGGCCCTCATCGAACGCGAAAGCGCCAGGCGTCTTGCCCGCTTGGGCGGTACCCAGCCCACATTGACGGCCGCGCCGCGCAGGCGACAGGAACGTTCAGCTTGATTCTGGTCGACACGTCCGTGTGGGTCGATCACCTTCGCCGTGGCGATCCAAGGCTTGTCGACCTGCTGGAACGATCGATCGTCATCATGCATCCGTTCGTGGTTGGTGAGATGGCCTGCGGAAGTCTGCACGACCGCGCATCGATCCTTGAACTGCTCCAGGATCTACCGGCCGCTGCAGTGGCAGAGGGCGACGAGGTTCTGCAGTTCATCGATCGCCACGTCCTGCATGGCAGAGGCCTCGGGTATGTCGATGTTCATCTGCTGGCATCGGTGGCGTTGACCGAGGGAGCGAAGATCTGGACTCGCGACAAGAAATTGCGCTTGGTCGCGGAGATGCTTGGCTGCGCATATCAAGACACGGCTCATTGAGGCTTCGTTCGCAGCCGTTCGCAGAGAGTTGCGCAGTCCTATGCCCTGGACGTCTGGGCGGCGCAGCCGTATGCGGGGGTCGGCTTTGCGGCGGCGGTCAACTGCGCCTGGTTGAGACCTATGCATAGGGGTCGTCGCCCACCGACCCTGTCGGGGGAACGGCTGGTGTCGATCGGGTTGCCGACCATCCAGCGCTGCCCCGCGACGACTCCTGATTTGCCGTCAGCGTGAATTCGGGGGGGGCCGACCGCGGGCGCCGACAGCCGGCGCGCGGGGACGACCCGACGCAAGGCTCCCCACCCCCGCTTTGGGGCCGTCGGCCGACGACCCGCGCCTTGTCCGTGGACCGCCGGCCCGTATCGAGGCCGTGGCCCCAGGCTCACAGTGGCCGCGTGCTGGATTGCGCCAGGTAGAACCACTCGTGCCCCGGCAGCGCGCCGTGGTCGGGGAAGACGATGTAGCCTGGCTGCGGCGCACGCACCTCGCTGCCGTCGGCGCGCAGCGCAATCAGTTCGCCTTCGGCCAATGGGTCGAAGCTGGTCCAGGCCTTGACGAAGCGATCGGCCTCCGCATGGCGGTCGATCACTTCGGCCAGCGCGAGGCTCTCGAAGGGGCCCTGCGGCGGCATCAGCGGCAGCTCGGCGAGGCCCAGCAGCGCCAGCGTCTGCCGGATGGCGTGGTGCGCCACATCGGGTGCGGCCGGGTCGTCGTGCTGGCCGCATTCGAGCGTGATGCCGTAGCCGCCCTGGCTGCGCAGGTATTCGGTGGTGCCGACGCCGTAGCTCGGGTCTTCGGCGGCCGCACCCGGCGTCAGGCCGCGCGCGCGACGCCGGGCCACGCCGGCGGCGTAGGCATCCATCCAGCCGTCGACGACACGGTTCGGGCCGGCGTGCGCGGCGAGCCTGGCCTCGGCATCGGCATGGGCAAAGGGCTCGAGATCGCCGCGGTTGTCGGCCGGCCCGCGCATCACGAAGGGCCGGCCGGGGCTGCGGAAGCTGTGCAGGTCGAGCAGCACCTCGTGCGCCGTCAGCAGCGGGCACAGCACGTTGGCGATGCGGTCCTCGTTGTCCTGCGGCGTGGCGGTGGGCTGCAG
>Ga0105090_10000415_pt1 | contig 20888 bp, 16 predicted proteins | sample PPLLak3March2015_FD_79110 | JGI IMG/M metagenome (GOLD analysis project Ga0105090, IMG submission 79110) | Freshwater sediment microbial communities from Prairie Pothole Lake near Jamestown, North Dakota, USA - PPLs Lake P7 Core (1) Depth... | ecosystem: Environmental > Aquatic > Freshwater >... | reverse complement strand
CTGATCGTGCTGGGAGCAGACAACGGCAGGGCGCTCGCCGAACGCTCCGGAATCGCGGCCCAGTTCATCGAGCGCGTGCCCGGGGGCGGCTACCGGGATACGGTGACTCCGGCGTTCGCGGCATTGGCGGCGGAGCGAGCATGAGCGGGTTCGGGACGTTCTGGCTGATACTTCTGGCGACCATCGCCATCGTCGGCATTGCCGTGCTCGGCATGGCGCTTGGAGTCATGACAACCGGCCGCTGCCTGCGCGGCTCGTGCGGCGGCCCCGAGGTGCGCCTGGCGGACGGGCGATCGCTGAGTTGTTCCGACTGCCCGAACCGCAAGCGGCGCGCTACGGACTGAGAGGTCAGTCCCGCTCAGCGCTGATCCGTCACCCGGACTTTGCACTGGCGCAGGAGGTCAGCGTCGCCGGGCCGCGCGCGGCGATCAGCCCGGAAAGCGGACGACAGTCGCCCTGTGTACATAGGCGATAGTCGTCGCCGAACTCGGAGCGCGCGAGCACCACCGATCGGCGCCAGCGATCGGCGGGGCGATAGCTCCAGCCCTGTCCCTCGCGCACGGCATCCGGCGGCGGTTCCATCCCCGCACCGGACCCCAGCACGCGCGCTCGCTCCAGCAGCAACCAGTCGCCGGCCACCAGGTAGTCCTCTTCCCACAGGACCTTCTCCACAGTGTGCTGCCACTGCAGGGTGAAGCGGCGCACGGGCAGCGAGACAATCTGGGCGCCCACCGTGATGCAGAGCGCCGCCGCGATCATGGCGCCGGCATCTGCGGCGGCGTCTGGCGCCGCAGTCCCCGGACACGGAGCACGTGCCAGACGACGAAGGCCGCGCTGGCAGCGAACCCGAGCTCGTCGGTCAACGGAACCGCGACCACCAGCAAAGCAGCCGCGACGAAGACATAAAGGCGCTCGAACCAGTTGACCGGCGCCAGCCAGTAGCCAGTCGCGGCGATGCCCCACAGTCCGATCGCGAGCAGCGCCTTCACGGTGACATAGGTGACATCGAACCAGGTCCCGCCCTGCAGCAGCAGCGCCGGCGAGTACACCGCGATGAAGGGAATGATGAAGCCCGCAAGCGCGATTCGCACCGCCTGCACACCAATCTTCATGCCCGAGACTCCGGCAAACGGGGCGGCGGCAAAGGCGGCCAGCGCCACCGGCGGCGTAAGGTCGGCCATGATGCCGAAGTAGAAGACGAACATGTGCGAGACGATCAACGGCACACCAAGCTGCAGCAGTGCCGGAGCCGCGATCGAGCTTGTGATGATGTAGTTCGGGATCGTCGGGATGCCCATGCCGAGCACCAGGCAGGCGGCCATCGTCAGCAGCAGCGAAGCGAATACGCTGGTCTCGCCGATCGAGACGATGAAGCCGACGAAGTTGGTTGCCGCACCGGTCAGCGTCAGCACGCCGATGATGACGCCCACCTGGGCGCACGCCGTGCCCACGGGCAGGGCGTTCCGTGCGCCGTCCGCCAGCGCGTCGAGCGAGAGCTTGAGAGTCGCGCGGCCGCCCTTGACGGCGAAGCAGGCTGCGACCAGCAGCGCGATGATGGCAAAGAACACCGTCACGCCGAGCTTGATGAAGGCCGCGCAGGCCAGCCCAAGCACCACCCAGAAAACGGTGCGCAGGGCATTGCCGCGCAAGCCGAGTGCCACCGCCATCCCGAGCACGAGGATCGCCGTCAGGGCAAGCCCCACCATGCCGGAGAAGAGCGGCGTGAACCCTCCGAGCAGCAGCCAGACCAGTGCCACCAGGGGCAGGATCAGGTACCAGCCCTTCACGAGGGCCCGCCAGGCGCTCGGACACTCCTCAGGCGGTAGTCCCAGCAGCTTGAGTCGGCCCGCCTCCAGGTGAACCATCCAGAAGCAGGAGACGAAGTAGAGGGTCGCCGGGATCGCCGCGGCCTTGCAGATCTCGATGTAGGGCACGTTCAGTGTCTCGGCCATGATGAACGCGACCGCGCCCATGACCGGCGGCATGATCTGGCCCCCCATCGACGAGCAGGCCTCGACGCCCCCGGCAAAGGCGGGCTTGTAGCCGAAGCGCTTCATCAGCGAGATCGTGAACGGGGCGCTGGCGACCACGTTCGCCACGCCCGATCCGCTGATCGTTCCCATGAACGCCGAGGAGGCGACGCATACCTTGGCCGGGCCGCCCTGCGAGCGGCCGAACAGTCCCAGCGCAACGTCGTTGAAGAGCTTGATCATCCCGGCCTGCTCGAGGAAGGAGCCGAACAGGATGAACAGGAATATGTAGGTCGAACTGACGTAAATCGGCGTCGAGTAGATCCCCTCGGTGCCGAACGCCACCTGGCCGATGACCTGATCGAGTCCGTAGCCGCGGTGCGCCAGCGAGCCCGGGAAGTACTGACCGAACAGCGCATAGGCCAGGAAGATTGCGCAGATAAGCGGCAGGGCAAAGCCCATCGTGCGCCGTGTCGCCTCGAACACCAGCACGATCGACGCGATGCCGACGACCATGTCCCAGTCGGTGAGCTCGCCCGCGCGCACGATCAGCTCGGCCTCGAACACCCAGTGGTACAGGCCGATGGCAAACGCGATGACTCCCAGCGCCCAGCCCAGCCATCGGCGGCCCAGCGGCGGAAGCAGCACGAAGGTCATCAGCAGCAGGAAGCCGACGTGCACCGCACGCACGACCCCGCTTGATAGCGGGCTGTAGGCCGCCGTGTAGATCTGGAACGTCGAAAAGACGATCGCAATCGCGTAGGCCGCCCGGGACAGCGGAATAATCCCGGCCTGCAGCTGGGCGTCAGCGTTGGAGACGGCGGTCGTCATGCGCGAAGGGTCCGGAAACAACGATGGCACAGGAGACCTGTGCCATCGGAGTCAGCCAATTGAGGAGGGGTGACCTACTTCAGCAGCCCGGCCTCGCGGTAGTAGCGCTCCGCGCCTGGATGCAGCGGCACCGGCATGTCTTTCGGTGCATCGGCTGCCGTGATGGACTTGGCGGCCGAGTGTGCCGCCGACAACTGGTCCAGGTTGGTGAAGAGCGCCTTGGTCATCGCATAGACGGTGTCAGCGGGTACGCCTTCGCCGGTGACAAGGAAGTTGCGGATCAAGACCGTCGGCACCGCGTCGGTCTGCCCGGTGTAGGTGTTCGCGGGAATCGAAGCCGGCAGGTAGGCGGGGTCGGTGATCTTCGAGGCGACCTCGAGAGGAACGGAAACCACATTGATCTTGATCGAAGTCGCCAGGTCCCGGATAGAGGCCACGCCCAGACCGGCCGACTGCAGCGTCACATCGAGCTGGCGGTTCTTGATCAGTTCGACCGACTCGCCGAACGGCAGGTACTCGACCTTGGCGAAGTCCTTGTAGGTCAGGCCTGCTGCCTTCAGGATCACGCGCGCGTTCAGTTCAGTGCCCGAGCGGGGCGCCCCGACCGAAATGCGCTTGCCCTTGAGATCCGCCAGCGTCTTGATGCCGGAATCGGCACTGGCAACGATCTGGATGTAGTTCGGGTAGATGCCGGCGACGGTGCGCAGGCCCTTGAGTGGCGTCTTGAAGCCCGCCTCCTCGTCACCCTTCCAGGCATCAGACAGGGCATCGCCCAGCGTGAATGCAATCTCGCCGCGGCCCGCCTGCACCAGATTGAGGTTCTCCACGGAGGCCTTCGTCGCCTGCACACTGGTCTTCGTGTCCGGAATCGCCTTGGTGTAGATCTGGCCCAGCGCGACGCCGAGCGGGTAGTAGACGCCGCTCTGACCGCCGGTCAGGACGTTGATGAACTTCTGCTGGGCGGAAGCGGCTGGGCTGAGGGCAAGCAAGGCGGTGCTGAGCAGGGCAATGCCTAGCGACCGGATCGCGCGGTATGACATGGCGTTCTCCTTGGGAAGTTTCGCCTCTTGCGGCGACGTGACGCGCCATTGAGGTCTTGGCAAAAGTATACGGGGCGGGGGACGCTTCGCCCATCGGAGTCTTGCTGCGGCAAGGCGGTGGGCACGTCAGTCCGTGCCGCACCGTCAGGCGGATCACGAGATCGTCAACTCGCACCCATCAGCAGGTTCGGCAGCCACAGGCTAATGATCGGCACGTAGGTGATCAGAAGCAGGAACCCGATCATCACCAGGATCCACGGCGCGCACGCCTTGGTCGTCTCGGTCAGACCCATGCCCGAAATCCCAGAGGCCACATAGAGGTTCAGGCCCACCGGCGGCGTGATCATGCCGATCTCCATGTTGACCGTCATGATGATGCCGAGGTGGATCGGGTCGATCCCAAGCTTCATCGCGACCGGGAAGAGAATCGGCGCCGTGATCAGCAGGATCGACGACGGCTCCATGAAGTTGCCGGCGATCAGCAGCAGGATGTTGACGACCACCAGGAACATCCAGGGCTGCAGCCCCATCTCGTTGATCCAGGTCGACAGGCTCTGCGGGATCTGCTCGCTGGTCAGCAGGAACGAGAACAGCACCGCGTTGGTGATGATGTACAGGATCATCGCCGAGAGATTGGCGCTGTCGAGCAGAACCTTGGGCACCTGCTTCAGCGTCAGGTCCTTGTAGACGAACACCGAGACGAAGAATGCGTAGGCCGCGCTCATCGCGGCCGCTTCGGTCGGCGTGAAGATACCCGCGTAGATGCCGCCGATGACGACGACGATCAGGAACAGGCCCCACACGCTCTCGCGGAACGACGCCCAGACTTCCTTCAGGCTGGCGCGCTTCATGCGCGGATAGCCGCGCTTCTTCGCGACGGCCCACGTGACGAACATCAGCAGCAAGGCGAGCAGGATTCCAGGAACAATGCCGGCGATGAAGAGCCGCCCGATCGACGAGTTGGTCGACACCGCGTAGATGACCATCACGATCGACGGCGGAATCAGGATGCCCAGCGCACCCGCGGTGCCGATGACGCCGACACCGAATTTCTTCGGGTAGCCCTGCTTGACCATCGCCGGCAGCAGGATGGAGCCGATGGCGACCACGGTGGCCGGCGACGAACCAGAGACCGCCGCAAACAGCGCGCAGGCGACGACGCCGCCGAGCGCCAGACCCCCGTGCAGGTGTCCGACGAGCGCGGTGGCGAAGCGGATCATGCGCTTCGCCACGCCGCCATGCGTCAGGAAATTGCCCGCCAGGATGAAGAACGGGATCGCCATGATCTCGAACTTCTCGATGCCGGTGAAGAGCTTCAGCGCCACCGATTCCAGCGGCACGTCGGTCATCGTGAAAAGGAACGTCAGGACGGTGAGGCCGAGCGAAATCGAGATCGGCATGCCCGTCAGCATCAGGGCAATCAGCAGGGCGAAGATGACGATGCCGCTCATTTGCGCGCTCCCGGCGGTGAGAGGTCGTCATCCTTCGGGTGCAGGTCGGAGGGCATGACCGCCCATTCGACTTCGGCTTCCTTGTCGAGCCCTTCGACGTGGCCGTGGTCCGCATGCGGCAGGTGGCCGGTCTTGATGAAGCTCCAGGTCACCTGCAGGAAGCGGTAGCACATCAGGTACGAGCCGAGCGGAATGCAGGCGTACACGATCCACTTCGGCAGTTCGAGATCAGCGGAAACCTGCTCGGTATGCATGAGTTCCCACACGAAGTGGGCGCCGAACGATCCGATGATGAACGTGAAGAGCGCGCCGCCCAGCAGGCCGAAGATGATGAACTTGGACCGCACGGCTGGCGACAGCGCATTGATCAGCACGTCGACACCGACGTGGATGCCGGTGCGTACGCCGTAGGCGGCGCCGAACTTGGCCATCCAGACGAACATGAAGATCGTCAGTTCCTGCGCCCAGGACATGTCGATCTTCAACAGGGCGTCCTGGAAACCGCCAGTAGCGAACCCCGTCGCGTAGCGGTGCACGACTGCCGCAAAAATGATGACGGTCGCCGCCCCGATGAGGAAGGTGATGAGCCATTCCTCGAGGTGGTCGAGCACGCGGTTGACCATGGGCCTCCTCCCTCCCGTCTTGCTGCGGGTCTGGATAAACGATGCCCGCCGGGAGGCGGGCATCGGCACTCTACCGCTGATCAGTCAGGCTTGAAACCGGTTTCCTTGTACACGGCCTGGATCGTGTCCTTGCCGATCCGGTTTTCCATTTCCTTGTGCACCTGCACCAGTGCCTTCTTCCACGCGGCGCGCTCCTCGGCCGTGGGCGTGTACACGGCGCTCTTGCCGGACGCCTTCACCTTGGCGATCGCGTCCTCGTTCTCCTTGAGGGCGATGTCATTCGCGTACTTGGTGGCTTCGACCATGGCCGCTTCGAGTTCCTTGCGGATGTCGGGCGGCAGCCCATCCCAGAACTTCTTGTTGGTGATGACGGCATAGCCGAGATAGCCGTGGTTGGTCATCGCCACGTGCTTCTGCACCTCGTGCATCTTCTGCGTGTACAGGTTCGACGGCGGGTTTTCGGTGCCGTCGACGACGCCCGTCTGCAGCGCCTGGTAGACCTCCGAGAACGCCATCGTCTGCGGCAACGCCCCCAGCGCCTTCATCTGCGCCCCCAGCACCTGCGAGGACTGGATGCGCATCTTCTTGCCCTTGAGGTCGGCCGGCAGCTTGATCGGAGTATTGGCACTCATCACCTTGAAGCCGTTGTCCCAGTAGGCGAGCCCCGTGATGCCCTTGCTTTCCAGCTTCTTGAAGAGCGCCTTGCCGGCCTCGCCGCCCGTGACCTTGTGCAGCTCTTCGTAGTTGTCAAAGATGTACGGCAGGTCGAAGACCTCGAACTCACGTGCGCCCAGCGGCCCGAACTTGGCCAGCGACGGCGCCAGCAGCTGTACCGAGCCCAGCGACAGCGCTTCCAATTCCTCGCCGTCCTTGTACAGCGTCGAGTTCGGATAGACCTCGACCTTGACCTTGCCAGGCAGGCGCTTTTCAGCCAGTTCCTTGAACTTCTCGGCGCCCTTGCCCTTCGGCGTGTCAACGGCGACGACGTGGCTGAACTTGATGATGATCGGAGCCTGCGCCTGGGCGGCTAGCGGCAGTGCAGCAGAGGCCGCGAGCGCGCCGACAGTCGCGAGGGCTTCGCGGCGGGTGTACTTGGGCATATCAGTCTCCCTGTGGTTATCGTGGGCTTGGGCCGAACGAAGCGAACTCGACGGCGCCATGCGGTAGGGTTTCTACGCACATCCGAAGCTTCGCACTTGATCCGGCGCAAAGCCATCAAAACATCGGGGCGGGAGGGGTTCGGTGGTGGTCGGCACCGGCGGCAATCCGCGCCTGGCAGAACTGCTCGCGTGCCGCACTTCCTCGGGCAAAACTGTCGCGGAAAGCGCACTCGACATGGAGCTGAGACAAGACTCTTCCGAGTTCTGGCTGTAACGATTGCCGTTACAGCCATTGCCGCAACGCGGCGCACATTTGCTGATCGAGTTTGTTCCCCGTCAATGTCGGCGTAGCGCGCATCGGGACAATCCCTACCCAAGGCGGGGTAGGTCGTACGTCTGAATGACCGTCCCGCCTGGAACAGATTCGAAATGGTTTTGGAGTGACGAGTTGCTCAGTGCCCGACAGCAGTGAATGAAGCAAGTGGGAACGGAGCGTCTGTGATCTGTGTGATGTATGGGTCCGATATTCGGAGGGGAGCTATGAGGAAATCATTACTTGTGCTGGGAACGGCCGTCGCGCTGGGCCTGAGCCTTGCTGGCTGCGGCGGCAGTGACGGTTCAGCAGGCCCGCCGGGACCGGCGGGTGCACCGGGTGCAACAGGACCAGCCGGCCCTGCCGGCCCTCCGGGACCAGGGGCTCCGGGCTCCACCGGATCTCCCACGGGCGAACTGACAGGCACGGTCACGTCAATCGCGATTGACGCGGCAACCGGCCAGAAGGTCACCGTGACGTTCTCCCTGAAGGACGCCGCGGGCCTGGCGGTCGTTGGCGCCGAAGCGCTGAACTTCGAGTTTCAGATCGGCAAGCGGGTCGCCGCAAACACGACACGGCCGGCCTACTGGCAGAGCTACATCAATCGCTCCGATCAGGAAGGTACAGGCCCCAAGGTGTTCATCGGCGGGCCGGAGCGTGCCAAGCCGACGCCGGTTGCCAACCAGCCGGGCGTCTATACGTACACGATCTGCACGCCGCTCGCCGCTGCGGCGACGATCCAGTACTACGGTAGCGGCGTGCCAGAGTCGACGGCTTGCGCTCCGCTGGTCGCCAATGCCGGCGTCATCAGTGGCGCGGGCTGGGATGCGTTTAAAGCCAGCCTCCCCCTTGACCTGACGTATGACGCCGCCGCCGCGACGCGCCTGACGATCGTCGGGCGCGATGGTGCGCTCTTCAACCTCGTGCAGGACTTCGTCCCGGCGCAACTGCCGACGCTGCCCACGGCGGTTTCGGCCCAGGTCGTGACCGACGCCTCCTGCGGCGCCTGCCACCCCGAGAACTCCGCCAAACGTGAAAGCCTGCGTATCGGACTCGGCGGCCACTTCGGTCGTCGCTTCAAGGTCGAAGTGTGCGTGATGTGCCACAACGCCGCGGGCGGCAATCCCGCGACCTCGACGGTCGCCGCGTGGAAGACGCTGGACCTCAAGGTCATGCTGCACGACCTGCACGCGGCGGAGTTCCCGCAAAGCGGCTCGTTTGGCGGCGTCAGCAACATTCGCAACCCGACGGCGGACATTCCGGGCGTGGACACCGGCCTGCCGGCAGGGGCGCGGCCGCGCTTCAACGGCGCCAATGGCGTCATCAATTGCCGCAGCTGCCACGACAACAGCAACCCCCAAGTCCTGCCGTTCCAGCCGACCAACCGCGCGGCAGCCGACAAGACGGCCTGGCAGACGAACATCAGCCAGCTCGCGTGCAAGAGCTGCCATGACGGCACGATTGGCACCGAGAACGTCATCGACTTTGCGAACCACTTCGGCAACCAGCGCGACGATTCGCAATGCGCGCTGTGCCACGCCCCCGACAAGTCCGCGAACGTGAATGGCGCCCACACAACGCCGTACTCGACGCCGAACAATCCGTTCCTGTATCCCGGCGCCAAAGTGACGAAGTATGAAATCTCGTCGCTGACCGTCGACCCCGCCACAGGCATCGCGACCGTCTTTTTCCGCGTGCTAGTCGGTGACACGGAGGCCACGCTCGCGCCGATCAACCTGAAGGCGCCGCCGCCCGGGGTCTGTGTTGTCGCGGGTTGCCAGAACGGCAACAGCGCGGCGGGTCTGAACCTGCGCCTCGCATGGGCCAAGCCGATGGTCCAACCGACCGCGTTGAACAGCGGCCCGGCGATTAGCGCACCGGTCGACTGGAACAACTTCGCCGGTGGCAACCGGCAGTACTGGAACAACCAGACCAACCTTGGCACAGGCCTGCGGATGTACGACCAGCCCATCGGCGTCAACGTGGTAGACCTGCTTCCAAGACTGCAGGGTCCGGATGCCAGCGGCTTCCACGCGATCGTGCTGAACGGTGCGACGGATCCGAAGTTCCCGGCGGACCCGGTGTACAGCACGCTGACGCTGAAGGCCGTCGCGCTCGAGAGCTACCTTGTCATCAACAACTACAACATCAGCGCGGATGCGGTGATGAAGGGTGTGGATGGCACGACGAGCACGGTGCGTCGTCAGATCGTCGACATGGCCAAGTGCGACACCTGCCATGAGCGGATCGGCTTCCACAGCAACGCGGGCCGGGCCAACAACGCCGAGTACTGCGCGACCTGCCACAATCCGGAGATAACGAGCAGCAACCTGTTCGCCGGGTTTGCGAACTATCCGGTGGCCACGCCGCCCAAGCTCACCTACTTCTCGCAGCGTCCTAACAACTTCAAGGACATGGTCCACTCGATCCATGCGGGCGAGATGCGCAAGGAGCAGAACAAGGATGATCCGTTCAACTTCCTGCGCGGCAACCCGCTGGGAACCGGCGGCTCCGGTCCGATGATCTTCGAGAACGTCGTCTACCCGGCGCGGCAGTACGACTGCCAAACCTGCCACAAGCCGAACACGTACGGCGTGCCGGCGATTGCGAACCTGGCGTGGTCGGCCGTGGATGCGACCGATGCGCTGGGCACCGCGAATCCGACGGCCGGAGCAGCGCCTGCCGCGGCTGGCGTCTATGACCCGCTGAAGACGGTCCGGATCGGACCGGCGCAAGCCGCCTGCGGTTCGTGCCACAACAGCACGTCGGCCAAGACCCACTACACGGTCAACTCGACGGCGATAGGCGAGAGCTGCAACGTATGCCACGGACCGAACGCTGAGTTCGCAGCGCATAAGTAGTGCATACCTGAAGTGCAGGTACGGACGGGGGAGCTTCGGCTCCCCCGTTTTTTTTCTTCCTCCCCTCCCGCCGTTGCGCGGCGGGTTCCAAGCAAGCGATCCCCCTGTCAGCGGCATGAGTTGCGGGAACAACACGGCCCAGAGGGGTTTGACGCATGTCAAATCCCGTATCGAGCGGGTCGGGACACTCCGTGACCACGTTTGATGCGGCGGCTTGCCGCATACTTGCGCCTGCCGGACCTATGTAGCGCAGGGTCGGCGTGAGGGAGTCCGGATGCGGAATCCCGGGTTGTGCGAGAGCGACCAGTGGTCGGACAGCAGCGCGTTCAAGCCGTATCGAGGCACGGAGCAGGCGATGAAGACGTGGATGAGGGAACTGGTCGCGGTAGCAAGCGCCGCCGCACTGCTTTTGTCGGGGTGTGGTGGCGACAGTTCGTCGGTGACGGTCACGCCACCGCCGAGCGGGTCGGTTGCCGCGGCGATCAGCGCGGCGGCGGCTAACCCCGCGAACGACACGTCGGCCAACTCGTCGTCGGCGTTCTCCGTGCTGCAGGCCAATGGCGTGCCTGCGGTGGTCGTGCGCGGCGCACCGGTCGTCAACTTTACGGTGTTCTCTAACGGAGCGGTCAAGCAGGGGCTGAGGCTCACGGACATGAGCTTCGCCATCGCCAAACTGGTGCCGTCGTCCAGCGGCAGCCCGGCACGCTGGCAGAGTTATGTGTCGCGGACGGAACAGACGGGGTGCGACCTGACGCCGCCCAGCGCGAACTGCGTGGGGCCAGCGACGGGCAACAAGCCGGTTCTCGCCTCGGCGATCCAGGCGACCACCGACCCGAAGCCGGCCGCGCAGGCCAATCAGCTCGTCTACAACGCGGAGGGCTTCTACACGTATACGTTCAGTACCAACATCACCGACCCGGCGAACACGAACGGGGTGGTGTTCGAGCCTGGGCTCACCCACCGCATCGCGATCCAGCTGAGCTACACGAACGCGGCGGGGCAGGTGGTGCGCGTCAATCCGTACTTCGACGTCACGTTCGACGCCAACGGCAACTCGGTGGCCGTGACAAACCCGGCCAACACCCAGGTGATCTCCGACGTGACCGCCTGCAACGGCTGCCACGAGAAGCTGGCATTGCACGGCGGCGGCCGCGTGGACGTGCAGTACTGCGTGATGTGCCACAACCCGGGCACCACGGACGCCAACAGCGGCAATGTGCTGACGATGTCGACAATGACGCACAAGATCCACGCCGGCCGCCTGCTGGCGGATCCATCCACCGTCGGCGGCTACACGTATGCGATCTGGGGTTTCCAGAGCGTCAAGCACGACTACTCGGAAGTCGGCTACCCGCAGGACCTGCGCAACTGCCGCGTCTGCCACACGGAGGCCAACCCGGCCACGCCGCAGGGCGACAAGTGGGCGACCCAGTCGAGCAAGCAGGCGTGCCTGACGTGCCACACGAGTACGCCTGGCACGACCTTCTACACCTACCATCTTCCGCTGGCGGTGCAGCTCGTGGGTCCGAATGCGAAACCGTCCGACATACCGGACTCCGACTGCGCGTTCTGCCATGGCAAGGGTGGAGCCGCGTCGGCCGAGCGCGTGCACTGGAACCAGGCGGAAGAGCACTCGGCAAAGTACAAGGTCAACATCACCAGCGCGACCTACGACCCGGCCGCTCGCAAGGTCACTGTCAAGTACAACGTCGCCAACCCGGCCGGCAACAATGCGCGGTACAACCTCGTCACGCCGGACTGCACGGCGCCGGCGCCCGACGTCTGCGCGGTGCCGCTCGATCCGGCCAATCCGCGTGCAGGGTACGCGACGCAGTTCGGCAACCTGCGCTTCTACCTGGCCTACGCCAACGTGGTCGGCCAGCCGATGAACGTCACCGAGTTCACGTCCTACAACAACAACGGCAACTCCGGCACGTTCGGCAACGCTTATCTATACAAGGGCACGAACGACGGGGCGAACAACTACACGATCGACCTCGTCCTGCCGGCCGACACCGCCACGGCCGTCGCGCAAGGCACGGCGCGCATCGTCGGTATAGGACAGATCATTGAAGCCGAACTGGAGGCGATCTCGGCCAGCGACCCGCGGCCGCCGGTCGTGCCGACGACTCTGATCAACGTCGTCGCGCAGAACACCTACGCGGACGTCGTGCTCACCGGCTCGATGAATCCACGCCGCCAGGTGGTTTCCAACGAGAAGTGCAACGTTTGCCATGCCGCGCTCGGCACCACGACAGGCTCGAACACGCAGGCCTACGCCTTCCACGGCGGCGCGCGCCACACGGTCGAGTCCTGCGTGCTGTGCCACGACCAGAACCGGATGTCTTCGACCGTGATGACCAGCGGGCAGGCGCTGCAGGAGAACTACTCGTTCAAGCGCATGATCCACGGCATCCACGGCAATTCGCGGCGGCTCTACCCGTTCACGCACGGCAACGCCGTCGTCGGTGCGTTCTGCAACCCACGCAACCCGCTGAGCAAGACGCCGCTGTGCGACCCGAACCTGGTGCTCGCGCCCGAAGTGACGGACTTTGCCGCAGAAGTTGCCTACCCGCAGATCGGGCTCAACTGCAACGCCTGCCACGTCAACAACTCGTGGCAGAGTGACCCGAACCCGGTCGGATCGGTCGTTGCGAAGCCGATCGATTCGGCAACTGGCAGGATTAGCACGAACCCGCTCACCTGGTTCGTGATCACGCCGAAGACGGCCAGCTGCACCGCGTGCCACGACTCGGCGGCAGCCATCAACCACATGGTTGGCGTGGGCGGCGCGGCATTCGGAGTTGCCACGCAGGCACAGGCGCTGCAGAACCAGGAGACCTGCGCCGACTGCCACCGGCCGGGCTTGCCGTATGGGGTCGATGTCGTGCATGGTCGGAGATAGCGCGCACCCGCGGTGACCGACTGTGAAGAGGTTGCCGGGGCGCGCCGTGCAGGAGGGTTTCTGGAGGGGGTTCGAATGCGTATGAGAAGCGCGCTGGCGGCAGCCTGTTTCGGCTTGCTCGGCTGGGTGGGCAGCGGTTGGGCAGCGGACGACGCCGGCCCGTCGGCCAAGTGCATGATGTGCCACGAGGCCGATCACCAGAAAATGGCCCGCTCCAAGCATGCGGTCGCGGCCGACAGCCGCAACTTCGGCTGCATCGGCTGCCATGGCGGCAGCTCGGAGCACGCCGACAACCCGACCGAGAAACGCCCTGACCAGGTCTTCCGCGGCAAGGGCGCCGTGACGGGCGAGGCAGCGAGCGAGGCCTGCCTGGCCTGCCACACCACGGCCAGCACCAAGCAGATGCTGCTGTGGGCAGGCAGCATTCACCCGGAATCCGGCGTGGGCTGCACCAGCTGCCACCAGATCCACGTCAACAAGGACAAGGTCTTCACCAAGGCCGAGCAGCCGACGGTCTGCTACGCGTGCCACAAGGACCAGCGCGTGGTGGCCAACCGCCCGTGGCGCCACCCGATCCAGGAAGGCAAGATGACCTGTTCGGACTGCCACTCGGTGCACGGCTCCGCCGGCCCGAAGCTCGCCAAGCGCGACAGCACCAATGCGACCTGCTACACCTGCCACGCCGAAAAGCGCGGCCCCTTCGTGCAGAACCACGAACCGGTGCAGGAGAACTGCGCAAGCTGCCATAACCCGCACGGCAGCAACATCGCCGGCATGCTGCATACGCGCGATCCGATCCTCTGCAACCAGTGCCACACGCCACACACGGCGGGAGGCGTCGGTGCCGTCGGCGGCCAGCCGGGGGTGTTCCCGCCTGCCGTGCCGCCGCAGTCGGTGTCGGCGGTGACGCCGCTTTCGAGCGGGATCAACACCGTCAACATCTGGCAGGGCCGCAGCTGCCTGAACTGCCACACCCAGGTTCATGGTTCGAACAATCCGGCCGCGCGGGCACCGGCGCCGGCCAATCTGTTCCGCTGATCGGAGAGCCGCCATGACGCCGCAACAACAAGTCAACGGGTTCCGCCGCAGCGCGCTCGCGCTGGCCGTCTGTGCCGCGTTTGCCAATGCGCAGGCACAGGAAAAGAAAGAGGAAGTGAAGAGCCCGGTCGAGACGCAGGTCACGGTCGAGTTGGGCGCGGCCGGGGTCACCGGCGACGAGGCCGATCGCGCGTTCTGGGGCCAGTACAACGGCATGCGCAACCAGGACGCGTACGGCATCTTCAATTTCGACTACAGCCGTCGCGACACATCCACCGGCACCTGGCTGGACATCATCGGCACCAATCTCGGGCTGCAGACCCGCGAGATCAGTGCTCTCTGGTCGCGCCAGGGCGACTGGTCGGTGGTGGCGGACTACAACGAGCTGTGGCGCGTCAATCCGTACACGTTCAACACCGGCGTGACCGGCATGGGAACGACAACGCCGAGCGCCACGTACCTGACGGGCGGTCCGGGCTCGGGCTACGACACGGAGCTCTCGACCAAGCGCAAGGGCTTCCTGCTCGGCGGCTCGAAGTGGTTGGGTTCGGAGTTCCAGCTCGAAGGCAATGTCAGCACCGAGAAGAAGACCGGCCTGCAGCAGTTCGGAGCGGGCAACACCTGTCCCTCGACGGCGGCCTCCGGCTGTTCGTTTTCGCCCGGTGTGACCTCGGGCATCGGTGTCCTCTATTACCCGTTGCCGATCGACTACAACCACACGCAGGTCGAGGCGCGACTCAACTACGCGGGCTCGGCCCTGCAGCTAAGCGGCGGCTATTACGGCTCGTTCTTCTCGAACAACAACGGCGCGCTGTTCCCGGGGGTGCCGTCGACGCTGAACAATGCGGTGGGCCAGCCGCTGCCTGCCGGTCCCGGTGTGCCGGGTTATCTGTCGCAGCCGGTCGCCTCGGCGCCCGAGAACCAGTACAACTACTTCGACCTGACCGGCGCCTACACGATCCTTCCGACGCTGCGCACCAACTTCAAGCTCGCGTACTCGCAGGGCAAGCAGAACCAGGACTTCGCGAGCGCCGGCCTGACCGGCGCGCCGGCGGGCGTGGGAAGCCTGGAGGGCGAGACGACCAGCACGCTGGCGCAGATCCGCGTGGTCGCGAATCCGATCGCCAAGCTGTCGATCGTGGGCGAGTACCGCTACGCGGACAACGAGGACAACACCCCGATAGTCGCCTACAACCGGATCGGTACGACCAGTTTCACCAACCAGGCCACGTCGCGCGAAGTCAACAGCGCCAAGCTGGAGGCGACGTACCGCTTTCCCTGGGCCTTCCAGGGCATGGCGGGGGTGGGCTGGACATCGATCGACCGGAGCTACACGCCGTCTTCTTCCTACACCGGCGTCAGCGCGATGCGCGAGAGCACGGACGAGACCAGCTGGTGGATCCAGGTCCGGCGCAGCATGACCGAGACGCTCAGCGGCTCGATCATGTACACGGGTAGCAGCCGCGATGGCTCGAACTGGCTGGCGCCAGCATCCAGCGGCGTCGGCCTCGTGACGGTGAGCGACCCGACGACGCAGCTCGGTCCGAACGCCATCTACATCCCGACGCTGGCCGACCGCGATCGCAGCAAGCTGCGATTCCTGCTCAACTGGATGGCGACTGAAGCGTTGTCGGTGCAGTTTGCCGTCGACGTTGGTCGCGACGACTACAACGCGCCCAGCCAGTACGCACTGCAGGAAACCAAGTTCGATCTGTACACGCTGGATGTCAACTATGCGCTCTCGGACGCCTGGAACATCAACGGCTACCTCTCCACGGGCAGCCAGAAGCTCAACCAGGCGAGGCCCGCCGGCTACATCCTCGCGTTCGACGACAGCTCATTGGCCGCGGGCGTCGGCTTCAACGGGAAGGCGAGCGAGCGGCTGCAGCTCGGCGGAACTCTCTCGTACATCAGCAACGAGGACAAGTACGCGCAGACGCTCGGCCCCAACGCAGCCCCGGGCAGCCCGCAGTTGCTGGCTGTCACCGGTGGATTGCCCGACATCGTGTACCGCCGCACGGAACTGCGGCTCTTCGGCAACTATGCGTTCAGCGCCAAGTCGACGCTGCGGGTCGATGCCGCCTACCAGCGCCTGACGTACGACGACTGGGGCTACGCGTTTGGCGGCACGCCGTTCCTCTACAGCGACAACTCGACGGTTCAACTGCAGCCGGAGCAGAACGTCGGCTACCTCGGGATCAGCTACATCTACTCATGGCGCTGAGTGTCACCAGGCGGCCGCAGATCCCCGCGTGCAGCAAGGGTTAGTACGGAGACCGCGCAGGGCGCGGTCGTTCCTTTGACGCAGCGCAGTCAGCGGGTTGACCTAGCTCCAATCCGGCTGTAACGCGACTTGTAACGCCGCACGCCGTCCCGTACTCTGCGCGCCGCAACAACGAAGCGCGCGAAATTCTCCTTGATGATCGAGGCTGTCGACCTGACCTGTGAACGCGGAGCGCGCCGGCTCTTTGCCGGCCTGGCGTTCTCGGCGGAAAACGGCACGCTGCTGCGCATTGCCGGTCCCAATGGCACCGGCAAGACCAGTCTTCTGCGGATCATGTGTGGGCTGCTCGAACCGACTGCGGGCGAGGTTCGCTGGCGCGGCGGCAACATCCGTCGGCTGCGCGAGGAGTACTGGAAGGACCTCGTCTACATCGGCCACCTGAATGGCGTGAAGGACGACCTGACGGTGCGCGAGAACCTGCGCGTGTCGGTTCGGGTCGGCGGCCGCGAGGCCAGTGAGGCGCAGCTGGCGCAGGCGCTGGATGCGGTCGGGCTGACCGGATTCGAAGACACCATGGCGCGCTTCCTCTCGCAGGGCCAGCGACGCCGTGTGGCGCTGGCGCGCCTGTACGTGAGCGAGTCCGTCCCCCTGTGGATCCTGGATGAGCCCTTCACGGCACTCGACGTGCGCGGCGTGGCCAACCTCAGCACATTGGTCGCCCGCCATATCGAAGGCGGCGGAACCGTCGTGCTGACCACGCACCAGGAAGTGCCGGTCGACGCCGCGCGCCGTAAGCGCGTCGACCTGGGCAGCCCCGCTGCCGTGCCTGCCGCCGAGGCCGAGGATGCAGTGTGCTGAACACTTTCGTCCAGATCATCCGGCGCGATCTGCTGCTTGCGGTGCGGCAGAAGGCCGACGTCCTCAATACGCTGTTCTTCTTCGTGGTGGTTGTAACCATCGTGCCGCTGGGCATCGGGCCGGAGCCCAACCTGCTGCGCTCGATCGCGCCGGGCGTGGTCTGGGTTGCCGCGCTATTGGCTGCGATCCTGTCGCTGCCGCGGCTCTTCGCCAACGACCATGCCGACGGGACGCTCGAGCAGATGCTGCTTTCGGCCGAACCGCTGACATTGATCGTCCTTGGCAAGGCGGTCGCGCACTGGCTGGTGACCGGCTTGCCGCTGACCGTGATGTCGATCGTGTTTGGAGTGGCGTTCGACCTGGGGCTGGAGGAGACCTTCGTCATGGTCGTTTCCCTGGCGCTGGGCACGCCGGTGCTGAGCCTGATCGGCGCGGTCGGTGCCGCGCTCACGCTCGGTCTGCGCGGAGGCGGGGTGTTAACATCGCTGCTCGTCTTGCCGCTCTATATCCCGGTGTTGATCTTCGGCTCGGGGGCGGTGGGTGCAGCGGCGACCAGCGTCAGTTATTCCGCGTATCTCCTCCTGCTGGGCGCCTTTCTGCTGTTCGCGATCGTACTGACGCCCTGGCTCGTCGGCATCGCGCTGCGCATATCGGTGGAGTAGTGGACGAACTGATCGTGTTTTTGAGGCCCGGTGCCGATGACTAGAACGACCGCCCCACGTTTCAACCTGTACTGGTTTTCGTCGCCGCAGACGTTCTACCCGCTGGCGGGCAAGCTGGTGCCGTGGTTCGCAGCACTCGCCGTCATCCTGACGCTCGTCGGTCTGTACATCGCCTTCCTCGTCGCGCCCACGGACGCGACACAGGGTGAAAGCTACCGCATCATCTTCATTCACGTGCCGGCGGCGTGGATGTCGATGTTCCTGTACGTCGTGATGGCGTTCTGGGCGGCGGTGGGCCTCGCCTTCAACACGCGCCTGTCGTCGATGATGGCCACGGCGATCGCCCCGACCGGCGCGCTGATGACCTTCCTGGCACTGTGGACGGGTGCGCTCTGGGGCCGGCCGACCTGGGGCGCCTACTGGGTGTGGGATGCGCGCCTGACGTCGGAGCTGATCCTGCTCTTTCTTTACCTCGGCTTCATCGCGCTGCAGGCCGCCATCGACGATCCACGTCGGGCTGACAAGGCCGGCGCGGTGCTGGCGATCATCGGCGTCATCAACGTGCCCATCATCTATTTCTCGGTCAAGTGGTGGAACACCCTGCACCAGGGGGCTTCCGTCAGCGTCAAGGGCTCGTCGATGGCCACGACGATGCTGGTAGGAATGCTAATCATGGCGCTGGCCTACTGGATGTACGCTATCGCCGCCGTCCTCATCCGGGTTCGCACGATCATCCTTGAGCGGGAGAAGCGCGCCGACTGGGTCAGGGAACTTGTTGCCAAGGAGACGCTCAAGTGAACTGGGGCAGCTGGGATGCCTTCTGGGCGATGGGCGGCTACGGCCTCTATGTCTGGGGTTCGTACGCAGTGGCGGTCGCGGTCGCCGCGATCGAGATCTGGCAACTGAGGGCGCGCCGGCGCGCCGCCGTCACTGAGGCGGTGCGCGAGAGTGCGCGAGCACGGAGTGCAGCATGAAACCGAGACACAAGCGAGTGGCGTTGATTGTGGGTGGCCTGGCCATCCTGGGCGTGGCGGCGACGCTGGTTCTGTCGGCCTTCCAGGAAAACCTCGTGTTCTTCTACAGCCCGACGCAGGTGGCCAACAAGGAAGTCCCGCAAGGCAAGGCGTTCCGCATCGGCGGGCTGGTCGAGGAGGGCAGCCTGAAGCGCGGCGCGGATGGCCTCACGGTTACCTTCAACGTGACCGACACGGCGAAGGTCATCCCCGTGACGTATTCGGGGATCCTCCCGGACCTCTTCAAGGAAGGCAAGGGCGTTGTCGCGCAGGGCCGGATCGGTCCCGACGGCACGTTCCGCGCACACGAAGTGCTGGCCAAGCACGACGAGAACTACATGCCGCCGGAGGCCGCACATGCGGTCGAGCAGGCGCACAAGGCTCAAAAGACGGTCAAGGCGCCGTAGCGGGAGAGTTCGATGGTTCCGGAAATAGGTCACTTCGCGCTGATCCTGGCGCTGCTCATCTCGGTGGTGCAGGCGGCGCTTCCGATTGCCGGCGCGGCGCGCGGCGATCGCGTTTGGATGGCGGTCGCGCGCCCGGCGGCTCGCGGGCAGGCGTTCTTCGTCACACTGGCCTACCTGTGCTTGGTGGCGTCGTTCATCAACAACGACTTCTCGGTGCTGAACGTCGCGACCAACTCGAACTCCCAGTTGCCGCTGGAGTACCGCATCGCGGCCAGCTGGGGTTCGCACGAAGGCTCGCTGCTGCTGTGGGTGCTGATGCTGTCGTGGTGGACCCTCGCGGTGGCGCAGTTCTCGAAGCACCTGCCGGACGAAATGATGGCGCGCGTGATCGGCGTGCAGGGCTTCGTGTCGGTGGGGTTCCTGCTCTTCATGCTGACGACGTCGGATCCGTTCGACCGTCTGTTCCCGCCGGCGCCCGACGGCCGTGACCTCAACCCGCTGCTGCAGGACCCGGGCATGGTGTTCCATCCGCCGATGCTCTACATGGGTTACGTCGGGTTCTCGATCGCCTTTGCGTTCGCGATCGCCGCGCTGCTCGGTGGCAAGCTCGACGCGGCCTGGGCGCGCTGGTCGCGTCCCTGGACGACGCTGGCTTGGTGCTTCCTGACCATCGGCATCGCGCTTGGCAGCTGGTGGGCCTACTACGAGCTCGGGTGGGGCGGCTGGTGGTTCTGGGACCCGGTCGAAAACGCATCGTTCATGCCGTGGCTGGTCGGCACGGCGCTGATCCACTCGCTGGCGGTCACCGAAAAGCGCGGCAGCTTCAAGAGCTGGACCGTGCTGCTGGCGATCAGCACGTTCTCGCTGTCCCTGCTCGGCACCTTCCTGGTCCGCTCGGGTGTGCTGACCTCGGTGCATGCATTCGCAACCGATCCGAAGCGAGGCGTCTTCATCCTCGGCTTCCTTGTCGTCGTCATCGGGGCATCGCTGGCGCTCTTCGCCTGGCGCGCGCCGAAGGTTGGCCTCGGCGGCAAGTTCGAGACCGTGTCGCGCGAGTCGCTGCTGCTGATGAACAACGTGCTGCTGGCGGTGGCGTGCGCCTCGGTGCTGCTCGGGACGCTCTATCCGCTGTTCCTGGACGCGCTCAACCTAGGCAAGATCTCGGTCGGTCCGCCGTACTTCGATGCGGTGTTCGTCCCGATCATGGCGCCGCTCGTCTTCCTGATGGGAATCGGCCCGATCGCGCGCTGGAAGAAAGCCGAGCTGCCCGATCTCGCCCAGCGGCTCAAGTGGGCGCTCGGCGTCAGCCTCGCGACCGCACTTATCGTGCCCTTCATCGCGGGCCGCTGGACGCCGATGATCGCCTTCGGCCTCTTCCTCGCGTTCTGGGTCATCGCATCGGCCGCGGTGAACGTCAAGGAGCGCGTCCGCCACATCAAGGGCGGCCTGTGGGAGCGTCTCCGGGTGCAGGGCCGGTCCTACTGGGGCATGCACCTCGCGCACCTCGGGGTGGCGGTGTTCATCATCGGTGTCACGCTGGTCAAGGGCTACGAGGTCGAGCGTGACGTGAGGATGGACATCGGCGACTCGGT
>Ga0105090_10000414_pt1 | contig 20907 bp, 17 predicted proteins | sample PPLLak3March2015_FD_79110 | JGI IMG/M metagenome (GOLD analysis project Ga0105090, IMG submission 79110) | Freshwater sediment microbial communities from Prairie Pothole Lake near Jamestown, North Dakota, USA - PPLs Lake P7 Core (1) Depth... | ecosystem: Environmental > Aquatic > Freshwater >... | reverse complement strand
GAGGCCGTGGTGGCGGCGATCATCCTGGGGCTGGGCCTGGTGACGGCCACCGAGAGCTGGCGCCTGGGCGCGCGCTGGACCGACGACGGCCCCGGCGCGGGCTACTTTCCCTTCTACATCGCGCTGGTCATGATCCTGGCCAGCGCGGGCATCCTGATCCAGGCGCTGCGCAGCCGGCGCAGCGACACGGACCTGTTCGTCGATCGTGCCAGCCTGCGCCAGGTGCTGCAGGTGCTCGTGCCGGCGGTGCTGTACGTGCTGGCCGTGCAGTTCGTCGGCATCTACCTGGCCTCGGCGCTGTACATCGCGCTGTTCATGGTGCTGCTGGGCCGCTTCGGCTGGGTCCATTCGCTGGCCGTCGGCCTGGGCGTCAGTGCGGTCTTCTTCGTGATGTTCGAGGTCTGGTTCAAGGTGCCGCTGTTCAAGGGCGCACTCAACCCGACCGCATTCCTGGGCTACTGACATGGCGGAACTCGGCTCGCTGATGCAGGGCTTCGCCGTCGTGCTGAGCCCGATGAACGTGCTGCTGATGTTCGTCGGCATCATCCTCGGCGTGCTCATCGGCGTGCTGCCCGGCCTGGGCGGCGCCAACGGCGTGGCCATCCTGCTGCCGCTGACCTTCACGATGCCGCCGACCTCGGCGATCATCATGCTCAGCTGCATCTACTGGGGCGCGCTGTTCGGCGGGGCCATCACCTCGATCCTGTTCAACATCCCGGGCGAGCCGTGGTCGGTGGCCACCACCTTCGACGGCTATCCGCTGGCGCAGAAGGGCCAGGCCGGCGCGGCGCTGACGGCCGCCTTCACCTCGTCGTTCATCGGCGCCTTCGTCGCGGTGGTGATGATCACCTTCCTGGCGCCGCTGGTAGCCAAGTTTGCGCTGAAGTTCGGCCCGCCGGAGTTCTTCGCCGTGTACCTGCTGACCTTCTGCAGCTTCGTCGGCATGGGCAAGGGCTCGCCGCTGAAGATCCTGGTGGCCATGAGCCTGGGCTTCGCGCTCGCGGCGGTGGGCATGGACACCGTCACCGGCCAGCTGCGGCTGACCTTCGGCTCCACCGAGCTGATGCGCGGCTTCGACTTCCTGATTGCGGTGATCGGCCTGTTCGGCATCGGCGAGATCCTGCTGTCGATGGAGGAAGGCCTGGAGTTCAAGGGCAAGCAGGCGCGCATCGACCCGCGCGTGGTGCTGCAGACCTGGAAGGAGCTGCCGCGCTACTGGATGACTTCGCTGCGCAGCTCGCTGGTGGGCATCTGGATGGGCATCACCCCGGGTGGCGCCACGCCGGCCTCGTTCATGAGCTACGGCCTGGCCAAGAAGATGAGCAAGGACGGCGCCAAGTTCGGCACAGGGCAGATCGAGGGCGTGGTCGCGCCCGAGACCGCCGCGCATGCCGCCGGCACCAGCGCGCTGCTGCCGATGCTGGCCCTCGGCATCCCCGGCTCGCCGACCGCGGCGGTGCTGCTCGGCGGGCTGCTGATCTGGGGCCTGCAGCCGGGACCGCTGCTCTTCGTCGAGCAGAAGGATTTCGTCTGGGGCCTGATCGCCAGCATGTACCTGGGCAACCTGGTCGGGCTGATCGTGGTGCTGACGACGGTGCCGCTGTTCGCATCGATCCTGCGCATCCCGTTCTCGATCGTCGCGCCGGTGATCATCGTCATCTGCGCCATCGGCGCCTACACGGTGCACAGCGCGATGTTCGACGTCTGGCTGATGCTGGTGTTCGGCGTGATCGGCTACGTGTTCAAGAAGCTCGACTACCCGCTGGCGCCGATGGTGCTGGCGCTGGTGCTGGGCGACAAGGCCGAGGATTCGTTCCGCCAGTCGATGCTTTCGGCGCAGGGCGACCTGACAGTGTTCTGGTCGAACCCGCTGGTGGGCAGCATCACGACGCTGGCATTGATCATGCTTCTCTGGCCGCTGATCGCCAAGCTGATCGCATTGGCGCGCGGCCCGAAGGACGACGAACTGGCCGCGCAGCGCCCGGTGGACTGACCCCCCCCAGGGCCAGCTGGCGCATCGGCAGCGTCTAGCATCCGGCCCTGGCGAAACCGCATTTCCCACTCTCCGACGGAAACTCAACGATGAAAAAGGCACTTGACGGCGTCCGCATCCTCGACTTCACCCACGTGCAGTCCGGTCCCACCTGCACGCAGCTGCTGGCCTGGATGGGCGCGGACGTCATCAAGGTGGAGAAGGCCGGCGAGGGCGACGTCACACGCGGCCAGCTGCGCGACATCCCCGAGGTGGACAGCCTGTACTTCACGATGCTGAACCACAACAAGCGCTCGATCACGCTCGACACCAAGCATCCGCAGGGCAAGGCGGTGCTGGAGAAGCTGGTCAGGCACTGCGACGTGCTGGTCGAGAACTTCGCCCCCGGCGCGCTGGACCGCATGGGCTTCGGCTGGGAGCGCATCCACCAGCTCAACCCGCGCATGATCGTGGCCAGCGTCAAGGGCTTCGGCCCGGGCAAGTACGAGGACTGCAAGGTCTACGAGAACGTCGCGCAGTGCGCCGGCGGCGCGGCCAGCACCACCGGCTTCGACGACGGCCCGCCGCTGGTCACTGGCGCGCAGATCGGCGATTCCGGCACCGGCCTGCACCTGGCGCTGGGCATCGTCGCGGCGCTGTACCAGCGCAATTCCACCGGCCGCGGCCAGAAGGTGCTGGCGGCGATGCAGGACGGCGTGCTCAACCTGTGCCGCGTCAAGCTGCGCGACCAGCAGCGGCTGGACCGCACCGGCGTGATGAAGGAGTACCCGCAGTACCCCGACGGCAAGTTCGGCGAAGCGGTGCCTCGCGCCGGCAATGCCTCGGGCGGCGGCCAGCCGGGCTGGATCCTCAAGTGCAAGGGCTGGGAGACCGACCCCAACGCCTACATCTACTTCATCACCCAGGCGCCGGTGTGGGCCAAGATCTGCAAGGTCATCGGCCAGGAAGGCTGGATCACCGACCCGAAGTACGCCACGCCGCCGGCGCGGCTGCCGCACCTGAAGGAGATCTTCGACCGCATCGAGCAGTGGACGATGACGAAGACCAAGTTCGAGGCGATGGACATCCTGAACCAGGAAGACATCCCCTGCGGGCCGATCCTGTCGATGAAGGAGATCGCCGCCGACGAAGGCCTGCGCGCCACCGGCACGGTGGTCGAGGTCGACCACCCGACGCGCGGCAAGTACCTGAGCGTGGGCAACCCGATCAAGATGAGCGACAGCCCGACCGAGGTGACGCGCTCGCCGCTGCTCGGCGAGCACACCGACGAGGTGCTGGCGCAGCTCGGCCTTAAGGCCGACGAGATCGCCGCGCTGCGCGCCGAGAAGGTGATCTGAGCCTGTGCCGGGCGTCGGGCCTCAGGGCCCGGTGTCCATCGGCAGTGCCGGGTCGGCCGCCCATTCCGAAAGCGAACCGTCGTACACCGCCACGTCGGGGTGGCCCAGGCGGTGCAATGTGAGCGCGCCCATCGTCGCCGCAATGCCGCCGCCGCAATAGCAGATGGCGCGCGGCCGGTCTATCGCCCCCAGGGCGGCGAAGACCGCGCGAAGCTCGTCCAGCGGCTTGAAGCAGTCATCGGCCTGCAGCAGCGCCGGGTAGGGCAGGTTGACGCTGCCGCGGATGTGTCCCTTGCGGCCGTAGTCGATCTCGGCGCTGCCGTTGTGCAGCGACGCGGTCAGCGCATTGAGCAGGCAGACCTTCGCATCGTCGGTGGCGCGCAGCACCTCGTCCTTGTCGGCCCAGCGCGCGGCATCGAAGCGGTGCTGCAGCCGGCCCGGCGGATAGCGCTCGCTGCCGCTGGCCAAGGGGCGGCCCTCGGCCCGCCACTTGGGCAGCCCGCCGTCGAGCACCGCGGCTTGCACGCCCAGCGCATGCAGCATCCACCACAAGCGCGTCGCCCACATCGGCGATGTGCTGCTGTACACCACGCAGTCGTCGCCGTCGGACAAGCCTGCAGCAGCCCATGCCGCCGCCAAGGCATCGGCCGCGGGCAGCGTGAAGCGCAGCACCGGGTGCGGGTCGGAAAGTTCGGCCTGCAGGTCGACGAAGGTCGCGCCGGGCACGTGCGCCGCCTCGTAGTCGGCCCGTCCGCTTTCCGCGACATAGGGGCCCGGGCGGGCGGGTCGCAGGTGCACGGTGCCGTCGAAGATGCGCAGCGGAGGACGGCCCGTTGCGGGCTGCGCCAGGCGGGCCGCCAGTTCGGCCGTGGAGATCAGCGGCGGCATCGCGGCAGGCTCTTCAGGCCGCCAGGCTCATCTGCACGCGGCCCTTTTCCTCTTCCATGGTCTTGCCCAGCAGCTTGACCAGCGCATAGACGGTGTCGATGTGCGGCGTCGGCGTGTGCGTCAGCCGGCCGAGCTCGACCACCGAGCCGACCAGCGCATCGACCTCCGGCGCGCGGCCGGCCTCGATGTCCTGCAACATGCTGGTCTTGTGCTTGCCCACCTTCTCGGCGCCGGCGATGCGCTTGTCGATGCTGACGCGGAAGGTGATGCCCAGCTTGTTGGCCACTTCCTGCGCTTCGGTCATCATGGCCGCGGCCAGGTCGCGCGTCAGCGGGTACTGGCAGATGTCCACCAGCGTGGCATGCGCCAGGCTGCTGATCGGGTTGAAGGTCAGGTTGCCCCACAGCTTGAGCCACATCTCCGAGCGGATGTTGTCCAGCACCGGCGCCTTGAAGCCGGCCTTGACGAAGCAGTCGGACACGCGCTGCACGCGCTCGCTGCTGCTGCCGTCGAGCTCGCCCACCGGGAAGCGGTCGCCCTCGATATGCCGCACCACGCCCGGCGCGATCAGCTCGCTGGCCGGGTAGACCACGCAGCCGATCACCTGCGACGCGGGGATCGCGGCGCTGATGCGCCCGCTCGGGTCCACGCTCTTGACCACGCTGCCGGCCAGCGCCCCGCCGTGCTGGTGGAAGTACCAGAAGGGGATGCCGTTCTGCATCGTCACGACCAGCGTCTGCGGGCCGATCAGCTTCGGCAGCTCGTCGACCACCGCTTCCAGCTGGTGGGCCTTCATCGCCAGGATCACCATGTCCTGCACGCCGGCCTCGGCATAGTGGTTGGTGGCCTTCACGTTGCGCGCCACGTGCTCGCTGCCGTCGTGCATGATGAGCTTCATGCCGTTGCTGCGGATGGCCTCGAGGTTGGCGCCGCGCACGATGAACGTCAGGTCCTCGCCGGCCAGCGCCAGCTTGACGCCGACGTAGCCGCCGATGGCGCCTGCGCCGATGATCGCGATCTTCATGTCCAGGGGGTCCCTTCAGGAGTTGGCGGATTCGAAACGGTTGACGAGCGTGCCGATGCCTTCGATCTCGACCTCGACCGTCTGGCCGTGCTTCATCGTGCCCACGCCCACCGAGGTGCCGCACAGGATCACGTCGCCCGGCTCCAGCGTCATGTCGTGCGAGATCAGGCTGACCAGGCGCGGCACGGAGAAGCGGATGTCGGTCACCGGATAGTCCTGGCGCAGCTGGCCGTCGAGCCGGGTCTTCACCGTCAGCGTGGCCGGGTCCAGCCCGGTGGCGATGCACGGCCCCAGCGGGCAGAAGGTGTCGTAGCCCTTCGCGCGCACCCACTGCGCGAAGCTGGCGTCGCGGTTCAGCACTTCGACGGCGGTGACGTCGTTGCAGCAGGTGTAGCCGAAGACGTGGTCCAGCGCGCCGGCCTCGCTCACCGCCTTGGCGCGCCGGCCGATGACCACGGCCAGCTCGCCCTCGAAGACCACCTTGCCCTGGCCGGCCGGCGCGACGATCGTCGCGCCGGGGTCCAGGTAGCTGCTCGGCGCCTTCATGAAGTACAGCGGCTCGGCCGGATAGGCGAGCCCCTGCTTCGCGGCCAGCGCCATGTAGTTGTTCCACAGCGCCAGCACCTTGCCCGGGCGCACCGGCATCAAGAGGCGCACCTCCGACAGGGCCACTTGCCGGCCGGTGGCGCGCGCCGCGCCGAAAAGCTCGCCCTCGTGCACGGCGATCGTGCCGCCTTCGAGCGCGCCGAAGCCAGGCCGGCCGCCCTGCTCGAAGCGCACCCAGTGCTGGATCGTGGCCATAAGGCTTCCTGTGCAACGCGAAGCGCGCGATTCTACGGGGCGCCGGGGGCGGTGAAGTCCCAAGTGCGCCGCGGCGTCCGGTCGCATACATTGCCGGGAATGGCGCAGCACGCGCCGGGGAGCAAGGCGACATGTCGGGACGCTTGAAGGGCAAGACGGCGCTGGTCACGGCGTCGGGGCAGGGCATCGGCCGCGCGGTGGTCGAAGCCTTCGCGGACGAAGGGGCCCGCGTGATCGCCACCGACCTGAACCCGGCGCTGATCGATGGCTTGAAGGGCCGCCCCGGCGTGCTCGTCGAGAAGCTCGACGCGCTCGATGCCGCGTCGATTGCCGCCTGCGCGCGCGTCCATCCCGACGTCGACATCCTCTTCAATGCCGCGGGCTACGTGCACCACGGCAGCGTGCTCGACTGCACCGAGGATCAGTGGGACTTTGCCTTCGACCTGAACGTGCGCTCGATGTACCGCACGATCAAGGCCTTCCTGCCGGGCATGCTCGAGCGCGGCAACGGTTCCATCGTCAACGTCGCCTCGGGTGCGAGCAGCGTCAAGGCGGCGGCCAACCGCTTCGTCTATGGCGCGACGAAGGCCGCCGTGATCGGCCTGACCAAGTCGGTGGCGCTGGACTTCATCACCCGTGGCGTGCGCTGCAACGCGATCTGTCCCGGGACGATCGAATCGCCGTCGCTGCGCGAACGCATGCACGCGCTGTCGGCCAGCAGCGGCCAGACGCTGCAGCAGGTGGAGGCGATGTTCGTCGCCCGGCAACCGATGGGCCGGCTGGGTAAGGCCGAGGAGGTGGCCGCGCTGGCGGTGTACCTGGCCTCGGACGAGTCCCGATTCACCACCGGCACGGCCAGCCTGGTCGACGGCGGCTGGTCGCTTTGAACCCCCGGGCCGCGACGGCCCGACAACAAGAGGAGACCCATGAAACTGCTACGCCATGGCCCGAAGGGGGCCGAGAAGCCCGCCCTGCTCGACGCACAGGGGCAGGTCCGCGACCTGTCGAAGGTGCTCTCCGACATCGGCGCTGCGGCGCTGACGCCGAAGAGCCTGCAGCGGCTGCGCGAGCTCGACGTGCGCACGCTGCCGGCGGTCGAGAAGCCCGGCCCGCTGGCCGTGCCGTGGAACGGCATGGGCAAGTTCATCGCCATCGGCCTGAACTACGCCGACCATGCCGCCGAATCGAACCTGCCGGTGCCGAAGGAGCCGATCGTCTTCATGAAGGCCACCAGCTGCGCCGTCGGCCCCAACCACCCGGTGGTGCTGCCGCAGGGCAGCGTGAAGAGCGACTGGGAGGTCGAGCTCGGCGTGGTCATCGGCAGCCGCGCGCGCTACGTGTCCGAGGCCGATGCGCTGAAGCACGTGGCCGGCTACTGCGTGGTCAACGACGTGTCCGAGCGCGAGTACCAGATCGAGCGCGGCGGCACCTGGGACAAGGGCAAGGGCTGCGACACCTTCGGCCCGGTCGGCCCGTGGCTGGTGACTACCGACGAGGTGCCCGACCCGCAGAACCTGTCGATGTGGCTCGAGGTCAACGGCCGCCGCTGGCAGAACGGCAGCACCCGGACGATGATCTTCGGCGTGGCCACGCTGGTCGCTTATGTCAGCCGCTTCATGACGCTGGAGCCGGGCGACTGCATCACCACCGGCACGCCGCCGGGCGTGGGCATGGGCGCGAAGCCGAACCCGGTGTACCTGAAGCCGGGCGACGTGATGAAACTCGGCATCGAGGGCCTGGGCGAGCAGCAGCAGACGGTGCACGCCTGGGATCCGGCCTTAATCGATTCCTGAAGGCGTCGACATGAGTGCTGCCGCGCCGCCGGTCATCCGCATCCACCCGGCGGACGACGTGGTCATCGCGCGGGTGCAGCTGCTCGGCGGCACGCGCATCGACAGCGAAGGCATCACCGTCGCCGGGCTGGTGCCGCCGGGGCACAAGCTGGCGGTGCGCGCCATTCGCCAGGGCCAGCCGGTGCGGCGCTACAACCAGGTCATCGGCATGGCGCGGGTGGACATCGCGCCCGGGCAGCATGTGCACAGCCACAACCTGGAGTTCGGCGACTTTGCGCGCGACTACGCGGTGGGGCAGGGCGTCACGCCGACGCAGTACGTCGCCGCGCCGGCCACCTTCCAGGGCATCGTGCGCCAGGAGCCGGACAGGATGGGCCGCGTGGCCACGCGCAACTACATCGGCGTGCTGACCAGCGTCAACTGCTCGGCCACGGTGGCGCGCGCCATCGCCGACCACTTCCGCCGCGACATCCGGCCGCAGGCGCTGGAGCGCTACCCGAACGTCGACGGCGTGGTGGCGCTGACGCACGGCGCCGGTTGCGCCACCGACAGTGAGGGCGAGCCGCTTCAGCTGCTGCGGCGCACGCTGGGCGGCTATGCACGCCACGCCAACTTCGGCGCGCTGCTGATGGTCGGCCTGGGCTGCGAGACCAACCAGATCAGCGGCCTGATGCAGCAGGAGGGCCTGCAGGAAAGCAACCGCCTGCAGACCTTCAGCATCCAGGACACCGGCGGCACCGCCCGTACGGTGGCGCGCGGCATCGAACTGGTGGAATGGATGCTGGAAGAGGCCAACCGGGTGCTGCGCCAGCCAGTGCCCGCGAGCCATCTGGTGGTGGGCCTGCAATGCGGCGGTTCCGACGGCTACAGCGGCTTGAGCGCCAACCCGGCGCTGGGCGCGGCGGTGGACCGGCTGGTGGCGCACGGCGGCACGGCCATCCTGTCCGAATCGCCCGAGATCTACGGCGGCGAACACCTGCTGACACGCCGCGCGGTGTCGCAGGCGGTGGCCGACAAGCTGCTGGCCCGCCTGCGCTGGTGGGAGGACTACACCGCGCGCAACGGCGGCTCGATGGACAACAACCCTTCGGCCGGCAACAAGGCCGGCGGGCTGACGACGATCCTGGAGAAGAGCCTGGGCGCGGTGGCCAAGAGCGGCACCACCAACCTGGTCGAGGTCTACGAGTACGCACAGCCGGTCACGGCCAAGGGGCTGGTGTTCATGGACACGCCGGGCTACGACCCGGTGTCGGCCACCGGCCAGGTGGCCGGCGGCGCGAACCTGATCTGCTTCACCACCGGCCGCGGCTCGGCCTACGGCTGCGCGCCGTCGCCGTCATTGAAGCTGGCCACCAACACCGCGCTGTGGCTGAAGCAGCAGGAGGACATCGAAATCAACTGCGGCGAGATCGTCGACGGCACGGCCGGCATCGACGAAATGGGCGAGCGCATCTTTCGCCTGATGCTGGCCACCGCCTCGGGGCAGCAGACCAAGAGCGAACGGCACGGCTACGGGCAGAACGAGTTCGTGCCCTGGCAGCTGGGCGCGGTGATGTAGGCGTGCAGGCAGGACCTGCCGCAGCGACGGAGGCAAGGTGAACGAACGACCCCACCACCGCATCTGGCCGAAGCGCCTGCCGTACGAGCTGGCCGTGCCGCAGACCTCGCTGTGGTTCAACCTGGAGGTGTCGGCTACCCGTTTTCCGGACAAGGCGGCCTTCGTCTATTTCGGCCGCACCCTGAGCTATGCGCAGCTGAAGAGCCAGGCCGAGGCGCTGGCCGGCTGGCTGCAGTCGCAGGGCGTGGGCCACGGCGACCGAGTCGCGCTGTACCTGCAGAACTGCCCGCAGTTCGTGGTGGCGCTGTATGCCGTCTTCCGCGCCAATGCGGTGGCGGTGCCGGTGAACCCGATGAACCGTGCCGACGAGTTCGGCCACTACATCACCGATCCCGAGACCAAGGTGGTGATCTGCGCGGCCGACCTGGCGGCTTTTGTCGCCGAGGCCGACGCAGCCCTGCCCGCGGCGCAGCGGCTGCGCGCCGTGCTGGTGACGCGCTACACCGACGCCATGCCCGAGGGCGAACTCGACCCCGCCGAAGCGCCGAACCCGGCGATCGAGCAATGGCTGCGCGCCGATCCGCCGCTGCCCCCGGGCTACGTCCGATGGCCCGACGCGCTAGAGGCGGACCGCGCCCCCGGCCCGCACCGCGCCGCGCCGGACGACCTGGCGCTGCTGCCCTACACCAGCGGCACCACCGGCCTGCCCAAGGGCTGCATGCACACCCACAGCACGCTGATGCACAACGCCGTATCGGGACAATGGACCGGCAGCGGCGCCGAGACGGTGGGCCTGGGCGTGGTGCCGATGTTCCACATCACCGGCATGATGCTGGGCGCGCTGGGGTCGGTCTACGCGGGTGCGACGCTGGTGCTCCTGCCACGCTGGGACCGCGAACTCGCCGGTCGGCTCTTTGCGCGCCATGGCATCACGCACTGGACCTGCATCCCGACCATGGTCATCGACCTGTTCGGCAGCCCCAACTACAAGCGCTTCGACCTGTCCAGCCTGCGCTACATCGGCGGCGGCGGTGCAGCCATGGCGCACGCGGTGGCGCAGCGGCTGCAGGACGAGTTCGGCCTGACCTTTGCGGAGGGCTATGGCCTCACCGAGACCGCGGCGCCCAGCCACAGCAACCCGGTGGAGCGCGCCAAGCTGCAGTGCCTGGGCATCCCGTACTTCGGCACCGATGCGCGTGTGGTCGACCCGATCAGCTTCGAGGAGCTGCCGCCCGGCCAGGACGGCGAGATCATCATCCACGGCCCGCAGGTCTTCAAGGGCTACTGGCGCCACCCCGAGGCCACCGAAGCCGCCTTCATCAGCTTCGAGGGCAAGCGCTTCTTCCGCAGCGGCGACCTGGGGCGCATGGACGACGAGGGCTACTTCTTCATCACCGACCGCCTCAAGCGCATGATCAACGCCAGCGGCTACAAGGTCTGGCCGAGCGAGGTGGAGCTGCTGCTGTTCAAGTGCCCGCTGGTGCAGGAGGCCTGCATCATCAGCGCGAAGGACGACTACCGCGGCGAGACGGTCAAGGCCGTGGTGGTGCTGCGCGCCGAGGCGAAGGCCAGCGCCAAGCCCGAGGACATCATTGCCTGGGCACGCGAGCACATGGCGGCCTACAAGGTGCCGAGGATCGTGCAGTTCGTCGACGCGCTGCCCAAGTCGGGCTCGGGCAAGGTCATGTGGCGGCTGCTGCAGGAACAGGACGCGCAGCGCTGAGGGCGCGGCGGACTCGGCCATGCGGCATGGCTACACGTTGCAGCCGGCTCGCCCCACCAGCGCCCATTCGTGCGCCTGGATGCCGACGGTGTGCCGCACTTCCGCGTCCAGGCGCAGGTCGTAGAGCTCGCGCGCGGCATTTGGGCTGCAGGTTGATGCCCATGCCCAGCGGCTGCAGTTCGGCCGCGGACTCGAACACCACGCAATGCACGCGATCTGGTGCAGCGTGAGCGCCAGCGCCGTGCTGCCGATGCCGCCGCCGGCGATGAGGATGGGTCGGGATGGTGGAGTGTTCGTCATGCGGGGAACTGTCCGCGAAGGCTGCGGGCTGGCGCGGCTGGCCGGGCCATCTCGCTCCAGGCAGACATTGCGCTGCTTATCGAAGCCGCAGTGTGCCGGCGACTTGGCCAGCAGGAGGGCTCGCCACCGGTCAATAGCCGCCCGATAAGTGCCGCTGAAGGCATCGCCCTGGGTGACGCCGAAGCCCGCCTTGCTACGGCGAATGAAGTGCGGCGCCTCAACCCACAACGAGGGCTCCCGGCGCCAGTGCTTGCCCCTTGGGCTTGAGCCTTCACCTGCCCACCAGACCCGCGCCCACCAGGCTCAGCGTAAGCAGCAGCCAGTCGTTGATGACGTGCGCCCCGGTGGACACCCAGATGTTCTTCGTCATGATCCAGGCCAGGCTCAGCACCATTCGCGCCGTGCCGATGATGACGATGCACTGGACCCAATTCCAGTCATAGGTCGGCAGGTGGATGAGCCCGAAGATCAGCGACGAGATCAGCCAGGCACCCACGACTGCAGCCTTGCGCCCGACGCTGAAGCGGTTGGACAGCAGCGCCAGCACCGCCAGGAAGGGAAGGATCGTCACCACCTCCTCGCCTAAAAGCTGCGGCAAGGTCTTGGCGAAGAAGGTGATGCGGCCTGCCGTGTCCATGTCGCCCAACTGCGCCGTGGCCGCGTTCGGCGTGACGTCGGCAAACGCGCGCACGATGGCACCGACGCTGAAGCTGACCACGATGTTGAGCAAGGCAAAGCCGAACATCAACCGCAGCTCGCGCCAGCCCACCTTGCCGAAGATCGCCTGCCAGTGCCCCGGCGCGACGCGCGCCAGCGCGGCCAGCGGAATCAACGGAAACAGCAGCGCCGGGATCAACGCGCCGAACGGCCCGGCTGGCCAGGGGATCGGCAGCACCAGCACCAGAAGGCCGACCACGACCGCCGCCAGCACGAACAGCCACTGCGCCGCCGACAGCGACACCGGCACACCGTTGTAGAAGGGAAAGTCGCCGACGGGGTCTTCCAGCCGGCCGAGGCGCTGGCCCGGCGCCAGGGCGCGCGAAGTGTTCAAGGTCACGGAGGCCATCCTTCTGGTTTGAGGGGCGGTCACTTCAGCAGTGCCAGGCAATCGTCGGCCGTGATGGGCACGAGGTACTGGCGGAAACGCGAGGAATCGCGCTCATAGGCGCCTTCGCCCAGGTAGACGGTGTTCGCCAGGCCCAGGCGCGCCATGTCGGCCAGCGAGAAGCCCCAGCCGATCTGCCCGGCATAGCCGGGTCGCTTTTCCAGCACATCGCCCACCGCGCAGACTGCAAAGGCGTCGTTCAGCCCCAGGCTGGCGTAGAAGTCGGCCTCGTCCTTGCGCGACACTGCCATGGAGCGCAGGGCCTCCTGGACGAAGGCCGTGCGCTGCGTTGACGCGACGTCCGCTGGCGGGATGGTGGCCAGTTGATCCGCCACGCTGACTCCCGTGCGTGCGGCCAGCACCTCGAACTGACGCTCGTTGCCATGCCAGCCGACGAAGGCCTCAGCGCGGATCACGCGTGCCCGGCCGGCAGGGAAGATGTAGTCGGCGCAGGACGAGAAGCAGATGACGTCGACTTCGACCACAAGCGCCATGTCCCGGACCCAACGGCCGACATGACGGCCTTCCACCGTATCGCCGCCGCCGGAGCTGATGACCAGGCGCGTGAGCTGGCCGCGGCGCACGCCGGCCACTGCAGCGTCGAAGGCCGCGGAACTGGCCTTCGAGAAGTTGCCGGTGTAGTAGAGCGTGTCACCCTGCACGCGGACGAGGGCGGGCTCTGCCCTGGCGCGCTCGATTTCCGGCGGGCGCGGCTTCGGCGCCGGATCGGCGAGCGCCGAACCTGCCAAGCCAAGCAGACCAGCGGCCAACGCCGCTGCGGCGGCCCCGGGCAGCGCCGGCGCAGCGACACGCATCACCAGATCACGACGCGCTGCTTCGGGTCGCGCCACATCGGGTCACCCGGCCGCGTGCCGAAGGCTTCGTGGAAGGCGTCCAGGTGCAGCAGCGGCGCCACGGCGCGCACCGATGCGATGGCGTGCACGTCGACCGACACCAGGTAGCGCAGCCGCTCCGAACGCGCCTTGAAGGCCCACATCTGCGTCCAGGCGACGAAGCAGCGCTGGTCGGTCGTCAGGCCGTCCACCGGCTGCGCCGGGTTCTTGGCCAGCGCGCGCTTCAGCGCCGCGTGCGCCAGCGTGATGCCGCCCAGGTCGGCGGTGTTCTCGGTCACCGTCATCGCGCCGTTGTGCATCAGGCCGGGCAGGATCTGATAGCGGTTGTACTGGTCAATCAGCACGTCGGTGCGCTGCTTGAAGCGGCGGTCGGCATCGGTGGTCCACCAGTTGCGCAGGTTGCCCTGCGGGTCGTACTGGCGCCCCAGGCTGTCGAAGCCGTGGGTGATCTCGTGGCCGATCACCGCACCGATGGCGCAGTAGTTGGCCGCGATGTCGCCGCCCGGCTTGAAGAACGGCGGCTGCAGGATCGCGGCCGTGATGTCGATGGTGTTGGTGGTGAAGTTGTAGGCCGAGTTGACGGCGATCGGCGTGGTCTTGGTGGCCACGGCAAAGCGGTTGCCGAGCACCGGCTTGCCGATCTGGCCGATCTCGCGCTCGAAGGCAAAGCGCGCGGCGCGCTGCACGTTGCCGAAGTGGTCGTCGGGGCGGATGTCGAGCGCATGGAAGTCGACCCAGGTTGCCGGGTAGCCGACCTGGATGTCGATCTTGCCCAGCTTCTCGAGCGCCGCCTTGCGGGTGGCGTCGTCGAGCCAGGTGTTGCTGCGCAGGCGGCTGGCGAACTCGTCCTTGATGTGCCCGACCATCTCGGTGATCTCGCGCCGGGTGGAGTCCGGGAAGTTGGCCTGCACGTACAGCTGGGACAGCGGGTGGTACAGCTGGGCCGCGATCTGCTGGGTGACGACGCGCTCGCGCTGCGGCGGCTCCTTCAGGCCCTTGCGCAGGCGCGAGAACTCCTCCTCCATCGCGCGGTACCCGCCGCCGAGTTCGGACGCGCGGCCGGCCACGACGAACCAGCGCAGCAGCAGCTTCACGTCGCCAGGCGGCTGCTCGGTCAGCAGCCGCTGCAGCGCCTTCATCGCGTTGACGTCGAGCACCTGCACGCGCGCCGGCGGCGTGATGCCCAGCGTCTTCAGGAACACGCCCAGGTCCAGCGCCGGCACCAGCGCCTGAGCCTGCTCGAGCGTCATCATGTTGTAGATGTTGGCCGGCTCGCGCATCTGCAGCGGCGTCATCATGGCCGCGGCCATGCGCGACTCGAGCGCCAGGATCTTGGCCGCGTGGAGCTTGGCCGCATCTACCGTGTCGCCGGCGCCGTTGAGCATGGCCACGATGTACAGGCGGTACTTCTCGCGCAGCTTCTGGTATTCGGGCTTGGCGTACTCGTCCTGCTCGAGCATCTGCGCGCCCGGCGCCAGCACCAGCACGTAGGTGCTGCTGTCCTTGGCGTCGGGCATCGCGATCGCATTGATCAGCGGCGAGCCGCCATAGGCGTCCTGCACCCGGGCGGACAGTGCGCCGTAGTCGGCCGGCGCGCCGGTGGCCGCGGCCACGCGCTGCAGGTCGGCCTGCAGCGGCTGCAGGCCCACCGCGGCGCGGCGATGCGAATCCATCGCGGCCTTGTAGAAGTCGCCCACCTGCTGGCGCGGGCTGCCCTTGGGCGCCCCGGGGGTCGCGGCGGCTTGCTGGATCAGCGCCAGCAGTTGCTTGTCCAGCTGCTCGGCCAGCAGCGTGAAGCCGCCCACGTCGGTGTTGCTGGGGGCGATCTCGGTGCGCTCGAGCCACTTGCCTGCGGCATAGCGGTAGAAGTCCTGGCGCGGGTCGACCGACCGGTCCATGTTGTCCGGCGAGTAGCCCAGAGAAGGCACATCGGCGGGAGAGGTCCCGGACCAGGCCTCTTGCCCGGCCAGAGCCAGCACGAGCAGCGCCGATGCAAGCTGAAGTCGTTTCACGAGTCTTTGCTTTCGTCTGTGGAGGCGCACGGCAATCAGGAGCGCGTCGTGGGAGCCATCACTTGAGCCAGTTCGTCGGGTCGGCCCAGTAGCTGGTGCGCTCGTCGAGCCAGCCTTCGTCGCGCTGCACCGCCAGCCAGCTTTCGAGGAAGTTGACGAAGTCGTAGTCGCCCTTGCGCACACCGATCGCGGCCGAGGCCGAACTCAAGGCCTTGGCGAACGGCAGCGCGAGCCGATCAGGCGCCGCGCGCACGATCACCTCGGGCGCGAAGGTCGGCACCAGCGCCGCGTCGGCCTCGCCGGCCAGCACCGGCGCGAGGTGGTCGGCGTCGCCGCTGACCTTGACCAGCGTGGCCTTGGGGAAGCGCCGCACCGCCAGCCGCTCCTGCAGGGTGCCGGCGTAGACGACGAGCTTGGTGCCCGGCCGGTCCAGGTCGGCCGGCGTCTTGAACTTGGCGGCGGCCGCACGGCTGGCGATGACGTGGATGCCCTCGACCGCGGTCGGCGTCGTGAAGTTGATGACCAGCGAGCGCGGCACCGTGACCCACAGGCCGGACATGATCAGATCGGTCTCGCGGTTCAGCAGCTCAGGGATGATCGACGACCACGAGGTCTCGACGAACTCCACGCCCACGCCCATGTCCTCGGCCAGGCGGCGTGCGGCATCGATGCTGAACCCGACCAGCTTGCCGCCCGGCTCGTGCATCACGGTCGGCTCCGACAGGGCGACGCCGACGCGCAGCACGCCGCGCTTGCGGATGGTGGCCAGCGTGTCGACGGTGCCGCCGCGCATCACCTGCTCGATGTCGCGCGGCGCCGCAAGCCGCGCCGTGGCCTGCGTTGGGGTCGGTCCGGCCGCGGGTGCAGTGGCTTGCATCTGGGCCTGCGCGGCCAGCGTCGTCCCGGCCAAGGCGATCGCCGCGGCCAAGACCCGGACGACGTTCATGAGTTCAGCAAACTTCATCGACCCAGCTCCAAAGCGGTGAATGCGCACGCGACGCTGCCTAGTAGCCCCCGCCGCTGCGGCGGTAGCTGACGCGGTGATTGGCGTCGCGCTCGTCGATGGCGACGAAGCCGTTGCCCTGGCGCTCCAGGCGGAAGGCCTGGCGTTCGGTGCGCAGCACCGAGTCGGCGAAGCGGCCCTCGAAGGACGTGCCGCCCGCGTGGCCCGAGACCGAGCCCCCGGGCAGGATGGTCAGCTCGACGTCGGCGCCCACCCGGGGGTCGTAGCCGGTGAACGTGCCGACGGCCCATGTCGGGATGTCGGACGACTGCTGCCCCTTGTTGCCCTGCGCGGCCAGCGCGGCGATGACCGCGATGCCGGCAATCGCGGCACCGGCAGCAAGCGCCTTGTTGCGGCCGCCGTCGCTGCCGACGCGGAAGTCTGCGGCGCAACCGTGGTTGACCCAGATGCCGTGGCGGTCGTAGTCCCACGAGTAGCCCTGCCGGCATTCGGCCGAGGAGCGCTGCCGCTCGATGCGCACGTCGTGGCCGGTGTCGACGCGGCAGTAGTTGTAGCGATACCCGCTGCTCGCGCAAAAGACCGTCTGCGATGCGAACGCCGGCACCGAAGCCCAGGCCAGCGACGCCGACACGACACCGGCGATTGTCCTCGCCCCCCTCGTTCGGATGGGCGGGTTCTTGCTGCCTCGATGGCCGTTGGCCGTGGTCATGTTGATGCTCCCTTGGGTCATCCGCCGTAGATCGCCGCTTCGGGGATCTCGTAACGTTCGGCGCCGGCGCGGATCAGGTAGAGGTCAGCCTCCTTGGTGGCGCTGAAGCTCATGTCGCCGTCGGCCTGGCTCAGGTCTGCAGCGATCGCCTTGCCGGCCTTGAAGAAGACGACGCGCGTGCGGCCGTCGGGCCGCGTGATGGCCACCGCCGCCGTGCCGCCGCCGGCACGCGCCACGCCGAAGTCGCACTGGCCCATCGGCTGGCCCTTGTGCTGCGCGCAGGGGATCTTGCCGGTGGCGTTGAACTTGCGCTCGCTGGCGCGAGCCGAGGCTTCGACCAGCTTGTCGTCGTCGGCCACGGATGGCGAGGTCGCGGCCTTCGTCGCGCCGCCCGCAACGGCCACGTCGAGCCTGAAGCTCGAGCGCTGGCCGCTGCTCTTGGCGTGGCCCATCTGGTAGACGCGGATCGTGTATTCGCCGCTGGCCGGCAGCTGGGTGGTCGAGCGGGTGCCGTCGCGCGAGCCGACGAACAGCGCCTCGCCGGTGCTGCCGGGCGGCAGCAGGTTGAAGTTCACGCTCGAGCCGCCCGACAGATTGACGGTCATCATCTGCCCGGCCGCGGCGCGCAGCGTGTAGTCGACGGTCTGGTCGCCGGTGAGGCTGCCCTGGATCGTCGCGCCGCTCTTGCCCTTGGCGAACTGCACCGGGCGCTTGACGATGTCCGACTGGGCGAACGAAGGGCCCGCCACCAGAACCAGCACGGCGAGAAGGCTGCTCAGCAAGGTACGCATTGTTCGAGGTTCGCGTCACAAGGGGAAAACGGCAAGGCGAGAAGTCGCACCGCCGCGATGGCGAACGCGGGATTCTGCTGGTGCGCCCGGAACCAAAACTAGCAGGTACCCGTCATTTGGCACGGCGCATGGCGCCATGCTTGGGCGTGGTGGGTCGAGCTGAGGCCACCCAAGGCGGGCCTCGTCCTCCCGCCAGCCAAACCGGCGCCAGGTATGCGGGTAGGGTGCTCGCAATGGGCGGGTGTCTTAAAGTCTGGCCCCTCTATGTCCGCCGTCCTGAACCGAAGCCCCCGAACCCCTGCGCCCGCTGCCACGGCCCGGGATGCCGATTTGTGCGTGAGCGCAGTTTTTTCCGCAAAGCCGATCGACACCTGGCCGGCCGACGCCTTGCACCGGCTGGCCTCGGCATCGCGGGTGCGGCGCTACCGGCGCGGCGCGCGCCTGGTGTCGGGCGGCGAGCCGCTGCAGGCGGCGCTGCTGATCGCCAGCGGCGATGTCGAGGTCAGCTTCAGCAGTGCCGACGGCCGGCAGTTCACCTATGCGCTGGGCGCGAGCGGCGCGATCTTCGGCCTGCTGCCGCTGCTCGACGGTCAGGGCATGCCGCACGACCTGAACGCACTGGAGGCGGTGACGGCGGTGGCAATACCGTTCAGCGCGATCCGCGCCGAACTGGCGGCCCAGCCCGCACTCTGGGAGAGCCTGGCGCACGACATGGCCTGGCGCTTTCGCAATCTGTTCAACATCGTGCATGGACATGTGCTCGACCCGGCGCCGGTGCGCCTGGCCAACGTGCTGGTGCGCCTGGCGCAGACCGAAGGCCAGGCGGTGCCCGAAGGCGTAGCCATCCGGGTGCGGCTGTCGCAGGCGCGGCTGGGCGAGCTGGCCGGCGTGACTCGCCAGACCGCGATGCAGCTCGTGCACGACCTGGAAGCCCGCGGCCTGCTGGTCTGGCGCTACGGCCGCGCGGTGGTGCGCGACCTGCAGGGGCTGCGGGCGCTGAGCTCCAACCCGACGGTGACGCCGGGTACGCCGTCGGCGCGCTGAGGCAACGCGCGCACGCTGCTGCGCCGAACGGTCTGCGCCGAACCGTAGGCTGCATGCGTAGCATGCAGAATCGCGGGCTTTCGTTGCGCGCAGCCTGATGTTCTCCTTCTTCAATGGCTCGATTCGGCAGGGTCTGGCGATGGTCTTCGCCCTGCAAGCGCTGGCGGTCGATGCGCAGGGCCTCGGGGCCATGGCCGCGGCGCCGGCCGTGTCGGGCCCACGAATCTGCCTGGTGCTGTCCGGCGGCGGCGCGCGGGGTGCGGCGCATGTCGGCGTGCTCAAGGTGCTGGAAGAACTGCGTGTGCCGGTGCACTGCATCGCCGGCACCAGCATGGGGGCGATCGTCGGTGCGTCCTATGCCTCGGGCATGGGCACCGACGAGATGCTGGCGGAGATGGCCCAGATCACCAGCGAGCGGCTGTTCAACGACAAGCCGCCGCGCGCAGACCAGTCGATGCGCATCAAGGCCGACGACAGCCTGCCGCTGGCCGCGCCCGAGCTGGGGCTGAACGACGGCAAGCTGTCGCTGCCCAAGGGTCTGGTGAATGGCGTGGCCCTGGAAGCCGAACTGCGCCGACTGGTCAAGGTGCGCGATGCGCGCCGATTCGACCAGCTGCCGATACCTTTCCGCGCGGTGGCCACCAGCCTGGGTGACGGCCAGAAGGTGATACTGGACCGGGGTCCGCTGTCCACCTCGATGCGTGCCAGCATGGCGGTGCCGGGGCTGATCGCGCCGCTGAAGGTGGGCGACCGGTTGCTCATCGACGGAGGGCTGGTGCGCAACCTGCCGATCGACGTGGCACGCGAGATGGGCGCCGACGTGATCATCGCGGTGAACCTGGGCACGCCCTTGCTGCGGCCCGATCAGATCGACGGCCTGCACGGCGTGTCGATGCAGACGCTGGGCATCCTCACCGAGCAGAACGTGCGCCAGTCGCTGCAGCAGCTGCAGCCGCAGGACCTGCTGATCGAGCCGGCGCTCGGCGATTTTTCCGCCGCCGACTTCGACAACCTGCTCAAGGCCGTGCCCTATGGCGAGGCCGCGGCGCGGCAGGCCGCGCCGCGCCTGCAGGCGCTGGCCTTGCCGGCAGCCGAATTCGCGCAACTTCGCCGGCAGCAGCAGAGCGGCGAGGCCCCGGCGCTGCCGGTGATCGCCGCGGTCGAGATCGCCGGGCAGCGGCGCGTCAACCCCGAGTCGATCGTGCAGAAGATGCAGACCCAGGCCGGTCAGCCACTGGACGAGGACGTGCTCGATCTGGACATGCGGCGCATCTATGGCAGCGGCGACTTCGAAAGCGTACGCCCCGAGCTGCTGGACAGCGGTGGCACGCAGACGCTGGTGGTCAACGTCACCGAGAAGGGCTGGGGGCCGCAGTACCTGCGACTCGGGCTGTCGCTGTCGTCCGACCTGGGGCAGGACGCGCAGTTCAACTTCTACGGCCAGCTGCGCTCGACCTGGCTCAACAGCCTGGGCGCGGAATGGCGCAACGACGTGGTGCTCGGCAACGACGTGGTGCTGGCCAGCCGCTTCTACCAGCCGCTGTCACCCAGCCAGCGCTGGTTCGTGGAGCCGCGCGTGGCCTACAGCGACACTCCGTTGTACCTATACAGCCAAGACGTGCTGGCGGCGCTGTACCGCGAACGCACGCTGGGCGCGGGGCTGGATGCGGGCCTGAATTTCAGCCACTACGGCCAGCTGCGGGTCGGGGCTTACCGCGGCACCAGCAAGCTCGAGCTCAGCAGCGGGCAGCTGTTCCTGCCGAAGAATCTGGATGTCGACCTGGGTCTCGTGCAGGCCTCGCTGCGCATCGACCAGCTGGACAGCACGAGCTTCGCGCGCTCGGGCTACCTGCTGGCGTTGAACGCGCTGGTTTCGCGCAGCCAGCTGGGTGCCAGCCAGGACTACGACCGCTACGACGCCGAGGTGCGCGCAGCTTTCTCGCACGGCGAGCACACGCTGCGGCTGGCGCTGCGCGGCGGCGGCTCGATCGGCGACGATGCGCTGCCCGTC